>Ga0315906_10006903_pt1 | contig 13919 bp, 12 predicted proteins | sample LakEriMetagenome_4_FD_203526 | JGI IMG/M metagenome (GOLD analysis project Ga0315906, IMG submission 203526) | Freshwater fungal communities from buoy surface, Lake Erie, Ohio, United States - Buoy 2 MA122 | ecosystem: Environmental > Aquatic > Freshwater > Lake > Lake biofilm | place: USA...
CCAAAGGCAAATACCTCAATCCAGAGGTGTATGGCAAGCCAAGAAGCGCAGGGATTCACTACGTAGAAACAGCAGGTGCTGCTATTTCTGAGAAGCCATAAACCAAAAAACATACATATTCAAGAAAGGCGGGGAAACCTGCCTTTTTTGTTGAATTAAATATTCAAATTGATTACGAGCATCCGAAGCGAAATTGTAATTTCGCAGGGAAGTGCCTGATATAATAAAATTATTACCCGATTCCGTAGCCAATCAAATAGCGGCAGGTGAGGTGGTTCAGCGCCCAGCGAGTGCAGTGAAAGAGTTGTTGGAGAACAGTTTGGATGCAGGTGCCACTGAAATTCGGTTGATAATCAAAGATGGGGGGAGTACCCTGATGCAGGTTATAGACAACGGGGCTGGGATGACCGATACGGATGCACGTATGTGTTGGGAACGACATGCTACCTCGAAAATAGAATCGGCTACAGATATTTATGCACTGCAGACCTTTGGTTTTCGCGGAGAGGCGCTTGCCAGCATTGCAGCTGTTTCGCAAGTGGAATTAAAAACCCGCCGTCAAGATGCGGATGCTGCAACCTTTATTCGCATAGAAGGTAGTAAAATTACGGAGCAGTCCTTGGTTAGCGGCCCTGTAGGTACATCTATTGCGGTGAAAAACCTGTTTTACAACATCCCCGCGCGCAGAAATTTTCTCAAAAGCGCAGCGGTTGAATCCCGCCATATCATGGAAGAGTTTCAACGTCAAGCCTTGGCATGGCCAGGGGTGGAGTTTAAATTCTATAACAATGAATCTGAAACCTTTCACCTCAAACCGGGAACCTTGGAAGATCGCATTCGTGAAGTGTTGGGGATTAAGAAAGCACTCCTAGAAGTTGGCGAACAAACCGAAATTTTAGGCATAGAAGGATACGTTGGAGCCCCAGAAACGGCTCGTAAAACCCGCGGTGATCAGTATTTTTATGTGAATGGAAGGTTCATTCGAAGTGCGTATTTCAATCATGCTGTTCAAGCAGCCTTTGAGGGCACCATAGAATCCAATGCATACCCCACCTTTGTATTGAATTTAAGCATAGATCCAGCGCGTATAGACGTGAATGTACATCCTACAAAAACCGAAGTAAAATTCGAAGACGAACGTCACATCTATAATATCATAAAGGCTGCTGTGAGAAAAGCCATTGGTGGCCACATTATGCAACCCGATGCCGAACTTTTTGGATTGGGTGGTATTGAGGATTTTTTAAATCAAGGGTTGCCTATAGTAAATCCGGCCACGCAGTCTTCACAAGACTTCCGATCCACAGGACACGGAGGCTCGGGTGGGGATGGCAAGGTGCCGAATTACAATCCTTTCACGCCCGACTATAAGCCCCGCCAAACGCACCAAGACTGGGCCCGGATTTTAGGTCCCGTAGATGATTTGGCCGAGATTGGCGACATCACACGAAGAACGAGTTTGTTGCCGGACAAGGAGGAGGTGCGTATACAAGATATTTTCACCTTACAGAATCGATTTGCAGTTTGTAAAATACAGGATGAACTCTTTTTTATTGACCTAAAGGTAGCCAAAGAGAAAACCTTGTATCATACTTTTTTAAGCCGATTGACCGAGCACAAGGCGGTTAGCCAGCAATTGCTGTTTCCGCGCACCTTGGATTTGAATCCCGGGAAATTGCAGATGTTTCTAGAATTGCAGGAAGAGTTTGGACACTTGGGTTTTGACGTGAGTCACTTTGGAGGCAATTCTATTCTCATTAATGGTCTTCCACCCGAAGTTTCGGAGACTGATGAGGCGGCGGTGATTGAGGGCATTTTGGAGGATATTACCACATCCCAAAGCTCTGCCACTGAGGTAAAGCACGACAATATGGCATTGTCGATGGCCAAACAGGCAGTGCGGCGTTATCTTTCTTTTTCGGATGCTTCCCAAGCGAGAATCCTTGTGGAGTCGCTGTTTTCAATAGAAAACGCTACCTTGCCCCACAAAAACAAACCCGTTGCGATGAAGATTGGAACGGAATTCATAGTTGATTTGTTTAATCGTAAATAAGCATGCTGAATAATATTCCACCGGGCCTGAGAAATTTGCTGATTGTAATCGTGCTTTTTGAATTGGCGCGCCATGCGTTACCAAACATTGGGGTCAACTTCAATGTGCTGGCCTTGTATTACCCAGATAGCTATAGTTTCAGACCATGGCAACTCATTACGCACATGTTTAGCCATGGCGGGTTTATGCATCTGTTGTTTAATGGTTTGGCTTTATTCTCCTTTGGTGCCATTATGGAAATGAAGTTGGGTACGCGCAAATTTTTGTATCTCTTTTTTATTAGCGGACTCGGCGCAGTATTGGTGCATTTCATCAGCGTAGCAGTGGTGCTTTATAATGAAACGGGGAGCATCATGCCTTTACACCAGGGCATGTATCAAGGTCCTATGGAAATGGCCAATGCAGTATTTGGATACGGACCTATGGTTGGTGCAAGTGGCGCATTGTACGGGGTGCTTATTGCATTTGTGTATTATTTTCCAAACGAAAGACTGGTATTTATGTTTATTCCCTATCCAGTGAAGGCTAAGATACTTATTCCAATTCTATTGGCTTTAGATATTATCGGAGCTACCGGCAATTTCCAATGGGACCCAATCGCGCACTTTGCCCACTTGGGAGGCGCCATTACAGGGTTTGTTTTGGTAAAATTCTGGGCTTGGGACCGCATCAACCGACGCTGGAGTTAAGTGAGACTGAAATGTTTGGATCAATAGACTGGAACCCATTTTCAAGGTACAACAGAAGCTTGGTGAACATCATGCTGTTGTGTGTGTATGCATTTATTGTTTCTACCATTTTGGGCTGGATACCCGGCGGAGATACTGTGTTAGATGCATTTAAGTTATCTCCTAGTCATAAATATTTACTTTATAAACCTTATTCCTTCGTCAGTTACATGTTCATACATTCTGACCTTGAGAGTTTTTTTAGTAATTCTATTAACCTAGCATTAAACTTGGTTTTTCTATATTTTGTAGGTGTAATTTTAGAAGATCTCACTGGAAACCGGCATATTTGGAAACTCTTCTTAGGTGGTGGACTAACTGGGGGTGTGGCGTATGTGCTTATTTATCAAATTTTACCAACTTCGATTCAGTCAACTTTGAAAGATTTGGTTGGTGCATCTGCAGGAGTGAGCTCGGTAATCATTGGGGCTGCAACATTTTCACCTAATTATTCTGTTTATCTTTTTGGTATGCTGCGTATAGAAATCAGATGGATTGCATTTTTTAAGATCTTTATCGACTTATTGGGTCTAGCTATTGGGAGCAACTTAGGCGGCTACATCGCCCATTTGGGTGGAGCCTTATTCGGCTTTTTGTATATTTTACATATCAAAGGAAGGATTCATATTCCTTTTGTAGATAATATTGCAGAATTGTTTACCCGCAGTAAAGCCAAACCATTGCGACCTGCACGCAGTGCCAGCGTAAATATCAACCGAGAGGAGAAGCGCCAGCCCGAGCAGGATGAGATAGACCGTATTTTGGATAAAATTAATAAAAGTGGGTACGAGAGTTTGAGTAAATCAGAAAAAGAGGCCTTGTTTCGCGCCGGTGATAAAGATTAGAAGTGCTGAGAGTCATTAATATCATTTTTTTCCCGCTAACCCTGCTCATTGGCGTGCTTCTGATAGCCTCTGGACTTAGTGTGTATGTCCATCCCTCCTTTTTGCCATGGTTGCCATTTTTGGGATTGATATTCCCATTGCTCTTTATTGCCAATTTGTTTTTTATGATTTACTGGTGGGTGCAGCTCAAGTTAAAATTGATTTTCCCTTTGTGTGTAGCTATTTTTAGTTTGCCTCATGCATCAAAGTATATCCAATACACTGCCAAAAACGGCCCGAGTAAAGGCGATATTTCTGTTGGAAGTTATAATGCACAATTATTTGGGGGTACCCGAGACAGTGCCCAGTTTCAAGCCTTTATAGAACGATTGGAAAAAGACAGCTTTGACATTCTTTGTTTGCAGGAGGTTTTCGCCATTGATGATTTAAAAGGCAGGGTGCAGCGCATTAAGAAAGCAGGGAATTTCATTACTTATAATTTTGTTAGACTCAAGCCAGACCGTCCCTACGGCATGGTGATATTCAGCAAATACAGTTTACTTGCCAATGGTAGAATAAATTTGGGTGACCAAAGCGGCAATATGGCAACATGGGCGGACATCCATGTAGAGGGAGATACCATTCGCATGTACAATGTGCATTTGCAATCGATTCGTTTTCAAAACAAGGATTATCAGTTTATCGAAACGGAACACGATTTATCTAGAAATACATTGGAAGGATCTAAGAATTTGATGTCGCGTATGAAGGTTGCTTATGGATATCGTGCGGCGCAAGCAGATTCTGTCTATAACCATATAGAGAAATCGCAGCATCCGGTATTCATAGCTGGGGACTTGAATGATGTACCTGTGAGCTACACCTACAATCAGCTGAGCAAGGGCATGTTGGATGCGTTTAGAGAACGTGGAACTGGATTCGAAAGGACCTATAAAGGACCCTTCCCCAACTTTAGAATAGACTACTTGTTGTGCAGCAAGCAGTATGCCTGCAGCAGCTATAAAAGTTACGCTGATGTGCCCGGGGATCACAAGCTTCTTCGCGCTACATTTCACAAGGCGGAAGTCGTGCAATAAAATCGTTTTTCCTGAACTATATTTGCGGAAATTTGTCTACGGACAAACCTCAACTATATGCCATATTTTTTCACATCAGAATCCGTTTCAGAAGGGCACCCAGACAAGGTAGCCGACCAGATTTCAGACGCACTCATCGACCAATTTTTGGCCTATGATCCAGAGAGTAAAGTAGCGTGCGAAACGCTTGTAACAACTGGGCAGGTGGTACTTGCCGGAGAGGTAAAGTCTAATGCTTATTTGGATGTTCAAGACATTGCAAGAGAAGTAATTCGCAAAATTGGGTACACTAAAAGTGAATACATGTTCGAAGCCAATTCTTGTGGTATTCTTTCTGCAATACACGAGCAGAGTGCCGACATTAACCAAGGTGTAGAACGCAAAAAGAAAGAAGACCAAGGTGCAGGTGACCAAGGAATGATGTTTGGTTACGCCAATAACGAAACCGACAACCGTATGCCATTGGCCATTAGTATTGCCCACTTGTTGTTGGAGGAATTGGCCAATATTCGCCGTGAAGGCAAAAAGATGAAGTATTTGCGCCCTGATGCGAAAAGTCAGGTGACCATCGAATATTCAGACGACCACAAAGCGCTGCGTGTAGATACTATCGTGTTGTCTACCCAGCACGATGATTGGGTTAAACCCAAAACAGGAAAAGCATCAGATGCAAAAAAGGCGGATGACCACATGTTGTCTGAAATTTCAGATGATGTTAAGACAGTGCTGATTCCACGTGTCTTGAAGCGCCTGCCAAAGCGGGTTCAGAATCTGTTTGGAAGCGATATTAAATACCATATCAACCCTACAGGAAAGTTTGTAATCGGTGGCCCACACGGAGATACCGGTCTTACAGGAAGAAAAATCATCGTAGATACCTATGGTGGTAAAGGAGCCCACGGTGGTGGCGCATTTAGCGGTAAAGATCCAAGCAAGGTAGACCGCAGCGCAGCCTACGCTACCCGTCACATTGCGAGAAACCTCGTTGCATCAGGTGTGTGTGAAGAGGTGTTGGTGCAAGTATCTTATGCGATTGGTGTTGCAGATCCAGTGGGTCTATTTGTGGATACATACGGCACAGCGAAAGTAAAAATGTCGGATGGTGAGATTGCAGCAACGATCTTGAAAATGAAAGAATTCAGCTTACGTCCTTATGATATCGAAACCCGTTTTAATCTGCGTAGCCCTATTTACCTAGAAACCGCAGCTTATGGCCACATGGGTCGTAAAACAGAAACGGTTACTAAGGTATTTAACAGAGGCCGTAGCAATGAGAAAACAGTGAAAGTAAAACTGTTCCCATGGGAAGAGGAGAACGCTGTAGTTGCCGTGAGAAAAGCGTTTAAGCTGAAATAATTTAAGAACTTAACCCCCCCCCCAAAAAAAACATGTGTGGAATTGTAGCATATATAGGTGACCGTCAGGCATTTCCTATATTGATCAAAGGTCTGAAAAGACTGGAATACCGAGGTTATGACAGTGCTGGCGTAGCCTTGCTGAGTGATGACATGCGCGTATTCAAGAAGAAGGGAAAAGTGGCTGACCTTGAAGGATCTATCCATGAGAGTGAAAGCTATGGTACCATTGGCATGGGGCATACCCGTTGGGCTACACACGGTGTTCCGAATGACGTAAATGCACACCCACACGTAAGTCAGAGTGGGGATCTGGCAGTAATTCATAATGGTATTATAGAAAACTATGCTACCATTAAGGAAGGCTTGCAACGCCGTGGACATGTATTCCATAGCGATACCGATACGGAAGTATTGATTCACTTGATTGAGGATATTATGGTGAATGCCAGCCTCAATCTACAAGAAGCGGTGCGTGTGGCTTTGAAACAAGTTGTAGGCGCATATGCAATCGTAATTCTATCAAAAAACCATCCCGAACACCTGATTGCAGCGCGGAAAGGCAGTCCATTGGTGGTGGGTATTGGCAAAGAACGCGGCGAGTTTTTCCTTGCCAGTGACGCTACTCCAATCGTGGAATACACACGCCAAGTGATTTATCTCAACGATGGCGAGATTGCAGTGGTTGAAAACAAAGAACTTACCATTAAGACCATTGACAACCAAATTCAAACGCCCTATATCCATGAGTTGGAAATGAATTTGGAGCAGTTGGAAAAAGGCGGTTATGAGCATTTTATGCTCAAGGAAATATACGAACAGCCTAAGTCTATTCATGATAGTTTCCGCGGTAGAATTGAACCAAATTCTGCTGATATTCATATGCAGAGTATTCGTGATTATGGCGACAAACTGAAGAGCATCAACCGCCTTATTTTGATCGGTTGTGGCACAAGTTGGCACGCAGGTCTAGTTGCCGAATATTTGTTCGAAGAATTTGCGCGTATTCCAGTAGAGGTGGAATATGCCTCTGAGTTTAGGTATAGAAATCCAGTATTGTACGCCGATGATTTGGTTATTGCCATTTCGCAAAGCGGTGAAACAGCAGATACCTTGGCTGCTATGGAATTGGCGAAGTCTAAAGGCGCTACCGTGTTTGGCATTTGCAATGTAGTGGGCAGCAGCATTCCTCGCATGAGTCATGCAGGTGCTTACACGCATGCAGGTCCTGAGATTGGTGTGGCAAGTACAAAGGCATTTACCGCGCAGGTAACCGTATTGAGTATTGTGGCCATTGCCATGGCTAAATTGCGTGGCACCATGAGTGCGGATAAAATCCGCCAACTGATGTATGAGTTGGAATCTATCCCAGAAAAGGTGGAGAAAGCTTTGAAGTTGAATGACCAGATTGTGGAGATTGCGAAAATGTATAAAGACAGCCGCAACTTCTTGTATTTGGGCAGGGGATACAATTTCCCTGTGGCTTTAGAAGGTGCATTGAAGTTAAAGGAAATTAGCTATATCCACGCTGAAGGCTATCCTGCTGCAGAGATGAAGCATGGACCTATTGCCCTTATCGATGAAGAAATGCCGGTGGTGGTAATTGCTACCAACAGTGCGCATTACGAAAAAGTAGTGAGCAACATTCAGGAAGTGAAGGCGAGAAAAGGTAAGATCATTGCGGTAGTAACCGAAGGGAATACCAGCATTAAGGATATGGCTGACCACGTAATAGAAGTGCCTGCAACAGAGGAAAGCTTGAGTCCGTTGATTAATACCGTTCCATTGCAATTACTCAGCTACCATATCGCGGTAATGCGCGGTTGTAACGTAGACCAGCCAAGAAACTTGGCAAAAAGCGTTACGGTGGAGTAAGTATAATCGAGTTTGTTGGATAAAAATCTCTTATTTTTCAGAGTTTTCAGACTTTTGAAATTAATGAATTATTTATATGACCAATAAGCATTCTATTAAGGCTCTGATAGTCCTTTGTCTGCGAGACATTCAATAATCATAATATTTAGCATCATTTACTTTCTTTGTATTTTTGAAAGTAATAGAATTTAAGGAAGTAATAATATCAAAATGAATACTAGCATGGATAAATCCCTAATAGATAAGAATGAACGGAAACGATTAACTAAACTATGGTACAGCATTGGACAAAGAGGGAAGGCTGTAAGAAAGTTTTACAAAGAAGATTTTATCATATGGTATTCAGAAAATGCATCGAAGGGTTGCCATTATTGTGGATTATCGCAAGAAGATTCTAGAGCCCTTGCGATCAAACTGCCGTCAGCGCGATTTCCGATATCGGATAAATCTCAAAGAGGAAGATGCAGAGCATTGCACCTCGAAGTAGACAGGAAGAAATCGAAAGGGGAATATTCTAAGGATAATTGTGTGCTATGTTGTTATTTCTGCAATAATGATAAAAGTGATGTATTCACACATGACCAATATATGCAAATGTTGCATGGCGATGGATGGCAGGTGCTAACAGAAGAAACTAAAAAAGAAAACTCAAGGTTTAGATTCTTAATAGGATTATTGTCATAGAGCTATTCTAGTTTTTCCTCCGGTGATTAAGTAAGATGTCAATTTCAATTTATGAAATTAATTTTAGAAACTTTTAACAGTATAAGAATTGATTGTGACATTAAATGATTCAATCAACATGTTGAATTAAGTAGGATTTCTTAAAAAACATAATAGCATTTTGAAATTTTGAGAGAGTAATGACCACTCCATTTGTTTTTGCATACTTAACAAAAGGCATGTTTTTATTTATAAATAATTATTATTGTAATCAACAAGTATAACTATGAATCAAGATCTAATAAAGTTCATTGAACTCTGTCTATCAGACAATGTTATTTCTGATATTGAAAAGGAAGTCATTTTGAGAAAGTCTCGCGAACTCGGAATTCAGGATGATGAATGTGAGATTATTATCCAAGGATTGACAGCCCAGAAGTTATCACAGGTAATGAACAATCAGGCCTCAGTAGAATCTTATAGCAATGATGCAAAAAAGGAAATAGATAGAAGCACGATTGAAGAAATAATCAATCTTGATTCTGATTTATTGGAGCAATTATTGGAATATATAACGAGAATAGATAAAGTGTTAACGGAAGTCACAAGTGCAAAATTCGTAAATGAGAAGTTTCAGAATTGGTATAGGGACTTGCCTAAAAATTTAGTTACTGTTAATTCTAGTAGTATATTATCGAAAAGTCGCATTTATTTTGACTCAACAAAAGAATGTGATTGGTTGGATTTTGAAATTTTGGATAAATCGGTGGAAGAGATGATTGCAAGCCAGTTTAATTTGTCATATGGCTCGATTATAGGTAAAGGGAGGAATCATAAAGGTGGTTTTACGTTATTCTTACGTGACGGTTTTGCGGATTTGAATATTACTGAGAAGAGTTCAATGTTCGGCGGAAAGAAACAGTACTGGAGTGTTTCAAATTTCATGAAGATAGAGAATATCAACATATTGGAATTTGATAATGTCATTTTACAAGACAAATTATATTTTCTTTTAAGGGGTTTTGACACCAGAGTGGATAGTTTTCAACCTTTATTTGATCAAATATCTAGTTTGAGGGTGCATTACTCTGCGGTCGAATGCTTACGTTTTCTTTCTAATGATAAACAGTTTGGGGATGAAATAGTAGTTAAGTTGTCTAATCACATTAAAAGCCTTATTGATGGTTTAATTACATATAGTCAATCAATTGAACCTTCGGAAACAATTCCTTTTGAGGATTTGAATAATGGTAAACGAGGGTTTAATCCAAATTGTGGTCAAATACTTGATTTCATTCTATTAAGTGTAAAGAACATTTCAAATCTTATTAATATTCGTAATCAATTGACTATTTCGGTTTTAAGAAATGATAGGAAAAATATAATGTTGATAATTGAAAACTTAGATAGAATGGGTGCTTTGATGAATTACTATGAAAAAAGCCACCTTGAAAAGATGGATGAGACAATTACATTACTTCAAGATGGGTTTGACAATATGTGTAATTTAGTTGAGGAACTCTCATCAAAAGTCGGCCTGATGGGTCGATCGATAGAATCTGAAATCAAGAATATCAATGATAATCTCACTTTCCACTCAGTTCTCGGGACAATTCAGATATATCAGTTATATAACATTTCTGAGAATACAAAGAAGTCGTAAGTATCAAATTTGAAAAAATCTTCTTAGAATCGGAATACGGTATTAAAATTTCACTTTTAGAAAAAATATGAAGTAGGATAATGTAGAATTAATCTCATTGTTTTTCATATGTAATTTTGTAATGACATTCTAACTCATTTGGGTTTCGCATTTCATCTTCTAATGTTCTTTTGTTTTCTCTGTACAATCCACCAGATGATGTTAATTGATACTTTTCTTCATGAAATGGTGAGCTTTCATCAGATCTATATCTATGTACAATTACCTCGTTTTCAATTAGTTTTACTTTACCATATATTCTGTTATTTAAAACCCATTTTATTGATATGGGCTTGTTTGGGTCATAATTTTCATTCATGTCGCTTTCTATATCATAACCATCGCTTTCATAAAATTCTACTATAGAGTCATTCTTTATCACCAATTTCTCTTTAGTGAGATCAGTACCTCCACAATTTCTGACATAGGTACCGTTTAAATCCTGAAGAGGTTTTGAGCCAGTGCCGCAACTGGTAATTAGAAATAAATATAGAACTATTGCTGATTTAGTGATTAATTTATTTTTCATCTTAATTTTTTGGTTAGTGCACAAGAATACTTATTTCTATTGATTTGACAAATGGTGTTTGTAAAATGTGAATATCGGGATTTAGTTTAAAAGACGCCCAATGGGGTTATGGAGAAAATGTAATTTGCACCTATCTTACTGTGAAAGCAATGCACCTCGAATGCGGCAGCAGTATGACATCAGAATTGTTTCAATACAAATGCTGAACATATCAAGTGGTACCTCCTGAGGACTAATTGTTTTTCGTGGGTAGGTTGTGAAATAGTTCGCAGCTTTGGAGTGACCCAGATGTAATTAAGTGGTATCGTAATCTGTGTTTTATAGTAATTGGTGGCACTTAAATATTGCGGTATTATTCATCACATTTATGCCCCACAGGTGAATATGTAAACCCTTATACGCCTAGTGATATGCGTCAATCGGCGGTGACGGGTGTCATGTAATGGACATACAGGTGCATTAAAATTATATCATACAGTTATTTATATATTTGAAAAAATCAAATCATGAAAATCCATCGTAATTCAATGTATTGCTTTTTAATGCTATCTGTCGCAGTGATATCATGCAATCAAATCGAAACAAAAACAGAGTCGATACTCACTGATGAGGTTAAGGGACAGCTGCTGAATAACTCGGGTACAAATTTTAATTTATCAGGGGTAGCCACATTAACGGGAGGCGTTGAAAGGGCCATAAGCTTAGAAGGTGATTTGACCAAGAATGACAACTGGTCCTATTCATTTGGAGAAGAAACCCAGGAAAGCATGACTAGGAGAATGTTGCAACTTTTGAATTCCGGCTCCTACTCTAGTCTTGGATCTGATAATTCAATTCCAAGCGATATCAGTTTTGAATCTGACAATTCTGGGTACTATCATTCTCAGGATGGGGATAGATATTCTTTTGACTACAGTATTAGCAATGTATACCACAAGAATGAGTTTCCAACCATTCAATCTACAGGTTCAAAATGCGATGATTTGGTTGAAAGCATCACGCTAGATAGACAATATTTTGGAGCAGATTTTACCATGTCGAATAACAGGTTTGTGTTGAAGGGCACAATAAAAATGAATGGACCAGATATGAGAGTTGATATAAGCGCTGATGTTGAAGATAATGAAACATCAAAAAGTGATCATCTTGAGTGGTCTTTATACAAAGATTAAAACGCATTTCACATAAAAAAAGCCTCGAATAATTCGAGGCTTTTTTTATGTATTTTATTTTTACTTTCTAAAGTGTCGTGTATGGGTTTTGTTCATGGTGGAGAGTGCAACTGTTTGAGCCATTTTCAGGATTTTTTCTGCATGCATCATAAGTAGCTTCGACAGCCTCATGTGTATTGTATGACAGCTATGCCTTATTTGTGAATCTGTCCCACTTTAAACACTGAAATGAAAATAAATCGCGGTTTGTATCTATTAATTAACGCATAATGGATAGCACATATAATTTTAATACAAATAAGTCCTAGGGGGTATATTTAACCTATGAGAAATTATTATTTAATCTTAGAATAACCTTACAGCATAAAAAATTATTCAAATTAACATTTGCTTAACAAATGCGTAAATAATTGAGAATATTTTCGCAAATATAAACTCTCTCAAATAGATGTTATTAAATAGATTAGGTTTGAAAAACAAGGGGAAATCTCATTTCATCCTCAATACAATCTTTATATGTTTGTTAATCCTCTTCTGTTGCTCTACGCTTTGGCTTTCAAAACATTTGTTTACAATTTCCAGTAAGGTTAAACAGGATATGTTTCAAACCATGGATGCCAACTCACCCGATCCTGGAAAAACATCTGCCGAACATACTGAAATCAATACACAGGTCCAAAAAGTTAAATTGGGAATTTATCTAGAAAGAATTGAAGAAATAGACATCAAACAATCTCGATGGAACTATGAGTTTTATGTTTGGTTTACTTGGAATCCCCAAAAGATTGACTTTCTAGGCAACAACACTATTGAGCATAAAGGTGAGTTGCCATTCTCTGTTATAAATGGTGATATCATTTCCTCTGCAATAGTTCAAACCGCCTATGACTCTGCGAGTAATTCTCAGTATATTCAATACCTTGTAAAGGCAAGAAATACCCAGTTTTTTGATGTGTCTCTTTATCCGGTTGACCAGCACGATTTAATCATCCCGATAGAACATAAATGGCTAGACCGCAATTTGCTTGTTTTTGTTCCAGATACCGTTGATTCAAAAATAAGTTCGCGGGTTAGTATTAATGGTTACGAGAGAAATAGTAAATGCAAATTAATTGAAAAGCCGCATGCCTATAAATCAGCTAGAGGCAACCCTTCTCTAAAATCTGGTTATAAGGTTAATTTTTCTCAACTGAGAATGGCAATGAGAATCTCTCGTGGCGGGTTGTCTAGTATTCTGAAATTATTCATTGTACTTTACATTGCTGTAATTGTTACTTTTATTGCACCTTTTGTATCCGATCCAAGCAGATATACGGTTGGTGCACTTTTCACAACGGCAGGTGCCAATTACGTTTTAGCCCAGAAACTTCCCGCAGTAGAGATATTTACATTTGCAGAGATCATTAATACGGTTTGCTTGGTCATAATTGTGCTCATGATGGCCTTGCTTGCGATTTTACCGGCTGTGATTTTCGCAGATGGGAAAGCGGATGCTTTTGAGAAAAAAATGAATCGGAGAATCAATATGATGTGCTTCATATTTTTCATAGTTATTAACGTCTTGCTGGCCTCAATTGCCCTTCAATTGAACGGTTAATCATTGGTGTTATAACAGTCTCGAAGATAGAACGAGAACAATAGGCTGTCGCATCACTTAGCGATATTTCAATTAGGATCCTTTCAAACAAACCACCTGCGGTTGTCCTAAGCTGAGATTTATTCTGAATATATCCATTGAAATTAGGGTGTAGATTTTTCTCAATGGCCTGGCGCTGTCGATAGTTACAAATATAAGATTGTAAGCAGCGGTGTATTTACCTTTTAATTCTTAGGCTGGAGTATTGTTTTAGATAAAGTGCCTGTTTATAAGCATTACACATAAAAAAGCCTCGAATATTCGAGGCTTTTTTATGTGTTTTAG
>Ga0315906_10006904_pt1 | contig 13918 bp, 13 predicted proteins | sample LakEriMetagenome_4_FD_203526 | JGI IMG/M metagenome (GOLD analysis project Ga0315906, IMG submission 203526) | Freshwater fungal communities from buoy surface, Lake Erie, Ohio, United States - Buoy 2 MA122 | ecosystem: Environmental > Aquatic > Freshwater > Lake > Lake biofilm | place: USA...
ATTTTATTTTACCATTCTTTATGGTTTAAGTCCAGCTTTTTGTCAGGGGGATTGACAAAATTATACGCTTTGGATAACTACCCAGTCATTATCATAGTATACTGGAGATAATTCTGTCAGGTCAATTGTCGGATCGGTAATTGTAGATGCAGGTTTTCCACAATATAGGTCAAAATGGGTCTGTACATCTGAAGCAGTTAAAGCCTTTTCGTATATTGCGATATTATTAAATATGGCGCTAATGGCACCATATAATGAATAATTAAATGTAATATCCGCCGATATAGGATCAATATAGACAATTACCACATGATGAGGTTGTCCTGGAATAAATACATTTGTAATGTCTGTTTGATTAGTTTTATCTACATTATTTACGTATATCTTGCTTATATTGGTTTTAGAGACCGTTCCTGAGTTCCGCCACGAATAGTTAGAGGCAGAGTATAAAGTGTCCGCTATTGAGCTTACAAGGCCGCTATCGGTCAATGTAGCGGGAGTGTAGAAGAACTCTACAGACTTAATCAATTTATTTGTATTTAATTTAAATCCATAGTCTACCTTGGGTCTAATTCCATTTGTATAGTGTCTTATTAATGGGGAATAATTTAAAGATCCTAGATAAAATTCATTATCCGAACTAATTGTTGCCACCCCATTATCTGCATAAAGAGTAGACTGGCTATAAAACCTAATTGAGAAATATGATAGTCGTGGCAGAAATTTGCTGGCATCTGTGGTAGTCATTGTAATTCTGATATATAAAATACCAGTTGTCCCAAATGATCCTTTTTTATATTGAGGGATTGATTCACCATTTACGCAGGAGGTGTATGTTGTTCCATCTACGCTAGTTTCTACTGATATTCCTAACTCATTCCGCCATTCAATTTTAGAATCTATAAGCCCTGACTCTGTAGGTATAAATAAAAAGTCATTTATTACAAATGATTTAGATTCAGAAGTAGAGGTGGGAACAAAAGATACATACTTACCCTTATCGTCATAATAAGTATTTGAATCTACAAAGTCATCCCATTGAGCATCTACGCCATATGTATAGCTAAAGTCTATTCTTTTTGTTTTATCTGAGCAAGAAAATAATGTGCCATCCTCTGGATTTACTACATGTATTGGCTGGATATAATAATTGGCATAATTATAATGTCTAGTAATTGCTGCTGAATTTAGTCCATATCGATATACCGCTGGAGCATCTACAATAAATGAATCGCCAGCATCAGATGTTGGACCTATTTGTAGGTCTAGGCTAGTATTTGTAAATTTAAAATTAGAGTCTATTGTTTTAAGCCCGACCTGTGTGCCATCAATATATAGGCTAATAGAGTTTACAGAATATATTCCTACAATATGCATAGCCTTTTTGCTATATGTTACTGCCCACCGAATTTGTTCTGTAGCAGAAACTTTAAATATTACATCGCCTTTTTCCCAATATAGCCCTATGTCATCTGTAGTATCTGCAAATAAAGTGGTGACATTAGATGATTGAATAGATGGGTTTATCCATAATTCTAATGTAAAGTCATTGTCTGAAGAATATTTATTACCGAGCCCATTTGAAACTGATGAGCCATAAAAGTCTTTTGATGTTGGTACTGTTATGTATGCGGTATTTGTTATTTTTGTTCCAGATCCACCGCCTGGAATAATTGGCAACATGTTAGCTGCAGGTGATCCTACATATGTAGCATTGTTTCCGCATCCTGATATATCTGCAGCGGTAGTTCCAGAAGACTCGTCAAGTGGCCAAAAGCCAATTGGATAGTCTTTGATTACCTTTAATTGATATGTCATAATTTTATTCTATCATTTAATAAATGATAAGGCTATAATGTAATGCTACCTGTAAATTTAAATGTATAATATGTATATCCACCATTAACTACTCTTTCTGGAGAACCAGTTGTAGAAGAGGCGGTATAATTTCCCAAAAATCTTAAAATTACAATTCCTGAACCACCATTACCGCCATTAGTATGTCCTCCAGTAGCGCCACCGCCGCCACCTGTATTAGATGTTCCATTATTTGCACTTCCTGATTGACCAATTCCTGCTGCTCCGCCGCCTAAGCCACCATTGCCGTTTCTAGTGTCATTACTACCACCACCACCGCCGCCACCATAATAACCACTATTAGCACCAGTATTTGTCGGAGTTGCCCATTCTGTAATTTGTAATCCATTTCCACCGTGTCCAATAGCGGTTCCAGTAGACGCAGCACCTGCTGCCCCAGTGCCTCCACCTCCACCGCCAGCATAAGGACTATTTCCTACTGCAGTTCCACCATCATAACCTTGTCCAGAAGTTCCAGTTCCATTTGCAGAAGACCAACCACCGTTACCGCCGCCTCCACAACCACCGTTACCACCAGCCATATCTTTAGATGATCCTTTACCGCCACCCAAGGATGTTATTGTCGTAAATCCGTTACCAGAAATAGACGAGTTTCCACCATTTGAACCTAATGGACTTGCACCATAAGCATCTCCAGGACTTCCTGAACCTACTTCAATTGTACAAACAGTTCCATTAGCAATAGACAAAGAAGATTCTAATGTAGAATTTCTACCAGTTTTCCCTACTGTAGAACGAAGTCCTCCTGCACCTCCACCGCCACCATATCCAGAACCACCTGCGCCTGCTGCAAGTACAAGATAATCAACTGTTTGTGAACTTGATGGAGTAACACTATTGCTTGATGCTGATGCATCAGATGTTCCATTAGCATTTGTAGCAGTTGCGGTAAATGTATATGCAGTTCCATTTGTTAATCCAGTAAATGTATAAGTTGTATTAGATGTTGTTTGTGTTGTTGTTGCGGGGTTTGAAACAATTGTGTAACCTGTAATTGCAGATCCGCCTGTAGCTCCAGGAGTTATAACAATAGTGGCTGTAGCATTTCCAACTGCTGCGCTAACGCTTGGTGCCTGTGGCACAGTAGTTGCTGTAACAGCAGATGATGCCGATGAGGCATTAGATGTACCAAAAGTATTTGCGGCAGTTACTGTATAAGTATATTGTGTTGAAGATTGTAATCCAGTTACAGTCAATGGGCTAGATGAACCTGTTGCGGTATATGATCCAGGTGATGATGTTACTGTAAATGTAGATGGGGTACCAGCGGTATTAGCAACATTAAATGCCACCGACGCTTGTCCGTTATTATATGCACGAGATGTGCCTTGATTTGTTGCAACGACTGATGTTGGGGCGGCTGGAGTTTGAGGTGCTACTGTTGGAAACCATCCATGAGATGTATAAATTTCAAGAATACCTAGTTCGCCGTTAAAATATGTTTGACCAACTTGTGGGCTTGCTGGACGATTTGCTGTATTACCAGATGGTGTTCCTGATACAGATGATTTTCTAATTGCCATTAGTCGAACCTCCAGCCCAAAGTTGAGCCTGTATATACTAGTGTAGAACTTGCTTGATTTACGTCTATTATAGCATTATCTGCTACTCCATTAATGTTACTGCCGTTTCTGGCTATTGTGATGTTATTTGTTGCCGCCGTCCCTGTTGCGTCGTAGATAACGATTGTATCTCCAAGAGTAGGGGAAGCGGGAAGAGTAAGGGTTCTTGCTGCTGTAGTATCTACAAAGTAATTATTATTAGCCGCCATTGTTATATTAGATGATACTGCAGATGATGCTGGTCCTGTAACTATTGTTACGCTTCCGCCCAAAGAAACGGCGGAACCATTAACAGTAATACTAGAATTAGTTAAAGCATTATTAGGAATATTAGTTAGGGTATTATTTGCACCGCTAATTGTTTTATTAGTTAGAGTTTGTGTGCCGTCAGTTGTAAGAGCATTAGGCAGGGCGGTACCAACAGATTGCCACGTTGTTCCATCCCATACTCTGATTAATTTAGCCATTAGAAGGTTATGCTCCCTGTGTTATTAAATTTATAAATATGATTTCCACCAGAAGTTGTATATATTGGAGATCCTGTTGTAGAAGATGCTGCCTGAGCACTACGAAGAATTACAACTCCTGAACCACCACTTCCTGGATTTCCAGCATCTGTATTTGCTCCACCACCGCCGCCGCCTAAATTGTCGGTACCATTAGAGTTGGTTGATCCTCCACCACCTGAACCTCCAGAAGCAACTCTACCGTCTTCTCCTCCTCCTGCGCCGCCACCTGCATAAGTTACTGATGAACCAGTTATAGAAACACTAACTCCATTTCCGCCAACTCCTCCTAGTTGTAATGGGCTTGTATTGTTTTGCGCTGTTTGTCCTGCAGATCCAGCTCCACCACCGCCACCTGCGCCATTTCCATTAGGGCCGCCGCCGCCAGCAAAACCTTCGTTTTCTGTTCCAGAACCTCCAGAGCTATTAGAATTTTGTCTTCCTCCTCCACCACAGCCTCCATTTGCTCCATCTATAGTTCCTCCACTTCCGCCGCCACCGCCTCCTGTTGAAGATTTAATTGATGATCCAGATAATACAATTGAAGAATTTACTCCATTACTTCCTTTTTCTCCAGTAGATGTAGCATATGCCCCTCCACCTCCTACATTTACAGTATATTGACTTCCTGGTAAAAGTTGTAGGGAAGATTCTGTTACTCCGCCGCCGCCAGTACCAGATACACTAGACCTTAAACCTCCAGCTCCACCGCCGCCTCCACGACCTCTACCACCTCCTGCGCCACCTGCAACAATTAAAAAGTCAACACTAATAGCACTTGATGGAGTAACACTATTGCTTGCTGCTGATGCAGCAGATGTTCCATTTGCGTTTGTTGAGGTTGCTGTAAAAGTATAAGCAGTTCCGTTTGTAAGTCCTGTCACAGTAATTGGCGATGATGCACCAGATGCTGTAATATTGCCTGGGCTAGATGTAACTGTATAACCCGTAATACTTGAACCGCCTGTAGCATTTGCAGAAAACGCCACAGATACCTGTGCATTTCCGCCTGTTACTGATGTAATACTTGGTGCCTGTGGCACAGTAGTTGCAGTAATTGCGCTACTCGCAGATGAAGCAGATGATGTGCCATATACGCTAGAAGCGGTGGCAGTAAAAGTATAAGATGTATTTGATTGCAAACCTGTTACAAGAATGGGGGATGATGAGCCAGTATTATAATAAGAACCTGGATTAGATGTTACTGTATAAGTAGATCCTGGTACTGTTCCTGCTGTAAAAGCAACAGATGCTTGACCATCATTGTATGCCCGCCCACTTCCTGAGTTTGTAGCAACTACGGCTGTTGGAGCTGTTGGAGCAACACCGATTGGTAACCAACCAGAACCGTTATAAAACTCTGGATAACCTAATTGTGTATTCATATACACATCACCATTTGTAGGTGAGGCGGGACGAGAAGCAGTATTACCTCTTTTAACATGTCCATTTGCTGTTGTATTATGTGAAGCAATATCAGATGCAACTGATGTTGATGTTGCAAGAGCGGCGGTATCAGAAATACCATGTACTGTTGTTGTTGAAGAGTTATGTGCAGAGATAGCAGCAGTTACTTCAGAGTCCGTCGCTGCCGACGTATTTGCGCTGAATAAGTTTGCTATATCTCTGATTCTAGACATTAGAAGGTTATACTTCCTGTATTGTTAAATTGATATACATAAGCTCCTGAAGGAGTTGTTAATACTGGAGAACCTGTAGTTGATGCGGCTGCTGCGTTTGCTTTAATTATAACTACTCCAGAACCACCATTTGCTCCTGGAGGGAAACTACCGCCATTATATGCTGCATTTCCACCATTACCTGTATTTTGAGTTGCATTAGTTCTTGCAGTACCTTGATTTCCTCCATTACAAGATCCTCCAACTGCATATGTAACATTAGATCCTGTAATAGTTTTTTGTAATCCAGCGCCACCAGAAGTTAAAATTTCACCATTTGTATTGGTTGATCCATTTCCTCCTGCGCCACCACCAGATCCTGAAAAACCGCTTCCTTGATTTCCTGCTGACGCTCCATCAAATCCTTGGGCGGCAGTTCCTTGTCCACCTCCCAATACTGATTGGTCTGAAGAAGCTGTTCCTCCTCCTGAGCCTCCTGATCCGCCTTGTCTAAAGCTACCACCATTGCTACCACCGCCACCTCTTCCACCACCAGTTGAAGTAATTGTTGATATTCCAGATCCAGAGAAAGAAGAGTTTTCTCCTTGAGTTGCATGAGATTGAACGTCTGATGAATTAGAAGTTCCTCCTACTCCGCCGCCTCCAACTGTAACTGTATACGTAACTCCATTAAGCAGTGTTAACTGTGATTCAGAAGATGAATTTCTTCCAGATGTACCAATAGATGTTCTAAATCCACCTGCACCGCCACCGCCGCCGCTATGACCATGACAACTTCCTCCCCCACCGCCACCGCCTGCAACTACAAGATAATCAACTGTTAAAGCTGCTACAGGAGTCACTGAATTACTTGCAGAGCTTGATAGCGATGTGCCATTTGCATTTGTAGCAGTTGCTGTAAAAGTATATGCAGTGCCATTAGTTAATCCTGTAAAAGTATACGGTGAAGACGTTGCTGTCTGTGTTGTAGTTGCTGGGCTTGATGTAATTGACCATGAAGTTATAGAAGATCCACCATTTGCTCCAGTTAATGTTAATGTTGATTCAGCATTTCCTAAAGATGCGCTAACACTTGGTGCTTGTGGAACAGTAGTTACCGTAACTGCGCTAGACGCAGATGAGGCAGATGATGTGCCATAATTATTTGTAGCTGTTACTGTAAATGTTGGTGTGGCATCAGAAGCAATTCCAGTTAAAACAATTGGAGAAATTGTGCCAGATCCTGTTTGACCTGTGCTTGCGGTTACGTTAAATGATGCTGGAACTCCACCCGCTGGATTTGCATTAAATGCAACAGATACTGCTCCATTATTATAAGCCCTTGATGTACCAACATTTGTGCCAACTACGGATAGTGGAGGTTGAGGAGCAATAGTGCTTGCTGCAAACCAGCCAAATGCTGTGTAAATTTCCAAATATCCCAATGTACCATTATAAAATACGTCACCAATAGAAGGAGATGATGGTCTATCTGCGGTTGCTCCCTTTGGAACCCCGCCTAATCCTGATGCTCTTAAATCGGCCATTATGCTACCTTCCATCCATATGTATTACCTGTAAAGACAAGGGTAAACCATCCGCCGTTTACGTCAATAATTAGATTTCCCGCATTACCATTAATTAACTTGGAGTTACGGGCCACAGTTATATTATACGTCGAAGCGTTTCCAGAAGCATCAAATATATCTATTTGATCATTTACTGAAGGGGATGAGGGTAATGTTAGAGTAAGAGCAGAAGCAGATGTTACAAAATATCTGACTCCCGCCGCTAAATTTGTATTTGTTGATATTGATGAAGATGTTTCATTCTTTTTACCAGCCAAAGATGTAGTAACTGTTGTAGCAAAACTTGCATCATCGCCTAATGCTGCCGCTAATTCATCAAGTGTATTTAGGGCAGATGGGGCATTGGCAATTAAATTATTTACTTGAGTTGTAACAATATTATCAATCTCAGACTGAGTATATGTATTAGTTGAATTTAAATTTGTTATTGTTACTATCTCTACAATGTCGCCTGCTGCGGCGGCGGAACCAAGAGTAACAGTAGTACCAGAAGATGTTGTATAATCTGTTGTCTTTAATAGTAGAAGACCATTGAAGTATACCTGCTCATACCCATCTACAAATGCTACTGATGCTACGAATGCTGTTTGTCCAGCCGTTGCTGTAAATGTATGACGGCGAATAATATTAGGATCAAATGAATCTGAGTTAGAATCTGACTCAATCCAGATATCACCAATGTCGGGGGAAGAAGGAGCATCTGCTTGATATGAAGATCCTTGAATTAATGATGCTAAAGTAGTTGGGGCATATGTAGAGCCAGAAGCTGAATATAAAACTTGGCCAGCATTAGGAGAGGTTGTTGTTCCTGTTCCGCCATATTGTGTTGCTAAATTTGTGTGCGAATCGACAGTATGTCCTTCAGCAAGAAGAACGCCAGATGAGTTAGTCAAGCCTGATATTACAAGCTTATTTTTGACCTTAAAGTCTTTATTTGCCAATTCGGTTCACATATCCCCTAGTTGTTGTATTGTTTAATTATAGCATTAAATTATTTAGCGTATCTTACAATTACAATACCAGATCCGCCTGATCCTCCAGGTCCTCCAGATCCACCACCATTACCGCCTCCACCGCCTCCGCCAGTGTTTACCATGCCAGCTTGACCTGACTTAGGTCCTGAATTATAATCTGATCCAACAAATTCTCCAGCTTTTCCTCCGCCACCATAACCACCTAAACCATTTATTGATCCTCCTGAAGAACCTCCTCCGCCTGCGTAATAAACTGTTCCAGAAACATTATGTCCTGTTCCAGTTGCAAGACCCCATGAGGACCATGTGGATAGTCCAACTCCGCCAGCTGCACCAACGGAACCGTTTTGTCCTGCGCCACCTGCACCTCCGCCACCGCCTGAGTTATATGGAGCAGGATATACGCCAGCTCCTCCAGCATTACCATATCCAGTTCCACTATTATTAGAAGTTTGTGTTGAAGATCCACCAGTTCCTGCTGGATTTGAACCTGCTCCAGATCCGCCACCTCCAGAACCACCAGATAATCCATTTTTAGCAGAAGTTCCAGTTGCCGATCCTCCACCGCCGCCACCAAATGCAGTCATGGATCCAAAATACGAATCTTGCCCATTTGTTCCTGTTGAACCTAAACTAGAAGATCCTGACCCACCACCACCTACTTGAATTGAATATCCTGTACCAGATGATAAGGACCATCCAGAACGATAAATAATACCTCCAGCTCCAGCTCCAGCTGCACCAGCTCCTCCGCCGCCTCCGCCTGCTACGCAAAGTACATCAGCAGAAATATTTTGTGAAGGAGTAAATGTTCCGCTTCCAATAAATGTGTGATAATAATATGTAGAGTCTGATGTTATTGTTCCGCCACTTGCTTTAGCAGAAGATGCAACAGTTGGTATAAATGTTCCACTTGATGTAAATACATGGTAGGTATATCCACCAGTTGTAACAATAGAATTACCTCCAGATGCTGCTTGAGAGCCAGCATATCTTAATATTGCAATTCCTGAACCGCCAATTCCTCCAAGGTTACCAGCTCCTGATCCACCGCCTGTATTAATAGTTCCAGGAGAACCAGCAGTGTTTTGCGTATTTGCTGCACCGCCACCTCCTGCACCGCCTGCACCACCAGAACCTGCATACCATGGCTGTCCACCGCCTCCGCCTGCATAATAACCACTAGCACCAGTAGATGTTGCTGAAGCCCATGAAGAATAGGTATTTGTTCCTATTCCACCCGCTCCTCCTTGTGCTGCTGAATAAACTCCACCAGCTCCTTGACCATCTGCTCCAACTCCTCCTGCTCCTCCGCCTCCACCGCCAGCTGGACCTGAATTTTGCTCAGAACCTCGTCCACCTATATTTCCCTGTCCTGATATTGCAGATGCTGGAGTAAGTCCTGTTGTTCTCATTCCGTTTCCACCGCCTGAACCACCTGTTCCACCAATTGCATCAGAAGTTCCACCGTATCCTCCACCATATGCTCTTGCGTCAACTAATGAAGTTCCAAATAAAACTGTATCGGATCCAGAAGAGTTAGAACCACCCGCTCCAATTGTTACTCCTATTGCTTGGCCCAATGAAGCAGAGTATGATGAAACATAAAGAACACCACCACCTCCGCCGCCGCCTGAACCGCCTGCGCCATTACCAGAATATAGGCTTCCACCTCCGCCACCAATAGCTAAGTATTGTATTTGCAATGCAGGATCTTGTGTTGTTATGCTGCTACTTGCAGAACTTGCCGCAGATGTTCCATTTGCATTTGTTGCTGTAACTGTAAATGTATAAGTAGTATCATTTGTCAGACCTGTTACGGTAATTGGACTTGATGAACCAGATGCTGTAACATTTCCTGGGCTTGAAGTTACTGTATATGAACTAATAGCAGACCCTCCTGTTCCATTTGCTGTAAAAGGAACAGAGACTGATGTGGTACTAATTCCAGATGGAGTTCCAACTGTTGGCGCCTGCGGCACAGTAGTTGCAGTAACTCCTGTTGAGGCTGATGATGCAGAACTTGTGCCATATGGCGATGTTGCTGCAACTGTATATGTATATTGTGTACTAGATGCAAGACCAGTTACTGTAATTGGAGATGAGCCGCCTGTAAATGTAGATGGAGATGTTGTTGGAGATGGAGTAACTATAAAGGAACTTGCTGCACCGCCGCTTGAATTTGGAGTAAATGCAACAGACATTTGTCCATTATTATATGCACGATTTGTTGGTTGATTAGTTGCTGTTACGCCAGTTGGAATTCCTGGAGCGGCAGCAATAGGAAACCACCCATTTGCTGTATAGCTTTCAAAGTAGTTATTATCTGTATTGTAGTATAGATCTCCTACTGTAGGAGCTTGTGGTCTACTTGCAGTCCCGCCTCTTTCATATGCTAATGCTTGTGCTACCCATGTTGTATTAGTTCCATCTGTAGCAAGAACTTTATTGGTATTGCCCGCCTGGGACGGCAATAAAGAATTTAAAGAATTAGTTGTAGAAGTTTGTCCTGTTCCGCCCATGGAAACAGGCAGGGGGGATTGAATATCCAACCCATTCTTTACTTTAAAATCTTTATTGGCCATAATTCTATTATACCAACTAGACTATCGTAATGCTGCGATTTCTTCTGGTGTTAAACCAAGTGCTGCAAGTTTTGCTTCGGCAGATGCTTTAGCTGCAGCTTTGGCTTCTGCCTCTGCTTGACGAACAGCATCTCGTTCGGCTGCTGCAATTGCATCAGATTCTAATTGTGCAATTTCTTCATCAGTAAGTTCTACAATTGTCTGTGTCTGTGTTGCACAATCGACAACTATTTTAGTAGGTTTATCTGTCATTTTTTTTCTCCTTATGTATTCTTAATGCCGTATAAATAAGCAGTAGAATTTGTTTGAATAGTTCCACCATTTTCAGGTGTTAATGTAATTGAAGTTATTGGATCAGTGCTATTCCAGATATTCGCATTTTGATCTCTAAGTGTAGTTGTAGAAGCAGTTTCACTGCCGCCAATTTCTAAAGCTATTTTTGCTCTACTTGCGGTATACGCAGAAATATAAACCATTGAAGTTCCAAAAGCAGTAGCTGGTGTATTTGTAGAACCATTTGCTTGACCACCATACATAACGCCAGAACTATTATCAGCATTCAAATTATTTACAGCATATACTCTTCTATAAGTTTGATTTGTGGTAACACCATTATACTTTAGTGTAATGCTTTCATGATAAGCATTTCGATTAGTTCTTAAACTATGGCAAATAAGTAAATCGGTATAAGTGTCAGGTATATTTGTAAATTCAATATTAGATTGAGTTCCTGTTACTACTACTTGAGAAATTAAAAAGTATGTATTTGCCATTATGCCGCCTTTATTCCGTAGAGACTAAACCTAGAACCGACTGCCCATTGAGCGCCTGACGTTTCAGCGTAAATTTGAATGCTTGTAATTGCGTTATTTGAACGCCAAGTGCCGACAGATAAGCCAACATTTTGTTGCACATTACCGCCTTGTGTAATAACTACTTTATTAACACCAGTATTTTTGTATTGCATAAAATGAGCAATAAATAAACCCTGTTGACTTGCGTCGGTTGTGTTTATATAAGTCGAATTGTTGACTCTATTTGACGCAACTTGTTCAAAACGAGTCCAAGAATAATTAGAAGAATTGTCGCCATTAAATCTCCAATTTAAATCGCCACCACCACTATTGTATTTACAGTCAGCGACAAGTACTAAATCGGTGTAGGTATTAGGGATACTTGTAAACTCAAAGTATGCCGCTAATGAAGAAACAACACCTTGATAAATAGGTTCATATGTAAGTGCCATTTTATGCCTTTATCCCGTAGATAGCCATTGTTGATCCTGTATCAAAATTGGCTGCTTGTTGTGGTGTAATTGCAAATGACGTAATTGTGTTTGTTGAAGTCCACATACCTGTACTAAATGTAAGCCAACCACTTGAATTAGAATCAAAACCGTGTATAAATTGAACAGTTTTTGACTTACTTGTATTTGCATAATCAAATATATTAATGACATAAGCACCAAATTGTGTGGTATTTTGACTGCCATAACCCGCATAAATGGAATCTGCACCAGAAACTTGATCTGCTCCCATAGTGCTTCCATTTCCAAATATTGAATGCATTGAATAACTTTCACTTCTATTACCATTAAACCAAAAACGTGGTGTTCCGCCATTGATTGCAGTTGATCTTAAAATACCACGTATTTGTAAGTGTTTATAAGTGTCTGGAATTGAATTAATTTCTAATGTACTTTGTGGAGAACCTAAAGTGGTTGTTGAAATAGAATCAAATAACGCTACAGCGTTAGCGGATTGAGAAAAATTAATAAGTCCTCCAAAGCCTCTAGCAGATATAGAAGACCTTGTACTTATTACTGGTGACATTTTTTCTCCTTATGCAAACTTGGTTTGTGTCTCCAGGACTGTAAATGTTGCAGATGCAGTCTTAATAATTGTAAATGAGTATGCATCAATGGATGACGCATTTCCTGCAGATATTGCAGCAGGAACCTTTGGAGTTACTGTAGTTCCATCAATTTGAATTGTATTTGGATAATAAGCTGTTGTTCCATTAGTATTTAGCCAAACTAGAGTAATTGCATCTCCTGTTGCCATTGCTGAATCTAATGAAGTGCTGCTATTGTATCTAAAGTTTAATGTATGGTTAGCAGAAGCATTTGATGTGTAATACCAAATTGAAGCTGTTTCAACATCAAAGTTTATTGTTCCTGTTGCTGCCGACGCTACTACGTTAACATCTTCTTCAAGGCCTTTAATAACTGTATTTACTAAAGTTCCGCCTGTTATTGCTGCAGTATTAACTACTGGACTTGTTAAAGTCTTATTTGTAAATGTTTGTGTATCTGTAAGTGTAGCAACTGTGGATGTATCAACTGAAAGAGTTACTCCGCCAGAATTTCCACCACCGCTTAATCCTGTGCCTGCTGTAACTCCAGTAATATCACCATCTGTTACTGTATATCCTAATGAAGTCCATGCTGTTGAACCGTCTCCGACTTTCATTTTCTTTGTATCTGTTTCGAAGCCTACTTCGCCTGCTGCTAAAACAGTATTTGCAGAAGTCCAAGCAGAGGCTGTGCCTCTCTTAATTTGAATTACTGAAGTCATTAGACTGTTCCTCCATTATATGTATACGTATTGTTATCTTCAATTATATTATAGATTCCGCCTTCTAATATACCAGATGAAGATGATACTGTTCCGCCGTCAGCATTTGAATCAGAAGACAATCTGGCTAGAGACTGATCGATTATTCCATCTAAGTCATACGAAGCGGTAGGAATAATTCCTGCGCTAAGTATACTTGCTACATCTCTAGCCCTTGTCAATTCTTATTACTCTCCGATTACTACTTCTTGCCAGTTCAAATCCTCTTCAACCCAGCGGAAGAATTTTCCTTCTTCAACAGGCATTGGTGTTGGTGCATCCCAAAGACATGTGTCTTCGTTTAGTACCCATGAAGCAAAAGGCTTTGGTGGGATAAATGCATCACGAACTGAGTCGTATGAATATCCAATTCCTGCATAATTCTTTCTCAAAGGGGTCCCGCCATTTGCGTGTACTCCACCTGAAGTGTTGTATGAAGTTTGGATCCATGTTCCGCCTAGACCCAGCGTATTGGCTAGAAAATTCTGTCCATCAGCTGCATCGGCGTCGTTTACTACTAGAACACGAGTAACAATATTGTTCTCGTCGATTTCTGCGAAATGTGCCATTTTTTCTCCTTTATTAGTTGT
>Ga0315906_10006905_pt1 | contig 13916 bp, 6 predicted proteins | sample LakEriMetagenome_4_FD_203526 | JGI IMG/M metagenome (GOLD analysis project Ga0315906, IMG submission 203526) | Freshwater fungal communities from buoy surface, Lake Erie, Ohio, United States - Buoy 2 MA122 | ecosystem: Environmental > Aquatic > Freshwater > Lake > Lake biofilm | place: USA: Lake...
AGATGCCGGTGCCGCCGGCGCCGACACGATCTCGACGACCGTTTCGACGACCGGTGCGGGCGTAGCCGCGGCGGCCGGCGCGGCCGGCTCTTCGCGCCGGTTCCACGGCCAGTCATGGACCTCGGCGGCGGGAGCTGCGGGTTCGGATGCGACCGGAACCGGCGCGAACCGGTCCGGCTGCGCGTAGAGTTCCCGGGCCCGCATCCTCAGATCGCCATCCAGGTCGGCGACAGGGGCGGGGGCAGAGGCGGGAGCAGGAGCATCGGCCGCTGGACCCGCGAAAGCCAATTGCTCGCCACCCGGCTGCTCGTCGCCACGCCGACGCCGACCACCGCGGCGTCCACGCCGCCGCCGGCGGCCGCCATCGTCGTCGGTGTCGCCGTCGCGCGGCGCGCGCCCTGGCATTTCTGCCGCGGCGCCAAGATTTTCGCCTTCGCCGCCCTGCAGCGGTTCGGCCGGGACTGCGGGCATCGCGGCTGCATCGCCGGTCACCGGAGAGGTTTCGGAACCGGCCTCGCCGTCGCCCGGCGCGGCCTGCCGGCCCGCGTCGAAACCCTGTCCCGGCATGCCGTCTTCGCGACCGCGACCGCGACCGCGCCGCCGCCGCCGGCGGCGCCCGCGACCGCGACCATCCTCGCCGCCGGATGCCTCCTGGGAGCCGGCTTCGCCGTCGTCCTGGCCGTCCTCGTCACGCTCCCAGCGGCGCGCGGGTTCGGACGGCAGGGGCAGGGCGTCGACCGGTTCGGCGACGCTCTCCTCGACGATGTCCTCGGGTGCGTGATCGATGCCGGCGCGTACAGGCGCCGGGCCGGTCTCGCCACGCTCGCGGATCTTCAGCCGCTCGATGCGGTATTCCGGCGGCACCATCGCGGCGTCCGGCTCGAAGGTGATCTCGATGCCGTAGCGCTGCTCGATCGCCGCCAGCGCGCTGCGCTTCTGGTTGAGCATGTAGATGGCCACGCTCGCCGGGAGGGTCACCTTGAGCGCGACCGAGCGCGCCTTGATGCCTTCTTCCTCGATGCCGCGCAGGACGCGCAGCGCCGTGGATTCGGTCGAACGGATGAAGCCGCTGCCGCCGCAATGCGGGCATTTCTGGGTCGAGACCTCGGCCAGCGACGGGCGCAGGCGTTGGCGCGACAATTCCAGCAGACCGAAGGGCGAGATGCGGCCGATCTGGATCCGCGCCCGGTCGCTGCGCATCGCCTCCTTGAGGCGCCGCTCGACCTGGGAGATATGGCGGTTGTCCTCCATATCGATGAAGTCGATGACGATCAGCCCGGCGAGGTCGCGCAGACGAATCTGGCGCGCCACCTCCTCGGCAGCCTCCAGATTGGTCTTGAGCGCCGTCTCCTCGATATGGCGCTCGCGCGTGGCCCGGCCTGAGTTGACGTCGATCGCGACCAGGGCCTCGGTCTGGTTCAGGACGATGTAGCCGCCCGAGCGCAGCCGCACCGTATTGTCATGCATCTCGTCGAGCTGCGCCTCGACCTGATGGCGCTGGAACAGCGGCACCTGGGCGTCATCGTAGAGGCGGATCTTCTCGGCGTGATCCGGCATCAGCATCTTCATGAAGGCGCGTGCCGCGTCGAAGCCCGGCCGGCCCTCGACCTGGATCTCGTCGATGTCGCGCGAATAGAGGTCGCGGATCGAACGCTTGATCAGCGAGCCTTCCTCGTAGACCAGCGCGGGCGCGCGCGAATTGAGCGTGAGTTCGCGCACGTCGTCCCAGAGACGCATCAGGTATTCGTAGTCGCGCCGGATTTCCGGCTTCGCGCGCTCCATGCCCGCGGTGCGCAGGATCACCGCCATGCCGTCCGGAACGTCCAGATCGCGCATGATGTCCTTGAGGCGCTTGCGGTCCTGCTGGGAGGTGATTCGCCGGGAGATCCCGCCGCCGCGCGTCGTGTTCGGCATCAGCACGCAATAGCGTCCGGCCAGCGAGATATAGGTGGTCAGCGCCGCGCCCTTGGTGCCGCGCTCTTCCTTCACGACCTGGACGAGCAGAACCTGGCGGCGCTTGATGACTTCCTGGATCTTGTAGTGGCGCATCGGCTTGAAGCGGCGGCGCCGGGTCTCTTCTTCTTCCTCGTCCTCGGCATCGTCGCCGCCGACGGATTCGATCTTGACCGGGGCAGGCGCGTGCTCGTGCTCGGCGGTATCCTGATCGTCCCGCGTCGTCTCCTCGCCGCCGGTGGCGGCGATGTCCGTGCCGCCTTCACCAGTCATTGCCGACGCATCGTCGGCAGAACTCGGCTCGGGGGCGACGACACGCGGGGTATCGACCGCCAGGGGCGCGGCCGTCGACGCCTCGCCCGGAGCGGGTTCATGATCGGACGACGACCCGGTGGCCGGTTCGGCCGCCACGGTGAACGGGGCGGGCGCCTCCATCTCCGATGTCGATGGCGTCACGCCGATCGCGGTCTGGTCGCCGCCGGCGGGCGCCTCGCCGTGAGAATCTGATGTCTCGAACGACTCGGATGTCTCGAACGGCTCGGACGCCTCCGGCGACTCCGCGGAGATGTCCGTCCGGGCTTCGAAGCGCCGGCGGCGCGGCGGCGGCTCGGCCTCGTCGTCGTCGCCATTGTCCTCGCGTTCGGCGAGGCGGCGTTCCTCCGCGAGCAGCGCTTCGCGGTCGGCGATCGGGATCTGCCAGTAATCGGGATGGATTTCGCCGAAGGCGAGAAAGCCGTGACGATTGCCGCCGAACTCGATGAAGCAGGCCTGCAGCGACGGCTCGACGCGCGTCACCTTGGCAAGATAGATGTTTCCCTTGATCTGCTTCTTGGTCGATGTCTCGAAATCGTATTCGTCAAGCCGGTTGCCGCTGAGGACCACGACCCGCGTTTCTTCCGCGTGGGTCGCGTCGATGAGCATTTTCTTGGCCATGAAGTATTCGTCTCCGCAATAAGGGTGGCGGAGCGCCGGTATGGAGGACGTCAATCGCGCAACGCGCGATGCTCGGAATCGTTCTCCCGGCGCCTTGCCGGATGGCGACAGCCGCTGGCTCCCGCCCAGACGACTCGGAGCCGGTACGCTCAGAGGCGCACGGCTGCCGTCCAGCCACCGGAAGGGCGGCTTGTCTCGTCATTTGGGAGGATTCCGAAGCGGTCAAAATCACGTAGTGGATCGTTCGTGTGTCGTCGGATGCGCCCGCGAAGCCCCTCTCCGAGGAAGCGACCGGCTCCGTCCGCGCGTCTGTCGGCGCGGTCGGCCACCGTGAAAGCGGAAGCGGTTCGAAGGTTAACCGCGACGGCCGCCGACTACAACCCTCCCGTCGCGGGACGGGGGAAAAAGCCGCAGGGGCAGCTCGGGGAAAGGGAGCCGCGGCGTTTTCCGCGCCATGAAGCCGCCGCAATATCGGGTATTGTGAGGCAGGATCCAGTCCTCGCCATGTCCTTGTTCCGATTCTCAGCCATTTTCGGCGCGATGTTCCTGTGGATGGCGCATGCGCTCGCCGCATCGCCGGCGCACGCAGCCGAGCCCGGGCGCATCGTCGATGTCCGCACCGCCGATCAGACCGGCCTGCAGCTCGTGATCGATACCGAGCGCCGTGCTTCGCCCCGGGTCTTCACCCTCGACGAACCGATGCGCCTCGTGATCGATCTCGGTCCCGGTCGCTGGAGCCTGTCGCAGCCTGTCCCCGCCCAGGGTGCCGTGGGCGGGTGGCGTTTCGGGCGCGGCGAGGGGCAGGCGGCGCGGCTGGTCGTCGATCTGGCGGCTCCTGTCCAGGTGCGGCGGGTCGGCTATGACCTCGCGGCGCCACGCGGCATCGCGCGGCTGCTGATCGACCTGGAGCCGGTTGGACGCGCGGCATTCGTCGCCGGTGCTCAGCCCTGGCGCCGCACGAGCGAGTTGTTAAAGGACATTTACGTGCCGCCGCAGCCCGCGCGCACCCCGGTCCCCGCCGCCGCCCCGCGCATCGCCGAGCCGCGCCCGGCGACGCCGGAGCGGCCCGTGGCGCAGATCGCGCGGGCTGAGCCCGCGGTTTCGCCGCCGGTCCGGACCACGCCGCAAGCCCAGCCGACGGCGAAACCGCCGGGCAACCCGGTTCAATCGCCGCCACCCGTCCAATCTTCGCCACCGGTCCAGGAGCTGGCGGCGGCTGCACCGGCGGCGGCGGCGGCACGCACGCTGCCTAGGGCGCGGAGCACGGGCCGCCGCGTCGTGGTGCTGGACCCTGGCCATGGCGGGCAGGATCCGGGGGCCATCGGCGTCTCCGGGACACCGGAAAAGACGATCACCCTCGCGGTGGCGCAGGAGGTCCGGCGCCAGCTCGAGTCGACCGGCCGCTACCGTGTCCATCTGACGCGCGAGGATGACAGCTTTCTGCCATTGCGCGAGCGCGTCACCAGGGCGCGGGCCTGGAAGGCGGATCTGTTCTTGTCCATCCACGCCGATTCGATCGGCAGCACGGATACGCGCGGCGCGTCGGTCTACACGCTGTCGGACACGGCCTCGGATGCCGAGGCGGGGGCCCTCGCGGTGCGCGAGAACAAGGCCGACATCATCGTCGGAATGGATCTCAGCCATGAGAGCCGCGAGGTGGCGAACATCCTGATCGACCTTGCCCAGCGCGAGACCCTCAACCGCTCCGTCGACCTTGCGCACCAGCTGGTGCGCGAACTGGGGCATGAGATCCGCATGCTGCCGGTGCGACCGCATCGCTTCGCCGGCTTCGCCGTGCTCAAGGCCCCCGACGTTCCCGCCGTCCTGCTGGAACTGGGCTATCTGTCCAATGCCGACGACGAGCGGCTCCTGCGCCAGTCGGCCCATCGCCGGCGCGTCGCGCTCGGGGTCCAGCGCGCCGTCGACGCGTTCTTTTCGCTGCCGCTGCCGCCGCGCTGATCAGCCCCGAGACGCTGGCAGCCGCGGCGCCGCGTGATAGAAGGCCACCCGTGAATACCCCTCGTTCAGAACCGACGCTGCACCGTGTGGCCGACCCGCAGGCCGACCAGCAGGCTGGCCCGCGGGCCGACCAGCAGGCCGATCCGCAGGTGCCCGTGCCGCCTGTGGAGCCGCTTGAGCGCCCGGCGCGCGCACAGCGTCCGCCACGCAAGCCGACGCCGGCGCGTGCGCGCACGGGGCCGAACCCCGTACTTGCGGCGCTTGGCAACGTGTTCGCCTGGATGTTCGCCTTCGTCGTCGCGGCCGGCATCCTCGCGGTCGGCGGCGGCGGCCTCTTCGTCTACCAGATGAGCCTGGGTCTTCCCGACTACGAGCAGCTCGCCAGTTACCACCCGCCGGTCATGACCAGGGTCCATGCCGCCGATGGCCGTGTCTTCGCGGAATACGCGACCGAACGGCGCATCTTCGTGCCGCTCGACGCGGTGCCGTCGCGGCTGGCGGAAGCGTTCATCTCGGCCGAGGACAAGACCTTCTGGACCCATCCCGGGCTGAGCGTGCCGGACATCATCCGCGCCGCGGCGACCAACGCGCAGAACTGGGGTCGCAAGCGCCCGGTCGGCGCCTCGACCATCACGCAGCAAGTCGCCAAGAACCTGCTGCTCTCGAACGAGGTGTCGATCGAGCGCAAGGTGAAGGAGGCGCTGCTGGCGCTGCGCATCGAAGAGACGCTGCCGAAGCGGCGGATCCTCGAACTCTACGTGAACGAGATCTATCTCGGCTTCCAGGCCTATGGCGTCGCGGCCGCCGCGCTGATGTATTTCGGCAAGCCGCTGGACGAACTCGAACTCCACGAGATCGCTTTCCTGGCTGCGCTGCCGAAAGCGCCGAACAACTACAACCCGCAGCGCCACCCGGAGCGCGCCCGCGAGCGGCGCGACTGGGTGCTGGGCCGCATGCTCGAGGATGGCAAGATCACCCCCGCCGAGCACGCGGCGGCCCGCGCTGCGCCGCTGGTGGTGCGCAATCGCGCCGAGGCGCTGGACACCGCGCGCGCCGATTATTTCGCCGAGGATGTCCGGCGCGAGGTGCTGGCACGGTTCGGCGAGGAGCGACTCTACAAGGGCGGGTTGTCGGTGCGCACCTCGCTCGATCCCGAGTTGCAGCGCGCCGCCGAGGCCGCGCTGCGCCGCGGCATGATCGACTATGACCGCCGCCATGGCTGGCGCGGCGCGCCGGCGCAGATCGACCTGGGGCCGGGCTGGGAGCGCCGTCTGGGGCAGGTCCGCGTGCCCGGCAGCGCCGGGTGGCGGATCGCCGCCGTCCTCGCGGTGGCCGCCGATCGCGCCGATATCGGCTTTCCCGACGGCACGCGCGGTGTCGTTCCCTTCGACGAGATGCGCTGGGCCCGTCGCACGCTGGATGATCAGCGCATCGGCAATCCGCCGCGTAATCCCGCCGATGTCGTCCGGCCCGGCGACGTGATCCTGGTGGAAGCCCTGCCGGCGCCCGCGCCGTCCGGGCGCTTTGGGCTGCGGCAGGTGCCGGATGTCGGCGGGGCCGTGGTGGCTCTCGATCCTTTCACCGGCCGTATCCGCGCGATGGTCGGCGGCTGGAGCTTCGAGATTTCGCAGTTCAACCGCGCCACCCAGGCACAGCGCCAACCCGGTTCGTCGTTCAAGCCGTTGATCTATCTTGCGGCCCTCGAGGCGGGATCGCCGCCCAACGCGATCGTCCTCGACGCGCCGCTGGTCATCGACCAGGGGCCGGACGCCGAACTCTGGAAGCCGGGGAACTATTCCGGTCAGTTCTACGGTCCGACGCCGATGCGTGTCGGCGTCGAACAATCACGCAACCTGATGACCGTGCGTCTCGCGATGGATGTCGGGCTCGGCAAGATGGTCCGAATGGCGCGCGATTTCGGCATCAACGAGCGCATGATGCCGGTGCTCTCGGCGGCGCTCGGCTCGATCGAGACGACCGTGGTCCGGATGACCGCCGCCTACGCCGTGTTCGCAAATGGCGGCTACCGCGTGGCGCCGACCCTGATCGACAGGGTCCAGGATCGCGACGGGCGTACGATCTTCCGCAGCGACGGCCGCGACTGCCCGGCGTGCCGCGAGGAGGCCTGGGGCGAGCAGCCGATGCCGCGCCTGCCCGATCCGCGGACACGGGTGACCGACGCGGCGAGCGCCTACCAGATGGTGTCGATGCTGGAGGGCGTGGTCGATCGCGGCACGGGGACGCGTGCCCGCGTGCCCGGCCACATCGTCGCCGGCAAGACCGGTACGACCAACGACGCCGTGGACGCATGGTTCGTGGGCTTTTCGGCCGATCTCGTCGTCGGCGTCTGGATCGGGTTCGACACGCCGCGCACGCTTGGCGCCCGCGAGACCGGTGGCCTTGCGGCGGTGCCGATCTTCCAGGAGATCATGGCGCATGCCCTGGAAGGGCGGCCGCTGCTGCCCTTCCGCGTCCCCGACGATCTGTATTTCGCGACGGTCGACGTCGTCACCGGCCGCCCGGCGACGACCGGCCGCGTCGTGCTCGAGGCGTTCAAGCCCGGGCAGCAGCCCGAGGAGGCCGGCGAGGCGGCGGTCGCGGTCGGAGCCGGCGCCCCGGTTCGCGTTGCGCCCGGACCCGCGGGTGCCGGCCGCGCGCTTCCCTCGGCGGGTCCCGCCGCGAGTGGAACGGCTTCGCCCAGCGGCATCTACTGAATGCTGGCGCGCGCCGCGCGAGCCTGTATAAACCCGCGTTCCAGGAGGCATCCCGACCCATGCGCGCCGAAATCCAGCAGATGGCAGACGAGATCAAGCAGTCGCTCGAACTGCTGAGGAGGTATCTTTGACTACGATGCCTCGCTGCGTCGCCTCGACGAACTGAACGCCCGCGCCAACGACCCGGCGCTCTGGAACGACTCGCGCGCCGCGCAGGTAGTCTTGCGCGAACGCTCGACGCTCGATCGCCAACTCACGCTCTACCGCACGCTCAAGCAGGATTACGACGACGCCGTCGATCTGATCGAACTCGCGGCGGAGGAAAACGACGCGAACGAACTCGCTGCCGCCGAAGACGCGCTCAAGGATCTGCGCGGCGTCGCCGAACAGCGCGCCGTCGAGGCCCTGCTCTCCGGCGAGGCGGACGCGAACGACGCCTATCTCGAGATCAAGCCAGGCGCCGGCGGCACCGAGAGCCAGGACTGGGCCCAGATGCTCGAGCGGCTCTACGTGCGCTGGGCCGAGGATCATCGCTTCAAGGTCGAGATCGAGGAGGAGCAGGCGGGCGAGGAAGCCGGGATCAAGTCGGCGACGCTGCGCGTCAGCGGCACGAACGCCTATGGCTGGCTCAAGACGGAGAGCGGCGTCCATCGCCTCGTGCGGATCTCGCCCTTCGATTCGAACGCCCGGCGGCAGACCTCCTTCGCCGCGGTCGGCGTGTTCCCGGTGGTCGACGATTCGATCGACATCCAGATCAACGAGGCCGATGTGCGTGTCGACGTGTACCGCGCCTCCGGAGCCGGCGGTCAGCACGTCAACAAGACCGAGAGCGCGGTGCGCCTGACCCATATTCCGACCGGCATCGCGGTCGCCTGCCAGACCGAGCGCTCGCAGCACAAGAACCGCGACCGCGCGTGGAAGATGCTGCGCGCGCGTCTCTACGAGATCGAACTGCAGAAGCGCGAGGCCGCAGCCCAGGCGCTCCACGCCGCGAAGACCGATATCGGCTGGGGACACCAGATCCGCAGCTACGTCCTGCAGCCCTATCAGATGGTCAAGGACCTGCGCACGGGGCACCAGACCTCCGACACGCAGAGCGTCCTGGACGGCGATATCGACCCGTTCCTGCGCGCGTCGCTGATGAGCCGCCTCAAGGGCGCTCCGACCCGGGTCGAGGACATCGAGTAGCGCGGCCGCGCGCGACCCGTTCGCGCCTCAGCGGAAGGGCGGTTCGTCGAAGCTGCGCAGCTTGCGCGAGTGCAGTCGCTCGATGCCGCCGGCGCGCAGCAATTCCAGCGCCCGGATGCCGACCAGCAGATGCTGGTCGATGCGGTCGCGGTACATGCGGCTCGCCATGCCCGGCAGCTTGATCTCGCCGTGCAGCGGCTTGTCGGAGACGCAGAGCAGCGTCCCGTAGGGCACGCGGAACCGGAAACCGTTGGCGGCGATGGTGGCGGATTCCATGTCCACGGCGATCGCGCGGGTCTGGTTGAGCCGCTCGAACAATCCGGCGTAACGCAGCTCCCAGTTCCGATCGTCGGTCGTGTAGACCGTGCCGGTGCGCATGCGCATCTTCATGTCGCCGCCCGTGAGGCCGGTGACCTGCTCCACCGCCGCCTGCAACGCCATCTGCACCTCGGCGATGGCCGGCAGGCTCACCTCGGGGGGCAGATCGCGGTCGAGCACGTGATCGTCGCGCACATAGGCATGCGCCAGCACGTAGTCGCCGAGGAACTGGCTACGCCGCAACCCGGCGCAATGACCGACCATCAGCCAGCAATGCGGCCGCAGCACGGCGAGGTGGTCGGTGATCGTCTTGGCGTTGGACGGACCGACGCCGATGTTCACGAGCGTGATGCCGTCGCCCTGCGGCCTGGTCAGGTGATAGGCCGGCATCTGCGGCAGATGCATGGGCACGCTGCCCGCGATCTCGATCTCGCCGCCCGGCCCGAGGCGCGTGACCGCGCCGCCCGGCTCGACGAAGCTCGCATAGCCGCTGGCGGGGTCGGCGAGCTTCTCGCGCGCCAAGGCGCGGAACGAATCGACATAGCGTTGGTAGTTGGTGAGCAGGACGAATCGCTGGATGTCGCCCGGCTCGGTGGCGGTGTAGTGGCGCAGGCGCTGCAGCGAGTAGTCGACACGCTCGGCCTGGAACAGGGCGAGGGGCCGCGCATGGCCGGCCGCGGCGCGATGCGTGCCGTTGGCGATGCCGTCGTCGATCACCGACAGATCGGGGAGGGCGAAGACCTGTTGCATCGCGCGCACATCCGCCTCGGTCACGCCGGCGACCGCGCGCTCCACCACGAAGGGCAGCGGAATGCGCCGTGCGCTGGTACCGACCAGCAGGTCGACGCCGTGATGCTGGAGGAGGAGGCGGAATTGCTCGCGGTAATAGCTCGCGAACAGGTCGGGGCGGGTCAGCGTCCCGCCGTAGCTGCCCGCATCGAGCGCGGCACCGTAGGCGACGCGCGCGTCGATGTTGAGCGCGGCGGCCGGCACGTCGATCCCGACATAGGGATAGAAGGCGGCGGGTGACGCGCTGTCGCGATCGCCGGATCCGAATGCGTCGAAGCGATCGTGCACCGCCGCGGTGGCTGCGGCGTAGATGCGCTCGACCGCGGCGAAGGCGGTCTCGGCGTCGCGGTAGGGCGCGAGGTCGCGCGCCGCCGCGTGGGTGCCGGTCTGCGCCGCGGTCACGGTTCAGAGCGCCTTGGCCGCAGCGAGGACCTCCTCGACATGGCCGGGGACCTTCACCTTCCGCCAGACGCCGCGCACGATCCCTTTTTCGTCGATGAGGAAGGTGGCACGTTCGATGCCCATGTACGTGCGCCCGTACATGCTCTTCTCGACCCAGGTGCCATAGGCCTCGCAGGCCTTGCCGTCGAGATCGGCGCCGAGCCGGAAGCGCAGCCCGTATTTGCGAACGAACTTGTCGTGGCTCGCGACCGGATCGCGGCTGATGCCGACGATCTCCGCGGCGACCCGTCCGAAATCGGGCAGCGCATCGTTGAACCCGCAGGCCTCCTTCGTGCAGCCCGAGGTGTCGTCCTTCGGATAGAAATAGACGACCACCTTGCGGCCCTTGAGGGCCGAGAGCTTCACATTCGTGCCGCCATCGCCGGGCAGCACGAAATCCGGGGCCTTGTCGCCGATTTCCAACTGGGCCATCGCGTGTCGTCTCCTCGATCGGGTGTCAGGGTCGCACGGCCGCCGGACCGCTTTCGGGCGGCGACGGGATCAGGCGCTCGAACACGGCGCGTGCCGCGGCGCAGGCCGCGTCGAGCTCGCCCTCGAGATCGGCGAAACTAGGCGCCCCGGCCGCGCGCGCAAGCCCCGCGAGCAGCGCCGGCGGATGTTCTTCGGGAACGACCGCCCCGTCGATCGCAGTCCGCAGCACGGATTGCACCGCGCTGGTCACGCGCAGCGCGCGCCGCAGCGCGGCGGCGTCGGTTTCGCAGATCAGGCCGGCGGACGCGATCGCCTCCAGCGCACCGGCGGTCGAGGGGATCAGCAGGCCGGGATGGGTGGCGCCGTGGACGAGGATCATCGTCTGCACGATGAACTCGACGTCGATCAGCCCGCCGCGCCGGTTCTTCACGTCGAGCCGGGCCGGCTGTCCGCGCTCGCGCAGCATTCGCGCGCGCATGTCTGCGACGTCGGCGAGAATGCGCGCCGTGTCGCGCGGCCGCAGCAGCACCTCGCGGATCGTCGCCTCGATGCGTGCGCGCATCGCGGGCGGCGCCATGACGACGCGGCCGCGGGTCAGCGCCATGTTTTCCCAGGTCCACGCGTCCTCGAGATTGTAGCGGCGGAATCCGCCGAGGCTGGTGGCGATCGGGCCCTTGGTGCCCGAGGGCCGCAGCCGCGTGTCGATCTCGTAGAGCTGGCCTTCCGGCGTCATCGCGGTGACCGCGTTGACGAACCGCGTGGCGAGGCGCAGGAAATACTGCGGTGCAGGCAGTTGCTTCTCGCCGTCCGAGACCGCGTCCTCGTCGGCGTCGTAGAGCAGGATGAGGTCGAGATCCGAGGTCGCCGTCATCTCGCGGCCGCCCAGCTTGCCGAGTGCGACGAGCGCGAAATCGCCGCCGTCGACGCGCCCGTGCTGGCGCCGGAACTCGCGCTCGACGGCCGGCACCATGGCGACGAGCGTGGCGTCTGCGATGTCCGCGAGCGCCGCACCCGCGCGCGCGGCGTCGATCGTGCGGCGCAGCTGCTGGACGCCGACCTGGAAGACGCGTTCGCTGCGCCACCGTCGCACGATGTCGAGTTCGTCCTGGAAGTCGCGCGCCTGGGACAGCGCGGCGCCGAGCTCGGCGGCGCAGGCGGCGGCGTCCGGCGGCGCGCGGTTGAAGCTCTCCGCCAGAACGAGGTCGAGCAGCGCGGCGCGCGTGCTCAGCTGGTCGGCGAGGCGCGGCGCGCCGCCCATGATCTCGGCGACGAAGCCGAGGAGATGCGGGTTCGCGTGGAACAGCGAGAAGATCTGCACGCCCGCGGGCAGCCGCGACATGAAGCGGTCGAAATTGAGGAAGGCCGCCTGCGGATCCGGCGTGCGGCCGAGCGCGCCGAGCAGCGCCGGCATCAGCTCGGTCAGCAATTCGCGCGCCCGACCACTGCGCATGCAGCGATAGCGTCCGTGATGCCAGGCGCGGACCTGGCGCGTGACCGCCGGCGGATCCGCGAAACCGAGCCCGGACAGTGTCTCGATCGTGCCCGGATCGTCATCGGCGCCGGTGAAGACCAGATTGCCGCCGCCCTCGCCGAGATCGGGTGCCTCCTCGAACAGCCCGGCATAGTGGCGCTCGACGCGGCGAAGCGTCGCCAGGACCTGTTCGGCGAAGGCGTCGCGATCGCGATGGCCAAGGAACGCCGCGAGATGGGCGAGGCCGGGCTCGTCGGCGGGCAGGGTCTGGGTCTGCTGGTCGGCGATCATCTGCAGCCGGTGCTCGACCCCGCGCAGGATCTCGTAGCAGGCGCTCAGGTCGGCGACGACCGCGCCATCGGCACGGCCCGCGGCGACCAGCGCCGCCAGCGCGGGGCAGGTCGCCCGGATGCGCAGCGCTGGGTCGCGCCCGCCCCAGATCAGCTGCAACGTCTGGGCGAAGAATTCGATCTCGCGGATGCCGCCGCGTCCGACCTTGATGTTGTGGCCGGCGAGGGCGACCTCGTGGCCGCCGCGATGGGCGTGGATCTGCCGCTTGATCGAATGGATGTCCTGGACCGCCGCGAAATCGAGATGACGCCGCCAGACGAAGGGGCGCAGGCGCTCGAGGAAGCGCGCGCCGGCATCGAGGTCGCCGGCGACGGGCCGCGCCTTGATCATCGCGGCGCGCTCCCAGTTCTGCCCCAGCGTCTCGTAGTAGAACTCGGCTGCGTCGGTGGACATCGCGAGCGGCGTTGCGCCGGGATCGGGGCGCAGGCGCAGGTCGGTGCGCAGCACGTAGCCGTCGGCGGTCCGTTCTTCGAGCAGTCGCACCATGCCGCGCGCGAGCCTGACGAAATTCTTCTGCAGCGCGTCGGCATCGGCAGTCCTCACGCGCTCCGTGTCGTAGAGCACGATCAGGTCGACGTCGGAGGAATAGTTGAGCTCGCGGCCGCCGAGCTTCCCCATGCCGAGGACGACGAGGCCGCTGTCGCGCGCCGGTTGCGCCGGGTGGGGAAGCGTGATGGCGCCGCTCGCAGCGAGGGCGCGCAGCTGGTCCTCGACGGCGAGGCCGATCGCCCGGTCGGCGAAATCCGAGAGCGCGGCGGTTACGCGGGTCAGCACCCAGCACCCGCCGATGTCCGCCATGGCGATCGTCAGCGCGGCGCGCTGCCGCGCCACCCTCAGGCAGCGGGCGAGCGCCTCGCCCGTGATCGAGTCCTGCGCCGCGCGGTCCAGGTCGGCGAAGACCGCGTCGAGCGCGGCATCGGGCCCGTCGCGCAGCAGGTCGCCCGCGAAGACCGGGTCGCGCTGCACGCAATGGGTGAGGAACGGACTATTGCCGAACAGCGCGGCGAGCGCCGCGTCGCCAGCCGGCGTGCCGGCGATCCGCGCGAGATGCGCGGCGGCTCCCTCCAGCCCGGCGATCTCGACCGCGAGGGTTTCGCGTTCGCGGCGAACGGCGTCGGGGTCGGCGGGCCGCGGCCAGGCCGCGGTCGCGAAACCGGGGAAGGGCATCGTCATGGCGTCACATGCGCCGACGTCCGTGCGCCCGTCAAGCGGCCGGCCGTTGTATACTGGGCGCATGTTCCACCGCGTCGCCCGTGTCGTCCTGGAAGGCCTCGTCGTCCTTGCGATGGCGTCGGTCGTCGGCGTCGCGCTCGCGGCGTGGCGCTTCGCTCAGGGACCCGTGGCGCTCGACGCGCTGCTGCCTCATA
>Ga0315906_10006906_pt1 | contig 13915 bp, 9 predicted proteins | sample LakEriMetagenome_4_FD_203526 | JGI IMG/M metagenome (GOLD analysis project Ga0315906, IMG submission 203526) | Freshwater fungal communities from buoy surface, Lake Erie, Ohio, United States - Buoy 2 MA122 | ecosystem: Environmental > Aquatic > Freshwater > Lake > Lake biofilm | place: USA: Lake...
GCGCCCGCCTCGATCGCGCGGGGCCGAACGCGTCGTTATGACCGGTTTCGCGACCGCATCATGTTCCCGATCCGCAATCCGCGCGGTCAGGTGATTGGCTTCGGTGGGCGTGTGCTCGATGGCGGCGAACCCAAATACATGAATTCGCCCGAGACGCCAGTGTTCTCCAAGGGGCGAGAGATCTACGGCGTCTTCGAAGGACGTGATGCGATTCGCCGCGAGGACTGCGTAGTGGTGGTCGAGGGCTACATGGACGTGGTGATGCTGGCGCAGCATGGCGTTGGCAATGCGGTGGCAACGCTTGGCACCGCCACCACGCCAGACCATGTCCGAAAACTGATCCGACTGGCCTCGCGTCTGGTGTTTGCGTTTGATGGGGACGCTGCGGGTCGGAAGGCCGCGTCGCGCGCACTGGCAGTCTGCCTGCCGCACACTGCTGATACCCGCCGGATCGACTTTCTGTTCCTGCCGCCCGAGCATGACCCAGACAGTTTCATTCGCGAGCAGGGCGTTGAGGGTTGGCGGGAGCTTCTCGGGAAAGCGGCACCGCTCTCGGAGGTGCTGCTGCGAGAGCTATCGCAGCAGATTGACCTCGGTACGCCCGAGGGCCGCGCGAATCTGCTTGCCAAGGCGCGTCCCATGATTGCCGAGCTGGCTGCGCCGGCGCTTCGCCTGCAGATCGTTCATCGACTCGCTGCGCTGGCTCAGCTCGCCGTCGCTGAGGTGGAGCGGTTTTTTCAGCCCGAGCGAGGTGCCCGGGGGTTTGAACGTGAAGCAGACCGGAACGCGCTCCGGGGGGATGGCGCGCGAGCTTTCCGTGGGGGCGATGCGGCGGCTCATGAGGGCGCGGCGCGTAAGCCGCGTGGAGCGCACGCTGGCCCGCCCAAGGCGGGTTATCGCACCGACCCCCCCCGACTGCGGGTACCCGCTGCGGCCCCCGACCTCGAAGCGCGGTCGCGTCTGCTGCTCGCTCTGCACCCGTCGCTTGCCGGCACGCTTGACGCGGGTGAGGCTTGGGTTCCGGCTGTGCTGGCCAATTGGATCCGGAAAATTGCTGCGCTACCGCCCGGAAGCACTTTTGCGAGTGTCTGCGAGGCGCTGCGTGGCTCGGATCCCGACGAGGTGCTCCGATTGGAGCGCGCTGGCGGCGCCGATTCAGCGGGGGTCGCCGAGCTGAATGGAGCCGAAGCAGCGCTTGAACTCGGCGGGGCCCTGGGTCAGTTGAAAAGCCGCTGGGCGCGCCAGCAGATCGAACAGCTGGTGGCCTCGGGGGTCAACACCGAGGAGCAGCGGCAGCGTTACGCGGCGCTCCTCAAGATGACCCGGGTCGTGGTAAAATGATAGGTTTTCTCCGCAAAAAGCTGCGGGCGGATGTCGCGCGCTGAGTGCACGTTTAAAGGGCGCGTTTAAAGGGCGCGTTTAAAGGGCACGTTTAAAGGGCACGTTTAAAGGGCACGTTTAAAGGGCACGTTTAAAGGGCACGTTTAAAGGGCACGTTTAAAGGGCGGGGCTAACCCGTACCGGATTATTAATTGGTGCGGCCAGGGCGACAAGGCAAGGCTGGGGCGGCAAGCGTTCAGGCAAACTGGGGTGACTGATGAAGCGAACGGGTACGAAAACAGCGGCGTCCAGGCCGGCAGGTTCCAGGAAAGGGGCGGTCAAGTCAGTAGCCAAGGCGGCTGGCAAGCCAGCTGCAAAAACAGCGGCAAAGTCTGCAGCAAAGTCTGCAGCAAAGGGAACCGCCCGCAGCACCGCCAAATTGCCTGCGAAGTCTGCGCAACCTGCAACCGCCGCACGGGGTTCGAAAACCCCGTCTCGGGTCTCCGTTCAGGCAGCCGGCAAGCCGGTGGCGAAGGCCGCTGCGTCGCCCGCCAAGAAGGGGGCCGGAATCGGGAAGGCGGCGGCTCAGGCGGCATCGAAGGCCAGTTCAAAGAAGGTCATGAAGCCCGTGGCGAAAGCGCCCGCTAAGCCTGCTGTCAAAGTGGCGGTGAAGGCGGTGGCGGCGAAGGCTGCCACCACCGCCCCCGCCAAATCCGCAGCCAAGCCGGTGATGAAAGCGGCCGCTAAGGTGGATCCCAAGGCGGCTCCCAAGGTGGCCCCCAAGGCGGCCCCCAAGGCGGCCCCCAAGGTGGCCCCCAAGGCGGCCCCCAAGGTGGCTGCTAAGCCGGCTCCCGAGGTTGTTTCCAAGGCGGCCGCCAAGCCCGCGACCAAACCGACCTCCGCGCCTGCCAGCCAACCTGCTGCCAAACCGGCGCCCAAATCCGCGCCCAGCCCAGCAGCCAAGGCGGCCGCCAAGCCCGTTGCCAAGCCGGTTTCCCAAGCGGCCGGCAAGTCGGGCGGGGCGTCGGTCTCGAAGGTTTCTGTCCAGCACGCCGCCGCAAGCGCGTCGAAGTCTGCCCCGAAGGCGGCTAACGCTGCCGGTGGAGAGAAGAAGCCTGTGGCGGCCTCGGCCAATCCAGCGACTGCCGCCAGGGAGAAGGAGCCGCGCGCCGCGGGCAACAAGGCCGCCGCAGCCAGTGCGCCTGCCATGCCCGTACCTGTCAAGGCTGCAGGGGCTACGAGCCCCGCCAGAGCCGCGGTCAAACCAGCCGAGCCGAAGCCTGCTGAGACAGTGCCTGCGGCGAACCCATCTGCTGGTGCAGCCAAGTCCGCCAAAGCCGCCGCACCCGCCAAGGAAGCCAAAGCCGCCGCACCCACCAAGGAAGCCAAAGCCGCCAAGGCAGCCAAGCCCGGAAAGCCAGGCAAACCTGCCAAGGCCGCCGCCCGTTCCGAAGGCGATGAAGAGCTTGACGAGTCGGCTGACGGCTCAGATCAGGTCGAAGTGTTCGACGAAGCAGATACCGAAGCTGAACCCATCCCCGAGGTGCCGGTCGCCGCAGTCAAAGCCACGAAACGCGGCAGCCGGGCGAAGGAAAAGCAGCTTCTCAAGGAGCTCGGCGGCCGCTCGGGCATCACCGAAGAGCAGCGCGAGGCCACCCGAAATAACCTCAAGACGCTGATCAAGCTCGGCAAGGAGCGAAGCTTTCTCACCTACGCCGAGATCAACGACCATCTCCCCGAAGACCTGGTTGAGGCCGAGGCGATCGAGTCGATCGTCAGCACGTTCAATGACATGGGCATCGCGGTTTACGATCAGGCGCCCGATGCCGAAACGCTGCTCATGGCCGACACCACCCCGGTGGCGAGCTCCGACGATGACGCCGAGGAAGAGGCCGAAGCGGCGTTATCCACGGTTGATTCCGAATTCGGTCGAACCACCGACCCAGTCCGCATGTACATGCGAGAAATGGGTTCGGTCGAACTCCTCACGCGCGAGGGCGAGATCGAAATCGCCAAGCGGATCGAGGACGGCCTCAAGCACATGATCCTCGCGATCTCGGCCTGTCCTACTACCATCAAGGAAGTTCTCGACCACGCCGACCGTATCCGGGCCGGCACCATGCGTATCGATGAAGTGGTCGATGGGCTGATCGATCCGAATGCGCAGGAAGTTGAGTTCGTGGCAGCGGCCCCTGCCGCGCCTGCCGAGGAAGCTGATTTTGAAGACGAAGAGGGAGGCGATGGCAGCGGTGCCAACACCGCCCGGCTCGAGGAGCTCAAGCGCGATGCGCTCGCAAAGTTCGAACTGATCGGCTCGGGCTTTGACCGGATGCGGGTTGCCTTTGAGAAAGACGGCTACCAGAGCAAGCCCTACCTCAAGGCGCAAAGTGAAATTCAAGACGAGCTGATGACGATCCGCTTTACCGCGAAAATCGTCGAAAAGCTCTGCGACACCCTGCGCAGCCAGGTCGAAGAGGTTCGCAAGCTCGAGCGCGCCATTGGCGAAATCTGCGTTCGTCGGGTAGGCATGCCACGAGAGCATTTCCTCGCGTCGTTTCCCGGTAATGAAACCAATCTGCGCTGGGTCGACTCCGAGCTGAGCAAGGCCTCCGCATGGCAGCAGGTGCTCACGCGCAACGTGCCCGCCATTCAGGATCTGCAACAGAAACTGATCGATCTTCAGGTGCGGGTGGTTTTGCCATTGGCTGACCTGAAAGACATCAATCGGAAGATGACCACCGGCGAGACGAGCGCTCGGAAGGCCAAACGCGAAATGACCGAGGCCAATCTGCGGCTGGTCATTTCAATCGCCAAGAAATACACCAATCGCGGTCTGCAGTTTCTCGATCTGATTCAGGAAGGCAACATCGGCCTGATGAAGGCCGTTGATAAATTCGAATACCGGCGTGGCTACAAATTCTCCACCTACGCAACCTGGTGGATCCGGCAGGCCATCACGCGTTCAATTGCTGATCAGGCGCGCACCATTCGTATCCCGGTTCACATGATCGAAACGATCAACAAAATGAACCGGATCAGCCGACAGATCCTTCAGGAAACGGGTCAGGAACCCGATCCGGCCACCCTCGCCACGCGGATGGAAATGCCGGAAGACAAAATCCGCAAAATCCTGAAAATCGCGAAAGAGCCGATTTCGATGGAAACGCCGATTGGTGACGATGATGATTCGCACCTTGGTGATTTCATCGAAGACACCACCACGCTTGCGCCAGCCGATGCGGCGCTTCACGGGTCGATGCGCGACGTGGTGAAGGAAGTACTCGATTCGCTTACTCCGCGAGAGGCCAAGGTGCTCCGTATGCGGTTCGGCATCGAAATGAGCACCGATCACACCCTGGAAGAGGTCGGCAAGCAGTTTGATGTCACGCGCGAGCGCATTCGCCAGATCGAGGCCAAGGCGCTGCGCAAACTGCGTCATCCCACTCGTGCCGACAAGCTGAAAAGCTTTCTTGAGGGTCAGTAAGTCGATCCGCATCGGCCATTCGCCCAGGCGGGGCGCAGCCTCCCGTTGCCGCCCGGGCGTTCGTGGCTGCGCTGTGCTCGGCCTGGCACTTGATAGCGCGGCTTGCTAAGCGGTGATGAGCGGCGGGCATTTCGGTGCGGGCGTTGCCGCCGCTCTGGGCGCGGTGCTGATCTGGGGATTCCAGATTCCCCTTGGCAAACAGGTTCTCGAGCAACTCGACGGTTTTTCGCTGGGCTTGCTGCGCTATGTGATCGCCATGCTCGGCTTTGTCGCGCTTCTTGTCTGGAAAGAGGGATGGGCAGCCGTCTCTCCGGTTGGGCATTTCCGTGTTCTGTCGGTGGCGGGTGGGGTGGGTATCGCAGGCTCTGTGATGCTGGTGTTTGCTGGCTTGTCACTGACCCGGCCTGAGTCGGCGGCCATTATCGGAGCGCTGCAACCCGCTATTGCCGTACTGGCTCAGTGGCTCCTCGAACGCCGACGTCCCGAACGCTTCACCCTGGCATGCATCGCAGTCGCTTTTTTTGGCGTTTTGCTGGTGGTGACGCGCGGCGGGGCTGCATTTGCAACCGATATGGCGATCACAGCCGATGAATTTCTCGGTAATGCGCTGGTGTTTCTGGGCTCGATTGCCTGGGTGACGTATTCGGTATCGACGCGCTCGATTTCTCATTGGTCGAGCGCGCGAATCTCTGCTCTCACCTGCCTGTTCGGTGTGGCGGCGGCCACGCCTGTCTGGTGGATCGCGCATGCAGCGGGCGCCACGTATTTTCCGGCGAATCTGGATGGTGCGCTGATCGGAAAAATCGCATTTCTCGCGATATTCGGAGCGCTGGTGGCGATCTTTCTCTGGAACATCAGCCTGCGCCGAATCGGGACACTCAATTCGGTGCTGCTTAGTAACCTCACACCAGTGGTAGCGTTTGCCCTTCTGGCGGTATTGGGGGCTCAGTTCAGCTTGGCTGAATTGGCGGGTGCGGCGCTCGTGGTGCTTGCCCTGGGGGCAAACAATCTGCATCAGCGCCGTCTTCGATCCGTGCCTGTGAACATCCGCTGAGTTCGAGAACCAGCTGCCAGTCTACAATTCGCGTTGCGGGCCTCTAGCTCATGCTTGGTTAGAGCAGCGGACTCATAATCCGTTGGTGCCGGGTTCGACTCCCGGGGGGCCCACCAGAAACCCGAGCGAGGGCCCGCCCCCATTAGCGGGGAGGGGCCCTCGGCGAGCGGGAGCGACCGCCGCTCAGGCCGGTGTTGAGTTCGTCGGAATCAGGAACTGATCTTTGGTGGCGCCCTGCGCGATTTTTTGAGCGAGCCACACCGGGGGGCGACCGCGGCCCGTCCAGGTGGCGCCGCTGTCCGGATCGCGGAACTTCGGCGCTACGGTTGATTTGGGTTTGGCGGCACCCCGACGGCGACCCTTGGTTGCCGTTTTCGCGCGTGGGCCCGCCGCGGCCAGATCCTGGACCGAAACACCCAGCTTTTTCATGTAGGCCTTGACGTGCGCCACCGCACGGACCTTCTTGTTATCGCGGGCGGATTCAAGCGCTTTTGCCTGCGCCTCAAGACGCGCGATCTGCTTTTTAATTGCTTCGTAGCTACGAGCCATGGCTATTTAATCCGGACTGAAAATGACAAGACCGTGAATTTATCAGCTTTATGTTTTTCTATGCAATCAATCGATGAATAGAAAAAATCTCAGGTTAAGCGGCTGCCATTATTTTGTTCGCGATAAATTATTGGTTATAGCTTTAATGTATTATTCCAAGACCATGATTTATATGAATTTTATGATTTATCAACGTTTTGATTTGTAGTTAATTGAACACTATCGGAGCAGTAGCCCGCCCACTGAGTCCCCCCAAGCCTGAATCGGTCCGAGCGGGTTGCGGGTGATTAATAACTCTTCGATTTTTGGCTGCCCTCCGAATGCACGATAAATCGCCAGATCATCGAGAAACACAATCACGGCGTTGAATGTCCAGCCTGTCACCAGCACTTCCCTGCGAAAAGAAAGCGAATCAAGCCAGAAATTGCCCTGTCGCTGGCGGGCAATTCGTCGAACGCTGATTGATAACCCGGTGCAGCGTCGGCCGGCGGCGAGGCACGCCTGCAGTCCTGAATCGAGTATTCCCGTTTTCAACACATCGGCCGTGGCAAATTTCTGCAATAACTCGGGCCACGACAATATGGTTACTGCCGGATTCCGATAGGGATCAAATCCGTCCGCCAGTAACTCGGCGCGGTGGGTCTGGTAGGGAATGATCTGTTCGATCGATTGTCGGGCCTGGTCGAATTCCTGCCAGGCCATTCGGGTCTCGTCACTTGAGCGCGGCAAAAGCGAACCACAGGCTGGCAGGGCGAGACACATCAGCAGCGCCATCGAGACGCGGGCGCGCCGGTCACGCGGGAGATTAATCGCCATTGCCCGATCATGCGATGTTTCGCGAAGTGGACAAGCGTGTGATCAGCGATGCGCTTGCCATCACTCAACCGTGGGGGCGCGTCCGATCATCAGGCAGCCGTTTTGTTTGGCGTCGATCTGGGCGCACAATAGCGGGTTAGTTCAATTTAACCGAGCCCCGAGTCGGGTCCGTTCGGTCAAGCGCGATAGCCTGAGTCACCCGCCTTGGGTGGTTGACCCGGTCGGTTGGTCAGGTCGGTGACCTGAGGCGCGGCCAGCAGAGGCGCGATCGATCAGCGAACGACCAGCGAACGATCAGCGCCAATGCGTACCCGAACACCTCCAGGCGAAGGCCACCCTGCGTGAATACCACCCCTTCCGTCGCTCAAGAACCCTCCCAGCCGCTACCCGGCGAGCCCGCGCCGGCTGCCCCCTCCGCAGACCCGGCGCCAGCCATCACCTTCCAGTCGTTTGGGTTGGCTGAGCCCATCCTGAGAGCGGTCCATGAATTGGGCTACCGCGAGCCCACGCCGATTCAGGCGCAGGCCATCCCCGTGGTGATGAAGGGTCATGACGTGATGGGGGCGGCTCAGACGGGTACCGGTAAGACAGCGGGATTTGCGCTTCCCATCCTTCAGCTTCTGTTGCAGCATGCCAACGCAAGCGCCTCGCCCGCGCGTCATCCGGTGCGGGCGCTGATTCTTGCTCCGACTCGCGAACTCGCCGACCAAATTTATGTGAACGTTCGAGAATACGCGCGTCACAGCCACTTGCGCAGCGCGGTGGTGTTTGGCGGTGTAGACATCGCGCCGCAGATCGCAGCGCTACGCCAGGGGTGCGAGGTGCTGATCGCCACGCCGGGGCGGCTGCTCGACCACCTGGGCCAGCGCACGGTGAACCTTGCGCAGGCTGAAATCCTGGTGCTTGATGAGGCGGATCGAATGCTCGACATGGGCTTCCTGCCCGATATCCAGCGCATCATCAATGCATTGCCGACCAAGCGGCAGAACCTCATGTTCTCGGCAACGTTCTCCGAGGACATCCGCAAGCTCGCCGGCAGTTTTCTGAAGCATCCGATTTCGATCGAAGTGGCGCGCCGCAATGCGGCTGCTGACACCGTCGAGCAGGTGGTCTATCGGGTGGCCGACACAGAGTCCAAGCGCGCGGCGGTGGCACAACTCGTGCGCGATCGTGGCATCAGCCAGGTCATCGTGTTCACCAACACCAAGATCGGCGCCAGCCGACTCGCGCGTCAGCTCGAGCGCGACGGGCTGAACGCCAGCGCGATCCACGGCGACAAGTCGCAGCAGGAGCGACTCGCCACGCTGGAAGGCTTCAAAAAAGGCGAGGTGAGCGTGCTCGTGGCAACCGATGTGGCAGCACGCGGGCTCGATATCGCCGAACTGCCCGCGGTCATCAACTATGACCTGCCCTACAGCCCCGAAGACTATGTGCACCGAATCGGTCGCACGGGTCGCGCAGGCGCAAGCGGGCTCGCCTTGTCGCTTATGACGGGCAATGACGAACGGCTTCATCAAGACATTGAGAAGCTTCTCAAGCGCAAGCTCGAGGTGCGTACGCTCACCGTTGAACGGCCGGTCTCTGATGACACCGAGGGCAGCGAACGTCAACGGGACTTTGATGATCGCCCCCCCCGTCGCGGCCGCGACGAGCGCGTGGCGCGGTCTCCTGACCGCCGGGTATCAACGGCCTCCGCGGTCCATGTTGATCCTTTCTTTCTCAAACCCTATGAGCCTGCTGCGCCCGCCGCTGGGGCGGCGGAGCAACCGCCGGCGGCACCTGCCCGAACCGCGGGTCGACCAGCGCGACGGGTTGCTGTGCTCCTGGGGGGGGAACCCCTCAAGCGCTAACTGGTGGGCATGCCGCCTGGTGATGCCGCTGGGAAAGAGGCCGACTGCAGGTAGGCGCTCGTTGCCCAGCGCTCGGTGGCGCGGTCCCAGAATGTGGCGAGCGAATCAGTTTCAACCGGTTCGAGCCCAAGGTGCCTCATGGCGTCGTTGAGCGCCCGAACAGGCTGCGAGAGGTCGATCGGCGCTGCGCCGGTCTGCTTGGAAAGCTTCTGACCGTTGGCGGCAAGCACCACCGGGATGTGAAGGTAGCGGGGCCTGGGCAATCCCAGTAGCTGCTGCAGGTGGATTTGGCGGGACGTTGACCCCTCCAGATCACACCCGCGTACGATGTCAGTGACTGACTGAAGCCCGTCGTCCACCACCACTGCCAGTTGATAGGCCCAGATGCCATCGGCCCGGTAGACGACAAAATCGCCGACGCTCGACTGAAGATCGTCCCGATGCGTTCGACTGGTACGGTCATGCCAGAGGATCGGGGTGACCGGAACACGAACCCGCCAGGAGCGAGCGCTTCGTCCGTTCGGTAGCCCATGACGACAGGTGCCCGGATAGATCAACTCGCGCCCCGGGGGCTCATCGCCCGCATGCGCCGACCGTTTGGCGGCCGCGCCCCGGTCGGTGGTACCCGCGGTCTCCCAGTTCAGGCGCGAATCGGCAAGTTCAGCGCGCGTGCACCCGCATGGGTAGACCTGCCCGGCCGCTCGGAGTCGATCGAGTGCCGCCGCGTAGCGGGCGCGCCCCGCGCTTTGAAAGCTGGGCTCGCCGTGGGGCTTCATGCCCAGGCGGATGAGAACCGCGAGGATGGCTTCGGTAGCGCCCTTCTGAACGCGGGGGGTGTCAACATCTTCAATGCGCAGCAGCCAACGACCCTGGTGTGCGCGGGCATCGAGGTAACTGGCCAGTGCCGCAACCAGTGAGCCGGCGTGCAATGGGCCCGTGGGCGAGGGCGCGAACCGACCGATGTAGCCGGCGGCCGATATCGGCTGGGGGGCTGTCGATGGGCTGAGCGGGGTCATGCGTCAGGGGTCCGGTAAATCAGCGTTCGCATCATCGGCTTCTTTCCGGTCAAGATCCGCTGGTCTTTACACTGATGCAATCTTTAACCCTCGCATTCCGGAACGAACACGTTCCGGACTCATGAACGGTGCGTTCCCATGTTCACGATCCGACGTTCCAATGAGCGTGGCCAGGCCGACCTGGGCTGGCTGAAATCGCGGCACAGCTTCTCGTTTGCTTCGTACCAAGACCCCGCGCACATGAATTTTGGTCCACTGCGGGTGATCAATGAAGATTGGATCGCGCCTGGGACGGGCTTTGGCATGCATGGCCACCGTGACATGGAGATCATCACCTACGTGCTGGAGGGCGCTATCACGCATCGTGACAGCATGGGCAATTCGTCTGTGATCCGGGCCGGCAGCATCCAGAAAATGAGCGCTGGAACCGGTGTGATGCACTCTGAACACAATCGCGAGCCCGCCATCACCACCCACATGCTGCAGATCTGGATCACGCCGAATCGTTTGGCCGTCGAGCCTGGTTACCAGGAGCGTCTGATCGACGATACGTCGCGCCGCGGTCGACTCGCGCTCATCGCTTCGGGCAACACGGAAGACGGCGCGGTGCATATTTGCCAGGACGTGCGTCTGTGGGCCGGGCGTTTCAATGATGCCGAGGAGGAGCGGCGTACGTTGGACCCCCGCCGACGGGTTTACGTTCATGTGGCCCGAGGCGCGCTTCATGTCAATGGCAGGCCGCTTGTGGCGGGCGATGCGGCGATGCTGGTTGACGAACCTGAACTGATGCTCGAATCGGGCAATGCGGCCGAAGTGCTGGTTTTCGATCTGCCCTGACCCAGGAACCCGCCATCATGTCGCTCATCGTCATTGCCTACCACTCCGGCTACGGCCACACGCGCCGGGTTGCGCAGGCGCTCCGGGAGGGCGCCGCATCGGTCACCGGAACCCGCGCCGAATGGCTCGATGTAAGCACTGTCGACGATCACGGCTGGGAGTTGCTGGCTGAAGCCGACGCGATTGTCTTTGGCGCGCCCACCTACATGGGTGGACCCTCGGGCGTCTTCAAGACCTTCGCTGACGCGACTTCCCGGGCATGGTTCTCTCAAGCCTGGAAGGACAAGCTGGCGGGCGGCTTTACGTGCTCGCTTGCCATGAGCGGCGACAAATACTCCACGCTCATGTATTTCGTCACACTTGCGATGCAGCACGGCATGGTCTGGGTGGGTAATGCCATGATGCCCTCGGCGACCGCGGGTGCGCCTGAGCAGATGAACCGAATTGGTTCGACGATTGGCGTCATGGCGCAGGCGGATAACCTGCCACCCGAGCAGAGCCCGCCCCAGGGCGATCTGGATACGGCACGTGCCTACGGTGAGCGAATCGCGATGTTTGCGCGCGCTCGCGTGCGCTAAGCCCGCGCGAAGCCAGCGACGGCCGTTCCGGGTGGTTGTACGCGAACCGCGCGAGGCAACGGTCAGCGCGGCGAACTTCGCGTGGCCAGGGTATTGACGACCAGTGCGGCGAGCACCAGCACGCCACCCTGCAAGGTGGCGGCGGGTGTGGCCTCACCCACGAACAGCCAGGCCCAGAGCGGGCCCAGAACCACTTCCAGGAGTGCGATCAACGCCACTTCATGGGGCGCCAACCAGGCGAGCGCACGCACCATCAGCCAGCATGGCAGCGCCAGTTGAAACGCGCCAAGGAAGGCAAGAATAAGGAGATCGCGTCCACCGGTGTCAAGCGGCCAGGCGAGCGGCAGCATGGCCGCGCATGAGATCAGGGCGCCCAGCAGAACCGCTGGCGCGAGATCGAGCTCGGCGTGCACCCGTCTGAGGGTGACCAGGTTGATGGCGGACGCAAGCGGCACACCCAGCGCAATGAGAATGCCTGTGAGCCCATCGGCTGAGATCGCCTCGTGCACCATCCACCAAATACCAGCCCCGGCTGCGATGATCGCTGCCCAGGTGATGCGGCGGATGATCTGGCCGAGAACGACGCGGGCAAGCAGCGCCGCGAGGAGCGGCGCCAACCCGATCACCAGAAGCGTGTTGGCGACGCTGGTCCGGGTAAGCGCGATCATGAAGCAGGTGAACATCACCGCCCACATCAGCCCGGAGAACAGGCCGGTCCAACCCATTCTGAGTACCGTCCCGACCGGGCGGCCGCGTTCCTGAATGGAGAGGATCGCCAGCATGGCGAGTGCGCAGAACAGGCTGCGCCAGAAGCTCAGTTCGAACCCACGGGCGTTCTCCAGCATGCGGGTGAGCGCCCCGGCGCTGCTCCAGAGCACGGCGCAACCCACCATCAGCCACGCGGCGCCACGGGGTGAGGCGGGGAAACTCACTTGAGTTTTCCGGATCGTTGTGGTGAAACAGCGGGGCAATGGAGGGAAGGTGAGCGCATGCTTTCTCTGAACGCAAGGAAATTCGATGATGCTGCAGCCAAGATCTGGCATGCGGATCGAATGGATGTTGCCACACCGTTGGTCGGCCAGGCGGGTAGAATTTTACGCATGACCCCCCCCCGTTTCGTCCACCTGCGCGTCCACACCGAATATTCCATCGGCGACTCGATCGTTCGCATTGACGCGCTGGTGGAGGCTGCGCAGGCCGATCAGCAGCCGGCGCTCGCCATGACCGATCTCGCCAACCTGTTCGGCTGGGTGAAGTTCTACAAGGCCGCGCGTGCCGCCGGGATCAAGCCGATCTGCGGGGTCGATGCCTGGATCACCAACGAAACCGAGCGCGACCGGCCCTACCGACTGCTGCTGCTCGCGCGCAACGCCGCGGGGTATCTGCGCCTGTGCGCGCTGCTGAGTCGCGCGTGGCTGGAGAACGAATACCGTGGGCGGGGCGAAATCCGGGCAGAGTGGTTTGACGAGCCGGCCGCTGATGGGGGCCGCGCGGGGGAGGGCCTGATTGCACTGTCGGGTGCGCATCACGGCGAGGTTGGGCAGGCACTCCTCTCCGGCAGTCTCGCGCAGGCCACCCCGGCGGCCCTGCGCTGGGCGCAGCGTTTCCCTGGCGCGTTCTATCTCGAGGTACAGCGCACCGAGCAGCCCGAGTCGGCCACCCAAACGATTGCCGCTGCGCGCCTGGCCGCCCGGCTTGATCTACCCCTGGTTGCCACGCAGCCGGTCCAGTATCTCCTCACCGATGACTTCCGTGCGCATGAGGCGCGGGTCTGTATCGCCGAGGGTGAGATCCTCGCCAATCCGCGGCGGTCGCGGCGCTTTGATGGAGCCATGCACTTCCGGTCGCAGCAGGAAATGGCCGAACTGTTCGCCGATCTCCCCTCTGCTTTGCAAAACAGTGTTGAAATTGCCCGGCGCTGCAGCTTGCCTATGACCTTGGGCAAGCCTCGCCTGCCGCTCTATCCGGTACCGGACGGGGTCACGCTCGATCAGCATATGCGCGACCTGTCGCTCGAAGGCCTGCAGCGCCGCCTCGGACCCGATATTGCGGCCGACCGATGGGAGTCGTATCACAGCCGGCTCGATTACGAGTGCGACACCATCGAGAAGATGGGCTTCTCGGGTTACTTCCTGATCGTGGCCGACTTCATCAACTGGGCAAAGCGGAACAATGTTCCTGTGGGCCCAGGGCGCGGATCGGGGGCGGGCTCCATCGTAGCGTGGGCACTTGGCATTACCGATCTCGACCCCATTCCGTACGCGCTGCTGTTCGAACGGTTCCTGAACCCCGAACGCGTGTCGATGCCCGACTTCGATATCGACTTCTGCCAGGACAAGCGCCAGCTCGTGATCGAGTACGTGCGCAACAAATACGGCGAGCATGCGGTCTCGCAGATCGCCACCTTCGGC
>Ga0315906_10006909_pt1 | contig 13908 bp, 10 predicted proteins | sample LakEriMetagenome_4_FD_203526 | JGI IMG/M metagenome (GOLD analysis project Ga0315906, IMG submission 203526) | Freshwater fungal communities from buoy surface, Lake Erie, Ohio, United States - Buoy 2 MA122 | ecosystem: Environmental > Aquatic > Freshwater > Lake > Lake biofilm | place: USA...
GTCGGCACGGGTGCCTTCGCCTTCAAGAAGAACTGGGGCTTCGAACCCCGGCCCCTGCACTACGAGTACCATCTGGTCTCGGCGCGGGAAATGCCTGATCGCAATCCCGCCAACCCGCGCTATTCACTTGCCATCGAAGCCTGGAAAAAGCTCCCTTTGCCGGTGGCGAACCTGCTCGGGGCATGGGTGTCGCCGTACCTGGCCTGAGGCATGGAGAGCCTGCTCTTTCTCTGTCATCGACTGCCTTACCCGCCCAACAAGGGCGACAAGATCCGGTCCTGGCATTTTCTGCAGCACCTCGCTGCGCGCTACAGGGTTCATCTCGGGACCTTTGTCGATGACCCGGCTGACGAGCAGTATCGTGGGTTCGTGGCGAACCACTGTGCCAATCTGCACGCGCCGCGTATCGAGCCCCGCCGACGCAAGCTGGCCAGCCTGCGAGGACTGCTCACCGGAGAGGCCTTGAGCCTGCCGTATTATCGACATGCCGGGATGCAGGCCTGGGTGGACGGCGTGCTGAAGACGGTGAGGCCGCGACGCATCCTCGTCTTTTCCTCCGCCATGGGACAGTACCTGCCGCCGCTGCTTGAAGGAATACGGACAGTGGTCGACTTCGTCGATGTGGATTCCGAAAAGTGGCGCGCCTACGCCGCCAGCAAGCCCTGGCCCGCCAGTCTCCTGTATCGCCGCGAAGCCGATCGCCTGTTTGCCTGGGAATGCGCGCTGGCCGGGCGGGCTGCCGCCAGCCTGTTCGTCTCCGCACAGGAGGCGGAACTCTTCAACTCCCTGTTGCCGCGGCCGCTATCTGGAATTGCGCACGTCGACAATGGGGTCGACCTCGAATACTTCCAGCCGGATCCTGCGCGACCGCCGCCTTTCGAGGGACAGGCCAAGTCGCTGGTGTTTACCGGAGCGATGGATTACTGGGCCAATGTCGATGCCGTCACCTGGTTTGCCAGCGAAATCTGGCCGCAGGTGAGAAGTGCCGTGCCCGACGCGGAATTCTGGATCGTGGGTGCGCGCCCGCATCCGCGCGTGCGTGATCTGGACAACCGCGAAGGCATTCGCGTCACGGGAACGGTACCTGATGTCCGTCCCTATCTTCAGCATGCCCGTGCAGTCATCGCGCCCATGCGCATCGCACGCGGCATCCAGAACAAGGTGCTTGAGGCCATGGCCATGGACAAACCGGTGATCGGCACCAGCGCCGCCTTCGAGGGCATCGCCACGCACAACAACGCATCCCTTTCGACCGAGAACGATCCGCAAGGGCTGGCGGCTACCTGTAGCCGTGCATTGCTGGCTTCCGGCTGCGAGCATGGCAGGACGAGGGCCGAGGCGCAGAAATTCCACGCCTGGGATGCCAAGCTGGCTCGCCTCGATGCCCTGCTCGAGGCCTGACTGATGTCAATTCGCCCGGAATCCTTTGCGGAAGCCACCTCGGTGACGGGTCGCGCCCGCACTCCCATTCTGTCCTTGGTGATCTTTGCGGTTCTGCTCGCTGCGATATTCATCGCCTACCGGGCGACCTGGGGCGACATGATCCACCTCTGGAACACCTCGGACACCTATGCGCATGGCTGGCTCATCGCCCCCGTTTCGCTGTGGTGCCTGTTCCAGATGCGGGACAAGCTGGCACTGTGCAAAATCCAGCCAGCCTGGACCGCCCTGCCGCTGCTCTTCATCACTGGCCTGTGCTGGAGCCTCGGCGCCCTGGCTGACGTGCAGCTCGTGCAGCAGTTGAGCGTGGTTGCGCTCGTGATCAGCGCGGCACTTCTGGTGTTTGGCTGGGAATGTTGCCGGACTGCGACATTCCCGCTTGGTTTCCTGCTGCTTGCGGTGCCCATGGGCGATGAGCTGACGCCCGTGCTCGTCGATATGACTGCCGATTTCGTCGTCTTTGCCGTGCAGGCAACCGGCATCCCCCTCTATCGCGAAGGCAATTCATTCGTCATCCCCAGTGGGTCATGGTCGGTCGTGAGTGGCTGCAGCGGCATTCGCTACCTGATGGCCACCATCACCATAGGCGTGCTGTTCTCCTACCTGAACTATCGGTCATGGGGGCGAAGGATTGGTTTTGTCGGCATCGCCATCCTGGTCGCGATTCTCGCCAACTGGCTGAGGGCCTGGGGCATCGTGATGATTGCGCACTTCAGCGACATGAAACTTGCCTTGGGCGTCGACCACTACATCTATGGCTGGGTGTTTTTCGGTGTTGTTATCTTCGTGCTCATGACGATTGGCATGATGTGGAGCGAGACCACGCCTTCCGCTGGTGACGATGACGCCATGCCGTTGAGCCCGACGTCGGCGGTTCCGGCCAAGTCCGTTCCAGCGCTTGCGGCCGCACTCGCTGGACTGCTGCTTGTGCTGGCCTGGCCTCCCGGTGTCGCAAGGTTGGGTGCCACCGAGCCGGCAAACACCCTGTCCGGGGGCGTGCTGATGTCGCTGGTCCCCGTGGACTGGGAGCCAATCCCAAGCAGAACGGTGGAGTGGTCACCCCATTTCGTCGGTGAGCCCCAGCGTCTGCTGCTCAATCTCGCGAGCCCGACGGAGCGCATGGGGCTGGAAGTGGTCTGGTACCCGCGCCAGACCCAGGGTTCGGAACTGAATCACGCGGAGAACCGGCTGGTGCACGAGAAGGACGCACAATGGAAGCGAATCCATTCCGCTGCCCGACAAGTCTCCTCACCGGGGCTGCCCCCGGCGCGGGAATCGATGCTGGCCCACAGGCCGGAGGGTTCTCGCGTACTGGTGTGGCAGTTCGACTGGGTTGGCGGGGCCTACGTCGAGGGTGGTCTGGAAGCCAAATTCGCCACTCTCGCAAGCCTTCTGCGTGGCCGCGGCAACACAGCCGCGGGGCTCGTGTTCTTCACACCGCTGGGTGATGAGGAAGACATCGCGACAGCGCGTTCACGGCTGCGCCCGCTGGTCGCGGCCGCGCTGCCCCAGCTTGGTCGACAGTTCCTGCGCGCGACGGAGCGCTGAGATGGCTGAGACCATGACCAAGTCCCCGGTGTGCGCCATGACGCGCCAATGAAATCATGAAGATCCTGCACATCTTCGACCACAGCATTCCCTTGCACAGCGGTTATACGTTTCGATCTGCCGCGCTGCTCGCCGGGCAGAGGGCTCTTGGTTGGGAGACCTTCCATCTCACCAGTAGCCGGCAGCGGAGCTACCCGGGACCACAGGAGCAGGTGGGCGAGCTGAATTTCCACCGCACGCCGGTACCCAATCCGCGCCTTTCCCGACTTCCCGTGGTAGGCCAACTGGCGGACATGCGGCTGCTGGAACGGCGTCTGGAGGAGGTGGTGGATGAGCTCAGGCCTGACGTCCTGCATGCGCACTCACCGGTACTCAACGCCTTTCCCGCGCTGGCGGTGGCCCGTCGCCATCGTCTGCCGGTGGTCTATGAAATCCGGGCCTTCTGGGAGGATGCTGCGGTCGACCACGGCACCACGCGCGAGGGTAGTCTCCGCTACCGGTTGACGCGCGCACTGGAAACACGGGCTTGCCGGCAGGTGGATGCGGTCACCTGCATCTGCGAAGGTTTGCAGCGTGATCTCGTGGCTCGCGGCATCCCGGCTTCGAAGATCACAGTGATCCCGAATGCGGTCGATGCCGAGCAGTTCACGTTCGCCGCGCCTGTCGATACAGCCCTGCGCGCTTCGCTCGGCCTCGGCGAGGCGCGGGTGATCGGTTTCATCGGTTCTTTTTATGCCTACGAGGGACTGGATCTGCTTCTGGCCGCCGCCCCGGGGATAATCGCCCGGGATCCAAGGATCAGGATTCTGCTCGTGGGCGGAGGGCCGGAAGAATCCCGGTTGCGTGCACAGGCGGAACGACTGGGACTTGCGCAGCACGTAATCTTCACCGGACGGGTACCCCATGAAATCGTCAGCCGGTACTACGGCCTGGTGGACGTGCTGGTTTACGCCCGGCATCCCATGCGGCTGACCGATCTGGTCACCCCGCTGAAGCCACTGGAGGCGATGGCCCAGGGGCAGCTCTTCGTTGCCTCGGACGTAGGCGGCCATCGCGAGCTGATTCGCGATGGCGAGAATGGACGCCTGTTCAGGGCGGGCGATGCCGACGCGCTGGCGGCGGTCGTCCTGTCCCTGCTGGCGGACGAGCAGGCTTGGCCGGGACTGCGCCTGCGCGCGCGCCAGTATGTGGAGCGCGAGCGAACCTGGCGGCACAGTGTCGCGCGGTATGTTCCGCTCTATGCCAGACTGCTCGACCGGCAGTCAGGACAAGGCGTCAAAGCGACCCATGCGTGACATACTCATCAGCCTGATGGTTTTCGGCTCGCTGCCGTTCATCCTGCGCAGCCCGTTTTACGGTGTGATGGTGTGGACCTGGCTAGGCTTGATGAATCCTCACCGTCTGGCCTGGGGTTTCTCCCTCAACTTTCCGTTTGCGTCCATCGTTTTCCTCACCACGGTCTTCGCCTTCCTCATCTCGCGCGAGCCCAAGAAGATTCCCCTGTCGCGGGAGATCGTGGTGCTGTTCATCTTTGTGTTGTGGATGTTCATCACCACCATTGCCTCCTGGGTGCCTCAACTTGCATGGGAACAGTGGGACAAGGTCTGGCGCATCCAGCTCGGCGTGGTCCTGACCCTGATGCTGGTGACCAATCGCGAGCGCATCCATCTGATGGTCTGGACGATTTGCGCCTCACTTGGCTTTTACGGTTTCAAGGGCGGAATCTGGACGATTGGCACCGGAGGCAGCAACCGCGTCTACGGACCGGAAGGTACTTTCATTGGTGGCAACAACGAGATTGGCCTCGCGCTCATCATGATCGTGCCACTGCTCTGGTATCTCATCCTGAACACCCCGACCCGCTGGGTGCGCCTGGGGCACTACGCTGTGCTCGCCTGCTCCGTGGTGGCCATTGTCGGCACCCAGTCACGTGGAGATCTGCTCGGATTGCTGGCGATGGGCATGATGTTCATCCTGAAAGCCCGCCGCAAGTTTGTGCCCCTGCTGAGCGTATTGGCCTTTTTCCTGGTGTTGCCCTACATCGCACCCGCCGAATGGTTTGAGCGCATGGACACCATCAAGTCCTACGAAACTGATCGATCGGCCATGGGGCGCATAGGGGCGTGGAAGAAATCGGCGGAGATCGCGAGCCAGAGCGTGACCGGAGGAGGGTACGAGGTTCTGCGCGTGGTCAACGGCACGGATGCGCACAGCATTTATTTCGAGGTTCTGGGTGAACACGGTTTTATGGGCCTCGTCCTGTTTCTCAGTCTCGGCATCCTCACCTGGATGAAGGGGCGACAGGTCAAGAAACTGTGCCAGAAGCGCCCGGAGCTTTTCTGGGCGCGGGACCTTGCGACCATGATCCAGACCAGTCTCGCCGGTTATGCCACGGCAGGCGCTTTTCTTGGCTTGGCCTACTTCGACCTCGTGTACGTGATCATGGTGCTCATGGTGATGTTGCACAGAGTGGTGGTAACGGAACTGGGCGCCGCCGCACCTGTTCCCGACAGGCTGCAGACCGGGCCCGTCGGGACTGGCGGCGAGGTGGTCGCTGCGTCCTTCACGCGGACCGGCCTGTGACGGAATTACTGCTCAAGGTTCGCAAGACAGTGCGTCACCATGCGCGTGCGGCAGTGCGCGAGCTGCGTGGTCGGTGGTGGGATGTGCAGCGCCCCGTCGCAGATCGTCCTCTCTTCATCGTGGGTTGTTCGCGCGCCGGGACCACGCTGGTCTACAAGACTTTCTCCGAGGCACATGAGCTTGGCAGTCTGCAGCGCGAGACCCACGATTACTGGTCTGGATTGCATCCGCTGGCTGAGCGCAACTGGAATACGCATGCCTTGGAACGCTCGCTTGCTTGCGAGGCTGATCGTCTCGCGGTAACCCGCTATTTCCACGTCATGACCGGCGGCGCTCGCTGGGTGGACAAGAACAACCAGAACGGCCTGTGCATCCCTTATCTGGATGCGTTGTTTCCCGACGCCATCTTCGTGTTCGTGAAGCGCGACCCAGGGGACAATCTGAACTCACTCATCGAGGGGTGGATGCGCCCCGATGAGTTCGCGACCTGGTCCGCACACCTGCCAGTACCCGTCGCAGTTGATGGCCGTTACCACCAATGGTGTTTCTTTCTTGCCGAAGGATGGCGGCACCTCGCCCAAGCATCACTGGAAGAGGTTTGCGCTTTCCAGTATCGGGCGCTCAATGAGGCGGTGCTCGAGGCTCGTGCGGGGATCCCGGAGGGACGCTGGGTTGAGATCGCCTACGAATCGATCCTCGAAGAGCCGGTGGCGGCCTTCCGCAGTGCCTTCGAAGCCTGCGGCCTTCCGTTCGGGGTGGCCATGGAGAGTCATTGCCGCGGTGTCCTGGGACGCCCCTACAATGCTTTCTCACCCATCCGCGCGGACAAATGGCGGGACGGTCCGCACCGCGCCCGTATCGAGCGGGTGTTGCCGACGCTCGCCGACCTTGCGGCGCGCCTCGGTTACACGCATACCCCGTGATTCTGGCAAGCACAGCGGGAGTTCTGGTCTCTCTCTGGGTGTTGCTGCTCGCCGGCTGGTGGCACCCGCTGCGCGAGCGCTGGCGTGAGCCCGTGCTTAACCGGCCTGTTCTGATTCTTGAGAGCGACGATTGGGGGGCCGGCCCTGTCGAGCAGATTCCAGCGCTCGAGGCCCTGCAGGATCTTCTGCTGGCGCATCGCGACGCGACCGGCCGCCCTGCAGTCATGACCTTGGGCGTGGTGCTCGCTGCGGCGGAAGGCTTCCATGTGGCGCAAGGCTCAACGCGCCTCTGCACGCTTGCAGATCCCGTCAATGCGGGTGTGCTGACAGCCCTGCAGCAGGGTGAGGCAGCCGGAGTCCTTGCGCCCCAGCTGCACGGCTTCGCACATTTCGAGCCTGAGGTGTTGAACGAGTCTGCCCTGCGGGATCCGGCCGTGGCGGAGTGGTGCCGCAAGCCCGGCCCGCGCTGGACGGAAGAACTGCCATCGCGGCTGCAATCATCCCTGGTCGATGGTGCCAGCCTGCCAAGTCGAGATCTTCCGTCAGGCAAGGTGGCAGAGAGCATTGCGACTCAAGGCGCGCTGTGGCGCGAGCTTTTCGGCAGTCCCCCGCTGGTCGCCGTGCCGACCACGTTCATCTGGAATGAGGTGGCGGAGGTTGCCTGGGTAGCCGCTGGTGTTCGCTGGTTGGTAACCCCCGGCCATCGTTACACCGCGCGTGCCTACGATGGACGGCCAAGCGGCACTGACCGCCTCTGCCTTGCCGGACAACGCTCGCCCTCAGGCCTCATGTATCTCGTGCGTGACGTGTATTTTGAACCGGTGATGGGCCACGGGGTTGCCGGAATTCTCGATGCGCTGGCAACGAAGGTCGCACAAGGCCGGGCTTGCCTGATTGAAACCCATCGCTTCAATTACGCAGGTCCGCGTGCCACACCGCAAAGCCTCGCGGGCCTGCGTGAGCTGCTGGGCGACGCGCTGAGAGAGCAACCGTCATTGCGGTTCCTGTCCACGGTCGAATTGGCCGCGGCACTCGAGGCCCGAGATCCGGCATTCGTGACCAACAGAGCAGGCGCCCGCCTGCGGGCCTGGCTGGCCCGGATCGAGGCCTTGCCGCGTTTCGGCAAGCTGGCCACGCTGACCGGCCTCCTGCCGGTGATGCGCGGCCTTGCACGGGTGCTGCCATGAACGCACGGGCAGCCGGGAGCGCGGATGAACACAGGCTGCTACCGACGTTCTCCGTGGTCATCCCGGCTTTCAATGCAGCCAACTCCCTGTCGCGAGCCATTGATTCGGTGCTCGCGCAGGATGGGCTGCGCGCCGAAATCCTGGTGGTCGATGATGCCTCCAACGATGCCACCGCGACGGTCGCGGCCAGCTATGGCAGCGCGATCCGATATCTGCGCCAGTCCCGCAACCAAGGGGTGGCTGCCGCACGCAATCGTGGTGCCGCGGAGGCGTGCGGCGAATGGCTTGCTTTTCTGGATGCCGACGACTGGTTCCACCCCGAACGGCTCATCACGCATGCGCGCTGGATCGCGGATGACCCGACGCTGGACTTCCTGACTGCCGATTACTGCTACGTGGACGCTGATGGCAAGGCCCTCGGCCGTTCGCTGGAGGCCCACCCGGTTGGGCGAATCCTGCTCGACCGCTCGGGGAAGGCCTCGCGCGCGCTGCTCGAGGTGGGTGACATCGAGGAATTTGTCGCGGACCATATTGGCGATACCCATACCCTGAGCGTTCCTCGCGCACAGTTTCTTGCCTTGGGTGGTTACCCGGTGGGTTATCGCGTCTGCGAGGACGTACATCTGTTGGTCCGCCTGATCGCCGCCAGCACGCGCATCGGCGTCAGCCTGATGCCGCTCGCGACCTACGTCGTGCATGCAGCCAGCGCGACCCGCCGGGATCCCGTCGCCGCGCAACGAGAGAATGTCCGCACCTTGTGTGATCTCGCACGACTCGCCGGCAGCTTCCCGGCGCCGGTGGCGAGGGGCGTGGCGCGGCGCCTGCATGCCGCACGCATGAATCTGGCCTACGCCCTGCTGCGCAATCAACAGCGAATCGCTGCGCTCCGTGCGGTGCTGCCCTCGCTCCGGGAGAGCCCGGGTTGGCGCATCCTGCACGACGTGTTGTCGGTATTGAAGGGTTGAGTGCAGGTGTCCCGCTACCTCGTCATCACCGAATTGTTCCTGCCCACGAAAGGCGGCACGGCCGTGTGGTTCGATGAGGTATATCGACGCCTGGGCGGTCGTTACACCCATGTCGTGACCGCCGCAGTCCCGGGGGACACAGAGCACGACGCCGGGCATCCCGCGACCGTGCATCGACTCGACCTGAGACGGGTGCCGTGGCTGCGGCCGGAATCCTTGCTGATGTACCTGCGACTGTTCCTGTGCAGTCTGTCCCTCGCCCTCTCGCGCCGCTTCACCGCCATCCATGCCGGACGCGTATTGCCGGAAGGCTTGGTGGGCTGGGTCGTTGCCCGCCTCACTGGTCACAAGCTTGCCATCTATGTCCACGGTGAAGAACTCACTACCTGGGGTAGGGGACGGAAATTCAAGGCCATGTGCTTTGCCCTGCGGCACGCCGATCTCATCATTGCCAACAGCCGCTATACCCGGGGTGCATTGCTCGAGCTCGGCGTTCCCACTGAGCGGATTCACCTGGTGAATCCCGGGGTCGATCTCGAACGCTTCCGTCCCGGTCTGCCGCTGCCCGCCGGCCTGGCAGGCTTCAACCCTGCACCGGGGCGGCCGCTATTGCTGTCAGTAGGGAGACTGTCTCGACGCAAGGGTTTTGATCAGGTGATTCGCTCTCTGCCGGGGCTCGCGAGGCGCGGCCTGATGGCCGATTATGTGCTGGTGGGGACCGGCGAGGATGAGGCTTACCTGCGTCAGCTCGCAGCCACGAACGGCGTCGAGGCACAGGTGCATTTTGCCGGTCACGTCAGTGCTGAAGATCTTCCCCGCTGGTACTGTGCCAGTGATCTCTTCCTCATGCCCAATCGGGAAATCGAGGGTGATACGGAGGGATTCGGCATGGTTTTCCTGGAAGCTGCGGCGTGTGGGCGGGCCGCGATCGCAGGCGAGGCGGGGGGCACCGAGGACGCCGTGCTGCATGACAGGACGGGGCTCAGAGTGGACGGTGCCGCACTCCCTGTGGTGGAGGAAGCCATCCACGACTTGCTCACAGACCCCGTGCGCAGGATGGCGCTCGCGGAGGCCGGTTTGCGGCGCGCGCGCGAGGCATTTGGCTGGGACGCCGTGGCACGACGTATCGACTCGCTTGGAGAGCACTCATGAAGGTATCGCCCGGGAGAACGGACATGACGAAATATTCGATGGATTACATGCTTCGCACGGGCGCGCTGGCCGCCCTGTTTTCGCTTTGCCTGAATGTCGGCGCAGCCGACAAGCCGGCCTTGGCGAACGCCTTTGATGAAACCCCCGCGGAGCATCAGGAATGCATGAAGCTCGTCTATTCGCGCAAGGATCCCCGGGATCCCGACTGGGTTCACATGCACCACTATTGCCAGGGTCTCAGGTTCTACCAGAGGGCACAAAAGACCCGTAACGACAGCGCCCAGTTCCGGCACAACCTGGCCAACTCGATCGACGGCTACGATTACGTGCTGAGGCAGACCAAGAAAACCTTCCGCATGCGTCCCGAAGTTCTGGTGATGCGAGGGCGCACCCTGGAACTGATGTCCCAGGACAAGGAAGCCGCCATGCAGTACTTCGAGGCGCTCGAACTCGATGCCAACTTCTCCATGGCCTATGGCGCGCTGGGCAATCTGCTTGCCCGTCAGGGCCAGAAGTCGGAGGCGCTGAAGATTCTGGGAGAAGGACTGCGGCGCAAGCCGAACAACCGCTACCTGCAGGCACGCTATGCCGCGATCAGCGGCGGCGCGCTCCCGCCACGCGCCTCTACCACCGCTCCAACGACAGAGTCTGCAGGAGAAGAGTCGGATACACCCTGAGCGGGGGAGCCGGCAGACAAGACACTCCCGGGCGATCGGCGCGACCTCAGAGACCCTGGCTCCACCACTCGTCGAGTGCCCGGGTCAACTCGGCAACGACCGCGGGATTGAGCGCTGAGACATCGGTCAGACATCCGGGATCCTGCTCCAGGTCATACAGCAGTGGCCGCAGTCCTGAGACGAGCGGCTGCAGCACCAGCTTCCAGCGACCGCGTCTCACCATACGATCCTTGGCGGCAATGATTTGTTGCTGGAACTCGCGCTTGATGGCGAGCGTGCCACTTGCCCGGTCGGGCACTTCAAGCAGATCAAAGAGCTCCGGGTAGTGCAGGTGATCCTCCGCCTGGCCGGGCAGACGGGTGAGCCAGAGCCCCGTCTCATTGAAAGCATCCAGCGCCGGTGGCGCCGCAACCTCCTGTCGCAGGAAAGGCGCGAGCGACACTCCATCCAGAGGTTCGCGTGACGACAAACCCAGCAGATCGAGCAGCGTGGGCACCAGATCCACCGAACGCACCACCTGTTCGTTCACGCCTTGGGGCGCGATGCCGGGGCCGGCAAGGAGCAGGGGAATACGCGGGCTGGCTTCGCCCACGGCAGAGTTGCCCTGGCCCCAGGTGTCGTGTTCGAAAAATTCCATTCCATGGTCGGAATACACCACGACCAGCGTATCCCGATGCAGGCCGCAGGCCTCCAGGTGCGCGAGGATCAGACCCACTTCATGATCGAAATGTGCCACGCATCCGTCGTAGAGATCCTCTATCTGCTCGAGATCAAACTCTTCCTTGGGAGCCCCTTGGCGACGGATGATTTCAAAAGGATCGGTGAGTTTGGCCATCGCGAATTTGGATTCCCCCGCATAAGCCGGCTGGGCCGCATGGGTATACCAAGGCCACTCCGAGGCGAACGGCGGATGGGTGGTCGAGAAGAAAACATTCAACAGGAAAGGCTCGGTCCGGGTAGCGAGTTCACTCATCAGACGCCGTGCCCTGCGCCCGATGGCGGTGGTCATGGGCACGCCACCCAGATAATGGATTTCGGGCAGCAGGCGTCGCCCCAGGGCGTGTTGCGAGAAGAGAGAAACGAGCAGGCGCAGATCCTTCGGCCCTTGCCGGATGAGGTAGCGCAGGTTCCATTGATCGGGCGCGACCTCCGCCTGGTCGAAGCCGAGATCCAGCTTGCCGAAATCGGCGCCACACCAGTCGCTCAGTACCACGCTGCGATAACCCGCCGGACGCAGATGGGAGGGCAATCCGCGCAGCGGCAGGCGGGTCTCGGTGTCGGCGACGAAGTTGTCCCGGATGCCGTGACGCTGAGGCCAGCCGCCGGTGAAGAGGGAAGCGAGGCTGGGTGCCGTGCGTGCGCAGGGAACGTAGCAATTGCCAAACAGCGTGCCAGTACCCGTTAGGCGATCGAGATTGGGTGTGAGAGAGCGCCGATATCCGAGGGCGCCCAGGCGATCCGCGCGCAGGGTATCTGAGCCAATCATGAGAATGTGTGGTGGGGCGCCCTCAGGACGAAGCGGCGCTTGCCGTGGCCGCGCTTCAGGCTCCCAGCGCAGGAGTACCAGCAGTCCCCCATAGGCCACGACAAGACCCCACAGGCTCGACAGATCCCTCCACGCACTGTTCGCGATGAGGGCGCGGTTCGCGAGCATGACCAGCACAAGCACCAGCGCACCTGAAAGCCAGGTCAGCGCGCGCAGGCGCACTGGCGTCAAGCAGCGCCATAACGCATGCAGATGACTCATGCGGTAGTGCATGCTCGCCACGAGCAACCCCGGGTTGAAACGCAGGGCGTGCGCGAACTGCAAGGCCAGCCCCCCGGCAATTCCTGCGAGCCCTCCGATAAGGCAAAGGGCCAAGGGCACGGGCTCGCCGAGTACCGCATACAAGCCATGGATAAGCAACAAGCCTGTGCCAGCAAGCAGCGCGAAGATGCACCAGGCGGCAAGACACAGACGCAGCAGTGCGATCCATGTGTCGCGTCGGTAGTGCTGCCTGATCTCATCCCGGATACGCGGGCCCGTATGACTGAAATCGCGCAGGGATTTCAGCAGCAGGATGATCGTGAACAAGAGCCCCAGCGCGAGCGCCGGAATGGCGGCGTGGAGGCTGGCGACAAGGCCCCGGGCAGACAGGGCGATTGACCCACCCAGCAGCGCGAGGCTCAGGGCGGCAATCTGTCCCGGGTGCAGTGCCCCCGCGGAGCGTGGGGTTCTTCCATCGAGATTCAACGCCGCGACCGAGGCAACTCCCATGTAGCGGATCTGTGCACTGGTGAAACGTGGATCGCGCCAACGGTCGAGCTTGCCGAGCATGAAGCCATACAGATTTACCAGACGAACGTACTCCATCACGGTCATCACGAGGGCGCGCATCCGCCACTCACCCGGGGCGGTCGTTGTCTTGGCCTGCGGCCACAGGCGCCGCCGTACATGTTGTGCGGCAAGAAGCAGGGCGACGAACAGGAATAAGGGATGGATCCCCCCTGCCAGCACTGACAACAAGAGCGCAGCGTGCACCCGGAGATTCAGCAGATATCCGGACTCGCCAATTCCCACGCGCGCATTGCCGCGCGCGAAATTGATGCGCTGGCGCGCCAGTGCGCGCCACGTCTCACGGGGGCGCCAGCGAACGATGGCCTCGCGGGCGAACACGAAGCGGTGTCCGAGTTGGCGCAAACGGATGTTGAACAAGGTGTCCTCGGCTGCGTAAAGCCATTCCGGGTACCCGCCGGCGCGTTGCCAGGCGGCCTTGCTGAAGGCAATCGAGCGACTGGATGGATAGAACCGCGCATTCTCCGTGTCGTCCCGGTGCGGCTGGAACGTGGCGCGCACCACCGCTTCTTCGAAGTCGTTGTGACACTCGTACCGGAAATTGCCTGCCACGACATCCGGCGTCGAGGGGTCGTCGAAGGCACGATCGATCTCGCGCAGCCAGTCGGCATCCACCTTGCAGCCCGCATCCGTGACGGCGAGGTGGGTGCCGGTGGCGGCGGAGATGCCGAGGTTGCGCCCCTCGGCGATATTGCACGGTCGGGAGATAACGCGCAGCGCTCCGCGTGCGGCGTATTCCTCGAGAATCTCGCGGGTGCCATCGGTGCTTGCACCATCCACGATCACGATCTCATCCGGTGCCCGACGTTGAGCAAGCAGCGAGTCGACAAAATCCCGGATGCCGGCAGCCTCGTTGCGGACCGTGGCGATGAGGGTGTAGCGACGATTGCTCATGCGTGGCCGGGTTTGCGTTGCCGATAGCCGCGAATGAGGCCCAAGGCATGGGTGGTATTCATGGCTTGCCGCAGCCAGCCGGAATGAAAGGTCACGGCCAGCAGCACCGTGCGCAGCAGTTGCTTGAACAATTGCGGGTACAGATAGCGGGGGGCACCCAGCAGCATCCGCGCTCCGGGCGGCAACTCATGCAGACCCTTGCGC
>Ga0315906_10006910_pt1 | contig 13907 bp, 11 predicted proteins | sample LakEriMetagenome_4_FD_203526 | JGI IMG/M metagenome (GOLD analysis project Ga0315906, IMG submission 203526) | Freshwater fungal communities from buoy surface, Lake Erie, Ohio, United States - Buoy 2 MA122 | ecosystem: Environmental > Aquatic > Freshwater > Lake > Lake biofilm | place: USA...
TGTGCTGGTCGCGCCGGGGGCCTCGCTGGGCGGGGCGCGGCCCAAAGCCAATTTCACCGAGGCGGATGGGACCCTCTGGATTGCGAAGTTTCCCGCGCGGGACGATGACCGTGATGTTGGCGCTTGGGAGCATGTCGTGCACACGCTGGCCCAGCAGGCGCAGGTCGATGTACCGCCCGCCAAGCTGGTTCGACTCAACAACGACTTCCACACGTTCTGCGTCCAACGTTTCGACCGGGTCGGCGGGGGGCGGCGCTTCTATGCGTCGGCGATGACGCTGCTGCGCAAGGAACAAAGCGAGGGCACGAGCTACCTCGAACTGGCCCAGTTCATCCGTGCGCAGGGCGATGCTGAACATGCCAGCACAGACCTGGCACAGTTGTTCCGGAGGGTCGCCTTCAATGTAGCCATCGGCAACCGGGATGACCACCTGCGCAATCACGGGTTCGTTCTTGGCAAGACGGGATGGCGTTTGGCACCGGCCTTCGATGTCAATCCGAACATCGACAAGGCAGACCACGTTCTGAACATCGACGATGGGGACAACCGCCCCAGCCTGAGCACCGTACTGGCCAGCGCTGAGTTCTATGGTCTGACGCGAACGCGGGCTCTAGAAGTCGTCGAAGAGGTCGCGACGGCTGTGGATGGTTGGCGGGATGCGGCACGCAGGGCCGGTATCGCCAGCGCAGACGTTGCACTTACGGAGGCAGCGTTCTCAGCGCACGCCGAATATCGGGGAAGCAACAAGGCTCACTGCGGCGCCTGATCGTGGTGCCGAGACGGGTGGATCCGACGCGAGGTGAGACCAACCCAGCGGCGGCGGGTTCGTCAGGACCAGGCGGTAGCCGCATGCTGTAGCAGCAACTTTCAAATCCTGCCGCGGGCGAAACTGCGGTTTTGCGCATGCGCGCTGGCAGTTCCCTGGGAAAGCTTCGCCATGATCTCTCCTGCCCAGAACCCTGAGGAGAAGTCCTTTGCGCTCCCCGCGAGGCTCATCCTACTGGGTGAGGCGCTGCAGTCCGTCGCACAGGCCGCTCGCCAGTCGCTGACGAACAGGGTTCGGTGCAATACCGCCGGCGCAGCGCGAGGGGCGCCAGAAGGGGACTAGATCAGAACTTCAGGCCGCGACCCTAGTGAATCCTCGCTAAGAAAGTCATCAGCCGGTAATGCTGATAGGTCCAAGGGCCCTCAAACCAGCCCAGCATATGCCCCGCCGTCCAGCTGCAGGTTCTGGCCGGTGATGAAGCCGGCGTTGTCGGGGTCCACTCGTTTTCAGTGCAATAAGTGACGGTACGAGAAGCCAGCAACGGCGCGGGGTCGAATTCGTAAGTTGTTGATCTGATTGGGATTGCTGTTCACTTTTCCGGGGCGTATCGTGCATGGTCCACTCGAGTGAGGCAACGCGATGCAAGGCTGGCAGACCACGTACCTTGGCATGCGCGAGCTGCCACGTGACATCAGCGGCTTCGAGCTGCAAGCTTTCTTCACCTTCAGCCCGGCTGAACGTGCGCTGATCGACGCACGCCGAGGTGATGCCCACAAGCTCGGCCTGGCTCTGCACATCGGGTTCCTGCGCATGAGCGGTCGGTTGCTCGACGCGTTCCGGATCGTGCCGCCGGCACTTTGGCGCCACCTGGGCAAGGAGCTTGGCGTCGAGGCCCCAGAACTAGCCTCGCTACGGGCCTTGTACGGCCGCGGCCGCACCCTGTTCGACCACCAGCAAGTCGCCTGCGAAGCCCTGCGGTTTCGCTGGATGAGCGAACATCAGCGGCGCGCCCTTGTCAGGCTGCTGGGCGACGAGGTATCGCGCTGCGCGGACCGAGACCAGCTGTTGGTGGTTGCGCGGCACTGGTTGTACGAACACCGCCTGCTGATCGTACACGACCGTGCCATTCGCACCTTGATCGCCGCTGCGCTGGTCCACCTGGAGGCCGAGACGGCGGCCCAGATCCGCGCCGACGTGCAGCCTGGCGTCCTTGAGCGGTGGTGCCAGGCCGTCGCCCACCCACACACTACCGGCCAGACCCGCCAGAGTTGGCTGTGGGCACCACCGGCCAAGCACTCGACACGACAGATCAGCGAGGTGCTCGAGCGCATCGACTGGTTGTACGGCCAGGAGGTCCACAAATCCCTGGGCCAGCTGCCCGACCTGCTGGTGCGGCGCTATGCCCGGCGCATGGCCTCCAGGCCGCCCTCGGCCGGCGCCAAGATCAAGGAGCCGGGACGCACGGTGGAGGTGGCGTGCTTCCTGCGCTACTGTCTGCTCAGCGCCACCGATCAGCTGATCCTGATGGTTCAGCGCCGTGTGGCCGACCTGTGGCGCCAGGCTGCAGCCAGCCTGGGCGACACGGTGAACTGGGCGCAGATGTACCAGTCGCTGCTGGGCGAACTGGCGAGTTTGTGCGCCAAGGGCGCCGTGCCCGACGCCGATCTGCGTGCCCGCTTGGAGGCTTTGGTCGCGGCGAGTCAGCAACGACGCCCACCCAGCCGTGCATCCCTCGTGCGCGAGCACCTGATCGAAGCGGTGCGCCCTGTGCGGTCATTGCTCCTGGCGATTGCCAAGTTGCCTTGGCAGGCGACGGGCGATCACCCCGCCGTCCAGGCCCTGGCCACGCTGCGCGACCTGTACACCCGTGGCGCCAGGACCTTGCCCGAATCAACTGCCGCGCCAGGCTTGGGCCCAGTGTGGAGCGCCACCATCGCTGGCGGTGATCGGGAGCGGGCGTTTCGGGCGCTGGAAGTGGCCACGCTGTTTGCGCTGCGCCGATCGGTGCGCAATGGCTCGGTGTGGATCGAACACAGCTTGACGTTCCGTGGCCGGGAGCGCTTGTTCATCCCGGCCGAGCGCTGGCAGACCGAGGCCAAGCGCCACTACGCGCGGCTGTCGCTGCCGGTGACGCCAGCGCAGTTCCTGACGCCGCTGCTGACGCGCGTGCGCGCTGGCGTGGACGCCGTGGCCCAAGCCGCCCGGTCCGGTGTGCTGCGCGTGGACGACGAACTGCACCTGGCGGCGCTGCCGGCCGACGACGAAGACCCCGAGGTCACCAAGCTGCGCGCCAAGCTCGACCACCGCATCGGCGAGGTGCAGTTGCCAGAGGTGATCCTGGCTGTTGACGCGCAGGTGCGCTTTAGCTGGATCATGCTGGGGCGCGAGCCGCGTTCGGCCGACGAGTTGCTGATGACCTATGCCGGCATCCTGGCGCACGGCACCAGCCTGACAGCGGCCGAGTGCGCGCGCATGATGCCGCAGCTCTCGGCCGTGAGCATCCGCCAAGCCATGCGCTGGGCCGGCGATGAGCGACGCCTTGGCATGGCCTGCCAGGCGGTGCTGGAGTTCATGCAGGGTCATGCTATCGCCACGACCTGGGGGCGATCTGATCTGGCCTCCTCGGACATGATGAGCATGGAGACCACCAAGCGGGTCTGGCAGGCCCGGCTCGACCCGCGTCGCAACACGCCCTCCATCGGCATCTACTCCCATGTTCGCGACCGGTGGGGCATCTTCCACGCGCAGCCGTTCGTGCTCAACGAACGCCAGGCGGGTGTGGCCATCGAAGGGGTCGTGCGGCAAGAACGCATGGAGACCTCGCAGCTGGCTGTGGACACGCACGGCTACACCGACTTCGCGATGGCACTGGCCCGCCTCCTGGGGTTCGATCTGTGCCCGAGGCTGAAGGATCTGAAGCAGCGGCAACTCTACGTGCCGCGCGGCATGGAGGTGCCGGCGGAGATCGCGGCCGTGTGCGTGGCCAGCGTCGACACTTCGCTCGTCGAAGCGCACTGGGATGCCCTGGTGCACCTCACTGCGTCCGTGATGAGCGGGCATTCCAGCGCGGTGGCGGCGTTGGCCAGGTTCGGCTCGGGCGCCAGGGGCGACGCGATCTACGAGGCCGGTGTGCAGCTCGGTCGCTTGCTGCGCACGGCCTTCCTGGCGGACTACTTCGTCAACGCTGCCTTCCGACGTGAACTGCGGCGCGTGCTCAACCGTGGCGAGGCAGTCAACGCCTTGAAGCGTGCCATCTACACCGGCCGGGTGAGCCCGGCGCAGGCCAAGCGACCTGACGAGATGCAGGCCGTGGCAGACGCGCTGAGCTTGCTGGCCAACATCGTGATGGCTTGGAACACCGCCCAAATGCAGGCTGTGCTGAACCGGTGGGCCAATCGGCGCCAGCTCATTCCGCCGGAGCTCATCGGACGCATCGCGCCGACACGGCTGGAGGGGATCAACTTGCGTGGCGTCTTCCGCTTCCCCATCGAGCGCTACGCCGATCAGCTCCTGCCGTCACAAACTGCATCGAAAACAAGCGCCGCCGGCTGAAACCGCCCTCGCAATGACGCCGCCAAACCTAGGTTGAAGAGCGAACAGGAACTCCTGTGAGATCAACAACTTACGAATCCGACCCTGCGCCGTTGCTGGCTTCCCGTACCGTCACTTATTGCACTGAAAACGAGTGGACCCCGTATCGGGCATCCGTTCGCGATGGTTCAAGGCATCGACAAAACCCCTGATTGCGCGGCTTTCATCGGCTACCACTCGCCGGGCGGTTACGGCGGCAACCCGCTGGCTCATACCGTCTAGAGCCGCGCCTTTGCGCGCGTCGAACTCAATGGGACCGTCGCCTCCGAGTTCCTGATCTACGCCTATGCCGCCGCCAGCGTCGGCGTGCTGCTGGTGTTTTTGTCGGACGACAGGCATCTCTGTGACGAAGCTTCGCGAACCATTGATGGTCTGCATGCCGTCGCTACGCTGGAAGGCTTTGGTGCCTCAGCGTGTGTCTGCTCCTGGCCGAGTGGAGCCGAGCGGTATTTGCTTACGAACGGCCGGTGTACGCCAGGTTGTCTACCTTCGGGTTCGGGCCGCGGCGTCGCCAGACTACGGTGACGTTGAACCGATCGCAGAGGTCATCTACCTGCTGCGGCTTGATCTCGTCGGCGCGCAGTTTGCGCAGCCCGCTGCGCTCGAAGATGGCGTAGGCGAACCCCTGGTTCATCTGCCGCGACACGTACCGGATTCCGTCCCAGCGCGGGCTCGCACTGTGGATCGCCCGCGCCCAGGCCTGGCTTGCCGTGTAGTCGGCGGACGCACTGATGTCGTTGTTCAGTCCCAGGGCCTTGAGCGCTGCGCCGGTCAGGTCAGCCAGCACCAGCGTCTTGCGCCGGTCACAGACAAACCGTACGACCGAGCGCTCGGTCAGTTCTGCGGCCGGCACCTCGTAGCTGCCTCTGACGAACCGCCCGCACTCATGGATGACGCTCTCCGCGAAGGCTACCTCGATGGTGCTGGCGGTGTAGCAGGTGCCGAACGGGCCGGCACCGCCGGGATCTGAATCATCGAAGCGGTAAACCCCAGCAGACCAGTACGGCTCGGTGGCCGGATGCCGGCTCAAGCGCACGAGCGACGCGACTTCGATCCTGATTGGACGAAGCAGATCCTCGAAGGAACCGGGATCAGGCAGCCGCAGCGACACGCGAGACGCCTCGCTCGCGCGCCCACGCCGCAGCCAGGCGCTCTACCTTGGCCAGGCCAGTTCCCGCTTCCAATGCCGCGGCGACGCTCTTTCCCGCCAGGGCGCCGTGCTCGCGCAGCCAGAACATCAGCTTCTCGCTGGCGCTGAGGTCGCCCAGCGCGCGGCAGATGGATGCCACGGCTTCGCGGTCCATCCCGAGAAATGCCTGCGGGTAGTACAGCCGGTTGCCGACCTTCACAGCAAAGACTTCACCCCGGTCTGCGGCCGGCGCCAAAGCCTGACGGGTGAGCCCCCAGGCTTGTGCAAGTTCCTCACCGGACACGACGAGGCCATCCTTGACCCACTGAACACGTGCTGCTTCGCCGCGTGCGGTCGCGCCCGCCAGGCCGCCAATAGCCTGAGCATGCGAGTTGCCCGCAGCTACGGAGTCGGTGTACGCCACTCGGGCTCGAACGCCTCGAGGCCTTGGCAGTTGCAGGCCCTGCTTGCTGACCGCTGTGCGTAGAGTACCGAGGTCTTCGCTGAGGCGCCCAACGGTGGCTTCGAGCTGCGCGATACGGCGCAGCAGAACGGGAGTGCTGAGATCGGTGCCCATAGGCAGATTTTAAGCAAATCTGGACAACCGAGCAAATACGGACAACCGAGCTAATGCGGAAAATGGAGACAGCTGGCACGGACCAGATGTCGCGCGCTACTGGTCAACAGTGCACCATCGGATGTGGTTTCCTGGGAGAAGATCGTCGTGGTGGGGTCGACGACACCATGGGCCTGCATCGTGCGCGCTGCGGGCGAGCAACGACTACGAGGCAGTCCAGGGTTGGCTGTCGCGGCACGAAGCGCCTGCAACGCAGCGCGCCTACCGCAAGGAAGCCAAACGGCTGATCTTGTGGGCCATCGTCGAGCGCGGTGTTGCACTGTCCTCGCTCGCCACCGAGGATACCGTGGCGTATCGAGACTTCCTGCGACAGCCCTCGCCGAGAGGGCGTTGGATCGGTGAGGCGTTCGAGGCGCCGGCGGCGTGATCAGCCCAGGCAGGTCGAAGCGTGTCAATTTGCACCTAAAGCACAGGAGGTCCGCGAGAGGCGGCTTTGCAAGTGCCTGTCGCTGTTGGAGTTTTTCCGAGTTAACGTGTCAATCTGCAGGAAAAATACGATTACCCCTCACCCCGACAGCGTGGCCTACGTCGACTCGATGAACGACGCCCCGCTGCTATCTGTCGCCCGCCGTGCCGTGGCCGTCAATCCTGACCTACGCTTGGCCGCACTGGCCGCCGAGCGGGGATGGACGGTGCTGCGCTGGAGATGATCGATCGTGTCGTTTTGGACGCCAACTTATGAGGCCACGAGACGCCCAGGGGTGACTTGCCCTCGAAAAAGTCCCGCCTGGTCAGGCACTCTTGATGTTCACAATGACCACGACCGACGGGAGGTTGGTCACGTTCTGAAACCGATGTGGCTCCGTACTCGGAAACTGGAAACTGTCCCCTTCAAGCAATTGGTGCACGGCGCCTGACAAGGTCAGGGTGATAGACCCTGCTTCAACATACCCAGCTTCATAGCCTTCGTGAGCGTAGGGATCCGAGCCCGAATCTGCACCGGGCACGAAGGTCATGCGAGAGAAGGCGAAAGAACCCTGGCCAGGTAACCCATGCCCGGCAAGCAACGCCTTGCGGATGCCAGAACCCCACATCGTTACCTGGTGTGAACGGGCTTTTCGCAATACTGCGCCCCCTTGCGATTGCGCCTCGTGCTGCGATGCAAGCAGCCCGGCCAACGGCACTTTCAGCACATCCGACAAGCTCGTCAGTGCCTTGAGAGTGGCAGAAGAAAGACCCCGTTCCAACTGACTGAGGTACCCAATCGAGAGACCTGTTCGTGCAGACACTTCAACGAGAGAAAGGCCTACGGCCTTTCTTCGTTGGCGCACGCGCTTTCCAACTCCCACCTCCAGATGGGACATCGCAGGCACTGGCGGATCCAGACTCAGGTTGGCAACAGCCATATCAACCGATGGGCGAGCCTTCATGTGGGCGGGTGCTTCAGTTCAGGGTAATCACTGTATTTCATGTACGTGAAAACCGCAAGAATGAGCAACACCTTCGTTACTCACCTGGAGCTCCAATGCGCATCCTGTCGATCTTCAAAGTACTGGCCGCCACAACAGCCCTGGCGGTGGCCTGCAGTCATGTTAGCGCCCAGGACAAAGTCCTGAAGGTTGGCTCAACCCCCACAGGGGTACCTTTCACCTTCCTGGACACGAAGACCAACACCATCCAGGGCATCATGGTGGACCTCATTCGCGAAGTGGCCAAGGACGCAGGCTTCAAGGTGGAGGTGGAAGGCATGCCCTTCGCCACCCTGATCCCCTCGTTGACGGGCAACAAGATCGACATCATTGCCGCGGCCATGTACATCACGCCGCCTCGGTTGGAGGTCATCAACTTCTCCAACCCCATCTACACCTACGGCGAAGGCCTGATCGTTCCCAAGAAAGACACCAAGGCCTACGCGAAGCTTGAAGACCTCAAAGGCATGACCGTGGGCGCGCAGAAGGGCACCGCCTACGTCGAGCCGCTGCAGAAGAGCGGGCTGTTCCCGGAAGTGAAGATCTACGACAACATCCCCGCCATCCTCGCTGATGTGAACGCTGGGCGCATCGGTGCCGGCTTCGCCGACAAGCCGATCGCTGCCTACAACTTGCAGCAGGGCATGTTCCCGGACACACGCGTGGTCAACACGTACAGCTCCACGCTGACCGGCTCAGTGGGCATCGGAGTTCGCAAGACGGATGCTGAACTGCTCAAGCGCATCAACACTTCGTTGGAAAAGCTGCAGAAGGACGGTACCGTCAAGCGGATCCTTGCCAAGTGGGGTCAGGAGTGAACTGCGAGCGGGCCTGAGCGATGTTTCTGAAAGACGCTGCAGAGTTCCTGCCGATCCTGCTGGAGGGTCTGCGGCTCACGCTGATCGTGACAGCTGGCTCGTTGGTGCTGTCCACCGTGCTGGGGCTCGTCTGGGCGCTGATGCGCGTGTCTGGTGTGCGGGCCCTGGTCTGGATCTCCAAGGCCGTGGTCAACCTGATTCGCGGTATTCCCATCATCGTGCAGCTTTTCTACATCTATTTCGTGCTGCCCGAGTTCGGCATCAAGTTCAGTGCGATGCAGGCGGCGATCCTTGGTCTGGGAATCGCCTACTCGGCCTACCAGGCAGAGAACTTCCGGGCCGGGATCGAGGCCATCGAGTTCGGTCAGATCGAGGCAGCGCAATCACTGGGCATGAGTTGGGCGATGACGATGCGCCGCGTGATCCTGCCCCAGGCGTTTCGTATCGTGCTCCCGCCCTACGGCAACACCATGATCATGATGTTGAAGGACTCCTCCCAGGCGTCCACCATCACGGTGGCCGAGCTTGCCCTCAAAGGCCAGATGATCGCGTCGTCCACCTTCAAGAACGGCACGGTGTTCACACTGGTGGCACTGCTTTATTTGTGCATGAGCGTGCCTCTGATCCTGCTGGTGGGGTGGCTTGAACGGCGTGCAAGGCAGAAATGATTGAACTTCACGACGTCCACAAGCGCTTTGGCGCCAACCACGTGCTGCGGGGCATAGACGCCCGGGTGGAAAAGGGTGAAGTGGTGTGCATCGTGGGCCCTTCGGGTTCCGGCAAATCCACCATCCTGCGCTGCATCAACGGGCTGGAGGCCTATGACCAGGGCGAGATACTTGTTGGCGGTTTGCGGGTGGACCGAACAGGGCCGCGCATTGTGGAAATCCGTACGCAGGTCTCCATGGTCTTCCAGCGCTTTCACCTGTTTCCACACCGCACAGCGCTGGAAAACGTGATCGAAGGGCCAGTGCATGTGCGCAAGGAGCCCTTGGAGAGAGCCCGCGAACGCGGTCGCCGTCTGATGGAGCGCGTGGGGCTGGCCGACAAGCTAGACGCCTATCCGCGACAACTCTCCGGCGGCCAGATGCAGCGCGTGGCTATCGCCCGCGCATTGGCCATGGAACCCCAAGCCATCCTCTTTGACGAGCCAACTTCGGCGCTGGACCCGGAACTGGTGGGTGAGGTGCTGGCCGTGATGCGTGACCTGGCAGACGAAGGGATGACGATGGTGGTGGTCACCCACGAAATGGGCTTTGCCCTGGAGGTCGCCGATCGGGTGCTCTTCATCGACGGTGGCGTGATCGTTGAGCAAGGGCCCGCACGACGGGTGTTGACCGACCCACAGCAACCCCGAACGCAAGACTTTCTTCGCCGCGTGCTGCGACCGATGGAAGGCCGCCCAGGTAACACCAGCGGCTGACCAGGGCCCTCAAATCAGGACCCGGATGCTGCACCCGAGACTCATGACCTTTGGACCATGACAGCGACCTCCCACGCCTTTCCCCTGCAGCCCGCCTTGTGGGCCGCCACTGCCGTATCACCACGACCCATACAAGTCCTGGAAGGACCCCACCAGACTGAAGTCTGCGTTGTAGGAGGGGGCTTCGCGGGTCTGTCCACCGCAATGCATCTGGCGCGGCAGGGCGTGAAGGTTGCGGTGCTCGAAACCCACGAACCCGGATGGGGTGCGTCAGGTCGTAACGGTGGACAGGTGATTCCCGGGCTGAAATACGACCCCGCCGAAATGCGCAGGGTGTTCGGTGCGGAGCGCGGCGAACAACTCGTTCGATTCGCCGGAGCTACAGCAGACGCCGTCTTCGACCTGATTCGTGAGTACCGAATGGAGGTTCCGCATGCGCGGGCAGGCTGGATACAGGGAGCCCATACCCCGGCTGGCGTCGATCTGGTGCGCTCAAGAGCGGAACAATGGCACAAGGAAGGCGTGAAAGGGGCTGTCTTCCTGGATCGCGCGGCCACAGCCCAGGCTCTGGGGACGGACTGCTACCTGGCAGGGTGGCTCCATCCCGGGGGGGGGGCGGTGCAGCCATTGTCGTACGCGCGCGAACTGGCCCGGGTCTGCGAGGAACTAGGCGTGATGATCTGGTCGCACACACCTGCAAAGGCGCTGGAGCGATACGGTTCGCGCTGGCAGGTGACCACTGCCAACGGCCACACTGTCAGCGCGGATCAGGTGGTGGTCTGCACCAACGGCTACAGCGGCGGCTTGGTGCCTGGGATCAGGGAGTCGGTGATCACACCCAACTCGTTCCAGGTAGCGACCGAACCACTGGATCCCCAGGTGGCCGCGAGCATCCTTCCACAAGGCCACGTCACGTCGGACACGCGGCAACTGCTCTTCTATTTCCGTCTGGACCATCAGCGCCGATTGCTGATGGGAGGTCGTGGACCCTTCCGTGAGCCGAAATCGGATGACGACTGGGCACACCTGGTACGGGTGATGCACACGATGTTCCCGCAGGTCCGGCAAGTACCCATTGCGTTTCGGTGGTGCGGGCGCGTCGCCCTGACGCGGGATTTCATGCCGCACCTGCACGAGCCCCAACCTGGCTTGCTAGTCAACGTGGGCTGCATGGGTCGAGGTGTCGGCCTGCAGACGGCCATGGGCCGCGTGATGGCCGAATACGTACGCACGCGGGATGTCGGCGTTCTGCCGCTGCCCCTCACCGGCATCAAGGGCATTCCACTGCACCGGTTCCGCAAGGTGTACCTCTCCATGATCATTGCCTGGTACCGCATGCGCGACGGCGGTCTGGCCTGAGGCAACGCTGAGCGGGGGTCATCAAACCCTGGCTCTTCGTTACGCTCAAAGGCACGTGCACAAGTGCGCACGTTGAGCTTCGGAAGTCCTCGATGCAGCCTTCCTGCATTGAGCGATTGACCATGACGTCTCCACTCCAATGGCTAAGCCGCATCGGCAGGGCCCTTGCCTTGAGTACTGCAGTTTCATGGAGAGTCGGGGTAATCGTACTTTTCGTGCAGATTGGTGCGCTTTCGCCTGAAAACTAGCATGCATGCGGGTTTCAGGCTGACGGCACTGTTCCCGCAGGTTGGAGAAACTGAGCCAACATGGACCCGCAGCAGGTCAGTCGCGCGTCAATCGCTCCAAATCCGCCCTCAGCCGCTCCTCTGGCCTGTGGAGATACCGACTGGTCGTAGAAATCGAAGCGTGATCCATTAGGTCGCGCACCGAGAGCACGTCGGCTCCACTGTCGAACAGATCTGTGGCGAAGGTGTGGCGCAGCCAGTGGGTCGAGGCTTGCTGCAGGCGCGCCTGCGCGAACTCATCCCCCGCCTCCATGGCCAAGTCTGCAGCCGCCTGCATCACGTCCTTCACGATCCGCCAGATATAGCTACGGGAGGTCGGTTGGATCGTGTCAGCTTTTTTCCCGAGCCTCACGGGTAGGACCATCGGCAGCGCGGCCAGGTCGTATCCCTTCAGGTCATACGTATCGAGGTAAGCGCGGTACGCACGCACCACCTCCGGCAGCACGGGCAGTGCTGAGACAACTCCTCCCTTACGAGTCACGTGCAGGTTGTACTTGCCAGGATGGATGGAGGAGGGCTGAAGGCTTCCGAAGCGGGCACTAGAAATCTCGCTCGCCCGCAGGCCCGTGCGAACCGCCAGAGCAATGACCCATTGAGCTCTAGCCCGGCTTCGCTGCTGGTAGACCGTTTCAGCGGGCCACTGCAGCAAGGCCTGGTCGATGTACGGCCAGACCGGGCCGGGCAGAAACCGGTGGACTCCTGCCTCGGTGGCGCTGCGACGCACGGCATGCGTGCGGATCGTGGCCACGGGGCTGTGTGCGATGGCGCCCACTGCCGGATCGGCCATCCAACCGAAGAAAACCTTCGCGATGATCTCGGACTGCTTGGCGCTGCGCTCAGACAGAGGCCCCCGAAAGGGTGCCCAACCCGGAGCGCCGTAGCTCACGGATCGGTGAGCCATGACGTGCTCGGCCGGAGGGACTCGAAGGTAGGCTCGGTACTCGGCCCACTGGTCGCGTTGGAGTTGCCTCACCGACTGCAGCCCTACGGATTTGCAGAACCAGCCGAGCCGGCGAAGTGAAGCCCGGTAGTTCGCCGCGGTGTGATCTGACGGGCAGCGCTCTCTGACGAACTGCTCGATCAGATCGCTATCCTTCTTGGCCTCGGCTTTCGCGCTCTCCAGAGAAGCCTCTTCCTCAATGACTTCTACGACGGCCGCACCGGCAGCCCCGCTGCGCAGTGACGCCCCTGGCGCAGCCAAACCCGATGACCCGCGTCCGTTTCTCCCCATCACGCGCTCGCAGCTACTGGATCTTGAGCTGCGGTGGCCAAGACCTGGGCTTGCGCCGCTTTCAGATGCTCAATGAGCTGCGCCTGGGTGGCCTGGACCTGGTCGCGGCTTGCTTGAAGCGCGCTGCGCACCGTCTCGAGTTCGGCGCGCATCACACCGGCCTGCTTTTCCAGATGCTCGATCTGCTGAGCACTGCGCACAGCCTGCATCTGCAGTTCCAGCTCCTGCGAGGTGGCAGCTTCCACTCTGGCTTGCAGCTTTCTGATCTGGGTGTCCTTCTCGGCCAGCCTTGCATCACAGGTCCGCTGGACACTGGAGACCGCTTCGCGGTGCTCGACCAGCATCCGGTCGAAGCGCTGAGAGGCCTCGCTCTGGGCCCGGGCCAAGTCCGCGCGCAGCTGCTCGCTGCGGGCCTCGGCCTCGCGCAACTCTCGCTCCAGGGCCTCTTGAGCGCTACGGGCTTGAGCGGCCTGTTCTGCGCGCGCGCGTCGTTCCTGCTCAAAGTCCCGCGCTGCCTGCGCCAGGCGGCCATTGGCCGCCGCGATCTCGGCACGCAGCGCTTCCAACTGAGCATCCTTGGCTGTCTCAAGCGCCTTGGCCTGATCCAGCTCCACGCGAGCTTGAAGTAGCTCCTGCTGGCTTTCAGCCAAACGGGCCGCCGAGTCGGCTTGAGCTGCCTGCAGTTCAGAGCGATCCTGGTCGTACTCTTGGTTTGCCCGGTCGCGAGCCTGCATCCAGAGCGTCTCGATCAGGCCGTTAGCTGTTTGCAGCACATCCTCGGGCACCTGCGCTCCCAGACGAACGCGCATGGCGAGCTTTCGGCTCAAGTCCTGGCGCCAGGCGGTGATGCAGCGCTGGGCGGTGGTCTGGGAGCCCCCGCCAGCCAACTCGCGCAGTTGCTTGGCATTGAGGATCAGTCCGTGGCTCGTGAAGGCCTCGCTGAGGATCTCCTGGTAGCAGTCGGCGTAGTCGCCAGTGCAGGAGGCCGCGAAGGCTTTGAGGGCCTCGGGGTAGGGCGCTTGTGGTTCAAGAAGCATGTTCAGGGGCCAAGCTCGCCGCAGATAGTGGTGATTGAAAGCCAGCAGTCGCTGTGTGGGTCAGTCGGTTCATTTGGCCTGCGAGCACCAAAGTCGGAATTCGAAACCGCACACGCAGGCTAGGGGCGCGCAGCCAAGCAGGGCGCGCGTCGAAAAGCTCAGCCGGCTTCATGCACACGCATTTCAATGTGCAGCCCGGCAGACGTTGCCATGTTCACCA
>Ga0315906_10006918_pt1 | contig 13901 bp, 30 predicted proteins | sample LakEriMetagenome_4_FD_203526 | JGI IMG/M metagenome (GOLD analysis project Ga0315906, IMG submission 203526) | Freshwater fungal communities from buoy surface, Lake Erie, Ohio, United States - Buoy 2 MA122 | ecosystem: Environmental > Aquatic > Freshwater > Lake > Lake biofilm | place: USA...
TGTTACCGGCACGCTCAGCGGGTTCGGCGCGTCATTTGCCGGCTTCACCGCAGGCGCGGACGCCAACGAACGCCGCGTCGAACAGGCTCAACTCGAAACGGCCAAGAACACCAAACGCATCGCCGATAAGCTGGACGATGCCGAACCGATTGGATTTGAGGCTTAAACACCATGCCCATCACCTGCGAAGAACGGATCAATTCACCACGGATCACCCAGGGCACCGACCGGGTATCCATTGAGCGGCAATTTGTCATCAAAGGCACGGCGAGCTACGCGGACGCGCTTGACGCGCTCGACTCGGCGGCAGGCGCGTCATTCACCATCGGCACCGGGTCAACGTCCGTCGATTACGCCCGCCAAGAAATCTCCATCGAACCCGAGAGCGAAGACATGTGGAACGGGTCGGCCCGTTACGGGTCCAACGATGCGACGGGTGGTGGGTCTGGCGAGGTGGGTGATTCTTCGTACTCGTTTGACACGGGCGGGGGCAGTCAGCACATCACACAGACATCGACGTGGACATCCTACCCCGGCACCAGCAGCGGTTCCCCCGATTTCGACGGGGCCATCGAGTTTGACGGCCAGAACGTGAATGGCGTGGACGTGGTCATTCCGCAATACCAGTGGTCAGAGACACACATCAAGTCCGCCGCCAGCATTTCCGACTCGTACAAGCAGACGGTGGCGGGACTGACCGGCAAGGTCAACAACGCATCTTTCAAGGGGTTCGCCGCGGGGTCGGTGTTGTTCCTTGGCGCCAGCGGCACACGCACGGGGACCGAGAAGTGGTCGGTCACCTACAAGTTCGCCTACAGCCCGAACCAGTCCAACCTGTCAGTGGGGTCCATCACCGGCATCACCAAGCAGGGGTGGCAGTACCTGTGGGTCTTGTGGGAGGACCAAGCCGGCACCGACCAAATTCTCAAGGCGCCGAAGGCCGTGTACGTCCACACCATTTACGAGAGCGGGGACTTCAGCAACCTGAGCCTGTAACCAATGCCAGCATTCAAGAAAGTCCATCAAGGCGGCAGACTCCGCATCAGCGCGTCCGACTACAACGGTGCGATGGACGCGGCGTCTTGGTTCGACAAGAACCAGAGGTCATTGACCTCCCAGTTCAACGGCGCGTTCGGTTACTCGCAGATCGCCCTCGTCAAAAACAACTGCGGCGAGGACCGCCAACGGTTTGAAATCCTCGGCATCGGCGGGGTGGTGCTTTCCCCGTCAACCGCCGAGGCTGGGTTTCTTGAAAAGATTTGCGTGACCGGCGTGACACCCGTGGTCGGCACCCACGACCACGCGTTCGTCGTGCTGCTCGAACCGATCGCCGACGGCAAGATCGGGCGTTGCATGATCGACGGGGTGACACCCGCCCGCGTCACCATCACCACGCCGTCAGGATCCACGGACTCATACGCGGGGATTTCCGACTCCAGCATGTCGCCCTACACCCTCGTCACCGGCGCGAGCGGCGGCGCCCAGGTATTGTGGAGCGGGCCGGGCGGGTCAACGGATGACTGGGCGCTGATCCGCATCCGCAGCGGCACGCTCGGCGTCGAGACGGAGACTGTGGTGGTGGCGGAGATCATCGACGGACCAGACAGCGACGGCTGTTACACAGTCCAGCCCCGCACGATCCAAGCCGTGTACACGGGCAGTGGCAGCGGGTCGGGGAGTGTGTAACGATGGCCGGCAACTTCAATCAGTCTGGGTGCGCGCCCTGTTGTGGTGGTGGCGGTGACGGTGACACCGGGAGCGGCACCGGGTGCGCGTGCAACAAGTACGATATACGCACCAACAACTCATGGGATGTGTTTCGGGGCGTGGTGGACGGGTTCTATGAGCCATTCCGAGAAACTGATTATCTCGTCCAACTCTGCAACTCGATGACGATCATCCCTCCCAACCCGTATGATGACGTGCCGTATGTCGGTTGCCGTCCGTACATGGGGATGGACATTGCATTCAATGATGAGTTTTTCGGGTTTGCGGATAATTACCAACCCTGCGCCAGTGGCTTCGGGTCTTTGTCGGTGGTGGTTGACGGGGTTCCATTCACCATACAAACCGGCTTCAACTTCCGGTATGACTGGGGGTCTCCGTGGCATAGAGTGTACGATGGATACAGCAAACCGATCACGTTCACGGCGTCGGGGTTGACGGCAACAGAGTTGGATGTGATCGATGGGGTTCCCGTCGGGATCACCTCGACATCGGGCGACCCGGACGATTTTATCTCACCATCCTGCGGCTCGTCATTCGTCAAGACCGGGAAGGTGTGTGAACCCGGCAATACCGACCGCTTTTCATGGCTTTGCCCGTTTCTCACGACACACTCACTTGTCGCCCGGTTCCGATTCGACACCTCCGTCATGAGGCCCCCCCTATGCCCGTGACGATCCCATTCGAGAGATCGGCCCACTGCACCAGTCGGAAGTGGTGCAAGATTTGTCGAAGTGACGCGAAGTGGCGCGCACAACTCGGCGCGCCGGACAAATGCCCGTTCGGCGTGGTGACCGGGGTGGGGGACGTGGTGGAGATGATCGCGCAACCGATTGCGCGGGTAATTGACCGGGTGGCGGGAACCAACGTGCAGGAGTGCGGCGGCTGTTCCAAGAGGCGCGACGCACTTAATCGCCTCAATAAATAGCCCCCGCCAATATATTCCGTCGCCGCCGATTGCCTCCCATCTCCCCATGGTTCACGGTTGACCCATGAAACTGCGAATCTTGATTTTGGCGGTTTTGACCGCCTCGTTTTCCTTCCCCGCCGTCGCCGGCCAAACCAACTTCGTTTTCACCGCGACAGGAGGATCCACCAACCAGGTCGCGTGGGCGCCGTCTGGTAACTGGTCTTACGTGTTCATCCGGTTTGAGGGTACGGCCCGCGTGGCGATCAACGAAGCGGCCACGTCATCCTCGCCCGTGGTTGTCAGCAACACGGTGTGGACGATCACATCCCCCGAGCCAGCGCCAAAAATTAACGTGTACGGCACCGGCGCGGCCTGTCCTATCCACATCAACGCCGTGAGGAAGTAACCCATGAAGCAACCCATCAAACTGGTCACCGGGGCCATCCTGGGCGCAATGGCGGTGGTTCTAATTGGCTCCGTCATCGCCACGGACATGGACATTCCGAGCGGGAACTCGGGCGCGCTCACAGCGGAGTCGGACCCCGCATTCGTCGCCGCATCGAATCTGTTCCTGCAAGTCGAGGCCGATACGGTTGCACTTGCAACAGGCGTGGTGCTGCAAGCGCAGATTGACGAGCTTGCCAACACGACATGGCAAGACCCGGTGATCGACGTTGACCTGTCAACCCCGCCAGTCAGCCCGACAACGGGCGACAGGTACATCGTCAAGGCGACCGGGACAGGCGCGTGGGCGACGAAGGACGCAAATATCGCAGAATACACTGGAAGTAACTGGACCTTTACCGCACCCGTGACCGGCATGGGCGTCAACGAGACGGACAGCGGCAGTGACTACCGATACAGCGGTTCAGCGTGGACGCAGTTGCTCGGTCCGTCACCGGCCAAGAGCCTGACGATTGACGAGACAGACGGCACGCCGTCCATCACCGGCACAACCAAGATTCGTTTCCAACCCAACTGGCTGACCAAGAGCGGGACGGTGGGGACGATTCGGCCTCCGTTGTTCTCCGGCTCCGGCACGACCGGCACCGTGACCAGCGCGGCGGGGGATGCCGGGAAATATCTGAAGGCTGATGGGACATGGGGGACGGCATCGAGTGGTGTGAGCCTCAACGGTTACGACGCCACCATCAGTCCATCCGACATCTTCGGCTGGTACTCAGGAGGGTCAATCGCATCGAGCAACAACGCGGCTCCGGTGTACTGGTCATCCACAGACGCCAATGGCGATTACCTCGGCATCGGGTTCACGTCATCTGATTCACTCCTGCAGTCCCGGTATGCGTTTGCGGTGCCGAAGATTCCGAGTTACGCGAGCGGGTGGGGTGCAGGGACGGGCATGGTGGTCAGCGTGTACACCTCGGACACCGGCACCAGCAGCCTGATGGATTTCCGATTGACCGCGCCAAGCGGGACGCAGTTCAGCACGAACGGGCTGGCTTCATCTGTCGCCAATACCCTGACACATTTTTACATCCCGACCGCATCGCTACCGGGATTCAGCAACTCGACGGCGACGGCTGACTGGACGATTCGATTTGACTTCAAATGCAAATCATCCGCGACCAGCGCGGTATCTCGCGTGAGGTTCATCTACCAATGAGGATGATACTCGCAATACTGTTGATGATCCCCTGCATCGCGCAGGCGCAGGTCAATGCGTGGAGCTTGGGATGGCGTGACGAGAAGTGCGTGACAGCGGTCAACTTCGACGAGAAACCGCAGACAACGGGACTTGTTCAAAATTGGGCGAGATCGACTGACGCAGCTCTGTTGTATGGCAGCAGCATCAAATCTTACAGCGGCAGAGGCTCGGTGATGGATGCGGCGACCGTGGCGGGTCGCGTGACAGACCTTTATTCTGGTGTGGTGGATAAGACCAAGGCTTTCAGCATCTCCATGTGGGTGTACACGTCGCTGACCGGCGCGATTGACACCATGTTCATCCTCAAGCCGCCCGGCTCCGGTTACTACACCGCGCAATCGTTTCAGGACGCCTCAAACCACAAAATTTACAACGCATCAAACGGGATTGATTCAATCACAGACGCAAGATGTGCCAAGCTGCCAACCGGGCAGTGGGTCCACTATGTCGCCACCTATGACGGCACTTACACTGACGTAACAAGCTGGAAGGTGTACTACAACAATGCAAGCCAGTCGATGTCAAACTACACATCCAACAACAACGCCCTGAATCCAACCACGGCTTCATCTTGGGGTATTGTGCATACGTCCGGCAACTATCTAGTCGGCTACATCGACAACGTGCAGTTTTTCAACAAGGTACTCACGCAGGCCGAAGTCAAATATCTCTACGAGGAAGGACTCGTCAACAAATGAAATACATACTTGCAATCTTATTGTTTCCATCGCTCGCTCTAGCTTTGACGCCAGCCCAACGGACGGAACTCAAGACGAGGGTGGACGAGTCGAAAGCACTCGGCATCCGCGACACCTCGGCTATCCTGACGCGGCTGGCATCGGCACCGCAGACCGGCACCACGACCAACACCGTCACGCAGGCGCGGGAGCAGTGGGAGAAACAGTTGATTACCGGGTTCAAGACCGTCTGCCAAGCGGCTGGTATAGTGTTTGCCGACCTCGCCAATTCCGCGACGGTACGCACCAAGCTCGGCACATACGCGCAGGGATTGACCGCAGCCAACCGCGAGGAGTTTCAGGTTATCACGGCACCGTTATTCTGGATTGCGTATGACCGCTACCGCTCGCAAGACCCCGCGACGATTGACGCCGATAACGTGAGTTACCAGACATTGACGCCGGTTTACGGCACACCGATCATCACATTCCCGATTACGGGCGCAGACGTGGAGGACGTGCAGAGGAACCCATGACCAAGCTCCTCCCACTCCTCCTCCTGACCGGATGCTGCTACGTGCGGACGCCCGAAGCCACCGTCATCGACATCGGGACAGGTCGTCGGTGCGTACATGTCAACGGGGTCGTGGTTACACATTCCGAAATCGGCGACACGTTGGAAGCGGCTGGACGACTGGCAGGCGAGGCGGCGAAGGCGGCAGGGTATGGCAATCCCGCAGAGATGCCGCGACAGATTCCGTGGAAGAAAGATGTTAGTAAACCTTCAGGCCAGTGAAGGATAATAATCGGTCGTGTCCTGGCCGACACGCCAACAAGAGGAACTCATCATGTGGTTCCGACAAGATAAGGAGCACAAGCAAGTTATGGCAAAGCTCAATGAGTTGGTCGGTTTGGTAAACGAGGTCAACGCGAAGTTGGACAAGGCGAAAGACGAAGTGGTCGCCAAGATCGCGGCGTTGGAAGCATCGCTGGCGAACGTGGACCTTCCCGCCGATGCGGTGGAAGCTCTGGACGCGCTGAAAGCCAAGGCGCAGACGCTCGACGACATCGTACCGGACCCCGTGGAGTAATCCATTTCAGTGTGGTGGACGGGAGTTAATGCCCGTCCGCCACCTTCAAAGCCATGAAACCATTTCTCGTCATCTTATGCGCGGTCACGCTGGCGGCATCGTCACAAGCGCAGGTGACGTGTATGTCGTGTGACTGCAATCCGGCACTGTGCGACCCGGTTAAGCCACCGCCGACAACGGACAGACCGGGCAAGAAGCCCAAGAAGTCCACAACTACCACTTCAACCGTCAGGGGCAAGGGGACGGTCAAGTGAATGGACGCGACCAAGACATGCGCCAGATGCAAGCAGACCAAGCCGGTCGAGGATTTTTACTCCAACGGTCCATCGCATCGGCACACGGACGGGTCATTGGCTCTCAAGTCGCGCTGCAAGACGTGCTACCAAGAAACCAAGTGGCAGCGCACACGGGAGAGTCATCGCAAGTTCCGGGACTGGACACCGACCGACCTGTACTCGTTCGTGGACGACATGGAGAACGTGGTCAAATGTCTGGTCGCGTGGCGGAACCGTGTCGCGCCCGAAGAGGGTCGGATGCTCGGTCAGGCCGCGCAGTTGATACAATTCGCCAAGGATTTTTCGGAGGAAAAACGCCATGAACAAAAACAAAAAAAACACTGGTCAAGCGTTAGTTGAGTACGCGCTGATTCTCGCGCTGCTCTCAATCGTGTCCATCGCCATTCTCACCGACTTGGGCGAGAGAGTGCGGAACAACTTCACGCAGGTTTACCAAGCACTCGACAAGCCTTAATCATCTTGGACGCTCCGACAAGCCTCATTCCCTGAACCATAATAACACCGGCACCCACTCCCTAGTCGGTGGCCTCGGAGCGTCCAACCTACTTATGACCACCATCGCGCTACTGATAACTCTGATGACCATGATGACCGTACTCATCGGGAGTGCGGTTTACTGGTGGTCAGAGTGCCAGCACGCACGCAACCAACTGTTTGACCGCGACATCAATGAAACATTGACACCACTTACAACCGAGGAACAAATGACTGTCAACCTGAAGAAGATGTACAAAGAACTGACCGACTTTGAGGGCGGCAAGATTGGATTGCCGCAACCGCAAGTCGCAGACCTTGTAGGCGCTATGGGCGAACGCTGGCGCACGCTGCCACCGCAGCAGGCGTTTGCGGAGTTTCTCGCCATCTGGGAGCGCGCCGGTCTGAAATCAAAATGAACCCCGACGACGACCATCACCAGAGAATCAAGCGAGGGTTTGCGTGGTCCATTGCCACGCACGCCCTATCCGACCTTGTTTCGATGGAGTACGGTCGCCCCGCCCACGACGAGCTTGCCACCATGCTCCACAATCTGCGCTTGCTCCACGGCGAGGAAATAAAGCGCGAACGCTTCGTATCCACACTGAACTCCACGACACCCGACACATGACCTATGCCCCCCAAAGACTACTCCTGCGAACGACACGCGTACCTGCTCGAACGAGTCGAGCATCTTATCGAAGGAAACGGCAAACCACCGCTCGATGTCCGATTAGACCGGATTGAACAGTTGGTGGTTGTCGTGAGATGGTTGATCGGCGCCGTCGTGATTGAAACGCTGGCACTCGGCGGCAACATCGTCCTGTGGCTGGTGACCAAGCAATGAGTCACGACGATCAAGTCCAGGCGTTAATCACAGACATCACGTCCATCCTGCTCCGCTATTCCCACGAATACGACCTCACATGGACGGATGCCGTCGGCGCGTTGGAAGTCGTGAAACACGACGTGCTGAACCAGATGGACGAGTCTGACCCGATCGACAAGGAGGATGACGATGCAGAAACATGACACGCTCGGTCATTACCCGACCGACACAATGATCGGTGACATTATCGCCTGCCGGTCTCACGGCTGGAGCCCGATGTCGTGGATTATCCGCAAGAAGACATCTTCACAGGTCAACCATGTGTCGAGTTGCATCGGCAACGGCGAGATGGTCGAGGCATTGGGGTCGGTCGTGCGGACCAAGACCAACAGGCTGACGGGTGAGTGGTGGATACACCTGCGTCCGACAGGGTACATCACGGACGCGAACAAGGTGGCGATGCGGGAGTTTCTGGTGTCGCAAGTCGGCAAGAAATACGACTGGAAAGCGATATGGGGATTCGGCCCGTGGCAGAGTTACGATCATGTGAACGGTCATCCCGACAAATGGTTTTGCTCGGAGTTGGTGTGGCAGTCCTATTACAAGGTCGGCACACAACTGAGTCGCAGACCCAACTGCTACGTGTTCCCGACGGATATATTGGAGTCACCGTTGGTCAAGGTTGCTGGCTACCAATGGCCCAAGAGTCTGATGGAGTGGGTCACAGGCGAATGAACATGGGGTGAAATATGTGGAGACGATTCCTCGCAGTAGGATGTACCCACGCGCAGTTTATCAGCAAGCAAGCAAAGGAGGCTGTGCTTGCAATGAAGAAATCATGGAAGCCCGACATCACGCTTGACCTTGGGGACGTGTGGGACACGGCTGCATTTCGCAGTGGGGCAAAGGGGACCAAGGACGAGTCCGAACCTATCCCGCCTGATATCACGGCGGGTCTGCAATGGCTTGAGGAATACCGTCCCAACTATCTCACCCTCGGCAACCATGACCAACGCATCATCGACCTGATGGACCACCCCAATGCGCTCGTTCAGCAGGCCGCTAAAAAGACGTGGCAGGAGATCGAGACGACGCTCGACAAGTTCCGCATATCTTGGCGACCGTACCACCCCGAACTGAATTGGGTGCAGGTGGGCAATTTCAAGTTCGGCCACGGGTTGCTTTATAACGAGAACTATCTGCGGGACTCCGCCGAGACGTTTGGGAATTGCGTGGTGGCTCACGCTCACAGGGCAGGTAGCGCAGAGGGGCGCACACTGCAAAAGTCCACCGCTTACGGGGTCGGCACGCTCTCCAAGAGACTGTCGATGGGTTACTCGTTGCGGCGACGGTCAACCCTTGCGTGGTCGGGTGGGTTTGTGTGGGGCGAGTACAACACCAAAACGAACGAGACGCAGATATGGCTTCACGACAACGGACAAAGCGACCGCTGGCGGCTCCCGGTGTGAACGACTGGTCGGCGGCGTTGTTAGCCGCGATCAACCGGGAAAACAAGCCGCGCCTTGACGAGCGCGAATGGAAAACCATGCTTGAAATTGCGGACGAGCTTGGGTTGTCGCCATCCCATGCCAGCCGTCGCGTGCGAATCATGCGAAAGCATGGATTGCTGGAGCAGCAGACGGACTTCAGGCAGACAAACCGAGGGATGTACCGCGTGCCGGTGTACCGCTTGAAAAATACGCGATAGGTCAAGCCTTGCTTGAACGATTGGTCTCAAGGTAATACTCACACTCCCCCGTCACCGGGTCTAACGGTGCCTGCATCCAACTGTCCCAATCGCTATGGACCTCGGTGTAGCGGAGGCAGGTGTGACGTAGTGGGCAGACGGTTATGATGCGTGTGTAAGTCTGCTGATGCCCGTCCTCATGCTGTCCGTTGCAATGGGTGATGTCGCTCATTTGTTCGATTTTGGGCTTCTTGGTTGGCTTGCTCATTGCTCCCTCCGTTTCTCGGCGGCGAGTCTATTGAGGTAAGACGCTGACTCGCTATCAACGTCATACGCTCGCGCCGCCTCATCCAGCGTCCGTGCCGACACCTCGGCATCGTGGCGACGGGAGGCGGTGGCGGTGTCGGCAAGAACCTTTGATATTTGAGGCATAATCAATGAAGGGTATGGATATCCTAAACCGCGATTCTTGAAATACTTATCCATAAGCGTTACAACATCCCTCAACGCCGCCACCTGCGCCCTCGCCTCGGCAATCTTGATGTTTATTTCTTGGTCAGTCATTGTCTTCCTTTCTGTTTGTTAAAGGTCGCATGTCCGCCGCGAGAGTCCTGCGGGTAACCCCGCAAGCAATCTCCACTCGCGTACCCACTGCCATACGGCAGAAGTTGGCCGGTGATGGCACGGACATGCTAGATTGGTCGGTGTGACAAAGGATTTCACGGCCAGTCTCCGGAGCCAACTGGCATGTCGTTCCGCGTGAATGAAGCATCACGCCGTCTATCTCGTCACACCGAATTGATTTGCAGGGGGACCGGGCCGACGATGCAGCCCGGCGAGCGTAACCCCCTGCAATAAAGTATCCCCCGCCGCCGTGACTCGCACGGCCTGTTTCCAGTTGGGGGAGCGGGGAAAGGGTCATGTTATTTGGTCTCCGAGTTTGTGCTATTGCTGCTGTTCGGAGTACTTGGCTTTAGAGCGCGGAGCACCCACCGGAAGCGGATCGGCACGACCTTCTCAAAGTCGTGGGCTTGGCCGTTGATTAACACGTTGCCCATGATCCGACACTCGCCTTTCCAGCCTCCCTTGCCGCGTTTCCAGACGGTTTGGTGGATGATGATCTCCTCGTGGATCACGTCGGCGATAGCCACATCTTCGGACTCCGAACAAGCGGGTCGATCAGAACAGCCGCCCGTGCCCGCCGGTGGTTTGGTAGTCGTTTCCATGTTCATGTCCTTTGGTTTTGCGCGGGCGGCTGTCGCTCACCCGCAGCGTTAGCAGCAGTCATAGGTCGCAGTCTCCATGACCGCCTTCTTGTGGTCTGCGTTTTGGTTCTTGGTTCATTTCCCATCACTTGGTGCAGAAAAGTGTATGGCATCCTTCACTATTCCGCGCCACTTTTGCGAAAGTTGGCCGCTTTTATCGAGCAGCAGTAGTGCGGTACGTGCATACCGAAGTTGGTCATTCAGCTTTTCAACGCACTCACGGCACATGACTGGCTCATTCAGAGCGCAACTGTGTTTTCCGTAGTCTGCTATCATGTCAGTCCTCCTTAGCTGCTAACAAATCGGTGGAGCGAATGTCGTCAGACTCCATCGCTCACCTTGTCGTTCGGCGGATTGAGGGTATCAGTAGCGATTTTCCACGCCGTTGCCATTGCGGGGTTGTCGCGTGGATTTGGAGTTGCGGACGCGAGTACGCCACGAAGGGCGGCTTCGATTGCGTTGCTCCGCTCTGCCACGGATACCCACGACCACGGCGAGTTATCTACGCCGTCACACTTCGGCTCGCGCCATCCTGCCGAGCTTTGTTTCCATTCGATTTCGTACATATCATTTTCCTTTCTCGACGCCGAACAACCGCTGGAGCGAACCTCGCTCCGCTCGGTCGCTCAGCTTTTCGTTCGCCGTACTGCGTTTCTTCCGTAGCGCGGCCTGTGCCTTCTTCCAGTTCTGTTGAGCAGCCCGCCGCTTGGCCTCGCTTGTGGCCTTGCCGCCCTTGCTGCCGATCTTGGCGAGGTACTCGCGCACGCTTAGTCCTCCAGCCATGTGCTCTCCCCCGGTTGCCATCCCCACAGTTCGAGCGCGGCCTTGTCTCCCATCACCGCCAGCGTCGTGTACGTGTCCGGCTCACCGAACATGTGCGCGGGTCGTCGGCTGATGTGTCGCTCCACAGCTACCGCGAGCATGCCCGCCGCGATCTTGGCTTTCGCCCGCTGCATCGCCTCGGACTGCGTATCGCAGTGGTCGATGTCTTGGCAGTCACCGTACTGGTCGATCTCGCGCACCTCGTATTCGGTGGCCGTGCATCTGCATCCGTCTTTGTAGTTCTTTACTTTCATGCCTACACCATACACCAATCCGCTTGGTATGTCAAGCCCTCATTTTCGGAGAGGACGGCGAACCCGGCGTGGGAGCGAACGTGCTCGGCGCACGTCGCTCCACTTGTGCGTTATCCAATCCCTCCGTCGCGGCGAGGGCGTTTTCGAGATGCTCAACCCATTTATCCGAATCGGCGCTTAGTGCTGCATTTACGGCCTTCCGCAACACCCGCACCTGCTCATCCAATTTCTCAACCATCTGTTTGCACTCCTCGTAATGGTCAAGAGCCTGCGGACGGGCAATCTTGCCGGTGAGCATGTTGGCCCACACACTCGCCGGGTCGGCAAGGATGCGCTCAAGCTCGGCAATGCGAGTTTTCAAATCCACCGCCTCCTGCGCGGCTTGGTCTCTCTCCCGGACCAACTCTAGGATGCGTTCTTCGGTTGTCATGTTATGGTTATCCTTCCTTGTGTATGTACGGGCAACAAAAATCTTCACTTAGTCCAAGATTTCTTGCAACCCCGCTTCCACGGCTTTGTCGGAGAGGTATTTCATGGTGTTCTCCACCACTTCGGGCGTGGTGGGGACGATCATCCGCTTCATCCCCGTGAGCATTTCCATGTGGTCCTCGCCAAGGTGCTCGCGTATCCAGACGCCGGACTCATACGGCTCGTCGTGCCACCATCTGTGGCAGTTGAAACAAAGCGGGAGAAGGTTGGGCAGATACCAGCGGGTTGACTTGTAGGTGCGGGGGATGATATGGGCGCAGTCCATCTTGCCGTCAGACTTCCCGCACCGATCGCACCGGCCCTTGTGTCGGACAATCTTCGAGGCCAGCTTGTCCAGCTTCTTGATGTGCGGGGTCGCCTTCCACGCCTTCTTCTTGGGCTTCATGCCAGTTGTAATCCTGGTGTTACGAAGGTTCGTTTCTGGATGAGGGGCAGGTAATCGGGGTTGAGTTCGCAGAGGATGGCCTTTCGTCCAAGCTCGATGGCGACTGCGCCGGTCGTGCCACTGCCGCCGAAGGGGTCAAGGACGGTGCAGGGGATGGGCAGCACTTCGTAGTCATCGTCATCGTTATTGCACCGGCAAGACGGATACCATCCGAGTGTTTCAACTTTGCCGTCAATCCTACCACCGCCACTCATGCCGATTGTGCCGGTTTTCTTCGCACCATTGCCGCCCTGTGCCTGATAGATGCCGTCAGTCTTGGGGCACTTCTTTGACGTAGCTGGTGTGCGCTCAACTTGCCTCTCCCACGGCGCGTAGCACTTCGGGCAGCAGCCCTTTGCACTTGTCCCGGCGAGGATGGCGCGGCGCGGTATCTCGGTCGGAAAAGTTGCGAAATGGCTTTCCGGGTAGGGCTCCGGGCCAAGCGTCCACACGTTGCGCTGGTTGCGGCGATTATCCACTTGTGGCTTCCAACCAGCTACGCCTTGTTCTGTCGCACTGTTGTCGTGGGATTTGTTTTCAAGATACACGCTTTTCCCGTTACGATACCCGCCGTCATTCCACGTTCCCCCGCCAACCTCCTTCACCGCCTCGGCGTCATAAAAATATCGTTGCGACTTCGCCAGCAGGAAGATCGGCTCCCAGCTATTCGTCGGGCGGTCGGTGACGGATTCGGGCATACACGATTTCTTGTGCCACACGATGCAACTGCGCCAGTACCAGCCGTCCGCCTGCAACGCCAGCACCAGCCGCCACGGGATGCCGCACAGGTCTTTGGGTTTGCATCCTGGCGGTATTGCGGTTGGCTCAATGAGACTGCCTGCATTGGTCGCTTGCTTCCGGTAGGCGGATTCTCCGGGATCGCCGCCACGCCCGCCGCCAAAGTAAGAGTCGCCCACGTTCAAGAAAATCGTCCCGCTATCGTGCAGGCAGCGTTTGACTTCCCGGAACACGCCCACCATCGTCTCGACGTAGGCTTCCGGCGTCGGCTCCTGCCCGATTTCAAGATGCTTGTCGGGGTGTCCTTTGGTGAGGTACGAGCGCAGCCCCCAATACGGCGGCGAGGTCACGCAACATTGCACCGTGCCGTCGGGGACGGTCTTGAGGGTGTCGCGGCAGTCGCCGTGTAGGATGGTTGAGTTCATCTTCGTCCCTCCCACCAGTCCATCGCCACCGCTGCCGGCACCAGCAGCAGCATGATGATCCCGCACACCGTCACGCCAAAGCCGGTCACAACCACGCTGACCGCGTTGGCGAATGTCAAGTCTCGTCTC
>Ga0315906_10006921_pt1 | contig 13899 bp, 12 predicted proteins | sample LakEriMetagenome_4_FD_203526 | JGI IMG/M metagenome (GOLD analysis project Ga0315906, IMG submission 203526) | Freshwater fungal communities from buoy surface, Lake Erie, Ohio, United States - Buoy 2 MA122 | ecosystem: Environmental > Aquatic > Freshwater > Lake > Lake biofilm | place: USA...
TGCCCATGCCCACCACAACGTCATCAATGTCGGCGCCCACACCTTCGCAGATGGCGGCAATGGCGTTGATGAACGACAACTTGGTCGCCAGAAACGCGTTCGCGGCGTACTTGATGGTCTCGGCCGACGCGGGGTCGGTGATGATGACCCGGGTGGTGAGGCCGTCGTAAAGTGAAGCGACCTTCAGGGCGGCCCCTTGATCGTCGGAACCCACCACCACCCGGTCAGGCTTCAAGAAGTCCTGAACGGCCGACCCTTCGCGGAGGAACTCGGGGTTCGAGACCACCTTCACGTCGGGGCGACCCAAAGCCCGTTCCACCACCTTGGTGGAGCCTACGGGGACAGTGGATTTGTTGACGACGATGGCCTCGTGGGGGAGATGGGGGGCGATCTGGCGGGCAGCCGCCTGGATGTAGGACAGGTCGGCCGAGCCGTCTTCGCCCTGGGGAGTGGGGACACAGAGGAAAGCAATGTCACAACTCTTTGCGGCCTCAACTGCTCCCTCCACGAAGGACAGCCGACCGTTTGCGATCCCCTCATGGACGAGTTCGGCCAAACCCAACTCGACGATCGGGACGACCCCATTGCGGAGCGAAGCCACCTTGTCGACATCGACGTCAGCGCAAATGACCTTGTGACCGAGATGAGCGAGGCACGCTCCTGTGGTTAACCCCACATAGCCAGCACCAATGACAGACACGGTCCAGGTCACAATCGGAGTATAGAAGCGACTTTGGACGAGTGGAGATACACGAATATCGGCTTCCGGGGTACAAGTGCCAACACGAACGGTGGTCGCAAGACAACTTGGGCCAGTCGAATGAATCTGGTTGAGGCGCTCACCTACGTCCTGAGCGGAGTGCATCGTTCGGGGAATCGCGAATGATGCATCAGGTCGTGCAATAATCGTCCGTGGTCGACCATGCAAAGAAAGGCTGAAGTCATGACGATTCAGATTTCGGATTCGTTCCTTGGTGGTGGAGATTTTTCCCCGGGCTTCCGAGTGACAGTCGAGCCCGGAAAGTTCAACATCCGCGATGCGAGAATAGAAGAACTCGTCAGGGGCAAGCGAGTGGTCGATGTCGGCTTCTTGGATTCGGGCTCGATCGAGTAGAAGATAAGCAGCGGGGCTTGGCTTCACATGAAAGTTCGGAACTCGTCAGCTAGAGCAATCGGAGTTGACGTGGATGGGCCAGGTATCGATCAGGTGAAAGAAATGTGTGAGATCGATGCGCTTTGTGCAGATCTTTCCAGCACGACACCCAGAGAGCTCGTTGAATTTAGGCCCGAGATTGTGCTTTGTGCAGATGTCATCGAACATGTTCCGGATCCTCTCGCTTTCTTGCGTGGGGTTGTGAAACTCGCGGCAATTTGCGAATCTCAGGTGGTTGTCAGTGTTCCGAACTACGCAGCCCTCCCATCCGTCAGGGGCGTGTTGCGGAACGAAGAGCGCGTCAATTCTGATCACCGCTTTTATTTTTCGCCGTTCACGATTTCAAAACTAATGTGGGATGCGGGTCTGCGTGCTCAAACGTTGGAACTTGTCGCGAGTTACGAAGGTAGACCGAATCTGGCCCCAAAGATTCGACGGTTCTTGCTGAGACGATTTCCGTTGCTGCGCGATACCTGTCTCGTGGTGGCTGATGTGAGATAAGGCGACTTTGCCTCGGCGCGAAGCTTTGCCGTAGCCGAAGGGTCTGACACGCACCAAAGTTATGAGGTTTCCCCGGCGCGTTTGGCGAATCCTGTAAAGTCTCAAGCGGTGAGAGTGTTTACGAGGCTATTTCTTCCAGCGTCTACTTTTGTTGTCTTGTTGGCCATAGGCAAAATTCATGCCGAATTCATCGGGGATTACGACTTTTCCCGGTCAACTCGATTTTTGTGGGTGCTGGTCTTTGCATTCTTGTCCATCTGTGCCGGTTACGCCTTCGGATTTCCGGACACGTCGAGCGTAAAGCTCCCCATTCAAGGTGCCGCGGTGGCCGCTGTGATTCCGTCATTGGCGTTTGCGCTTTTCCAGACCGCAGCAGGAAGCTTTCTATTGCCCCGCTTCTTCCTCGTTACCTCGGCTCCAGTCGTAACAGCCGTTTTTCTCGTAGCAAGCAGGATCGGGAGAGGTGTTGCGCACTCCTCGTTTCTTGGCGAGAGAGTCCTCTTACTAGCGGAAAAGAATGAGTTTTCGCAAGTAGAGAAGGATTTGAGTCGACACGTCGAGGTTCCATTTGTTCTCGTCCCCCCATTCGAATCAGAGAATGAGCAAAATCCCGAGGAATTCGCTAGGAGATGCGAGGCAGAGAAGGTGACGACGATCGTCTTCTCTTCTTCGTATGTCGAGTCTGAGTTTTCGAAGATGTTGCTTCAACGTCTTCACTCTGAAGGAGTGCGGATCAGAGACATTTCACATTTTTACGACGAGTATTTCGGCAAGGTGCCGATCCGGGAACTCGAATTTACGTCTCTTCTCTTCGATGTCCGAGAGGTTCATCAAAGGTTGTACTCTCGGCTTTCGAGGTTATTGGACATCTCAGTCTCTTTCATCGGATGTTTGCTGTTGATCGCCGTGATACCGCTCGTCTTCATCGGCAACTTCTTCGGAAATCGAGGACCGCTCTTCTTCTCCCAACCACGAGTTGGGAAAGGCCTGAAAAACTTCGACATTCTGAAGTTTCGGTCAATGGTCGTGGGGACCGGTGCTTCCTCGTGGACCACGGATGACGATCCCCGAATCACCACGTTCGGTCGATGGTTGAGGAAATCCCATCTGGATGAGGTGCCCCAGTTCTGGAACATTCTGCGCGGTGATCTTTCGATCGTGGGCCCACGACCCGAGCAACCCCATTACGTGGAACAACTCAACGAGCAGATCCCCTTTTACCGGATGCGCCATATCGTTCGGCCCGGTCTGACGGGTTGGGCACAGGTCAATTACCCGTATGGATCAAATGCGACTGATGCCTACGAAAAGCTTCAGTACGAGTTCTGGTATCTTCGGCACCAGGGCCTCGGCTTGGATATGAAGATATTGGCCAGAACACTTCGCCATGTCATCGGTTTCCGTGGGCGATGATGCCGTAATGTAGCCTCTACGCTGTAACCACGTGTTTTGCCGCTGTCGAACTGAGAGAACAATGTCCGAGACCGACTTCTTTGCCCACGACACCGCGATTGTGGAAACTCCGGCATTTATCGGCTCGGGAACCAAGATCTGGCACCATTGCCATGTTCGACGTGGCGCATCCATCGGTCGTGATTGCATAATCGGAAAGAACGTCTATGTGGACGCCGAAGCGGTAATCGGCAGTCGTGTGAAGATTCAGAACAACGTGAGTATTTATAACGGTGTGACGATCGAAGACGACGTTTTCGTCGGCCCTTCGGCGACGTTCACCAACGATCTGGTTCCGCGCGCATTCAATTCGGACTGGAAGATTACGCCAACGCATGTAAGGACCGGCGCATCAATCGGCGCTAACGCCACCATCGTGTGTGGCAATTCAATTGGTGAATTTGCAATGGTTGCAGCGGGATCAACGGTGACCCACGACGTCGAAGCCAATCAACTCGTCGCTGGTACACCGGCGCGGCACCTCGGTTGGGTGTGTACATGTGGTCGCGTGATTTCTAGAAAAGGCGAACGCCCGGAATTGTGCCTATGCCAAGATTGTCAACGCAGGGGGTACGAACAATGATTCCGATTTCGAAAGTGGAAATAGGCGAAGAGGAGGAGGCTCTCGTCATCGAGGTGTTGAGATCTGGGCAACTGGCGCAAGGTGCCTATGTCGAGCGATTCGAGACGCTGTTTGCAGAAGCTCATCAAGTGCGTCATGCGGTCGCGGTCAACAACGGAACGACAGCGCTCGTGGTTGCGCTCGAGGCACTGGGAGTAGGGCCGGGCGATGAAGTGATCACGAGTCCATTCACATTCGTGGCCACATTGAATGCAATCCTCGAATCGGGCGCGACTGCCCGCTTCGTCGATATTGGCTCGGACTACAACATTTCTGCTGATCGTATCGAGGAACTCGTCAACACCAGGACGCGGGTACTTCTGCCAGTTCACTTGTACGGGCTGATGGCAGACATGGACGAAATCATGACGATCGCAGGTAAGCATGGTCTGCGGGTGCTCGAGGATTCAGCACAAGCAGTAGGTGCGACATTCGAAGGTAAGTCGTCAGGCAGTTACGATGTAGGTTCTTTCAGCCTCTATGCAACAAAGAATCTGTGCACTGGTGAGGGGGGTGTCGTCACGACAAATGACGACGATGTCGCTGACAGATTGCGCTTGCTCCGCAACCAAGGCATGCGACAGCGCTACCAATACGAGGTTGCCGGTCACAACTACCGTCTGACGAATTTGGCGGCGGCGGTTGGAATTCCACAGCTTGGTCGACTTCAAACGATGACGGCACGACGTCAGGAGAACGCGAAGATTCTTGCGGAAGGCCTGAACGATCTTCGAGGTGTGATCCTCCCGGACGTGAATCCAGATCGGAAATCACACGTCTTTCATCAATTCACATTGCGGGTAACTAAGGATGCAACCTTGGGAAGAGACGAATTCGTCGCGCGTTTGAACGACTCGGGGGTCGGTTGCGGCATCTATTATCCCAAGGTCGTTTATGACTACGACTGTTACCGCTCGCATCCACAGGTAATTCATGACGAGGTTCCGAACGCGCTAACAGCTGCTTCCGAGGTAGTTTCGATCCCGGTTCATCCTCTCTTGAGTATGGACGATTTGAAAACGATTATCCGTACGATCAGGGGCTTGTTGGCTCATGAGTGATGAACTTTCCGTGGCTGTCATCGGCGCGGGAGCTATGGGATCGAATCACGTCAGAGTTCTCAAACAGTTGCCTGGTGTCAATCTTGCGGCAGTGGTGGATCAAGACGTCGAAAGAGCTCGCCGCGTCGCTGGGTCGAGCCTCATACCGATTTTCAAGACGGTTGATGAGCTGCCACCTGGTATTCATGCGGCAATAGTCGCGGTTCCTACCCCCGCACACAGTGAGGTCGCCCGAAGGCTGGCTGCTCGCAATATTCACATGCTCATCGAGAAACCGTTGGCGTCTTCTCTCGCAGAAGCAGAGGACTTGATCGCGCTGATCGAAGAGCGCAACTTGACAATCGCAGTGGGCCACGTGGAGAGGTTTAACCCAGTTGTCGTAGAGTTGCCTCGCTTATTGAGTACTCCACTCCACTTTGAGGCATCGCGGATTAGTCCGTACACGCCAAGGATCGGGGATGGGGTGATCTTCGATCTGACAATCCATGATATAGACATCGTGTGTTCCTTGTTGCCGGCAGATAGTGAGGTCTCCGAGATTCAAGGTGTCGCGCGCCGATTTCGGAGTGCCACGGAGGATTTGGCTTCGATTGTGATGACGTTTTCGACTGGCCAGACGGCAGCTTTTCACACGAGTCGTCTGGGTCAAACCAAGATTCGAACGATCGAAGTCACTCAAGCTGAAAGTGCTATTACCGCAGATCTACTTCGTCAGGACATCACCATAAGTCGGATGAGTAAACACGAGTACTTGACTGAGGATGGTTTGGCTCGACACCGACAGTCAAATGTCGTCGAAATTCCGTTCTTGGAGACGAGAGGTGAGCCTTTGGCCAGAGAATTGAGCAACTTCATCGACTCAGTTCGAACGGGCGTTCAACCTGTTGTGACTGGGGCAGAGGGGGCGCGTGCCGTTGGTATCGCACAGAGGGCTCTGAGCTCGGTCCGTATGATGTGATCGTCCAGTGGACTGCCCGAGGTTTGGCGCCGGAAGTGAGGAGGCCTAGTGAGGATTTGTGTCGTAGGATTGGGGAAAATCGGTCTTCCCCTTGCAGTCCAATACGCCTCGAAGGGCCACGTTGTGATCGGAGCGGACATCAGCGACCGCACCGTCGACTTGGTGAATCGAGGATTGGAACCCTTCCCGGGTGAGACAGATCTCTGCGAGAAGCTCGAAAGTGTCGTTCGAGAGGGAAAGTTGTCCGCAACCTCATCGACCGAGCAGGCCGTTTCTGCGAGTGATGTGATCGTGGTCGTGGTTCCCCTCTTCGTGGACGCTCGGGCGGAACCTGATTTCGGGCCATTGGACCAGGCCACCTCAGCGATTGGAAGATCGATACGGAAGGGGAGTGTGGTGATCTATGAGACAACATTGCCGGTCGGCACTACACGTTCTCGATTTGCGCCAGCTCTGGAGACCGAGTCGAACTTGAAGGCGGAGACCGATTTTTCGCTCGTGTTCTCCCCTGAAAGGGTTCTGACTGGTCGAGTATTTGCAGATCTTCGTCGCTACCCCAAGTTGGTTGGTGGTGTCGGGCCCCTTAGCGAAGACGCTGGGGTCGACTTTTACGAGGCTGTCCTCGATTTCGAAGATCGTCAGGATCTTTCGAGACCAAACGGTGTCTGGCGGATGGGTTCTTCTGAGGCGGCGGAGTTGGCAAAACTCGCGGAGACGACCTATCGAGACGTGAACATCGGTTTGGCGAATCAATTTGCGAAATTTGCCGACAAAGCGAATGTCGACATTTTGAAGGTCATCGATGCTTGTAATTCTCAACCATTTAGTCACATACACACACCTGGAGTCTCCGTCGGAGGACATTGCATCCCGGTGTACCCACGGTTGTATCTGTACAACGATCCTGATGCTTCGATTGTGGCTTCGGCACGTCAGGCCAATCTGAGTATGCCGAAATATGCAGTGCACCTGCTTCGTGAAGGGCTCGGTGAGTTGTCGGGGAAAACGGTCGCCGTTTTTGGAGCTGCATACAGAGGGCAGGTCAAGGAGACTGCGTTTTCAGGGGTCTTCGATCTCGTGGAGGAACTTCAGAGGCATGGTGCAACGGTTGTCGTAGATGACCCTCTCTACACCGACGAGGAATTGATGGTCTTGGGACTTCCGCCGATGGGCAAAGACACACGAATCGACGGCTTGATCATTCATACTGATCACCTCGAGTACAAATCATTGGAATCATCACAGTTCCCGGACACGAAGTGCGTGATCGATGGGAGATACATACTGGAACCACAGCGCTGGTCAGGCGTGAGTTTTTTCCAGATCGGCCGAGGTACGAGGTAACTTCATCTGATGTGTGGAATATTCGGGGTGATCGACAGCGGTGGTGTCGTTTTTCGAGACGTCGCTCGATTGGTCGATCATGCAGAGCAGAGGGGCAAGGATTCGAGCGGCCTTATTTTTGACTTTGGAGGCGCATACACGATTCATCGGGCCGATTTTCGAGCACAGAAGTTGGTGCGACGGACGAAGTTCAAACAGGCGAGCGTCGTCCTGGGCCACAGTCGTCTGATCACCAATGGTCAGGCTGACAATCAACCTGTGTTGTACGACGGTGTCGCGGTATTGCACAACGGAATTGTGGTGAATCATGAGTCGTTGTGGCCCAATTTGTCGAAAACGCGAAGGCAGGTTGTCGATACTGAAGTCATTGCTGCGATGGTGGCCGAGTGTCTCGAACAAGAAACGCCCATTGAAATTATCGCCGATCATGTACTTGCTCGTTGCGAAGGAGTTGTCGCATGTGCGGTCTTGATTCCCAGAGTAGGCAAGTTACTGCTCTTCTCTAATAACGGAAGTCTTTATCTGGGCGAGAGAGATGGGACCCGAGCGTTCAGTTCTGAGCGATTTCCCTTAGTGGAACTTGGTTGTGATCGAATACAGCAGGTTCGAGACGGAATCATTCTTGACGTGGTGAGTTCTGAGGATACGTTCCGCGAAGTCAATCATATGGGATCTCAGCGGAACCTGATTCCAACGTTGCTCGCTTCGAGTGACGAGGAGAAGTTGCTGCACTACCGAAGTCACAGTCTGCGCCGTTGTACACGTTGCATCTTGCCGGAGACCATGCCATTCATCGAGTTCGACCACGACGGAGTCTGTAGTTATTGTCTGAACTACAAAATACGCAACAATCCAAAGCCACTCGACGATCTGAAATCGTTGGTCAACCCATACAGGAATGGCCTGGACTCGGACTGCATTGTTCCACTATCCGGAGGCAGAGACAGTTGTTTCGCACTTCATCTGGCGGTGAAGGAACTGGGTTTAAAGCCGATTACGTTCACATACGACTGGGGGATGGTGACGGATCTGGGTCGTAGGAATGTGAGTCGAATCTCGGCAGCTCTCGGGGTGGAGAACATAATCATCGCTGACGACATAGAAAAGAAACGGAACTTCATTTCATCAAACCTGAAGGCCTGGCTGAAGAGTCCACATCTGGGAATGATCAGTGTGTTGACTGCGGGTGACAAACACTTTTTCCGACACCTCAAGACCGTGCAGGCTCAGACGGGCGTAAGTCTGAATCTCTGGGGAATCAATCCTTTGGAAGTCACTCACTTCAAGGCGGGCTTTTTGGGTGTTCCACCCGACTTCAAGGAAACGAGGGTCTATTCGCACGGAGCGATGAAACAAATTCGGTACCAGTCGTTGCGATTTCGGGCAATGCTGAACAGCCCTGGATATTTCAACAGATCCCTCTGGGATACTTTATCCGGCGAGTACCACCGAAGTTTCTCTCCGAAAAAGGACTATTTCCACCTGTTCGATTATTGGAAATGGAGCGAAGAAGAGATCAATGAGACGTTGGACGCCTATGACTGGGAGCGAGCGCCGGACACGAGGACAACGTGGCGAATTGGTGACGGTACGGCCGCTTTCTACAACTATGTCTATTACTCGGTAGCCGGCTTTACCGAACATGACACATTTCGAAGCAATCAGATTCGCGAGGGGGACATCTCGCGATCGGAAGCTCTCGACCTAGTGAGCGAAGAAAATGCCCCGCGATTCCAGAACATCAAGTGGTATTTGGACGTTTTGGGATTCGACTTTTCACGAACCATAAATACCGTCAACTCGATCCCAAAGATGTACCAAGTCTGATGGCGAAGACCGTTTGGTACGTTTCGAAGTACGTGATCACGCCGGGAATCGGCGAACCAGCGGGCAGAGCGTTCGGATTGATGCGCGAGGTTGCTCGTTCGGGTCATGAATCGGTGATCATAACGAGCGATTCTCAAGGCAAGTACGGGGCCCCTTTGGCCCAGTCGAGATACGACATTCATGATCTCGAAGGAGTTCGCGTTTGCTGGGTCCGGACCTTGAAGTATCGCGACAGTAATTCGATGCGAAGGGTTCTGAGCTGGTTCGACTTCGAGTTCAAGCTCCTGGGAGTGCCGAAGACTATTCCTGCCCCCAATACGATCGTGGTATCCAGTTTGTCTTTGCTCACGATTTTCAATGGCCTGAGATGGCGACGCAAGTACAATTGCCGACTTGTTTTTGAAGTTCGAGACATCTGGCCGTTAACAATGACTGCAGAGGGCGGTTACTCGCAGCGGAATCCCTTTGTGAAGATACTCGCTGGTGTTGAGAGGCTCGCATACAGGCGCGCCGACGCAATACTTGGCACGATGCCCAACCTTGGTGAGCACGTCCATAAGGTTACTGGTCAGGAAATCGAGACATTTTGTGTACCGATGGGCATAGATGTCGATGCTTATCAGAGAGGTCGAAGTAGTGAGACCGATTGTTTCGACACAGCGCTGCCTGCTGATCGTTTTATCGTTGGTTATGCAGGCAGTGTAGGGATATCGAATGCCTTGGATGTTCTCTTTCAGTGCGCTCAACGTCTCGAGAGCAAGCCGAAGATCCATTTCGCAATTCTCGGTGATGGAGAACTTCGAGACACATATCTAGAGCTGTATGGCAACTTGCGCAACGTAACTTTCCTGCCACGAGTCCCCAAAAGCCTGGTCAATAGTTTTTTGGAGAGGTGTGATCTCCTCTATCTCTCTGTTCACAAATCCGAAGTATGGGAATATGGTTTGTCGTTGAACAAATTGATCGACTATATGTACGCAGGTCGACCGATATTGGCCTCTTACTCTGGGCATCGATCGATGATAAACGAAGCTGAGTGCGGGTCTTTCGCCCCTGCGGGAGATGTCGAGGCCCTGCAGGTCGAAATCATGAAGTACTCCGAAATGAGTAAAGCTGATCTCGACAGTATTGGTGTCAAAGGGAAAGACTGGCTTGAAAAGAATCGACCCTATGAAGTACTTGTCAAGGACTTTCTGACGGTCCTTGTCAATGATTCAGAATTGCCTTAATCGCGCGAATGGACTTGTTCTGACGACAGTAACTCAAGAACTTGGCTCGAAGTGAAGCCATTCCCGAAGTGAGCCAGTGGGTCATTTTTCGGCGACTCTCGCATTGCGACACTGCCAAGAGACTTCATGTCGGTAGTTAGAACGTTCCAACCATCGTGCAGCGTTTCCACCCACTCCGTTTCAGAACGGATCGTCGTGCACGTTTTGGCAAGGATATAGGCCTCCTTTTGGAGGCCACCGCTGTCTGTAACTAACCCTTTGCAGCTCACAAGAGCGCTCATCATGTCTGGGTATGCAAGTGGGGGAAGTGGAACCAGATTGCCTTTGCGGAGCTCGATTTCAAACCTGATACACCTCTCTCGGAGGCGGGGATGTACGGGCATAAACACCTTGAGTGGCATCGCTTGAAGCGTTTCAATTATCGCGCGAAGCCGCGTTTCATTGTCCGTGTTTTCTGCGCGATGAAGTGTCGAAAGTAAGTATGTTCCAGGTTCAACGAATTCCCCTGGCCACGGTGACCACACTTTGGATTGTGATGAGACGATTGTGCGACAGATGTCGACCATGACATCCCCAACGAGTCTTGACCTATCGAGAAGACCTTCTCGTTCGAGATTATTCATGGCATTTACTGTTGGGGCTAGCAATAGATCTGAGCAATGGTCCGTAAGAACACGATTAATTTCTTCGGGCATCGCTCTGTTGAAGGACCGCAATCCGGCTTCAAGGTGGGCAAGTGGCTGGCCGATCTTTCTCGAGGCTAGGGATGCAGCAAGCGTGCTGTTAGTGTCACCAAAAACCAAGACCCAGTCAGGAGTTTCTGTGAGAAGTAGATCTTCGATCGCCGTCAGCATGCCGGCCGTTTGATGTCCGTGGCTCCCCGATCCAATGCCCAGATTGAAGTTCGGAGAAGGTATGGACAGCGAATCGAAGAAGATGTCCGACATGTTTGAGTCGTAATGTTGCCCAGTATGCACAATCACGTGATTGACGTTGTTCAACTTGAATTCAGTTGAGATTGGTGCAAGCTTGACGAATTGTGGCCGTGCTCCAACAATGCTCATTACTTTCATTTTTGATCCGCTTCCTCGAGGAAGGACCTGTATAAGTGTTGAAGTCGTTCCTCGGAGCTGGCCCAGTTTCCGTGTTCTCGTGACCATGTACGTGCAGACCGCGATGCCTCTTGCCATTGAGGTTGCTCACCAATCAAGGTGGCTATCGCGTCTGCGATATCTTTGAAGCTGAAACTCGCTGCGGCAACTCCCCCTTTGCTACTACTGAGGAAAGTCAGATTTGATTTTGTCGGAGTGCAAACCACTGGCAAGCCCGCGGCACTAAACTCGAACAACTTGTTTGGTGCGTTTTCTGCGTTTGTGGGTAAATCTGCGTACGTCAGCAAACCGATTGATACATCATCTACTTGCTTTATAAGTTCGCCTCGGTTCAACCATCCAAGATGGATTATCCTCGGCCCAAGCAAAGTAGTCGCTTGTTCCCAAATTGCGGGGTCTGGATCACGGCCAGCCACCACAAGTTGTACACCGTCAACAGTTGCGACTGCCTGGACTACTTCGTAGAAGCTTTGCCCCGTATCGGTACTCCCCGTGAAGAGAACGCGGCGAGATGCAAAGCTTGGATTGCAATTTTCAAAATCTGATACTCGCGCTTCATTGCCAACAACAACCGTCCTTGGGTTCGAGTAGCGACTCGCAATGGCTGGAGTTGCGGCGACGATCGCGTATGCGCTTCGGTCGACGGATGCGAGTAATGACCGAATTACCTGGCGGAGAACGAACCTCACAGGCCCGCGTGCCCAACTCTTAGAGCCCAATTCAGAGAACTGCTTCAAGTAATCCTCGTGAGCATCCCAAATCACTCGGCGACCAGATGAAGCAACTGCTAGTGCAACAGGTAAGAGCTCGGGATCATGAAAATGCCAGACGTCTATGTCAAGGGAACGAGAAAGTGCGTGACCCCTTGCCATGCCCCCCAAAAAACGCTTCAGTCGCGTTCGCTGTCCGTATTTCAAGGAAATGAATGAAAGACCGTCCACTTGTGGATTTTGGCCCGGCGCTGCGAGGTAGAGGTCAAAAGAGCCTGTCGCTGCGAGACTTCGACACTCCCGTTCGACGATACGGACGTCGTCGGAGTTATGCGACGTGGTTATGTGAATGATTTTTGGCTTTGGTGACATAGTGAACTTCTCGGCCATTACTGGCACTTGATGTTAACGGCTACTGCGTTCGACCAGCTGGCATGAAGATGTAGGATAACGAGGTGATTTGTATCGTGAGCGCTGGTCTGGGAAATGTGGCCTCAATCCGGAACATGTTCACCCGATTGGGATTTCCCTCTGAACTTCTTGACCGGCCACCAAAGGAGTTTTCTCCAGAGACCAAGTACGTGCTTCCGGGTGTTGGGTCCTTTGATGAAGGGATTCGTCGACTCAAGCAGTCGGGCTGGTTTTCATATTTAAAGGAGTTGCCAAGCGAAACTAACGTTCTTGGGATTTGTCTTGGAATGCAGTTGTTAGGTCTCTCAAGTTCCGAAGGGACGCTTGAAGGGATAGGTCGTCTGCCTGCTCATTATAAACGTTTCGAGTTGCCAGGGCTGAGAGTCCCACATATGGGATGGAACACCGTGATCCCCAGTGGCCGCGATTTCATATTTGAACTGGGGTTCGAGGAACTTCGCTTCTACTTCACTCATTCGTTCTACGCAAGTCCAGATGAGGAAACTTTGATTGGTGCCACCACAACCTACGGCGTTGATTTCCCTTCTGCGCTCAGGCGACACAACACTCGAGGGGTGCAGTTTCACCCAGAGAAAAGTCACCGCTTCGGAATGGCGTTGCTTAAGAATTGGGTAGAGAAATCGTGCTGAGAAACAGGGTCATTCCAGTCTTGTTACTTGACGGTAGTGGACTGGTAAAAACGATTCGATTTTCGGATCCGATTTATGTCGGTGATCCAGTAAATGCGGTAAAGATCTTCAATGAAAAAGAAGTTGACGAGATTGTTCTCCTTGACATTGGTGTTGGAGACTCAGGGCGAGGGCCCAATTTTGATCTAATTAGTGATGTCGCATCTGAGTGTTTCATGCCTCTTGCCTATGGGGGCGGAATCCGAGGTGTAGATGACGCACGGAAGCTGTTCTCATTGGGCGTGGAAAAGGTTGTGCTCAGGCGAGTGGCCGCTCAAAATGAGTCAGTTGTTTCCGAGATCGTTGGCTGGGCAGGGGCATCATCTGTTGCAATCTCCGTTGATGTTCGTACACCCAAGTTCGGTAAACCACACCTTTACAATCCGGGAACTCGGGTACACAAGAGCCCTCACGTCGTACAATTTGTTGAAAAGATGATTAGTTGTGGAGCAGGTGAAATCTTTCTGAATGCAGTCGATCGAGATGGGACTAGGACCGGGATGGATCTACGGTTGATCCGAGAGATTGCGGACGTGGTCAGTGTTCCTCTTGTTGCCATTGGGGGAGTCGGCTCAGTCGATGACATCGTGGCTGGTATTGAGGCTGGTGCAGACGCGGTTGGCGCGGGCTCGTTTTTCATCTTCCACGGGCCGAGGAGAGCGGTGCTTCTCACATATCCACGTTATGAAGAATTAGTAGGAAGGCTCGGGAATAAATGATGCTTGGGGGTGAATATCGCGAATGTACCTACTGTCTAATGGACACCTCAGACCCTGAGATCGTTTTTGATGAAGCAGGTAGGTGTAACCATTGCCTGAACTTCGAAACGT
>Ga0315906_10006922_pt1 | contig 13896 bp, 11 predicted proteins | sample LakEriMetagenome_4_FD_203526 | JGI IMG/M metagenome (GOLD analysis project Ga0315906, IMG submission 203526) | Freshwater fungal communities from buoy surface, Lake Erie, Ohio, United States - Buoy 2 MA122 | ecosystem: Environmental > Aquatic > Freshwater > Lake > Lake biofilm | place: USA...
TCGGCGGCTTCAATTTTCAGTGGGCGTGGGCGAGCGGCTTCGTCGCCGGCACCGCCGCGGCGGCGCGGCTCACGACCGCGTAGTTGAAGGTGCCGTGACGCAGGTCGATCGTCCGCAAGACCGGCGTTGCCTGCGCGGGCGGCGGCAGGGCGGGCAGGAGCCGCTCGACCCGCTCGATCACCTCGGCGACCGACACCTCCTCCATCGCGGCCCGCCCCGGCATCCAGCGCAGGTCGCGGTCGCGTCGCGGGAGCATCCAGGAGAGCAGGCGGTCGATCGGCCCACGGGCGACCCGCGGGGAGCGGACCACCTCGCTCTGCGTCATCCACGGCGCCCAGCGGTTCGGGTCGGTGGGGCCCACGAGCACGACGATCGGCACGCCGAAGGAGGCGGCGAGATGCACCAGCCCCGTGTCCACGCCGATGCACAGGTCGGCGCGGGCCACGAGCCCGCCGGTCTCGCGCAGCGACAGCCGCGACGAGAAGTCGTGGATGTGACCGCGAACGTCGGGGGCGACGGCCGCCTCGAGCCGGCGATGATCCGCGGCGTCGATGGCGGCGCCACAGAGCACGATCTCGCAGCCACGGTCGCGGACCAGCCAGGTGACCAGGCTGGCCCACCGGTCGCGCCGCCACAGCCGCGCCTTGTCGGTGCCGCGCATCGCGAGGAACACCGTCGGCCGGTCGGGCGGCAGCGCGGCGAGCCGGGTGGCGACCCGTTCGGCGACGGGCCCCGGCACCCAGTTCTCGTTGCGGCCGTCATCGACCTCGATGCCGTCGATCCGCAGCTGGTCGAGATAGATCTGCACCCGGTGCCGCCCGCGCGAGGCCGGGACGGCCCGCGTGAGCAGCAGCCGGCCGAACTCGCTGGCGAAGCCCACGCGGTGGGGAATGCCCGCCAGCCAGGCCAGCATGGCCACGGAAAGAGATCGCTTCAGCAGGTAGACCCGCGAGTAGCCGCGGCCGCGCAACCAGGCGGCCGTGGCCCGCAGTGCCAAAAGCGACCTCCCCCGGCCGCGGCGCGGCCGCTCCCAGGCCAGGAGCTCGTCCGGATACGGGCAGTCGGCCAGCACCTCACGGGCCGCGCCCTCCACGAGCACGTCGATCACGGCTTCGGGAAACGCCCGGCGCAGGTTCCGCAGGAAGGGGGTCGCGAGCACGGTGTCGCCGATGTAGCGGGTGCAGACCACGAGGATCCGCTCCCGCGCCACGCCCGTCACGACCCGGTCGCTCCGCCCATTCATGGCGGGAATGATACGCATCCCCACCCGGTCGCCGCAGCGCGAGTTCGATCCGGCAAAATGCGGGGTTTGAGCAAGCCTTCCGCCCGCCATCCCCGGCCGCGTGGCGGCGGATCACCGCGCGAAGCCGACGAAGAAGCTGAAGATCTGCTTGTCGTCGTAGGGCGCGTAGGCCACCGGGAAGGCGAAGTCGAGCGCGATCGGCGCCGGCCCCATCGCCGGGAGCGTGATGCGGAAGCCGAACCCGGGCGCCACCCGCATGTTGTTGATCGAGACGTTCGACTCGACGGTGCCGAAGTCGGTGAAGAACACCCCGCGGAGCGTGTCGTCGGCGGTGATCGGATACATGTACTCGACGGTGTTGAGCCACTGGAACGGGCCGCCGACGATCGCCAACTGGCCGGTGGAGCCCGCCTGCCGCGGGCTCGCCCCGCGGAACACGAAGCCGCGGATCGTGTTGTAGCCGCCGGCGAAGAAGTTGTCGTAGGCGGGCGTGTCGGGGCCCGACATCCCGAGCACCGAGCCGATCGCGAGCACGTGGCGGCCCGAGCCGTCCGGCCGCTCGTTGAGCAGGAAGTACTGCCGGCCCTCGAGGATGCCCCGCGGGTAGACGTAGCTGCCGATCACCTGCTCGAACTCGAAGGTCGCCAGGTGCCCCTGCGTGGGCAGGAAGGGGCTGTCGCGGGTGTCGTGGATGATGCCGCCCGAGAAGCCGTACAGCGAGTTGCTGCCGAGCATGGCGTCGATCGCGGGCACGCCGGGCACGCGCGGATTGAACACGTCCACGCTCTCGCCGCGGAAGCCCGCGTTCACCGACAGGTCGGGGGCGAAGGCGAACTGGTAGCCGAGCCCGATCCGGCCGCCGGTCCGCGACTCGGCCCAGTCGTAGAAGGCCCGCGTGTAGTACGACGCCGACAGCGACAGGCCGATCCGCGTGTCGAACAGGTACGGCTCCTGGAACGTCGCCATGTACCGCTGCAGCTGCGTGCCCGGCGCGGCCTCGAGCCGGAACCGCTGGCCGGCGCCGCGGAAGGCCGTGCCGTTCTTGACGTCGTCCCAGCTGCGAGGGAGCCGGAGGATGTCGAAGTTCTGCTCGTCCACGACGATGTTGCCCACGAGGCCGGCGTTGGAGTTGACGCCGGCGCCGATCATGAGCCGGCCGGTCTGCGTTTCCTCGGCGTCCACGTCCACGATCACGTAGGGCTCGTTGCCCGGGAACACGGGCATCCCGCCGCCGCCGAAGTCGGGCAGGGCGGGAGGCTGGAATCCGGGGGGCTGGTTGGGGTCGAACTGGCCGACGGGCTGGGCGGTGAACCCGCCGCCGGCCGCCACGGCCGGCTGCATGACGCCCGGCTGCATGACGCCCGGCTGCGGGCCCCCGGCCACGGGCTGCTGCACGGTGTAGGCGGGCGCCGGCTGCACCGGCACGGCGAACGACTGCTGTGCCGGCTGCCAGCCCGGCTGCTGCGGGAAGGCCTGGACGCCGGGCGGCGGCTGCATCGGCATGCCGAACGCCTGCTGCGGAGGCTGGAGGGCGGGCTGCTGGACGAACGGCTGCTGCGCCGCCGGCTGCTGCGCGAACGGCTGCGGGCTCTGCCCGCGCCACACGGGCTGCTCGGCGACGAGGGCCGGCCGGGCGGCCGCCGGAGCGGCCGCCGGTGCCGATTGGGGGCCGTCCGCCCCGGCGTCGTCCCATTGGCCCTCCACGACCAGGTCGATCACGGCGTCCGCCTCCGCCCCGTCGGGGCTCTGGCCGCGGAAGCCCGGCCGGTCGGGATCGGTGGCGAGCCGCTCGCCGCCGTCCTCGGCCTTGGAGAACACGATCTTCGGCCCCGCGCCCTTGGCCGCGTCGGCGAGGAACAGGCTGCTCGACTTCAGCCGCCGCTCGTCGTCCCGCAGTTTGCGGATGTCGAGGATGTCGCCCGGCCGCAACGACAGCCGGTTGAGCACGGTGCTGTGGCGGGTGTGCGGATTCTCGCCCCGGATGCGCACGTTGATCTTGCCGACGCGGTAGCGCTGGCCCTCGGCGACGCTGTAGACGAGGTCCAACTGGCCCGGCTGCTCCAGGAACCGCGGATCGGCCTTGATGTCGGCGAACACGAACCCGCGGCCGCCGTAGATGTCGCGGATCATGTTCAGGTCGCCGTCCATCTTCGCCTGGTTGAAGTGCTCCCCGCTCTTGAGCTTCAGATCCCGCTCCAGGAACTCCGTCTTGAACTTGCTGTTGCCGACGAACGACACGTTGCGGACCGTGTACCGCGGTCCCTCGTTGATCACGAAGGTCAGGTAGGCCCAGTCCTTGCGGCCCTCGTGCACGACCTGCACCTCGCGGCCCACCTTGGCCTGGAAGAAGCCGAGGCTGCGGTAGTAGGCGGTGAGCTTCTCCACGTCCTCGTCCACCACCGAGCGGTCCACGTCGCCGCCGAACACCCAGAGGATGCCCGGCTTGGACTTGATCTGGGTGAGCAGGCGGGCGTCGCTGGCGATCGTGTTGCCCACGAAGCCGGTCCAGGCGACCTTGCGGCTGCGGCCCTCGTCGATGAGGAACACGGCGCCCTTGTCGCCCGGCTGGCCGCCCTCGATGGTGGTGACGCGGGCGGCGTCATAGCCCTTCTCGTGGTAGTGCGACTCGATCCGCCGCCGTGCCTCCTCGACCACGTACGGGTCCATGGAGTCGCCCACGTCGATCTCGGCCTTTTTCCGCAGGGCCCGGGTCGTGATTCGCTTGTTGCCCACGTACTTGACGTAGCGGAGCATCGGCCGCTCCACGACCTGGAAGATGACGACCACACCCTCCTTGACGCGGACGTATTTGGGGTGCACGTCGACGAACTTGCGGGTCCGGTGCAGCGTGCGGACGTCCTGCTCGACCGCCTGGGGGTCGAAGATCTGCCCCGCCCGCGTGACGAGCTGCGGGAGCTTCGCCACCTCGGTGGCGTGGTTGCCCTCGATCCGCACCTCGACGATGCGATTCTCGTCCGCGACCGGCTGGGCGGCGGTCTCCGCCGGCGGCGGCAACGGGGTGACCGGTGGCGGCACCGGCGCCTGGGCTGCCGCCACGACCCCGGCGCAGGCCACGGCCGCGGCGATGAGCCCAGGACGGAGCGGGTTTCGGGCGGGGACTGCGCGCGTGGCCATCACGGGATGCCGAAGGCTGGGGCGGCGAGGCCGCGGAGGAATAGCGACAGCCGGGCGGGCGTCACAAGCCGAAAAGTGTCCGGCCCGGGATGCGCGTGCCGCCAATGGCTTGCCCAGACGACGATCCTTGACTGGCCCCCGCAAATCGCGGTACTTTTCCTGGCTCGACCCGCCGCTGCTCATTGCCTGGCGGATCGGCTTCATCCGGTCCGCGGCTCCGCGACGCCGCCGGCTCGCTCCATGCCGACGACGGTGATCGATCTCCGCCGGACCGAGGACCCGCGCGACGTCGTGCACCGGGCCGTGCAGTCGCTCGCCGAGGGCCGGCTCGTCGCCTTCCCCACCGAGACCGACTATGTCGTCGCGGCCAGCGTCCGCGACCCGCGGGCCGCGGCCGCGCTGCACGCCCTGGCGCCCGCCCGGGAGGCGGAGCCGCGGCTGACGCTGGTGCTCAAGAGCCCCGCCGAGGCCCTCGACTGGGCGCCGCGGATGACCCCGGTCGGCCTGCGGATCTCGCGCCGCTGCTGGCCTGGCCCGGTGGCGATGCTCGTCCCCGACGACCACCCGGAGAGCCTCGTGCACCGGCTGCCGGCGGCGGTGCGGGAGGCATTGGTCGGCGCGGGCCGGCTGCGGCTGCGGATCCCCGGGCATCCGCTGCTCGCCGACTGCATGCGGATGCTCGCCGGCCCCGTCGCGGTCGCCGAACCCGGCGCCGACCCGCCCGCGGTCACCGCGGCCGAGGTGCTCGCGCGGGCCGGGGCGGCACTCTCCATGGCCATCGACGATGGACGGGCCCGCTACGCCCAGCCGGTTTCGACGATCGAACTCGCGGGCGGCTCGTTTCGCGTCGTGCGCCCGGGCATCGTGTCGGAGGAGACGCTCCGCCGGCTGGCCAGCCTGATGGTGCTCTTCGTGTGCACCGGCAACACCTGCCGCAGCCCGATGGCCGAAGCGATGTTCCGCCAGCTCGTCGCCGAGCGACTGGGATGCCGCCACGACGAGATCGAACGGCACGGCGTCGTCGTCGCCAGCGCGGGCATCTCGGCCTGGGCGGGAAGCCGCGCCAGCCCGAATGCGATCGACGCCATGGCGGAGATCGGCTGCGATCTGGGCGGCCACGAGAGCCAGCCCCTGACCGAGCCGCTCGTCCGCCAGGCGGATGTGATCCTCACGATGACGGCCGCCCACCGCGCCGCCATTCTCGCCCAGTTTCCCGAGGCGGGCGGCCGCGTGGCGGTGCTGGCGCCGGATCGCCAGGACGTCCTGGATCCGATCGGCGGCAGCCTGGAAACCTATCGCCGCTGTGCCGGGCAGATCCGGGGACATCTGGCCGCCCGGTTGGATACACTCGGGATCAATCCGGCCGACGCCTGAGTCGCCGGCCGGCCCTCGGCGCAGGAGCACACGAGTCCATCATGCGGATTGCCATCGGCAGCGATCATCGGGGCCTGGGGCCGCGGAAGCGGCTCGCCGGCCTGCTCGAACGGCTGGGTCACGAGGTCATGGACTGTGGCTCCCACGGCGACCAGGCCGTGGACTATCCGGACATCGCCGCCGACGTGGCCCGCCGGGTGAGCGCCGGTTCCGTGGATCGCGGCATCCTCCTCTGCTGCACCGGCGTGGGCATGGCGATCGCCGCCAACAAGCTGCCCGGCGTCCGCGCCGCCACCTGCCACGACGAGGTGACCGCAGAGATGAGCCGGCGGCACAACGACCTCAACGTGCTCTGCCTGTCGGCCGAGATGATCGGCGCGGAGGTCCAGGACAAGATCGTCCGCACCTGGCTGGCGACGCCGTTCGAGGGCGGCCGGCACGCCCGCCGGGTCGCCAAGATCACGGCGCTCGAGTCGCCGGGATGAACCCGGCAAAACGCGGGGTTCCGGCGGGCCGCGGGAAGTCGTCGCGTCGTAGCGGTCGTACCGGCGTGGCCGGCCGCGGGGCCGGGAAAACGGCCCGTTCTTTCGTTGAACGGCCGCCGGGCGTTGGTATCGTCGGTGGTGAAGAGTCGGGAAGGCGGCGGGCCGGCGCGGGCCGGCAGGTCGCATCCCAGCCGCCTGGAACCCGTCGGCATGCCCCTCGCCCGCCATCCCGATCCGGACGAAGTCGAGTGCCTGATCCGCAACGGCGAGTTGCGGACCGCCATCGAGCCCTACCTCGACGAATCGATCTGGGAGATCGACTTCCACGGTCTGCCCACGCCCGTCGAGAACCGATTCCTGGAGTCGATGCTGGCCTGGGAACTCGCCCCGCTGATGCCGATCGCCCGCTGGTTCGATCCGCCGCTGGCGCTCCAGCCGGCCTGCACGCTCGACGACGAGCAGGTGCGGGAGCGGTTGTGGACGGTGATCGAGCGGCTGTTCTCGAAGCGGATCGTGCTCGACTTCACCGACCACCTCTCCGACCGCGAGTTGTACGCCCTGATTCGCCGCGACATCCTGCCGGCGACCGTGAAGCACGTCGATCTGCCCGACAACTTCTTCCATTGGGACTGCAGCGCCGTGGCCGGTGACGACCGTGCCGTCTGGCTGACGTACTACGCCAGTGACGAGGAGCGGGAGGCCTGGCGGCTCGAGGAGGGCCGCGACCCGCCGCCGCGGGCGGTGCCGCCCTATCCCCGGGCCCTGCCCACCGCTCCGGTCTGAAGGGGCCCGGGAAACCGGCCTTGCGACCGCCGATCCGATGTGCGATCGTCCCCCGGTCCCGCCAGGATCGGCAACGATGGTCCGCACGAGACTCGGGTTTCCCGCGACCGGCCGCCGCGATCGGCACTCGATGACGGCCGCCGTGGCCGCGTGGGCCTTGCTGGCCGCGACCGCCTCGGCCGCGGAGCCCTTCGACGCCGCCCGGACGGCGTCGCGGCCGTGGACGCGGTTTCTCGCCGAGGCGTTTCCCGAGGGGCTCGATCCCGAGCGGTCGCGGCAGCCGCTCACGATCCGCGATCCGGGCCCCGACACGGCCAACTACCCCAACGGCCCCAACACGCTCCCGCGCGGCGGCGTCTACATGGAGGTCTCGCCCGCCTTCTACACGGCGTCGATCACCGGCGTCCAGCCGCAGACCTTCAGTTCCGAGTTCCTGCTGCGGCTGGGACTGACCGACCGCTTCGAGTTCCGCATCTACTCCAGCGGCGTCACCTGGCAGGCGGCCGGCCTCGGCCAGGGAGCGACGACCGGCTTTTCGCCGTTGGTGTTCGACACCAAGACGCACCTCTGGGAGGAGAACGAGGACTGGTTCATTCCGGCCGCCGGCTTCGAGGCCTTCGTGCAGACGCCCTGGGGGTCGCCCGCGTTCGACGCGGGCACCATCCCCGGCCTGATGATGCTGTTTCGCAACACGCTGATCTGGGGCCTGGTGGCGGAGTACAACGTCGGCATCTCCGACGACTCGACCCAGGACGGCTACCAGCCGGTGGACATCGTGCAGTGGGCGATCTCCAAGGAACTCACGGACGACTTCCAGGTGTTCGTGCACGGCTTCCAGAACCAGTCGGCGCTGCCCCGGCTCGTGGCCCAGACGGTGGTGGGCGCCGGCTGGGTGTGGTTTCCCAGCGACCGGCTGTCGATCTTCGGCAACTGGGGCTTCGGCACCGACAAGACCGGGCCGGCGACGACCTTCCAGGTGGGCCTGGCCGGCTCTTTTTGAGCCCGCCAGCGGCGTGCCCGGGGCGGCGCCCGCCCCGGTGAACCCTTGACCGCTGCGGGGAATCTTTCCCCCGTTCCGCCCCGCGGCTACCGATCCGACCGCGGCAGGCGTATCTTTCCCTGTGCCAAGCGTCCTGCCGCTTCATCCGCCAACGTTCCCGGAGTGCACCATGAAGAAGACATTCCTGCTGCCGGCCTGCATCGTCGCCTGCCTGGTCCTGCTGCGGACGGCGGTCGCCGCCGATCCGGCCGCGATCCGCGAGTCGATCGCCAAGGGCGCGGCGTTCCTGGCCAAGAGCCAGGCGGCCGACGGCAGTTTCTCCAAGGAGGTCGGCCCGGCGGTGACGGCCCTGGCGGTGAACGCCTTGGTGCGGTCCGGCACGCCGGTCGATGCGCCGCCGGTCAAGAAGGGCCTGGAATACCTGCTCTCGTTCAAGCGGCCAGATGGCGGCATCTACGCGCCCGAGTCGCCCGTCAGCAACTACGAGTCGGCGATCGCGATGGTCGCCCTGGCGGCCTGCAACGCCGACGGCCGCTTCGACAAGGAGATCAAGGGCTGCGAGGCCTACGTGAAGGGCCTGCAGTGGGACGACGGCGAGGGCAAGGGCAGGGCCGACCCCGCCTTCGGCGGCGCCGGCTACGGCAAGAAGGGGCGTCCCGACCTCTCGAACACGCAGTTCATGATCGAGGCCCTGCGGACGATCGGCGCCAGCGAGCACGACCCGGCCATCCAGAAGGCGCTGGTCTTCGTGTCGCGGACGCAGAACCTCGTCGGCCCGGAGAACACGGCGCCCTTCGCCGGGAACAACGCGGAGGCCGACGACCAGGGCGGCTTCTACTACACGCCGGCGGCGGGCGGCGAGAGCCAGGCCGGCGGCACGCCCGAGGGCGGCCTGCGGAGCTACGGCTCCATGACCTACGCAGGACTCAAGAGCATGATCTTCGCCGGGCTCACGAAGGACGACTACCGGGTCAAGGCGGCGCTCAAGTGGCTCGGCCGGCACTACACGTTCAAGGAGAATCCCGGCATGGGCCAGGCGGGGATCTTCTACTACTTCCACACCGCCGCCAAGTCGCTCGACGTGCTCGGCGCGGAGACCTTCACCGATGCGGAGGGCAAGGAGCATTCGTGGCGCGGCGAGCTCGCCGCCGAGGTCATCGGCCGGCAGAAGCCCGACGGGTCGTGGGTGAACGCCAACGAGCGGTGGATGGAGGACAACCCGAACCTCGTCACCAGTTACGCCCTGTTGGCCTTGGCCTACTGCCTGCCGAAGTGAGTCGCGGCCGCAGCCGCAGCCGCAGCGTGGCCGCGGCCCGGTCGTCGCCGCTCAGGGCCCGTCCGCGGGCTGCCCGTCCGCGGGCTTCGGCCCGTCCGTGAACCGGCCCTCGAAGATCGCGATGTCGACCCGGAAGGGCCGGCTCGACACCGTGAGATCGCCGGCGAAGGGATAGCCGAACAGCGACACGAGGTACAGGTTGAGGCCGACCACGAGCGCGGCCAGCCCGGTGAGGAACCGTTGCAGGCTCACGCTCTCCGCGCGGAACAGCCCCGCGAAGAGCAGCGTCACCGCCCCGCCGACGACGAGCACGAACCACTCCACCGCCGGAATGCCGAACTCGGCCGTGCCGATCCGTTCGCGGCGGAGGTCCCAGAGTCCGCGGATCTGCTCGAGCAGCATGGGGAACACCGCCTTCTGGCTCTCCGTCACGGGCTCGAAGCCATCCAGGCTCCGCGCCAGGCTGAAGGCCGTCCTCCGCGCCTCCTGGCTCGGTCTGCCCCGGGCCATCGCCGGCCACTCCTCCTCCACGACCTGACGGGCGTAGGTCCGGCACGATCCCTGGATCCGCTGCCGCTCCGCGGCGGGAAGCCGCTCGGCGAGGAGGAAGATGTCGGCCAGCGCGTTCGATTCCTGCTGGACGACGTCCACCGCCCGCTCGAAGCGGACGAAGGCGTCGACCACGACGAGCCCGAGGAGCACGGCGTAGAGCGTGCCCACCACCGACAGCAGGTTGCCCGTGATGTCGTGTGCCTGGCGGAGCACCTCCTTGGGGAACATGCGGCGCACCGCGGCGACGAGGCAGATGGCCGCGACGATGCCGGTGAAGATGATCGCCAGCCCGGTGGTGAACCCGTGAAACTCCATGCCCAGCCTCCCTGCGGCCTCACTCCTTCAGGTCGAACAGCCGCTTGAGAGCTTCGAGCAGGCCGTGCGGCGGTCCGGAGCGGCTCTCGTCGCGGAGCGAGGCCAGCGGCGGGTGGAGGAGCTTGGCGGCATACCGCTCGAAGGCCTGGCGGATCTCCGCCCGCTCCGTCTCGCCGAGGTCGGGCAGGCGGCGGAAGAGCCGCTCCAATTCCGCGTCGCCCGTCTCGGTCCAGCCGGCACGCAGCTGCTCGATCACCGGGGTCGTCGCCCGGTGGTGCAGGTCGCCCATGAACCTGCGGGCCTCCTCGTCGACGATCGCCAACGCCGCGGGCAGCTCCCGCTGCCGGCTCGTGCGGTTGGCCGCGCAGGCCGCGGCCAGGTCGTCCACGCAGTACAGCCACACGCCCGGCCGCTCCCCGATCCGCGGGTCGAAATCCCGGGGCACGGCCAGATCCAGCACCACCAGAGGCCGGCCTTGGCGGCGGGCCTCCACCCGCGCGAAGAGGTCGCCGGTGACCACCGGCTCGGTCGCGCCCGTGGTGCTGACGACGAGGTCGGCCGCCGCCAGCTCCTCCGCGAGCGCGGCGAAGTCGCCGGGCCGGGCCGCCAGCCGGGCCGCCAGTTCCACCGCCCGGCTGGCCGTGCGGTTGACGACCGTGACGTCGCGGGCACCGGCCGCCCGCAGGTAGCGGAGCGTCTCGGCGGCCATCTTGCCGGCCCCGAGGAGCAGGATCCGCTTGTCGTCGAACCGCTCGAACACCCCGCTGGCGAAGTCGGCGACGGCGACGCTGGGGATCGAGATCCGCTCGCGGCCCAGGGCCGTCTCCGTCGCCACCCGCTTGGCGGTCCGCAGCGCCGCCTGGAACATCCCTCCGGTCAGCGGCCCGCTGGTGCGGCTCTCCTGGGCGAGCGTCCAGGCCTGCTTCACCTGGGACAGGATCTGCGGCTCGCCGAGCACCATGCTGTCGAGTCCCGAGGCCACGGCGAACAGGTGGCGGACCACCGCCTCGTCCCGCTCTCCCGAGAGCACCGGGGCGAGCAGCTGCGGGTCGATGCCGCGGCACTCCGCCAGGAACGACACCATCTGCTCGGCCGGGGGGGCCGCCGCGGGGCCCGCGGCGTAGAACTCCACGCGATTGCACGTGGAGAGCAGCACGCCCTCGAGCCCGGGGAAGCGGTCGCGAAACCGCGCCAGCGCCGCCGCGGCCTGCTCGGCCGAGAAGGCGAGCCGCTCGCGCAGGGCCAGCGGCACCGTGCGGTGCGTGCCACCCACGAAGGCCAGCGTCATGGGGCGGCCTCGTGCCGCGCGGGGTCGGCCGCCGGGGGCTGGCCATGTCTCGTGGGCGCCAGCAGGCCCCAGAGGATCGAGATCGTCAGCGCCACCAGGCTGGCCAGCGCCAGGCGGGCCCCGGTCCGCGGCCCGTCGGGCCGGCGGCGGGCGGCCGCGGCGAACGCGTCGGCGCCGATGAGCCAGACGACCAGCGCTCCCATCCGCAGCACGACGGGGTCGGTCCAGGGCACGGTCTCCAGCAGGCCCCGCTGGCGGTTGACCGCGTTGAGCACCATGCCGGAGACGAAGCCCGCCGCCGCCGTCCAGGCCGCGATGGCCGGCGTCCGGGCCGTGATGTGGGCCAGCCGCTCCAGGCTCGGCATGCGGAAGCCGGCCAGCGGCGCCTGCTTGCGGGCCAGGCGGGCCGCCTGGATCAGCCACATCAGCCCCGCGATCGCGCCGATCGCCACGCTCACGCTGGCCGCCAGGTTGAAGCCGCCGTGGATCGCGCCCCAGATCCGCGTGGCCGGCGTCTGCGGAAACGCTTCCGTGCTCGACACTTGCGCCGCGCCGACCAGCGCCAGCACCACCGGCAGCATGAACAGCCCCACGGGTGTCCGCGGGTTGGTGAGCGTGAGGTACAGGTAGCCCGCCGCCAGCAGCCAGGCGGCCAGCAGATACCAGTCGAACGGGCTGGAGAGCGGCAGCGCCGCCTCGTTCACCGCCCGCCAGGCGAGGAACAGCGTGTGGGCGACGAGGCCGGCGGCGGCGAACGCCACCATCACGGCGCCGCGCACGCCGGAGCGGAACACGAGCCGCGAGGCCTCGCAGGCGAGCGCCACCGCGTAGCTCGCCGCGAAGCACAATACGGAGATGCCCGAGAGGAAAGCCGTCATGGATGAACTCGCTCGCTGCGCAGGCCGCGGGGACGACGGTTTCCCGCTCCTCCAGTGTAGTTTGCCTGCCGGGCGTGCCGATGGCCCGGCGTCGCGGCGTATACTCCGGGCCGGCGGCCGCCCCGCGTCGCCGCCCCGCGCCCCGCGACGAGAAGCCCGTGCAGTCGATCCCCCCCGGCCAGCCAGAGGATGCCCGCAGCCGCGGGCTCATGATGCGGGCCTGCCGCCTGGAACCGGTGGAGCGGACGCCCGTGTGGCTGATGCGGCAGGCCGGCCGCTACCTCCCCGAGTACCGCGCCGTCCGGGAAAAGGTCGGGTTTCTCGAGCTCTGCAAGACGCCGCGTCTCGCCGCCGAGGTGATGATCGCCACCGTCGAGCGTCTCGGCGTGGATGCCGCGATCATCTTCAGCGACCTGCTGCCGATCCTCGAGCCCATGGGATTCGATCTCGAGTTCACGGCCGGCGAGGGGCCGGTGATCCACAACCCGGTCCGCGAGCCCGGAGACCTGGGCCGGGTCCGCGAGCTCGCCGACGTGGGCCGGCTGGGCTACGTGATGGACGTCGTGCGGGCCACGCGGGCCGGGCTCGACGACTCGATTCCCGTGATCGGCTTCGCGGGTGCGCCCTTCACGTTGGCCAGCTACTGCATCGAGGGCGGCACCAGCCGTGCCTGGCTGCACACGAAAACGCTCATGTACCGCCACGAGTCCGCCTGGCACGACCTTCTGGGGCGGCTGGCGCGGGCGGTGAGCCGCTACCTGGAGGCGCAGCTCGACGCCGGCGCGCAGATCGTGCAGGTCTTCGACAGTTGGGTGGGCTGCCTCGGCCCCGACGACTATCGGCGGTACGTCCTGCCGCACAGCCGCGCGGCGCTCGCCGCGGCCGCGCGGCGGGCGCCCGTGATCCACTTCGCGACCGGCAACCCGGCGCTTTTGCCCTTGCTCCGCGAGGCGGGTGGCACGGTGATCGGCATCGACTGGCGGATCGACCTCGACGCCGCCTGGGCGGCGGTCGGCCACGACCGGGCCGTGCAAGGGAACCTCGATCCGGCGGTTTTGCTCGCCGACCGCGACACCGTTCGCCGCCGCGTTCGTGAGGTGCTCGATCGCGCCGCCGGCCGGCCGGGCCACATCTTCAACCTCGGCCACGGCATCCTGCCGCAAACGCCCGTGGAGAACGTCCTGGAGCTGGTGGCGGCCGTTCGTCACCGCTGAGATCGTCGCCGATCGCGAGCCGCCCCTCGCCACGGGGGCATCCGCCGGGGTACAACTGCGTGTTGCGCCGCGGCGCCGCGATCCGCGGCCCGGCCGCGCGTGCACGACCCGGATCCGTCCCCACGCAGCGGCAGCATGAAGACCCTCGAGAAGCGGCTGTTTCATCTCTTCACCCCGGCCGACGTGGCCAAAGCCCGCGGCATCGTGCCGGCCTCGCTGGCCTGCCCGCGGGTGGGCCAGGTGCGGGCCACCGTCGCCGAGGGTGACGAGGAGCACGAGGTGATCCTGGAGCTGTCGGCCCATCGGCGCGGCGGCATGACGCTGGAGACCCGCTGTTCGACGCCGGCCGGTCG
>Ga0315906_10006927_pt1 | contig 13887 bp, 10 predicted proteins | sample LakEriMetagenome_4_FD_203526 | JGI IMG/M metagenome (GOLD analysis project Ga0315906, IMG submission 203526) | Freshwater fungal communities from buoy surface, Lake Erie, Ohio, United States - Buoy 2 MA122 | ecosystem: Environmental > Aquatic > Freshwater > Lake > Lake biofilm | place: USA...
TCAAATGGTTTTACATCAGTAATTTTATCATACAATGTTGTTGCGTAGTCGCTTGCAAATTTCTTTTGCTTTTGAATTACATCAGCAACAGCTTTGTTTGTATCAAGTTTTTGCGTTCCAATGCGTCTTGATTTTTCAGCATCAAAAGCATCATCAAGAGTTTGCTTTGCCTCTTTGTATGCTTGTTCAGCATCAATCTTACCAGCAGCAAGATTCTTTTCAGCCTCATCAAGTTTTATCTTTGCATCCTCAAGCTCCTGAGTTGCTTTCAAGCCTTGAACATCCAAATCTTGAATTGTTTGTTTATATTGATCATTGAGTGTATTGTATTGATTCAAGTAAAATGCTTTAGCATCTTCCGCTGGTGCGCCAACTTCAGCCATCCCTCGGCTTATCTTCTTTCCAACACCTTGAAGGTTTTCAAAACTGCGTTGAGCAACTTCTTGAGATGATTTTTCCAATGCCTGCTGGAATGCAAGCATGGTTTTATTATTGGTAATATCACCAATCATTAGCTTAACATCATCATCAGAAATGTTGCCAGCCTTGCGAAGAGCTTGGATTGCTTCTTCTCTTGATTTTTCATCTTTGAAAGCCGACTGATAAACAAAGCGAACTTTTTCTTCAGCTTCCAATGCTTTTCTTGCTTCAGATGGTGCTAGCGCGCCTTTTACTTTAGCTGCTGCTGGAACAGCAAATCCTGTTGCAAGTCCAGCAATAGCAGGAATCGGGCCTCCAAGTCCAGCCTGTTCCGCTCCAGTAGATGCTAGTGCTGCCGCGCCACCAGTTGCAGCTTGAAGCAGCGGTTGTTCACCCATAAATTCAGCAGCCTTTTTGACTTTAGTAGCTTTCGGGGTTAATCCAGCAAGCATTTTAGCTCCTTTTGTAAGAGCCATGGCTGATCCACCAGCACTTGATACACCCTCAAGAGCAGACTCAAGAATTTTTTCTGCTGCTGTATCTGATTCTGGTATTCCTTGTTCGCTAAGAAAATTTGAAATTATACTCCTTGAAGTTGGGATGTCTTTTCCCGTAAGTGCATTTACTCCCTCCGTAGCGAGGTCTGTTAGCCCCAAAACAATTGGCCCTGCACCAGCACCAATCAATGCTCCCGGAGGCCCGCCAAGCGTTGCTCCAAAAATTCCACCAACCACAGCTTGAGCAGCAGGAACAGATAAACCACGCAATGCCGCACTGCCAAGTCCAGCTAAATCAGTTTTAGGTTCTGCATCTACTTCTTTAAGGGTATCCGTTTTTTCTTCTTCAGTTGTTTTATCTGGAGATACAACATCTTGAAGAGGAGAGGTTGCTGTCCTCTCTTTTAACTTTTTTTCAGCGGCTTCCTCTAGTGTCATTGATTTTATAGAGCCTGCATCTCAGCAAGCATTTGATTAAACTCCTTGATTCGGATTGCTTGATTTTCTAGCATTTCTTTTTTCTGCATCGCATTAAGATAATTTTCAGTTTTCTTAGCTTTATCAGTTGCTTTTTCCGCTGCCTGTTGAATCTTATTATACAAATCTTTATCTGATTTAGTAATTCTCAAAGGACTCATTATTGGCATCTTAAAAGCTGGATCAATTTGTTTGATTTCTTTAGATGCGTTTACAATTGTTTTTGTTGTTCCATTCTTTAAATTGTAAAGCGTTTCAAGTATTAAATCTGGAGATGATGTTATATCAAGTGGGCCTTGAGTTTGTTCCAGAGATTGCCTTTCACCCTCAGTAAGTGATCCAACTCCAGCAGTGCCAGTTGGAGACAATGTTTTCATTTCCCTAAATATCGACCATCCAATATTACTTCCAATTGAAGCAATTCGGTTAGAGATATTTTTAACCTTTTGAGCCTTTTCTGCAATATCCTTATATCCAAGTTTCTCAGCTATCATTGCAGCTTCTTTATATGTTATTGGAGAAAGAGGCATTTTTTCTTTTCCAAGATAATAGTCTGTCATTATTCCAACAATACTAGGATCAGACTCAATTTCATCAATTGCTTGGTCAATCTGAAATAGTTTAACAGATTCATTGTTAACGCTATTTTTAAGCGTATTGAATGCTGCCTTGTCAGCCTTTAGTTTCTCTGTTTCGTTTTTTATTCTTTCATCTTCGGCTTTTTTAGCCTGTATTTGTGCATTAGCTTGGTCTATAATTAATTTTTGTTTATCTATTCCAAGTCTTTCTGCATCAGCAGCTAGTTTTGCAACATTTGCGCTATTGTCTTGCTGTTTAAGAACCCAGCGATTTCTTGAATCTTTTTCTGCCGTAACCAAATAATTGTAATCGCTACTCTTTGATAAATCTATTGCTGCCTGTTCAGCTACGGATTGTTGTGATGGCTCAAATACAATATCATCAGTTTTCCTTGGCTGAGTTACTTCTTTTGGCTGATTTTGTAGCCACCACTTATCAACTGGAGCTTCCATTCCAGCTAATGCAGGTGTTTGAGCAGCTGCCGCTACTGGCTGAACTTGGAGTCCAGTTAGTGCAGGAGGTTGAGTGCCCTGAGTCGATACACGCTGAACGCTTGGCATTATATCTGGTTCAGGAATACTTATTTCATCAGATGGAGGAACAACAGCGGCAGAAGGAACAGGTATTGGTGGAGCTGGCTCTGTTTCTGGCAATGGCGTTTTTGCATCAATCCTCAATGAGCCATCTTTTGGGGTTCCAGTTGGAACAAATACAGCATCTGTTGGAGACAATTCACGATTGCCATAAGTATCAGAACTTGTATCTGCCTCACTATCAATGCTTGGCTTTGGAGTTGGTTTTTTTGCTGGAGTATTTCCAGATGGATTTACCATCCCAAGCCTTTGAGCAGCCTCTTCTAATGCTGCCATTCTTTCATCAACATCTGCTTCTAGGCCATGTTCAGAAGCTACTTTTAGCTTAAGTTCATCAAGAAATTGTTTATTCTTTGTCTTCTGTTTTGCTTCTTCAAGAAGTAGTTCTTGAGCAAACTTGCGTGTCTCTTTGTCTTTCTCCTCTTTCTTCTCGTATTTAGCAGTAATTCCACTCAACGCACCTTTAGCAATGTTAGAAACAGCACCAGCGATGCCTTCAGCTACAAGCTCTGGTCGAGAAGACTGAACTTGGATAGCTTGAAGTGGCTGGAACTGCAATGCAGCACCGCGAGTCACATCGAGTGCTGGCAATGGTTGCAGACCACTAAGGTTAGCAAATTGAGGAGAGAAAGAATAGTCAGCCATTAGGAGCCTCCGAAAGTAAGATTAGCAGCAGAAGGAAGTTTGAACATATTAGCAGGTTGACCAGTTCCACCAGCACCAACATTTGCGGCCATAGCGGCTCCGGGCATTACGCTAGGAGCAACTGCGCCAGCACCACCAATACCCATGGAAGCGGCTTTCTCTGTTTGAGAGACCTGACCACCTCCACCAGCGATTGCTGCTCCAGCGGCTCCTTGAGCTTGTTGAGATGCAGTCAAAGCGGCTTGGTCTGTGGCTTGTTGTTGATTTCCATAAGCTCCTAGTTGCTGACGAGCGGCAGCTTCACCTTGTTGTGCAGTAGCAAGAGCAGCTTGGCGTTGCTGTTCTTCCATTGCTTTGCGACGAGCCTCTTCAGCAGCGCGAGCTTGTTCGGCAGCTTGTTGTTGTTGCATCATCATCATCGCCATCATTGGGTCTGGCCCAGATGGTTGACTAGAGCCTCCACCGCCTCCGCTGCCTTTGCTTGATTTTTTACTGCCACCCATATTATTGACCTCCGAATGTTAGACCGCTTGATTTAGGAAGATTAAAGATATTGGCAGAACGAGTAACCGGAGTCGTTGTGGAAGTATCACCCATTCCATAAAACGGCAACTTGGTGGAAGGAATAGCTCCTGTGCCAGCAAGGTTTGCCATTTGTTCTTGGCGAGCTTTAGATACATCAAAACCACCACCAATAGCAGATTCTCCAGCAGCGGTTGAGGCTTGTTTTTGCGCTTGTTGAGCGGCAATATCTTTAGCCTGTTGCATAGCTCCAGCCTGAGACAAAGTTTGCTGTGCCGCCATCTCACCTTGACGGGCGGAGGCGAGGGCAGATTGGCGTTGAGTCTCAAGAATAGCTTCCTCTTGAGCTTTTCGAGCAGCTTCAGCTTGTGCTGCCTGAGCCGATTGCATTTGAGCCATATATGCCATCATTGGGTCTGGCCCTGACTCTTGTTTTTTTGGTTTTGATCCGCCTCCGCCTCCACCCATAATATTAAATAAGTTAAGTTTTAATGTTTAGTTTTTTTCTTGCTTCAAGGCATAAGTCGCCATTCGGCTTAAATTGCCTACAAGAATTAGGTCTGTCAAAGTAAATTGAGCATGATACGCAATTTCCCACAATTCCCTTTAATGCCACGCATCTGTTATTTTCAGTTTTCATCAAAGGATAGTCTCCTCGTTGCATTTCCTTCGGTATCTTTTCTGCATCCGATCTGTCACGCTTAAGAAGCGGCCAAGACCATTTGTAAGCACAGCAAGCACCGCAAGAAATACAGTCTTCACTTGTTATTTCTTCCATTCAACAGGACGAAATCCAAGATCATCAATAACGATGTCCTCGTATGGAGCCATTTCGCTTATATTCGTGATAGTTGCGTTTAGTTTAGGACAATGAACATGGCGACCTAGATGGCGATTCACGCAATTAAAACAAGCTGGATAGAAGTCAGCATTGAGTGACTTATCTGGATTATTCTTCCATTTCCCATTTTCTTTGATGTAGCGAGTAGGGTCAGGCTCAACTCCGCTTTCTTCAAGATACTGGAATATCTCATCATCAGTCCAATCACGCATTGGATATAGGGATACTGGCGCACCATCAACAATGCGGATGTCTTGGGCTAGTGGAACATGGCCCTTAATCAAATCTGTATCTTCGTATTTTGTTCCTATAAATACTGCGCCCCACGGCCAATTAAATGTTCCAGTAGGTCGTTGCAAGAAGTCATCAACTCCACACAAGAACTTCTCTCCATCTTTTGGCTTCTCTGTTCCTAAAGACAAAACAACGCAATTCTTGCCCCATTGAAAATAATGAAGCATATCGAAGCGAACCTCGCCAGTATTCACATCTGGGCCATCTGCGAGTGAAACCTTCATCGGAGGATACTCATATACCTCCAAGTTCCATTCTTTGATTAAGCGATCAGAATAGGCATATCGCTCACGGAACTTTGGCTGGCGATATTGAACAACAGGAATGTCAATTTCTGCTCCATATCGGATCAAATGAAGCAATGCAGTAGAGTCTTTACCTCCACTCCATAATACAACTGATCTAGGCCATCTTTTGTTCCACTCTTTTATTCTATTTATTGTTTTATTTATTAGGTGATGTCTCATTAAATAATAATTGCCGCTCCTATAGCCGCACCAGCTACTGCGCCTCCCGCGCCAATCATCTGTCCACTCATTGCATTTCCAGAAGCTGCATTCTGAACAGCATTGTTATACATTGCCTGTTCGTAATTCTGCTTGTTCTGTTGAGATACTTGATTAGCTTGTGCAAGTTCACCAAGATTCTGATTGATAAAATCAGAAGTAGATTGTTGCAATCTTTGACCACTAGCCATGATGTTTTGCTGGTATTGTTGCATTGCTTGCAAGTTTGCCGCCTTTGCCTGCATCTCAGCTTGAATGGCAGTTGCTGGATCAAGCCCACCAATCGGTGCTGCGGTTTGGGCCAAGTATCCTTGTTGAAGCGCAAGTGAACGAAGTCTGGCTTGTCGTCCAGCTTCAGTTCCAGCGTCATAGATTGCAGCGCGACCAATCGTTCCACCAAGTCCAGTTGTATATCCAGAAGTCAATCCACTTCTTTTCGCAAATTCATCCATGTTCCTCTGGGTTGCGGCAAGATCAGAAAGTTCTGCAACCTTTCCACCCATCTGGCTACGCATTCTAGCGGCTTCTGGATCAGTTAAACGCTCAAGCTCACGAGAACGAGTGATATTTTCAACGCCAAACTCAGCCGCTTCTTTAGATGTTCTTCCAGCATCAAAAGTCTGTGTCTTTGGAGGCATCTGAGATGCCATCTTTAAAAGAGCAGCTTGATTCTGAAGATATTGACCACCGATTGCACTTTTACCAGCAATCAGCGCAAACATAGATGTGTCGTCAGGTCTTTTCATTTTAATGTTGATACCCAGCCGCAGACATATCTACTGGAGGCTTTGTTCCTGTAGTCCCAAATCCACCAGTTTTCCCATAAGCACCAATAGCAGAAGATGCGGCCTGTCCACCAGCTTGAATATATGCGCCAGTAATTGCGCGTTGAGATGCTAGATTTTGAGCTTGGTTTTCAAGCATTGCCTGTTGATATGTTTGCTGAGACTGCTGCTGAGCATTCTGCATTCCTGCAAGGTTGGAGAATTGATTCATCGCAGATTGAAAGCCTGTTTGACCAAGTTGACCAGCACTACCAAGCATCCCTTGTTTATATGCTTCCATTGCGGCAATGTTTTGAGCTTCTGCCCCCATTCTTCCAGCAATAGATGCTTCTGGCGAAATTCCTCCCGCTGGAGCTTGAGTAGAAGCAAGATATGCTTGGCGTTGAGCAGCTAGATTTTGCTCGTATGCTTGTTTTGCAGCAAGCGCACGATCATACATGGCAGCACGGCCAATGCTAGAGTCTCCAAGCCCTGTCTCGTATTGTGTTGGAAGTCCCTGCGTCCGCATATACTCACGAGCCATGTAGCGATCAAGGTTCTCTTTAGCAGTAAGGTCTTCAAGTTGCTTTGACTGAGCAGCACGCATAGCAGCCTCTTGAGGAGATGTAATGCGTTCCAGTTGTCTTTGACGATAAATGTTTTCCAGTCCAAGTTCTGCTGCTCGCCGAGATTGGGCAGCAGCATCATATTTTTGCTGTTCTGGAGCCATTCCAGCATACATTTTAAGCATTTCTGCTTGATTCTGCATCTGTTGCGCTTGCGATTGCTGCATTGCCATAGCAATAGCAATGTCACGCGATGGATCGCGCTTTGAAATATATTGCTGTGCGTTTACTGTTTTTGCTCCACCCATTTTTAAGTCAATGAATCGTAACTATAAATCTCTCTGTTCATCTTAGTCAATCCCAATTTACTCATAACATCATTAGTAAACTTTGGTCGATCATCAATAAGCGGGACTCCAATGTAGCCAAGGCCACCAGAAAGTTGAGCGTGCGCCCTCCAATCGCTCATTACCTGAATCACATCCTGCGGCCTAGTATGATTCGGGTGAAAAGCTGGATAGACAACAGGAAGGTAAACATGGTCAGAATAGCCAAACAACTCACCATTCCGATAATGAGCGTAAACATTGATGTTAGGATGTTCGACAATTTTGTGGTCAAACGATTCAGCGAAGTCTTGTAAATTTCCAAATTCAAATGAGTCTTTAGGGACGAGTCGATAGTCGATTCTGGTTTTCATATTTATTAATTGAATCCCGCTTTGGGATTGTTCCCTGCAATTTCATTAGGGATATAATCTTTAAATCGGTTTGCTTGTTGTGCAATGATTTTTTTGCGATCTGCATAGTTTCCACAAGCGGCACATGGCAAACATCCAGCTTGAGGAGAGAATAAAGGCACAGATGAATACAGAGGCACAACGGGATCATCCTTGAATGGCGAGATGTATCGAAACGGAAAGTCTGTTACTTCCTTTGAGGCTGTTGTGATAGATGGCATATATCAGCAGGGGTTCTGTGAGAGATATTGTTGAGCGGCTTGGTTAGCGGCATTCTGAGCCAATTCACCAGCTTGGGTCTTTGCATCAATCTGTGAGATGCTTGATAGATAGCTGGCAGATGCAGTAGCAGAAATTGATTTAGTTGGATTAGCAGTGCAGGAAAGCGTGACAGTCCTAAATTCTTTAGCCCACCATGTTTTTTGTGTGGTGTCTGCTTGCTCATACGGACTAGGAAGCAAATCAATTTCAAGACTTGTTCCATCTTGCGCGGTAACACATGATTTAGTCTCTGGAGCTTGAGGAACACCAGTGCTGCGCTCGCTCCATGGATCAATGAATATACGCAATGATTCAATGCCCATCTCTCCGCACCACTCGATTAGAACAGAGAATGCCTTGTCGATGTCATTTGTTAGGGTGGACTCGCAGGTAACAGTTGATGGTCTACGCTGACTATTTTCTGTGATGAGCCTGCGATATTGCGTGTTTAGGAATCCAAGTTTGGCAATCTCGTTAGCGTAATCGCTATTCACCCATTGATAATCTGAAGTCACCGCCAGCAATCGAGTATCAAGAATATTTTGGTAGAAGCCTTTTGATCCGCGATACGAAACTCGCGTATCCACAGTTCCGCCAATTTCGCAAGCCTCAATTTCACCATACTGGAATTGCTTGAAATCAAGACCATCACCAAGAAGCCCAGTCTCCATCTGCGAATAGATGCGATTTACCTTCTCCGTGATTCCGCCATCAACATTAATATCAAAATATGTATCTGCGCGATTCGGCATGAATGCTTCCCAAAGATGATTGTAGGAACCATCATTTGTGGCAGCGTAATCAACAGAGAAATGGAAGCAAAGAGGAGCGCCATTTACAACGCCAGAAATCCATTCTACGGGCCTTGTTCCAGTCCACACCCCACACCATGCAGGAATGCGTTGTGCAGACCATTCAGCGGCGGCTGCGTAATCAAGAACCATCGTTGCTGAATTGCATGGCTCCAAATAAGGAACAGAATACAGCAAGTAGTTCTCAAACGACATCGCGCAAATCTTCGATGTATCACCAGCCATGTAGGCTTTAACTCGCGCCATCTCAATATCACGATACAACGACTGCGAAGTAATATAGGCAGATGCCGCGATGTCAGCAGAAATCAATCCACCTTGCGAATACCACCAGAGTTGACCAGCTTGGAATGAGATTGATTTTCCAGCAACGCAACCAATCGTCGGATACAATGTCGTTTGGAAATTCGCAGTGCTTGTCCATTGAGTTCGATCATAGATTCCGCTTGAAAGCGAATATGTCGCACGATCAGTAAACACGATTAACTTTGTGTCGTTGTTCTGACCGATGTAGTTCGTCATTCCAGTAACAACGCGAGCGAATGCAAAGTCTCCTCGCCCAGTTCCAGTGAGTCGTTCCGTGAATGAAGTTGGATCACCTAAATCAGATGCTAGAACGATATTCTTTGATGCAACCCAAAGTCGATTTCCACTAAATGCCATCCAGTATCCAATGGGAATTGAAGTTGTTTGGATTCCTGTTGTATTCGATCCATCCCAATAAGCAGGAGCAGAGATGCCATCTTGGATTACAACGATACGATGAGATGGAGTTACTGTGACATCACCACCAGTTGAAACTTGCGCGGTTTGCGTTGCTAGAGTGAAAACGAACTGATCAACACTTTGGTCTAGCTTGATATTTTTGAGTCGATAATCTTCCCAGTTTTTCGGCTGTTTTAGAGGAAATGGCGAGTAGTAAACATTACCATTTACGGCAAACACAACGAACGGCAATTCATCAGCAACAGATGTTGTGCCATCTGGATTGTAGATTTGTGCTGGAATTGTTTTTGTAACTCCATTTTGAACGATTGTATCAGATGCGTTCGCTTGTTTGTTTGATGAGAAAAAGATTCCGCCTTGGAAATTACCCGGAGGCAGCGAGAGACGCATTGAGTATCCCGGCCTAGTCTGGACAACTCCACCACGCACAGAACAATTTACTGCCCACTTAATCTGATTATCTGGCAATGCCCATGGATTTCTTACTGAGTTGACACCAAGAATCCAACCAGAAGAAACCTTTACTTCTCTTCCTGAAGTTATCTGTGCGCTTTTCATTAGAACATTACTGGGTCAGATGTATCGCCATAGCAAATCGAATTGATCTGCGGGACTGACATTGCATGACCATCAATACTTTCTTGCTGATTCTTGAGATAAGCAAAAGCAATCTGCCAGTAGCGAGCCGATTGATCAGCGAAATCTTTATCTTCCAAATCGCAGGCATGAACAGCAGTGATGATTGCTCGCTCTTGCTCTAGCGGAATGAAATCGTAGATACTCGTGATACTTGGAGTCTGGATGCGATAAGAAATCCTAGCCCATGCACAGGGCTTACCAATGCGAATCCTGCGATACTGAGGATTAACTTCAGATGGATGATATTGACCGATCAAAGTCATGTCATTGCTACGGCCATAATCGTAAGCGTAGAGTGACACATAGCCTTCAGTAATCGGCTTATCGACTTGCGATACAGACTTCACAAATGTTGGCAATGTTACTGAGTCAATAAAAAATGTTGATTCAACAGTCTCACCAGTTGTTGTGTATGAAACTCGACCAGTAGTTGATGGTGCGTTTTTGGCGCTAGCAAGCGTATCGTAAAGCTCAAACGAATTGTTATCTATCCTGCGAGCATAGTATGTCGTTCCAGCAGTCAATCCAGTAGGCAATACATCGCCTTCTTTAGCACGAGGAATAACGGCATCACCAGTATTGAAGTGAGCTTGATCAGCATCAATGCTCGTAGATGGAGAAACATTGAATGTGCGAATAATGTCTAGGCTTAACTGACCAGTTCCCGGTGTTGTCAATGCTTGTAAGACTCCTCCCAAGTAAACCTTGATTGAATTACCAGATAGTTTGATGGTATAGTCGGTTCCTGCAACAAGTGGAGAAGGAAGCGTATTTGTCGTGGAGAATCGAACAATTTCATCTTCGCTCAAGAATGAAATTTCAGATGGAATAATTAGATTTCCAAATGGCAAGGAACGGAATGATTTCCTCAATGCGTAGTAAGACTGACCAGAACCAAATGATGTAATCGTGATAAGTCCAGTTGTTCCTCCAGCGACAGCGTATGCGTCTGGAGCAGACGGCAACGGAGCAGCAATATAAATCTTGCCAGTCGTATTGTTGATCTTATTAAGATAAAATGGTGTTACTCCATTATCAATAGATGGAGATGTATTCGGAAGAAGATAATCAGTTCCAAAATAAATTTGCTGTCCAGTAGAAAGATTAGAAAAATCACCTTCCAAATTATTGTTAAATGTAACGCTAAATGCGCGAGAAAGAGAAACATATAATGTTCCTGTTCCAGATGAAGTAATATTTACATCGCTAAAATCTGCGTTTTTTACTGTAAAGTTTCCAGTAGATGTATTTAATGGAGGTTCTGCGCGATATGCGACTCCAGAAACAAGCGGAGATGGCAATAATCCAGTTGATGTAAATGAAATAAATACACCTGTTGATGGATTTATTGTTAATGTTGGAATATCGGTATATCCATTTCCAGTTGTAATGACATCTATGCTAGTAACTGCTCCAGAACTTACATTTGCAACTGCTGTTGCTCCACTTCCAGAACCTCCTGTAATTTTAACTTGTGGAGAGCCTGTGTATCCACTTCCACCATCACTTACTGTTATATGAGAAACAAATGAAGTAGTAATTGTAGCAACGGCAGTAGCTAATGAACCTGATATTTTTTGTGATGTTATTGTTCCAGTTGCTGGGCTTCCAAGCAAAGAAGAAACTTGATATGTAAATGTATTTCCAGAAGCACCTGATATTGTAAATTGTCCATTATATCCAGATTGATTTGCTCCAGAAATTATTACATTATCTCCATTTAAATATCCATGAACTTCATTTGTTGTTACTGTAGCCGAAGTGCCTGTATATGCAGTTGATGTAATAGTTCCAGTTGCAGGACTCGAAGTTATTGCAGATAATGTTGTGTATCTAAATGTATTTGAATTAATTACAGTAACAGTAAATGTTCCATTGTATACTGATGGTGTGGCTCCAGCTATTGTTACAACCTGCCCATTTCCATATCCATGAGAATTTAAGACGCAAGTTGCTGTTGTTCCAGACCCAGTTAAATTTCCAGCAGTTATTGATGAAGTTGTTGGAACTTTTGTTATTGAGTTTACGACTAGAGCCTGTTGACCCGGACCCTCAATAGTTATTGATGGTGCGCTACTATAACCAAATCCTGCATCAGTTATGACAATATTAAGAATTTTATTATTTATCGTATCTCTAACAGCATATCCAACTGCTTGTTTCTGTCTTCCATATAGTGGACTATTTATTGGAGGTGTTGGAGGTGCTGAAAATGTAACATTTGGGTCAGATAAATATCCGCTTCCTTGAGAAATAACCCTTACACCTGTTACAACACCAACAACTACTGCCTGAGCATTTGCCCCTGATCCAGTTGGTGGGTCTATATTTAATCCACTTGCTGTTATTTGGGATGTTGTTCCATTTGTAGCAACTGCTGGAATTAACTTAACAATAGAATTTGTTCCACTTCCAGAATCTTTAAGAGTAATTGGATTTACAAGATTTGTTGGAGTAGATGCAATAGCATCATCTTTATTTTCGTGAAGAGAAATAATTAGAGGGCTTATTACATTTACAAAATAATTTTGATTTGCAATAAGCGGCTTAGGAAGGGTTCCGCTGGCAGTAAATGCCTGAACTTGATCTCCATCATTATAGTAATGTGGAACAGAAAAAGTAAGAGTAGTCTGAGGATCAATTTTCTTGCGAATGTCAACATTTAGAGATGCAGTGCTTCCAGTAGTATAAACTGGATTGATGTTCTTTTTCGCATCATCTGATGTTTCAAATACAACTAAATGCGTGGAATCTTCAGCATTCGCATAATATGTCTGACTTGAATTAAGCGGAGAAGGAAGAGATTGACCAGCAGGAAATGTGATTTGATTAGCAGTATCAAGCGTGAATGCTGGAGCAGATGAAAGCTCAAGTGCAGTTACAACTTGTGATTCACGGCTATCTTTGAATGTCAAATTTCCAGCACCAACAATGCTCTGAAGATTGATTGGATAATTTAACGCTTGAGCATTGATAGGATCATTGAAAAGCTGGACTGTGTATGCGTCAATTACTCCGATGTAGTATGTCTGTCCATTCTCTAACGCTACAGGAATAGTTCCAGTTGATGCTGTAACGCTCATTCCTTGACCAGATGACAACCCATGAGCAGTCGCGCTAGTAAATAGATTGATTGGCGTGATAGCAACGCTACGGGTCTTTACAGTAGCATCATCTGGGGTAATCGTTCCATACGCAAAATCAGACTGAGAGTGAATCGGAACAAGCAAGCCATCAACGCCAGTTCCATTCGCAAGTTGCGAGCGAAGGGTTCGATTGTTCTGATCGGTTCCAAGAACGCGAATAGTTTTGCCAACATCATTCTCTAACTCTGCAACAGCAACAAGCTGAGAAGGCTGAATGATGTCCATGAGTGTCGCAACATATCCGCGATCATCCCACGCCCATTCAACGGAATTAAACATTCCGCCTTTATTTACATGGTATTGGAATAGGCGATTGCGGAAGTATGTCGGAGAGCCATCAATGTTGACTGCAAGAGGAACATCAATATTGCGAGGGAGCGTGATAGAACAACGATCCCATCCCGTGCATACATCAACATCAGCAACTGAGTGAGTCCAATGACCAGACTCCATCAAGGTAGCTACTGCCTGCTGAATTTTACGAAATATCTTACTGTTGTCAGTAGTTCCTAAAATCTCAGCGCACTCATCGAAAATCTGCGATACAAACATGGCGCGACATTATCGCATCGAACCTTCTGCCGCAAGTGATTTAAGAAACTCTTCGTCTTCAGCGGTTGCAACAGCCTCTGGAGCCATTTCTTCGGCAACAGCAGTGGCCTCGCCACCCTTTTGAGCATCAACTTCAGCCTTTAGTGTTTCAAGACCAGATTGAAGTTGGCTAACAAGGGTATAGATAGAATCAAAAGCATCAGATGGCATTTGAACCATAACCTTGCCACCAGCAGGAGAAGCCATGTCAGGAGTTGGTGCGGCCATTTCCCCCGGCATCGCTTCTGGTGTTGGTGTAGGAGCCTCGG
>Ga0315906_10006928_pt1 | contig 13887 bp, 12 predicted proteins | sample LakEriMetagenome_4_FD_203526 | JGI IMG/M metagenome (GOLD analysis project Ga0315906, IMG submission 203526) | Freshwater fungal communities from buoy surface, Lake Erie, Ohio, United States - Buoy 2 MA122 | ecosystem: Environmental > Aquatic > Freshwater > Lake > Lake biofilm | place: USA...
TATCACCGGCCAAAACAGCACCCTGAATGCCTGCACCGATGGCTACCACCTCGTCCGGATTCACACCTCTATGAGGTTTCTTTCCAAAATATTTTTCAACTATTTCTTGAACCTTGGGGATACGGGTACTTCCGCCCACCAGAATAACCTCGTCAATCTGTGAAGTGGAGATGCCTGCATCTTTCAATGCCTGTTCACAAGGCTTGAGACAACGCTCAAACAAATTATCAGCCAAAGCTTCAAATTTGGCGCGGGTGAGTTTTTTCACCAGGTGCTTTGGCACTCCGTCCACGGCAGTTACATAAGGCAGATTGATCTCTGTTTCTGTAGAAGAAGACAATTCAACCTTAGCTTTTTCTGCCGCCTCTTTCAAACGCTGCAGAGCCATTGGGTCCTTTCTCAAATCAATTGATTCATCTTTCTTGAATTCATCAGCCAACCAATCCATGATCACCTTATCAAAGTCATCGCCACCCAGATGCGTATCTCCATTGGTCGATTTCACTTCAAAAACACCTTCACCCAACTCCAACACAGATATATCGAATGTACCTCCTCCGAGGTCGAAAACGGCTATTTTCTGATCTTTCCCTTTCTTATCTAGTCCGTATGCAAGTGCTGCAGCGGTAGGCTCATTGACAATCCTGCGCACGTTTAGTCCTGCGATTTCACCCGCCTCTTTCGTTGCCTGGCGCTGGGCATCATTGAAATATGCCGGCACGGTAATGACCGCCTCCGTAACCTCCTGCCCAAGATAATCCTCAGCGGTCTTCTTCATCTTCTGCAACACCATAGCGCTGATCTCCTGAGGCGTGTAGTGCCTGCCATCAATATCCACCCTGACGGTGTTATTATCTCCTTTTACGATCTTGTAACTCCAGTGAGTGATTTCCTCCGTCACTTCATCAAATCTGCGACCCATGAATCGCTTTACACTGGAAATGGTATTCTGTGGATTTGTAATGGCCTGACGCTTTGCAGGATCCCCCACTTTGCGCTCACCCGATTTGAGGAAGGCCACAACAGAGGGAGTAGTACGACGCCCCTCATCATTGGCTATGACAACAGGTTCGTTGCCCTCCATAACGGAAACGCAGCTGTTGGTTGTTCCAAGGTCAATTCCAATAATCTTTCCCATAATTTATTGATTTATAAACCATAGAAGTCAATCATTGTGCCATTTACTGAAATATGCAAAAATGTCAGTTAAATTGGCATTACGGGAAATAGAGGCCTAAGAAATGTCAGTATTGGCCTTAAAAGAGAAGTGTTTTTGACTGAAATAGCTGACAGCTACAACAATACAAGTTGTCAGCACCTGACTAAAAATAGCATTCCAAAAGAGCATTTCGACAAAGAATTTCAGCATCAGATAATTGAGGCCAAGGTTGGATACAAAAGAAAGGAAATATCGAAAAAGCTGGATCCTGCCCTTTAGATTGGAGCTAATGAATACCACATATTTATTGAGCAGAAAACCCAGACTGAAATTAAATACAAAGGACATAAGTAAAGAGGCTGTATGGGGCTTAAATGCCATATATCCCACCTGCAGATCCTCACCGTGCAAGGCATAGGTATAACAAAGGGAGTAAAGCAGCAGCCCTAATACTGTATTGATTCCTCCGCAAACCGCGTAGCGAAAGGTCTGCAAAGGCATGAATCTCCTGAAGAATGGATAGAAGAAATCAATGAGCAGGGTTACACGCTGTTTCATCCGGGCTGGGACTTAGAAGGTATAGCGAATTGCCAAACCTCCCCAACCGCCTATGAACATGTCGTTATCATAATCCCCTAATTCAATGGAGGGCTGCCAGTCAATGGAGATATTCAAAGGGGCATTTTGAAATTTATAATCCAAACCCAATACACCGTCTATTCCCGGAGAAATACCGCCATACTTGGACTTGAATAAAGAGAGATGCACTCCCGGGCCATAATACCAGCTCAACCCATTCGCCCCGGAAATGGAATTATGAATTTCATATAAAGCAGTAAACCGGGAACCGTAATTCCAAAAAGAGGCCATCCCTTCGATAGCACTATTGGATGTCACAAAATGTTTGAATGAAAAGGCTCCGGGGTAAAACTTCAGACCTACTGCCGTAGTATACTCCTGTGAGCGAGCTGAAGAAACAGAAAAAATAATAAGCACAGCAAGGGAAAAGAACTGCTTTCTCATATAATCGGTTTTTGGATAGATTGGTTATTCATCGATACTGACGCAAAAATAACAATAAGATGCTGAATTAAAAATGTGGCTATCAGGATCCCACTGAATAAAGCTGCTCTCTGAGAATTTTAACTCTTTCATCAGCCAGATATTCGTCATAGGTCATCAGCCTGTCAATCATGCCCCCGGGCGTAATTTCGATGATTCGGTTAGCAACAGATTGCATGAACTGATGGTCATGGGTGGCGAACAAAACAATTCCCGAAAAGTTGACCATGCTGTCGTTGAATGCAGTGATACTTTCCAAATCGAGATGGTTAGTAGGCTCATCCAAGATAAGTACATTGGGATTCTGCAACATCATCCTGCTGATCATACAGCGCATCTTTTCTCCTCCACTCAGCACCGAGGTTTTTTTCAATATTTCCTCTCCACTGAACAGCATTTTTCCCAAGAAACCCCTCAGAAAATCTTCATCCACATCAGTTACATGAGAAGGCACGAACTGCCTCAGCCAGTCCATCAGATTTAGATCTCCGCCGCCTTTGAAATACTCGGTATTATCATTAGGCAAATAGGCTTTGGTGATAGTGGTACCCCATTCATGACTTCCGGCATCAGACGACATAGCCCCGTTGATGACCTCAAAAAAAGTGGTCACGGCCATGGGATCCCTGCTCAGAAAGGCAATCTTATGCCCTTTTTGAATATCAAAATTAAGACGGTCGAACACTCTTTTTCCCTCGAGTGATTTTCCCATATTGGTAACCTTCAATATTTCATTACCCACTTCCCTTTCCTGCTTGAAAATAATACCTGGATACTTACGGTTACTGGGCTGAATCTCTTCTATAACAAGCTTCTCAAGCGCTTTTTTTCTACTCGTAGCCTGTTTTGACTTGGAGGCATTGGCGCTGAATCGGGCTATGAACTCAAGAAGATCCTTGCGCTTATCTTCCATCTTCTTATTCTTGTCGCTTTGCTGACGTGCTGCCAGCTGAGAACTTTCATACCAGAAACTGTAATTTCCGGTATATACCTTGATTTTCTGCCGGTCGACATCAGCCACGTGAGTGCAAACAGCATCCAGAAAGTGCCTGTCGTGACTAACTACCAGGACAATGTTTTCATAATCTGCCAGGAAGTTCTCCAGCCAGCTGATAGTCTCCACATCAAGGTTATTGGTAGGCTCATCCAAGAGCAAAATATCCGGATTGCCGAATAGTGCCTGGGCAAGCAAAACCCTCACTTTGAGGTTAGCACTGATATCTTTCATCAGTATGTAATGCAACTCATCTTTCACACCCAGCTCACTCAATAAAGTGGCCGCATCACTCTCTGCGGTATACCCTCCCAATTCTCCAAATTCATGCTCTAACTCACCGGCCAGGATACCGTCCGCCTCGGAAAAGTCCGCTTTGGCATATAAAACATCCCTTTGGTGCATAATGCTCCACATCTTCTTGTGCCCCATGAGCACTGTATTTAGAACTGTATGATCATCAAAGGCGAACTGATTCTGATTAAGAACAGCCATACGCTCTCCGGGAGTGATATCCACAGTGCCTTTGTTAGGCTCGATTTCTCCGCTGAGTATCTTCAGGAAAGTGGATTTTCCCGCTCCGTTGGCTCCGATGATGCCGTAACAATTCCCTTTGGTAAACCCGATGTTTACTTCATCAAATAAGACCCTTTTGCCGTAGGCAAGTGTAACATTGCTGACTGAAATCATAATTAAAAGTGGGCAAAGTTAAGCAAGTAAGCCGACTTGAAGCCAGGCAACAGAAATCATGATTGGAAGGTCGCCCATTATGAGTATTTTCGCTACTTGAACAATTTCCTCATGTCCATTCCAAATCTTATTCAGCATCATTGTATTGAGAGCGTAAAAGCGCTCTATGGCACCGAAATTCAGTCCGGAGATTTTCAGATCAACCAGACTCGCCCGGAATTTGAGGGAGACTATACGATCGTACTTTTTTCACTGCTGAAAAAACTCGGGAAAAGTCCCGATACGCTGGGTAAGGAACTGGGCGAAGACCTCACCACCCGCTTTGCCGAAGTTTACTCCGGATTCAATATCATCAAGGGATTTTTGAATCTGACCATTTCAGACAGCCACTGGATAGATTTCCTTTGGTCGCAATACAGCTCTGTCCATTTCGGCAAAAAAGTATCAGGAGGCAGAAAGATCATGGTGGAATACTCCTCGCCCAATACCAACAAGCCGCTGCATCTGGGTCATCTCAGAAACATCTTTCTCGGATGGTCGGTGGCGGAGATCCTCAAAGCAAACGGCCATGAGCTGGTCAAGAGCTGCGTCGTGAACGACAGAGGAATACATATTTGCAAAAGCATGCTGGCCTGGCAACGTTACGGTCAAGGACAAACGCCCGAAAGTACAGGAAAGAAAGGCGATCATTTTGTAGGTGACTACTACGTGAAATTCAATGATGCGCTGAAGCTTGAAATAGAAGAGCTTAAAAAAACGGGGCTTAGTGAAGAGGATGCCGAAAAAAAATCCGTCCTCATTCAGGAAACCCGTAAGATGCTGCAGGACTGGGAGGCCGGCGATGAAAAGGTGTTGGCACTCTGGAAGATGATGAATAGCTGGGTGTATGAAGGCTTTGATCAGACTTACAGAAAAATAGGCGCAGACTTCGACAAAGTATATTACGAGAGCGATACCTATCTGCTGGGGAAAGAATATGTGATGAAGGGAATTGAGCAAGGAGTATTTGTAACAAAGGAAGATGGTAGTGTATGGATTAACCTAAGGGACGAAGGACTTGATGAAAAACTTTTGTTGAGAAAAGACGGAACCTCTGTATATATCACCCAGGACATAGGCCTGGCAAAAAAGAAGTACGATGATTACAGGATAGACGAGAGCATTTATGTGATCGGAGATGAACAGAATTATCACATGAAAATATTGCAGCTAATCTGCAAGAAACTTGGATTGCCCTATGCCAACGATATCTCCCATTTAAGTTACGGCATGGTAGAGCTCCCCAGCGGCAAGATGAAAAGCCGGGAAGGCACCGTGGTGGATGCGGATGATATCATTGCCGAAATGGAAAATGTGGCAAGGGAGAAGACAGAACAGCTGGGAAAGGTCGGAGACTTCAGCCATGAGGAGCTCTCCAGGCTCACAGAGGAAATCGGACTAGGTGCATTGAAATTTTTCCTGTTGAGAGTAGATCCTAAAAAGAAGATGATTTTCGACCCTTCGGAAAGCATCGACTTCCAGGGGTTCACCGCACCTTTCATCCAGTTCAATCATGCCAGGATCTGTTCAATATTACGCAAATCCGAATTAGATGAAAATGCGATCCCGGAGAGGCAGTTGCTCAAGACCGAAAAGGAACTCATCCTGGCGATGGAACAATTCCCGGAAATGCTGGAACAGGCGGGCAAGGAGCACAACCCTTCAGTGATAGCCATTTATGCTTACCACCTTGCCAAAAAATTCAGTTCATTTTATGCTGAACTTTCCATTGGCAACGCAGAAACAGAATCAAAAAAGCAATTACGCCTGCGCATTGCAAAGATGTGTGCGAATATTATTCATACCAGCATGAGACTACTCGGCATCAGTGTACCGGAACGGATGTAACCCTTAACGATTGAAAACATGATTAAGAAAGTAAACAAAATCGGGGTGCTTTGCAGCGGAGGTGACAGCCCGGGCATGAATGCCTGCATTCGCGCCGTGGTGAGAACCGCGATCTATAATGGCATCGAAGTTTACGGAATCATGAGAGGATATAGCGGCATGGTGGAAGATGACATCGTGATGCTGGAGAACAGAAGCGTTGCCAACATCATTCAACGTGGCGGAACTATTTTAAAAACAGCGAGATGCAAGGAGTTCTACTCCCCCGAAGGAAGGGAGAAGGCTTATCGCAATATCCGAAAATACGGTATCAACGGACTTATCATCATTGGAGGCGACGGCAGTTTCAGAGGCGCAGCGGCTTTCAGCAGCGAATTTGACATTCCTTGCATCGGATTGCCCGGAACTATTGACAAGGACATAGCCGGAACAGATTTCACCATTGGTTTTGATACTGCGGTAAATACCGCCGTGGAAGCAATCGACAAAATCAGAGATACAGCAGACTCCCATGATAGATTGTTCGTTATTGAAGTGATGGGAAGGGATGCAGGTTACATCGCTCTTCACAGTGGTATTGCCACCGGTGCAGAACACATCCTCATTCCTGAGAAAAAGACTCCAATAGATGAACTTATACAATCGCTGCAGGAAAAGGAAAAACGGAAAAAGCTGGTCAACATGATCGTGGTGGCAGAAGGTGATGAATTTGGCGGTGCCATGGGTGTTTCTAAAGCCATAAGAGAAAATATGCCGGGCATTGAAGTGAGAGTATGTATCCTCGGACATATCCAGAGAGGAGGATCTCCCAGCTGTATGGACAGGCTCCTGGCAAGCCGAATGGGGTATCAGTCGGTACTTTGTCTGCTCGAGGGAAAACATAATGTTTTTGTTGGAATAGTAAATAATGAGATGAGCTTCATCCCACTTTCAGATGCGATCAAGAAAAAGCAGACCATCAGTGAGGAGTGGTTGCAAATAGGCAAGATACTGGCCTCCTGACAATATCTAATAGACAACATAGAAAAATCAATATTCAAGATGAGAAAAAACCTGGACAAGTATTTTCATAACCACATGGACAATGCCGCAGGCATCGCCCATTCACAAAAACGCACAAAAATCGTAGCCACGGTAGGCCCTTCCTGCGATAGCTACGAGAATCTGCTAAAGCTAGTGAAAGCAGGGGTAAATGTATTTCGATTGAATTTTTCTCATGGAACCCATGAAGACAAACATCAGGTGATAGAGCACATTAGAAAAATCACTCGCAATGAACCCTATAACATTGCCATTCTGGCCGACTTGCAAGGCCCAAAGATTCGTGTTGGTAAATTGTCAGGCGGTTCAATTACCCTCCGAAAGGGAGACGAATTCATCATCACCAATATCGATACAGAAGGTACCAGTAGCCGTATTTCCGTTTCATATCCGAATCTTGCGAAAGACATCAAGATCGGTCAGCGCATTTTCATCGATGACGGAAAAATGGAGTGTGAAGTGTTAGCAGTACTAAATGATACTGATATAAGGGTAAGAATTAATCTTGGCGGAGAGTTGCTTCCTAAGAAAGGGGTGAATTTCCCTGACAGTCAACTTACCATGCCCTCCCTGACTGAAAAAGACCTTGCGGATCTGGAGTTCATCATTGACAGCCAACTGGACTGGGTTGCCTTATCATTCGTACGCAAGGCAGAGGATATCATTCAGCTAAAGAAAATAATCAAAGAAAGAAAGTCAAAAATAAAAGTAATTGCCAAAATTGAGATGCCTGAGGCACTTACGCATCTCAGGGATGTAATTGTTGAAAGTGATGGTGTAATGATAGCCAGAGGTGATCTCGGAATTGAAATGCCGATGGAGCAGGTACCGGTAATTCAGAAGGAGATCATCCGCAAATGCATGCGTCGCGCTAAGCCCGTCATTGTGGCCACCCAGATGATGGAAAGCATGATTGACAGGACAAAACCCAACAGAAGCGAAGTAAGCGACGTAGCCAACGCAGTGCTGGAGGGTGCCGATGCAGTGATGCTCAGTGGAGAAACCGCTACCGGAGCGCATCCCGAACTGGTGGTGGAAACCATGTGTAAGATCATCATGGAGGTAGAAAACACCGTATATGATTACGAGAAGGATGATATTCTCGCTCCACAGCCGCACTCTCCTTCCTTCCTGAGCGATGCCATTTGTTATATGGCATGCAAGCTGGCGAAAGATTCACAGGCTAACGCGCTGATAGGAATGACCCAAAGCGGATACACAGCGTTTATGCTTAGCAGTTATAGACCACAATGCCGATTATATGTGTTCAGTAAGGAAAGGTCCCTGATCAATCAACTCAGCCTCAGCTGGGGTGTCAGAGCTTTCTATTATGCCGAGGAAGAGAGTCTGGATGATATTATCCGGGACCAGATCGATATTTTAAAGGAAAGAGGATTCGTACAACTCGATGACGTAGTGGTAAATACAGGAAGTACACCCGTAGATCTGCACCTTCCAACCAATATCGTAAAGATCACAAGAGTCAGCTGATCGCCACTGCAGGTATATGTCCTGAATGGCGCATCAGATCAGCAAGAACAATCGCCACAGCGCATTCCACTACAACGGGCACACGAAGTGCGATGCAGAGATCATGTCGTCCGCTAACGGTAAAAGCCTCAAGCTTTCCCGACTCCCTGCTATAAGACTCCTGCTGCATTGGCGTGGAAGAAGTGGGCTTGATCGCCACACGAAATAGGAGCGGATTTCCATTAGTAAGTCCTCCGGCAACACCTCCGGCATGATTGGTATCCGTTTTTCCACTCTCGTTCAGCAACCTATCATTATGCTCACTGCCATACATTCTGGCAGCGGCAAAACCCGTGCCGAATTCTATACCTCTGACGGCAGGGATGGCAAAAATAATATGACTGATCAGTGATTCTATTGAATCAAAAAAAGGCTCTCCTATTGCTATTGGCAAACCATGAACGCAGCATTCTACCAACCCTCCAATGCTATCCCCTTTCCGTAAAGCCGACTCAAGACCTACCTCAATATCCTCGTGGCCGCCTATTTCTAGGATTCGCGCTTCACAACGAATGGAGGATTCCTTGACCAACGTAAGCATTTTTTTCGCCACTACACCGGCTGCCACCAAAGCCACGGTAAGCCTTCCGCTGTAATGCCCGCCGCCGCGATAATCCTCATGACCTCCGGCCTTGACAGCAGCTACAAAATCAGCATGCCCGGGCCTGGGAATATCTCGTTGCTTATCATAATCGGAAGATCGCGTATCTGAGTTTGTAAATCTTATCAACAACGGTGCCCCTGTGGTGCGACCTTTGAACGTTCCGGATACAAGTTCGGGCACATCAGCCTCTGCCCTTGGTGTGGCACCTTTGTGCATGCCGCCCCTGCGTCGTAGCAAATCATCCGAAAAATCCTCAGGAACCAACTCTATTCCGGCAGGACAACCATCAATCAGAATTCCTACCTCGGGACCATGCGACTCTCCGTAAATGCTCACTCTGAATATCCGTCCAAAACTATTCATTGATTCTGGTTTTGATTGCTCAAAGATAGGCTAGCTCCCAAATCTGAAAGATGCCTGAAAAATGTGGGATAGGACTTTTCAACTGCCTCTGCCCTACTAATAGTCACCGGACCTTCGGCATTTATTGCCGCGATAGCTGCCGCCATGGCAATTCTATGATCTCCATAAGAATCAACCGAACCACCTATTATCCTGCCACCGTAAATCAGCATATCATCCCCTTTCAATTCAGCTTTGACACCCAATTGCCGGAGCATATGCACAATTGAAAGCGCCCTGTCGCTTTCCTTTCCGCGCAAACGATGCACTCCGGCTATCTTCGAAATGCCGTCTATAGATGCTGCCAAAATGGATAAAGGGGGAAACAAATCAGGATGATCTTTGGCATCAAATTCAAAGGGCTGCAGGATATCTGACCGGTGCACGGTCAACCCTTGCCCGCTGACAGAAATAGTAACACCGACAAGTTTTGCCAGATCCAAAATCACTCTATCACCCTGAACACTTTCCAAAGAAAGGCCCTTTAGCATCAAGGAACCATTTAATGCGCCTGCAACTACCCAGAAGGCGGCATTGCTCCAGTCACCTTCTATTTCAAGATGAACCGGATCCTGCATAAGAATCTTGGGGTAAATAGTGAAGTGACGATAGTCGGTATGCTCCACACGACAGCCGAAACTATCAAGTAAGGATATGGTCAAATCCAGATAAGGCTTGCTGACAAGATTACAAACCTCAATCTGTTTTTCGTTTGATACAGAACAGGCAAGTGCCATGATCAAACCTGTAACATGCTGAGAACCGCTACCTGCATCAATTGATTGATCTGAATCCTTCAGTGGGCCGCAAATCTCAAATGGAAGCATACCTTCCTTAGTTCGCAGAAAGTCTACCCTGGGGCTAAGCATCTTTACAAGTTCATCCATAGGACGATGCATCAGCGAACCCGATCCGGTAATCATTATTTTTTGGGGCGCCAGCGCGGCAAGACAAGTAAACATTCTTGCTGCAAGAGCGCTCTCACCGCAATCAAGGCAGACTCCGGGTTTTATTTCATCCCGCCCCCTAATTTCAAGAACCTGATCATGCATGTTGGTGACAACCGCCCCCAAAGTTTTGATGATTTCCAAGACCTGCCGTTCATCCCTGCTTTCACCTACGTGAGAAAGCCTAGTAATTCCGGGATGCAAAAGGGCCAGTGCCAGCGCACGTTGAGAAATACTTTTGGAAGCGGGAATTCTAACAGCCCCCTTAAGAGATGATGGTTGGATGATAGCCGTTAACATAATAATTGTCCTAAACTCCGGTGCAGTGTATCTAATGGGATGGAACGCAGCAACCCATGGCCTATTCGATCAAGCAATACAAACCTGATATCATTTCCTTGCCTCTTCTTATCCTGCCGGATCAAATGTATAATGGACGCTTCATCTGTATTGATAGAAGTAGGCAATCCGTATTTTTTTAAGATTACCTCAATTCTTTCCACCTCTTTCATATCCAACAAATCCAAGAAATTGGATAACAAGGCCGCCCCTTTCATTCCTATGCTCACGGCGTGACCGTGCGGGAGATGATGAAGTTGCTCGATGGCATGCCCCAGTGTGTGCCCAAAATTCAGAAGTAATCTTTGGTTATTATCATTCGGATCCTCCAAGACCACCTCCAATTTTATGCTTACATTTCTTTGAATAAGTTCATTTAACAATGAGTGATCATTTCTAAATCCGGACAATGATTCACGCTCAAGCCATTCAAACAAATTTTCATCACGGATACAGGCGTGCTTGATGATTTCAGCAAAACCGCTTTCCCACTCTACATCAGGAAGTGTATGTAGAAATGAAAAGTCAAAAACAATGAAATGGGGCTGATAAATGCTGCCAACCATATTTTTGGCGCTCCCCCAATTGATTCCGTTCTTTCCTCCCAGCGAAGCATCCACCATCCCCAGCACGGTAGTGGGCACCAGTACCAGCGGCAAGCCTCTTTTGAATACAGAAGCTACATATCCTGCCAGATCAGTAATAACACCACCGCCCAGTCCGCATATCGTGGTAGTTTTGTCAGCCTCCAATTCAATTAACTTATCAAAAATAAGGTTGACCGCTTCCTGTGTCTTATGCTTTTCGCCCGCAGGCATCACAATCAATTCGAAAGATCGTAGCCGATCGCTGTGAAGTGCAGCAAGGTTTTCATCTGTTATGATGATTATTCTTCCGCTCACATGGGTTTTCAAAAAATCATCAAAGCGCTTCTCAAAGATGCATTGATGAAGCTGACCAACCTGAATATTATTGACCTTTGACATGCTTGATGCCCTTTTCAGAATGATTCAATCCGCTTACTTTCACCTCATCGCTGTTCATAACCTCATTTTGGTGATGAATACTTTCCAGATGTATGGCGTTTAAATATCTTGTCAAAAAATCACGCGTGAGACCAAGTTCTTCCCCTCTGGCAAAACCTCTTTTCAAGATCTCATTCCATCTTTTTGTTTGAAGAATGGTGAGATTATTATTTTTTTTATAAACACCTATCTTATCAATGATTTCCATTCGCTGCCCCAACAAATTAACCAGTTCGTCATCCAATTGATCAATCAGTCCCCTTAGTGCTGTAAGTTCCGCATGAGTATCCGTTTCAGGCAATTGCTCTCTTCTCCACACCAGCATTTCCATCAGATGAAAAAAATCTTGGGGCTTCAACTGCTGAGCGGCATCACTCCAGGCATTGTCGGGATCGATATGAGATTCTACCATGAGACCAGAGAAGCCAAGGTCAATACTCTTTTGTGAGATATCCCTAAGCAAATGTCTGTTACCACAAATATGGGAGGGGTCGCAAAGAAGAGGAATTTCCGGAAATCTTCTTTTCATCTCAATGGGTATCTGCCACATGGGAGGATTGCGATATTCGTTTTTGGAATAGGATGAGAAACCCCTGTGTATAAGGCCTGTATTGCGGATTCCGGCCTTTAGTATTCTCTCTAGTGCTCCAATCCATAATTCCGTGTCTGCATTGATTGGATTCTTGACCAAAACAGGAATATCCACACCGCGCAATGCATCTGCTAGCTCCTGAACACTAAAAGGATTTACGGTGGTACGGGCACCGATCCATAATACATCAATACCATGTTTGAGTGCTAAATCAATATGTACCGCTTTCGCCACTTCAACGGTAACAGGTAACCCGGTTTCCTCTTTCACAGCCCTTAGCCAAGGGAGTCCAACATCACCCACACCTTCAAATGTTCCCGGCCTGGTACGTGGCTTCCAAATTCCGGCTCTGAAAATGTCTACTTTCCCCGTGGCAGCCAGTTGACGTGCGGTTTCCAGAACCTGTAATTCAGATTCTGCACTGCATGGGCCGCTGATGATCAACGGCTTTTTTGTCCAATAATGAGGGGTTGAGGAAATCATCCTATGATAATTCAAAGTTAGGATGAAAAAGGGAGAATCAATCTGCTGATAATCAATTATTTAAAAAGCAAAAGCCCCTTTTCAGGGGCTTTCAACCTAATTAGGGTATCTAAATTACTTTGCTGAATCAGCAGTAGGAGCAGCAACTGTTGTATCAGCAGCAGGAGCTGTTGTATCAGCAGCAGGAGCAACCATAGCACTAGAATCAACTGCAGTTTCAGTAGTAGTCTCTTCTTTGTTTTCGTTGTTACAAGCGGTCAAAGAGGCGGCGATGAAAGCGATTGCAAATAGCTTTTTCATGTTTGAGTTTTTGTTTTTTAAAATTATAATTTGATAATTAATACCAATTAAGAAGAAAGGTAACCCTGTCTTAGAGGTTTTTTTTCTTTTCTTTGGGTTACAATTCATTAAATCAGGTATTAACTCTTAGAAGGTGACCCGGAGCGAATTAGAAAAATCACTGCTGGAGGGGCTCAGAAAAGGCGAAAAAGCTGCTGCTGAACGCATTTATGAGACCAATTTCAGGTCAATCAGTTCAATGATTCTCCAGAATAAAGGACAGCATGAGGATGCTGCCGATATTTTCCAGGAAGCCATCATAGTTCTTTACCAAAAATTAAATCAACCGGATTTTAGTCTTCAATGCCAGATCGGAACTTATCTTTTTTCGGTAAGTAAGAATTTATGGCTAAAAAGATTACACAAGTCAGGGAAATACATTTTGCCGATTGATGATGCCGAGGAGCTTGTGGACGTGTCGGATGATCTGAGCCTGCATGAGGAGAAGGAAAGCCGGTTCCTGGCTATGGAAAAAGCTATGGCAAAAATGGGTGAACCATGCAAAAGTCTGCTTCACGCATTCTACATAGAAAGCAAACCCATGCAGCAAATAGCGGCTGAATTCGGTTATACTAATGCCGATAACGCGAAAACACAGAAGTATAAATGCCTTGTGAGATTGAAAAAAATGTTTTTCGAAGGCAATAAAACATGAACGTATGGATGAAGTATTGATAATAGACGCCACAGAAAGGATGCTGAACGGAGAAATGTCAGAATCCGAAAAAAAATATTTTGAGGAGGTCAGGAAGCAGAATTCCGAAATTGACCAGCTTGTATGTGAATATATCCT
>Ga0315906_10006930_pt1 | contig 13885 bp, 8 predicted proteins | sample LakEriMetagenome_4_FD_203526 | JGI IMG/M metagenome (GOLD analysis project Ga0315906, IMG submission 203526) | Freshwater fungal communities from buoy surface, Lake Erie, Ohio, United States - Buoy 2 MA122 | ecosystem: Environmental > Aquatic > Freshwater > Lake > Lake biofilm | place: USA: Lake...
CAAACAAAAATCTTTTCACAAATTTTACAACCCACATACAAAACAAGCATCAATTTGGCATACCACGTATCAGGGATCTATGTATTTTCCGAAAACAAAAAAAACAAAAAAAGTATTAACAATACATGATTTGAATTTTTTATATGACATACAAAAGAGTCAAAAGAAAAAAAAGAAATATTTAGATTTACTTCAAAAAAAAATTGACCAGGCTTCTTACATAACTGCTATTTCTAATTTTACATTACAGGAAATCCGTAAGCATTTAAAAACAGATAATATTCCTGTGCGAGTTATTTATAATGGATGTGATTGCCTTACTGATTACAAGCAAACACAGCCCGAGACAATCAATACTAAAACTCCTTTTTTATTTACAATAGGAACAATCGCTCGAAAAAAAAACTTTCATGTTCTTCCTGCATTATTAGTTGGAAATGATTTCAGATTGATTATTGCAGGCATAATACAGGAGAAAGAGTATTACGACCATATTTTAAGTGAAGCCCAAAAGCATAATGTATCTGAAAGGGTTATTTTTACGGGGCCTATTACCAATGCCGAAAAATACTGGTATTATAATCATGCCGCAATGTTCCTTTTCCCTTCTCTTTCAGAGGGTTTTGGCATACCTGTTGTGGAAGCAATGTCGCAAGGAACACCCGTATTAACATCTACATTTACTGCACTGCCTGAAATTGCTGGTGATTCTGGTTATTATTTTAATTCATTTGAACCAGATGATATGCAAAGTGTACTTATGCAATCATTAAATGATTTTAACAGCAACCCAATAAAGAAATATCATCTAATTGAACGTTCAAAGAAGTTCAATTGGCAGGATGCCGCATTTCAGTATATTGATATTTATAATTCTTTATTATGACATAAGTATGAATATTCTAATAATTGAATTAGGAAAATCGCATATTGAGTGTACTTATACTTTTGTTTATCTATTATCTCTTCAAAAAAAGGATATACATCTTATTTGCAATAGCGAACTATATCCTGATTTTCCAATGAAAAATAAATTAAAAGGATATGCATTAATGCCCAACTCTTTTACTTTGTTATCTACCATCAGTACAATTATTAGAATCAGGCAATACATTAAAAAAAATAAAATAGAATATATCATATTCAATACAACTGAAATTAAAATCATTCGAAATATTTTTATTTTTCTTCCTAATCAAATAAATTTTTTTGGGCTTGTACATAATGCAAGAAAAATCGAAACTGGGAGTTCGGTTAAGAAAATATTTTCAAAAAGAATGAAAAAATACTTTTTAATCGGAAATCATTTGGTCAAAAAAACAAATACTTATCAAGGACTTTCTGCCTATCCTTATTTTCCAATTTATTTTCCTCTCCCCGCTAAAAAACATATTCATAAAGAAATCGACGATATATGGGTAACCATTGTTGGAGGTGTAAATTTGGACAGAAGAGACTATATTCAACTTCTCGAACTCATTAAAGGAAACAAGTTTAGAAAGTCTATTAAATTCATTTTTTTAGGTAAGCTTTATTATAGCGATCAAATAAACGCTGAAATATGCAACCAAAATTGGTGGAAAGAATCAATCATTTCTTTTAGCGATCATGTTGATTATGACCTTTTTCATAATTATTTAGCAAATACGGATATTATCCTGCCTTTAATTAAATTTGAATCTGAGAATACATTTTTTGACCAAAGGATTTCCGGTTCATTTAATGTTGGTCTAGGTTATAAGATACCCTTTTTATTGCCCGATTCTTACCAAAATATTGACATCAAGCCATTTAGTATTTCGTATGCCTCATATGATCAACTTTGTGATATTTTGAACGAAATATCTGCAAATAATAAAATATTAGATCAAGTTAGAAGTCAATATGACACTTCATTGCTGTTTAATTTTGAGGAAGAATCAATAAAAATAACGCGTTATATCGAGGGGAATTAATAATCTAAACAAATCTGGATCTTGTTTATATCTGACGTATCACTTGATCGCATATTTTTTAAAATACTTTAAAAAATAACTACTCCGGTTTTTTAATTTCATATTACTTTGTAGGATAATGCCCATATAAATTTTTGAAAGCTGTTCTCTATCCAGCCAATCTTTCTCAAAGTCATATTGCTTTTTAAAATGAAAAACTTTAAAGAAGTTTTCAATCGGGATAATGTCAATTAATTTGGTTTTACGAAGATATTCTCCGTATATGACACATTCCGATGGTGATTCATTATGAATTGACAATAGATACTCCTGAAATGACTTTCCTATCCTACCTAAATAATCTTGATTAAAATGCTCCCATACATAAGAATTCCACAAATAGGGAGATGGTCCATAATCCCAGTATTTCCCACTTGTTTTTAGATCAGCTCTTACAGCATCAAGAGCCTCTTTAAAAAAAATCCTCTTCATACCAATACGTTCAATCATTTCCAAAAAAGGTTTGGATTCGTGCATTATAGTATATGGCGTATTTCCCTCATATATGAAATCATCAGTATAGAATGGCCTGATAAATTCTGAGTCGGCATCAATACACAGATAATTTTCACAGATCCCTAATTTATAGACACTCGATTTAATTACCTGTTGATATCTCCATCCGTCTTTTAAGTCACAATAAATAATATCTGAGTCTTTAATGAGCTCAATATTAAAGTCATCGATATTTTTTATAAAAAAGGGGTAATCACTATCGTTTACAGATACGTAAACCGGGATATTATCCTGATTATATTTTTCAATAGATGCTAACAAAATTTTTGTCTTTTCAAAATCAGGCAGATAGGTTTTTATAAATAATATTATTTTATGCATGAAGTAACATTAATGATTATGAAGATATGATAAATGTGTATATGATGGGTTAACCATGTATATTTGTAATTAATCAATAAAGTTGCTATAAAAGAATTATTTCAGGTGTCAAGAAAAAAGATCTTATATTTTATGCCAGATAATCCCATTGTTGGGAAGTCAGGAAATAGAACACGCAGTTTAAAAATTTTAGAGTATTTATCTGAAATACAAGAAGATATTGCTGAGATCGAATTTCTTTCTGTTGCCGATTGGGGCGAATGGCAACATGAAAATATTCAACTGTTTTACAAAAAGTTTCCAAAATTTAAACTCTATTCTTTTAACAGAAAAATACCCAAAAAAAAATTTATTAAAAGATTATTACTTTATAAAATTCCAAACCTTCTTAGCAGTATCTTCCTCGCACCGGAAATTGACATCACTAATATTTATTTTCGATGGGAAGTAAAAAAATATTTACGCAAGGCTAAACATGATATCATTATTGGAAGCTATTCATCATGGGCAAAATTATTTATTGACCTCAAACATAATCCGTATTTAATTTTAGACACACATGATTTTATAACTGCTCAAAAGAAAAAATATAAAAATCATATTGGGAAGCTCTTTCAGTCGGAATTAGATATTATAAGAAAATACGATGAAATCTGGACGCTTTCTATCGAAGAAAAATATATTTATGAACAATTTACAGAATCAAAGATTTTTTATGTTCCCATGAGCTTCGAATTAAAAGAGTTACAAAATAATCATACCCACACCTATGACATTGTCTATGTAGCGAGCGAAAATCCTCATAACATTGAAAGTATACATTGGTTTCTTCATTATGTATTACCTAAAATAAATAAAAATTATACCGTCCATATTTTCGGCAAAATATGTGAAACCATTACTGTCGACTATCCTAATGTAGTCAAACACGGAATCGTAGATGATTTAGATGAAGTATATCAATATACGCGCATCACAATTTGTCCTATGTTAAGTGGTACTGGTGTAAAAATTAAAGTATTAGAGTCCTTATCCAACAATCTTCCAGTGGTTACCACTATTCGTGGCGTTGATGGTTTAATGAATAAAACAAATAATGGCTGTTGGGTTGCAGAGAATGCTGATCAGTTTGCAGATATGATTAATCAATTAATGGAAAATAATACTGATTATAATAAATCACGAATTGAAGCAAATGAATATTTCACAATTAATCATAGTATTGAAAAAGAAAAAGAGCTTTACTTATCCGTGCCTTTTAGAGCTAAATAAATATAAACAATTTATCGTCAAACTCATTTATTAATCATCAATTATTATTTACCCCACCTTCTGCAATATCGTCAGCTTTTTATAAATGCCGTCTTCTTTTTCAATTAAGTCGATGTGTTTGCCGCGTTCAACAATCATACCTCCTTGGAGTACGATGATTTCATCTGCATCCTGAATGGTGCTCAGTCGATGCGCAATTACAAGGGTTGTTCTTCCCTTCATTAGATTGGTTAGAGCTTCCTGCACCAGCTTTTCAGATTCTGTATCTAACGCAGACGTAGCTTCATCTAATATCAATATCTCCGGATTTTTAAATACAGCCCGCGCAATACTTAATCTTTGTCTTTGTCCACCGGATAAACGCACACCCCTATCACCAATATTTGTATAATATCCATTCTCCGTATTAATAATAAAATCATGTGCATTGGCAATCTTTGCCGCATTCATTACATCTTCCAAAGAAGCATCCGGCTTACCCAATGCGATGTTATTAAATATCGTATCATTAAAAAGCATCGTATCCTGCGTTACAAAACTCATATGACTTCTCAACGATTCCATTTTAAATTCACGAATATCTGTGCCGTCGATAGAAATCAGCCCGCCTTTCACATCATAAAAACGCGGAAGCAAATCAGCCAGTGTAGATTTGCCTACGCCTGATGGGCCAATCAGCGCCACCGTTTTACCTTTAGGCAACACAAAACTTATATCTTCTAAAATTATGGTATCAGAGTAGCCGAAGCGAATATTTTTAAATTCAATCTTATCATTAAACGAATTAAGCTCCTTGGCATCAACACAATCTTCCACTTCATTAGGAGTATCCATTACCTGTAAGATCCTTTCTCCCGCCGCTTGACCGCGTTGAATATTCGCAAACGCAACGACCATTGCTTTAGCAGGTCTGATTACCTGTGAAAAAATCGCAAGAAAAGCAATAAAGGCACCAGGCGTTAAAGAAGAACCTGCCTCTTTGTGCAAGATTATACTGCCTCCATACACTAAAATAGAAGCAACAACAATCACACCGGAGACCTCAGAAAATGCAGGAGCCAACTCTCTTTTCTTGAAACTCTTCAACAGCGTTTTTCTGTAATATTCATTTTCTTTTCTAAATCTTTCAATCACGAAGCGCGTTGCATTAAAGGATCTTATAATGCGCATACCCATTAAAGTTTCATCAATAATCGTTAACATTCTGCCTGCAGAAGATTGGGTGTCCTGAGCTTCTTTTTTCAACCGCTTGGTAACAAAAGCAATCCCAAGGGCAGATACCGGAATGATGATTAAAGTAAAGAGGGTTAATTTTACTGAGATTAAAAACAGTGCTATGAAATACGCAATAATTAAGTAGGGTTGTTTAAAGATGACATCAATAGCGCTTCCTGCTACTGCCTCTATTTCATATACATCCGAATTCATACGAGATATAAGATCTCCTTTATGTTCTTTGGTAAAGTATCCGATGTGCAGCTGATTTATTTTCTGATAAATTGCCTCTCGAATATTTTTTACTAAAAGTGTTCTGGCTTTAAACATCTTTCTGTTGGCCAGATAAGAAAAAAGATTCGTACATAAAACAGCAATCACAATAATGCCCGCAATAAAATACAATGCATAAACAGGATTTGCCTGCTTCAACTGGTAAATATTATAGTTGAAATAATCAATAAAAAAATCTTTGTCTAATGCAAATTCAGGCGCTTTTGCATATTTACCTGCAGCATCTTCATAGCTTTCTGAATTAAAAAGAAAATTCAACAGCGGAATAATCAGTGTAAACTGAAAAACATTAAAAAAATTACTTACCAGCGTCAACAGGAAAAAAGGAATCAAAAACTGCCTGTAAGGGCGCATATAGCTTAACAGCCTGGAATATATCTTCATCTCAAATGTCCGGCGAACGTTTTTGGTTGATTTCCGGGTGAGCAAAGTTAATATATCTGGTGGCTATCCCCCTGCATTTATTCCCTTGTTCGTAAATAATTCACTAATCAAGCGCTTACCTTTGCACCCTATTATGAACAGGAACCCACAAATAGCATTGGTTGGCAACCCAAACAGCGGAAAGTCATCCCTGTTTAATGTGTTAACCGGACTAAACCAGAAAGTGGGCAACTTCCCCGGGGTAACGGTAGAGAAGAAATCAGGGAAATGCAAGCTAGATGCCGACATAAATGCCGAAGTGATAGACCTACCCGGTTCGTACAGTTTATACCCACGCAGGCTTGATGAGTGGGTAGCCTATAATGTATTAATGGGTCAGGATAAAGCGGTATCGCCCGATATCGTACTTGTAATAGCAGATGCCTGTAATCTTAAACGAAATCTGCTTTATGTTTCTCAGCTGATTGATTTAAAAATACCTACTGTACTTGCGCTTACCATGTTGGATGTAGCCGCAAAAAAACAAATCAAAATACAAACCAATGAACTGCAGCGTGCACTCGGTATTCCTGTTATTGAAATAAACCCCCGCAACCAAAACGGCATCTCTGCACTCAAAAAAACATTGGTTTCCGTTCATAAGGGCATTTATAAGCCCCCAGCCTTCGACTTTATCGACAATAAATCATTAGCTCCGGGTGGAATTCAGAAAATAAAATCATTATTGCCGGTGCTAAGTGATTACGCGGCTATTCACTATCTGGTACATTACAAATCATTTGAGAAAAGCACAGAAGTAAAAAGCCAGATTGCGGCCATCATTGAACTGGAAAAAATCAATACTACCCGCATACAGGCTGAAGAAATCATTCAAAGATATAAACGCATTCAAACGATTTTACAAGTCGTATTAATTCAGACCGCTATCGTTCCCAAAGAAATGCTTTCTGAAAAAATTGATAAATTATTACTGCATAAAACATGGGGCTACATTATTCTGCTTTCTGTTTTATTTCTGCTTTTTCAAAGTGTGTTCTGGATTGCAGAATATCCTATGACATTCATAGAAAATACCTTTGTATGGATAGAAGAATTACTTACACCTTTGCTTCCTCAAAATCAATTGACGAATCTTTTTCTGCAAGGTGTATTGCCCGGACTAAGCGGCATTTTTGTCTTTATTCCTCAGATCATGATATTGTTTGGCCTGATTGGATTACTGGAAGAAACCGGATATATGGCACGTATTAGTTTTCTTTCTGATAAAATCATGCGAAAAGTAGGTCTCAATGGCAAAAGTGTGATGCCTATGATCAGCGGATTTGCCTGTGCAGTTCCCGCCATCATGAGCGTCCGAAATATTGAAAGTCAAAAAGAAAGATTACTGACAATTTTAGTCACCCCCCTCATGAGTTGCAGTGCACGACTCCCCGTATATACTATTCTTATCGCGCTTGTAATTCCTGGGGAATATATTTTCGGGATTTTGAGTTTACAAGGTTTGGTGATGATGGGCCTGTATTTGTTTGGCATCATCATGGCGCTTCTGGTTGCCCGTATTGCAAAAATTTTCATCAAAATAAAAGAGAAAAGCTTTTTTGTACTCGAACTTCCGCTTTATAAAACACCCCGCTGGAAAAATATTGGATTCACGATGGTTGAAAAGGCAAAAATATTTTTGGTGGATGCGGGAAAGATCATCATGATTATCAGTTTGCTACTCTGGTTTTTGAGCAATTACGGTCCCTCTGCGCCAATGGAAGAGGTTCAACTGAAGTACAAAACATTAATTCAACAAAATCCTGATAAAACAGCATTATTGCAAAAAGAAGAGAAAGCTGCGCTATTGCAGGTATCTTATGCCGGACAAGCGGGTAAATGGATTGAGCCCTTGATTGCGCCTTTAGGCTACGACTGGAAGATTGGCATCGCACTTATTACTTCGTTTGCTGCAAGAGAGGTATTTGTGGGCACAATGGCTACGCTCTATTCCGTTAACGGCGAAGAAGATGCTTCAACATTAAGAGAAAAAATGCAAGCAGCCACTTGGCCAAACGGAACGAAGGTATATACCCTTGCTACGGGTGTTTCATTGATGATTTTTTATTTGCTTGCCATGCAGTGTATGAGCACGCTTGCCGTTGTAAAAAGAGAAACCAACAGCTGGAAATGGCCGATGATTCAACTTGCCTATATGACTGCGCTGGCATACATAATCAGTTTTGCTGCGTATCAGTTATTGGTATAATTCTTTTTATTTTCCGAAACTTTTTCTTTTAGGGACGTTTGCGCTAGTAGCACATACGCCAGATTAACAATGCATACAATTTGTTAAAATCCCTCACTCCTCAAATAGATTGCAATCTGCACACAAAATTTTGCGTTAACCATTCTATGGCCGTTGACTGACCATAAAACAAACCCATCGTACCTTATTGGGTTGCTACCCTACAAAGCAAGAAAAACAAAAATAGAAAAAGCCGGCGTTGTAGCCGGCTCCATCTATTTAGAAATCAATGTATCATGCCAGATCAAATCGATCCAGATTCATCACTTTATTCCAGGCTGTCACAAAATCATGCACAAATTTTTCTTTAGCATCATCAGAAGCATAAACTTCTGCTATCGCTCTTAATTCTGTATTAGAACCAATAATCAGATCAAAGCGGGTAGCTGTCCATTTTAATGAACCACTCACACGATCTTTCCCTTCAAAAAGATGTTTGCTTTGATTTGCAGAACTCCATGATGTATTATAATCAAGCAGATGAACAAAATAATCATTGCTAAGTGTTCCTTTACGATTCGTAAATACTCCATGCGCAGATTGATCATAATTGGTATCAAGCACACGCAAACCACCCAACAATACGGTCATTTCAGGAGCAGTAAGGGTAAGCAATTGTGCTTTATCGATCAGCATATGCTCAGGTAATGCGGTATGATTTTTTTGATGATAGTTTCTGAATCCGTCTGATTTAGGTTCAAGCACTGCAAAAGAAGCAACATCTGTTTGCCCTTGCGAAGCATCGGTACGTCCGGGAGCAAATGGCACGTTCACTGTAACGCCACCTTTCTTTGCTGCATCTTCAATTGCAGCCGCTCCGCCTAATACAATCAGGTCTGCCAATGAAACAGCTTTTCCTGATTGTGCGGCGTTGAATGTATTTTGAATGCCTTCGAGCACATCCAGCACTTTAGATAATTGGGCAGGATTGTTGGCCTCCCAATATTTCTGAGGTGCCAAACGAACGCGTGCACCATTGGCGCCACCACGCTTATCAGAACCACGGAACGTTGATGCGGATGCCCATGCGGCTGATACTAATTCCGACACGGATAAACCTGAAGCAAGTATAGAAGATTTTAATGCAGCGATATCCTCCTCATTAATCAAGCTATGTGATACAGCCGGCACCGGGTCTTGCCACACAAGTTCTTCTGCAGGTACTTCAGCTCCGAGATAGCGCGCGCGCGGACCCATATCTCTGTGCGTAAGTTTAAACCAAGCGCGCGCAAAAGCATCTGCAAATGCTTCTGGATGCTCATAAAAACGACGTGATATCTTTTCATACGCAGGATCTAGGCGCAATGCCAAATCCGTTGTCAGCATCATCGGTGCATGTTTTACAGAAGCATCATGTGCGTCAGGTACTGTTCCGGATCCTGCCCCTGCTTTAGGCTTCCACTGTTGGGCGCCTGCCGGACTCTTCGTCAATTCCCACTCATATCCAAAAAGATTTTCAAAATAATTATTGCTCCACTGCGTTGGGGTTGTTGTCCATGCACCTTCCAGTCCACTGGTAATAGTGTTAACACCATTACCAGATCCAAAAGTATTTTTCCAGCCGGTTCCTTGTTCTTCAATACTCGCTCCCGCAGGCTCGCGTCCTACATATTTCCCGGGATCTGCAGCACCATGTGTTTTTCCAAATGTATGTCCGCCGGCAATCAACGCCACTGTCTCCTCATCATTCATCGCCATGCGACCAAAAGTTTCACGAATATCTCTGGCTGCTGCAATAGGATCAGGGTTGCCATTAGGTCCTTCCGGATTAACATAAATCAACCCCATCTGTACCGCTCCCAATGGATTTTCCAACTCACGATCTCCGGTATATCTTTTATCCCCCAACCATTCTGTCTCCGACCCCCAGTAAATATCTTCTTCCGGCTCCCATACATCTTCACGTCCGCCTGCAAAACCAAAGGTTTCAAAACCCATAGTCTCCAGTGCCACGTTGCCGGTCAGTATCATCAGGTCTGCCCAGGAAATTTTGTTGCCATATTTCTTTTTAATCGGCCAAAGCAATAATCTCGCTTTATCAAGATTCGTATTATCGGGCCAGCTGTTCAGGGGCGCAAAGCGTAATGTACCAGCACCTGCACCACCGCGACCATCTGCGATACGATACGTACCTGCACTATGCCATGCCATACGGATAAAAAACGGGCCGTAGTGACCATAATCTGCCGGCCACCATTCTTTAGAATCAGTCATTAATGCGCTAATATCTTTTTTCAATGCCGCAAGATCCAGCGACTTGAAAGCTTCCGCATAATTGAATCCTTTATCCATTGGATTGGTTAAGGAAGAATGCTGCCGAAGAATATTCAGTTTTAACTGATTGGGCCACCATTCACGGTTGCCAGTTCCCCCACCGGCTGTCTGCTTCATTGCACCGCCTGAAAAGGGACATTTACTTTGTTCATTTTTTTCCATATACCTCAAGTTTAATTGTGATTTTTTCGGGCGGTAAAATTACATGATTATAAGGATATACAAGGAATGAGTGTTATCAGGGAATAAATGTAAATGGGCAATCATTAAACATTTCCCCATCCATACCCACGGGATACCGTGGGTATGGATGAGACGCTTTAAACTCACCTCATCTCTAATGCTTCAACAGTATGAGCAGAAGGTACAAAATCAGATTCATCAACAAATAATTCAGCAATGGCCTGTATTAATATCGTTTCGGCGCGATCAACCCAGTTGATCATTTTTTCCGCAACATTCACATGCTTCGATATATAATTCTTGAGTTGCGTTAAATCGAAATGATTGGCATAAATCCCCGCTCCACATGAAGCGGCATCTCTTGCATTGCACCATTGCTCAAAATGATTTTCCACCGGCACCATCATAACAGGCTTACCCATATACATCGCCTCACATACAGATTCAAAGCCTGCCGTTGTTGCTAATGCGGCAGCATTCGCCATATAGTATAAAAACTTTCTGTCATCCAGCGCATGAAAATACAATCCTTCCGCATACTGCCACTTCCCCTTTACAGCCGGGCTATCAGTAAAACAATGAATTTCCATGTCAGGATTTTCCTTGTGCCAGCTAATGATATTTTTCATATAGCCTGCATTTACAAGATAAACAAGTATATACTTTCCTTTAAATATTTCCTGTTGTGCTATTTCTTTTCTCAACAAAGGCGGACATATTTTTATACGCCGATAATCCATACAGTCCATCTGATAAAAGGACAAGGCGAGCAATCGGTTTGATCGGTACGCCGTAAGCTTTGTATAGTATTTAACCAACCATTGATCCCGATTACTACTACCCTTAGGAAAATGAAAATCAGGATGCAGATAAATGTATTGATGTGCGACAGAAATTATTTTAACAGGCAAAGAAAACAGAGCGGCTGCTATGCCTGTTAAGGGTTCATAAAAATTAATAATAACATCCGGCTGATGATGATGCACCGCATCCTTTAAAAAACAAATGCTTTGATAATATTTGCGAATATTTTTTATTGCATAAACAATACTTCTCGTAATTGAAATGCCACGATTGTGTTTGTCTTTTACAAAATGTGGACTATCTATGCTAAGCACCGGCACCTTACATCTTTCTTTTACATAAGCCGGCACTTCTTTTCCCTTGGCAGAACCAATAACAACTGCTGTTACAATATGACCACTGCGCGTCAGCATTTCATACAAAGCAATCGCCTGCGTAAGATGGCCTCTGCCTTCTGCTTGCACAACAAATAAAAACTTTTTACTGCTCATTCGATCATCAATTAAGTGCTGTAAACAACAGTTGGTTCAGCATATAAAGGTATGCTGTCAGAAGAGGGTGCTTGATTGACAACAGCAAGAGATTCCTGCTGCTTTATCCAATCCGCATAATAAATAATATTCCATTTACCCTCATGCGTTTCGGCCAATACGCTCATCGTTTCAACCCAGTCGCCGCTGTTGAGATAATGAATATCTCCAATCATTTTATCTGCAGACTGATGAATATGTCCGCAAATAACTCCTTCACATTTATTAATTTTTGCCACTTCACAGAGTTGCTCTTCATAATCTGAAATAAAAGAAACGGCTGATTTCACTTTGGCTTTTACAACCTGTGATAAAGAATAATAAGACAATCCTTTTTTTAAACGATAATGATTGTAATGCCGATTCACCCACAACAAAAAAGTATATCCAATATCTCCCAGCTTGGCTAGCCACTTAAGGTTGGTAGTAATGCTGTCGAATATATCACCATGCACTACATAATATTTTTTCTCAGCGCTTTTGAGAATATGAAATCGCTTGATTATAAACTGCCCGAATGCAAATGGCAGAATCTCATCCAGAAAATCATCGTGATTACCTCGTAAATAAATAATACGGGTATTGTATTTATGCATGTACTTCATCAGAATGCGGAAAAACTGCGTATGTTTCTTTTTCCATTCTCCTGATTTACGCAATTGCCATCCGTCAATAATATCTCCGTTCAAAATCAACGTATCGCATCTATGTTCAGATAGAAAATTTGTCAATTCTTTTACTCTTGAATTGGCAATACCCAAATGAAGGTCGGACAGTACGATGGTTTTGTAATGCTTTTTCACCTGATGAGATTTATCAAATCTCCTCAGCTTTTGTTAAGCAATTATTGCGTTAATGTGAATTAATTATAAATAATGGGGCATATATCAATACGACAACAATTGCTCAATCGTGCCTTCCATTCTTGCTTTCGCTAAAAAGTTTTGCTCCAAATCGGGATGAAAAGGAATAGGCGTATCCAACGATGCGCAGCGCATTACAGGTGCATCCAAATATTCAAAACAATGTTCACTAATCCATGCAGCAATTTCGCCGCCGATGCCTCCGATTAATGTGTCTTCATGCAACACTAAAACTCTGCCCGTTCGCTGTACAGCCGATTGAATTGCATGATAATCAAGGGGTGCGAGTGTACGCAAATCCAGAATATCTATGGAAATTTCAGGATGGGCTGCGGCATAATCTTCTGCCCAGTGTACCCCGCTACCATAGGTAATAATGGAAATCTCTTCCCCTGTGCGCACCTGCCTCGCTTTACCGATCTCTATAATGTAGTTTTCATCCGGCACTTCGCCGGTTACACTTCTGTACAATGCTTTATGTTCAAAAAACATGACAGGGTTTGGATCCTGAAAAGCTGCCAGCAATAATCCTTTTGCATCCATAGGAGTTGATGGATATACTACTTTTAATCCGGGTACTTTGGTAAACCAGGCTTCATTACTCTGACTATGAAACGGACCGGCTCCCACGCCGCCACCTGTGGGCATCCGCACTACCACATCCGCATTTTGTCCCCAGCGATAATGAATTTTAGCCAGATTATTCACGATCTGATTAAAGCCAACACTTACAAAATCTGCAAACTGCATTTCCACCATCGATTTCATCCCTTCTAAACTCAATCCCAATGCAGCACCAATGATAGCACTCTCACAAATAGGAGTATTTCTCACGCGCATTCTACCAAGTTCATGCACAAAGCCTTCTGTGATTTTAAACGCACCGCCATATTCTGCAATATCCTGCCCCATCAACACCAGATTATCCCATTGCTTCATCGCCCCATG
>Ga0315906_10006931_pt1 | contig 13885 bp, 14 predicted proteins | sample LakEriMetagenome_4_FD_203526 | JGI IMG/M metagenome (GOLD analysis project Ga0315906, IMG submission 203526) | Freshwater fungal communities from buoy surface, Lake Erie, Ohio, United States - Buoy 2 MA122 | ecosystem: Environmental > Aquatic > Freshwater > Lake > Lake biofilm | place: USA...
AAATCGCGGATCGCTTGGGCAACTTCTTTGCCAGAGACGACGCCGGACTTGCTGAGTCGGTACAAGGTTGCGATGACGACCGAAGCCGCATCGACCTCGAAGTGTCTTCGAAGGGCCGGCCTGGTTTCGCTTCGACCCATGCCGTCGCAACCGAGCACGTAGTAGTCTTGTTGCAGGTAGGGCATGAGTTGTTCGCCGACGGCACGCACGTTGTCGCTTGCGGAAATGATCGGCCCTTGGACACCTTCGAGCACGGTTTGAATGTAGCTCTTCTTGGCGGGCTGATCCGGGTGGAGCATGTTCCAACGCTCGATCGATTGGGCTTCACGACGCAGTTGAGTGTAGCTTGTGACGCTCCAAACATCGCTCGATACGTTGTACTTGTCGGCAAGTATTTTCGCAGCTTCGATGACGTGGCGCAGGATAGCTCCGGATCCGAAAAGTTGGACTCGGGACTTCGATGCGCTGGCTTCGACCGAAGTGAACTTGTAGATCCCTTTGATGATCCCATCTTCCACACCTGCGGGCATAGCAGGCATTTCATAGTCTTCGTTGTGGACGGTGATGTAGTAGATCGCCGTCTCGTTTTCTTGGTAGAGCCGACGCATGCCATCGAGGACGATTACGACCGTTTCGTAAGCCCAAGCAGGGTCGTAGGCTCGCACGGTTGGGAAGGCCATCGCATTAAGGTGGCTGTGGCCATCTTGGTGTTGCAAGCCTTCGCCATTGAGCGTTGTCCGTCCGGCAGTACCTCCGATGAGGAAGCCCTTGGCTCGCATATCTGCGGCCGCCCAAATCGAATCGCCAACGCGTTGGAATCCGAACATCGAGTAGTAGATGTAGAACGGGATCATGTTGATGCCGTGGGCCGAATAAGCCGTCCCGGCGGCAACGAAACTCGACATCGATCCGCACTCGGTGATCCCCTCTTCGAGGATCTGACCATCTTTGGCTTCTTTGTAGTAAGCGATCGAGCCCGAGTCGATCGGTTCGTAAAGCTGACCGGCATGAGCATAGATTCCGATCTCTTTGAACATGCCTTCCATGCCGAAGGTTCGGGATTCGTCCGGAACGATTGGGACGATGTTCGCACCGATCTTGGGATCTTTCACGAGTCGACCCAGCAGGCGAACAAAGCCTTGGGTCGTCGAGATGGACTTGTTGTCAAGTTGCACACCCATGAACTTGCGATAGTCATCGAGCGACGGGGTTTGTGTTGTCGGATGTTGCGTTGGTCGACTCGGGAGCGACCCGCCCAAAGCAGCCCGTTTCTCTTTGAGGTACTTGATCTCCATGCTCGTTTCGGGCGGCTTATAAAACGGTGCATTGGCCACCTGATCGTCCGAGATGGGTATTCCGAAACGGGAGCGGAACTCGAGGAGTTCCTTCTCATTCATTTCCTTTTGATTGTGAGCGATGTTGCGGCCCTCGCCAGCTTCGCCCAATCCATAGCCCTTGATGGTCTTGGCCAAGATCACCGTCGGTTGTCCTTTGTGCTCGACGGCAGCCTTGTAAGCTGCAAAGACCTTCTCCGGATCGTGTCCGCCACGATTGAGTTTCTCTAGTTTTTCGTCCGAATAATTCTCGACTAACTTGAGCAGTTCGGGGTACTTACCAAAGAAGTGTTCGCGGATGTACGAGCCGGGCATTCCGACATACTTTTGGTATTGGCCATCGACGACTTCGGTCATGCGTTGGGCCAGTAAACCCGACTCGTCTTTTTCAAGAAGCGGATCCCAGTCGCTGCCCCAAACGACTTTGATGACGTTCCAGCCTGCACCGCGAAAGACCGCTTCGAGTTCTTGGATGATCTTGCCGTTGCCTCGAACCGGACCATCGAGTCGCTGGAGGTTGCAGTTGACGACGAAGATCAAGTTGTCGAGTTTCTCGCGGGAAGCCAGCGTAATTGCACCGAGTGTCTCGGGCTCATCGCATTCACCGTCACCCAAGAAGGCCCATACCTTGCGCCCCCGAGTGTCCTTCAGTCCACGGTCGTTGAGGTATTCATTGAAGCGAGCTTGGTAGATCGCCATGATTGGACCAAGACCCATCGAGACCGTGGGGTATTCCCAGAAATCAGGCATGAGCCATGGGTGAGGATAACTCGACAATCCACCTGCGGGCTGGAGTTCGCGGCGGAAGTTCTCGAGTTTCTCGATCGGCAATCGACCTTCGACAAAGGCTCTTGAGTACATCCCGGGCGATGCGTGCCCTTGGAAGTAAACCAAATCTCCTTGATAACCTGATTCGCCTCGGCCTCGAAAGAAATGATTGAATGCGACTTCGTAGAGGGTCGCGCTGCTGGCGAAGGTGCTGATGTGGCCACCTTGGCCCTTGTTCTTTTTATTGGCTCGAACCACCATCGCCATGGCATTCCAGCGAATAATACTCTTGATGCGACGTTCGAATTCTCGGTTGCCCGGATAGGCGGGTTGTTTGGAGGCCGGGATCGTGTTGACGTAAGGTGTGGTCGTCTCGATGGGGATTTCGATGCCATCGCGACGCGCACGGGTCTCGAGAGCCTTGACCAAATACCGAACGCGTTCGGATCCCTTGATCTTCGCGACGTAATCCAAAGACCCCAGCCACTCGCTGGTTTCAGCCGGATCCACATCGATAGGCGCTTCTACTTGTCCAGATGCTACGAGCACCGAAGGATCCGCTTCACCGAGGAGTTTTGCATCCGACATAGGCTTTGTTGTTCGTTGATTGGAGGGGGGTAAAGTGCGAGTTGATGATTGCTTCCGAGGAATTCTGTCGACAAATTCTTCCGACAAATTCTTCCCAGGCGATTTCTTTTACCAAGTTATCATTGTCGCGAAAAATAGCATTTCGGAAAAGGCGATCCGAGACCATTTTGGGTGTGGGAAAGCAGGATACGGGACGAAAAAACCGCTTTATTTGAAAAAACCAATGCTTTTGTTCTTCGCATTACTCTTTTTTCTAATATAGCCCTCGGCTTCATCGGATCGAGCCCTCGAGGTCGCTCTGGTACTTCGAGAGTCGATCGACCCGCTGACCGGCCTTTGGGTCTGCTTCCGCCGAGCCACTATTAGGCCATGGCAAGATCGATGCCAAGTGCATGGCATTGAGATCCACGGAGCCTTGGCCAGGAGTTTCAAGCCCCGGGACAGCTTGCAAAGCTGCCACTAGGTTTGTTAGCGGCACAGCGACTTTTGGAGTGCACAGCGTGGCTTGACCAAGCTTCAGCGCCACCGGTGGCCATTGGCTCGGACCGGGTAATTGGCCATGCATCCGCAGTCCTTCGGGACTGAGCTCGAAGGCAACCGAAAGCGCGTCGATCGATTGGTTCTCTGCCAACTGCGAATCCCACTTCGACGGAAGCTCTAGCCATTGTGCAGCTTTCTTAATCCATTCGGTCTGCAAGTTTCCTTGTTGGCAATCCAATTTGCCTTGGGCATAGAGGATCTGGCCGTCGCTCAAATTCAATTGGTTGAGCGAAATTGCACCGAGTCCCTTGAACGGGGAGCCTACCGGGGAAGTCAGCTCGGCAAACTCCACGCGATCGACCTCGCCTTGTACGATCGCATCCCAACCCTCGGGACTCCATTGCGCTTTGAAGACCCCTTTGAATTGGGCCGAGTTGCCTAAGGATTTCAAGACGGGCAGTCGCTGGACAAAGTTCGAGCAAGCGATCCACGTTTTGGGGCTACGGACTTCGATCTTCGTCGAAAGATTCCCCGGCGTATGATCGCGGACAACCTGGATTTGAATATCTCCAAAGGCTTGGTCGGCATAGGCAAACTTCGAGACGATCGACGATCGATTCTCGGTAGGCTTCATCAGAATTTCGACTTGGCCCAGTTGGGTTACACCCGTTGCCTGGTGAACTTCCAGGCCGTGCGGGACGGAGATCGCCAGCATGCGTTCTCGGGTTTGCGGTTTGCAGAGAAATCCGTCATGAAGCAGGACCAGGGTCGCTTCAAGTTGGCTTGCATCGAGCCTCGGTTCATCGAGCACCAGCGACCATCCCTCTTTTTTGATCAGCCCAGCAACTTGCCGAACCTTGGCCATCGGAGCATCGGTCTCGGGGTGAAAGAGGACCACGTCCTTGGCGACGAACTGGCCGGGAGCAAGCAAGCGAAACTGGCCAGCGACAACGCGCACTCCGAGGTTGGCAGTCACTCGCGACTCCCAATCTTTTTTAAGTCGCACTTGGTAAAAAGGGGACCAATACAAGACGGTCGCAAGTCCAAGAAGAATCGATGGAAGAACTGCGGTCATAAGCAGGATCAAGCGGACCAAGCGCTTTCGGGTCGCTTCGTGCAAGAAGAATCGTGTTTTGGGTGGCCTGGTCATGACTCCCTTATGTATCAAATCCACCGAGGGCAAATCAAGTTAGGGTGGGTTTGCCAAAGAGAAGTTTTACTTAAGCTGCTTTTTAGCAAAGCCAGGCTCCTTATACTCAGTCTAGGCGGAGCTAGATGGCCGGTGTTTCCCTGCGTGGATGCTAGCATTGCTCGGTGGCTTTTGCATGGGCGGCAGCGAAGCGGGGTTGCTCGTCGGTCTGGTTTGATTCGTATTGCAGTCCAACGACGAGCCTCCTAGTAATTACGAGGAGCTTTGGAGGCATTGAGTTTATAGGTTTAGGACAAGAGGAATTCGTAGGAGCACTTCTTATGGGACTGGTATCAAACTTAGCACAGGAATTCAAGGCATTTGCGCTTAGGGGCAACGTGATTGATTTGGCCGTTGGTGTTGTCATTGGCACCGCGTTTACCAAGATTGTCAATTCCTTGGTCAGCAATTTGATCATGCCTCCCTTGAATTTGCTGACATCGAAGTTCGGTGTGAACTTTGCCGATTGGGCTTATAAGATTCGGACAGAGTTACCGAAGTTGGATGCCAAGACTGGAGAGATCGTCAAGGATGCGGCGGGTAAGCCGGAGATGCTCGTTCAGGATTACCCGATTCTCAAGTACGGTCCGTTCATCGAGACAGTGGTTGACTTTTTGCTCATCGCCCTTGCGATCTTCTTGTTTGTCAAGGCGATCAATGCGGCCAAGGCGAGGTTTGATAATGCCAAGGCACAGGAGCCGCCCGCAGAGCCGACCGAAGATATCGTTCTGTTAAGAGAGATTCGCGACGCGCTTGCAGCCAAGAAATAGCCCGGGGGCTGCGGTTCACTCCGGTGCATTTTCGGATTATCGTATAGGCTATTGCAATTCGAACTTGTACCATAGAAAGAGCCCATGGCAGATCTTGTTCACGTGCAGCTTGCAAGGATCGTCAAGAACGATTTGACCGACAAGCAGTTAATCTATTTGAAAGAAGTCGATGGCGATCGGCAGTTTCCGATCGTCATCGGTTTTTTTGAGGCGACCAATATCGACTTGCGGGTAACGCATGCAGAGCGACCACCTCGCCCCTTGACGCATGATTTGATTTCAGGCGTTGCTCAATCGCTCGGGGCCAAGGTCGATTCGGTGGTGATCAACAACTTTGAGGACGACATTTTCTATGCGGTTTTGCGTTTGATTCGCAACGGCGAGACGATCGATGTCGATGCACGACCATCGGATGCGATCGCCGTGGCCGTGTCGTTCCGTCCTATCTTACCGATTTGGGTTTCCCAAGAGGTCTTTGATCGGTTTGCCCAATGAGAATTACCCAGTGAGATTTGCCCAGTGAGTTGCTTGGCTGTTGTTGGATGAAAGGTCTTTTGCGATGTGGATATTTGACGCTCATTTGGATTTAGCCCTCAACGGAGTCGACTGGAATCGGGACTTGCGTCAGAGTGTCGATGACATCCGGGCCCAGGAAACGGCCTTGCAGATGACCGATAAGGGGCGTCGCCACAACACGCTTTCGTTTCCCGAATTGAGAATCGCCCAGGTTCCAGTTTGCTTGACCACACTTTTAGCAAGACAGGAACAGCCCATCGACCATTCCTTTGGTTGGACCTCGCCGCAGACTTGTTATGCGATGGCTCATGCCCATTTGGCTTATTATCGTGCGATGGAGCGGGCGGGCTATCTGAAGATGCTCAAGACAAAGAGCGACCTGCGTTCCCACTGGGATCGTTACACGCAAAGCGAGCAAGCGCTGGAGGCCGTTGGAGTCACTAGCGCGTCGAAATCCAAAATCGAGGATCGAGTGCCGCTGGGTTTTATTTTGACGATGGAGGGAGCCGACCCGGTGCTCACGCCCGATACGATCTACGAATTCCATGAAGCGGGCTTGCGCGCACTGGGACTGACGCATTACGGAACCAATCGCTACGGGGGAGGGACGCGAAGTGAGGTAGGATTGTCGCTCGATGCGATCGAACTTCTGAAGCACTGCGAGCAACTTGGGATCACCATCGATGTAACCCATCTATCGGACGTTGCGTTTTGGCAGGTGATCGAACGATTTGGTGGTAAGATCCATGCGAGCCATCAAAATGCAAGGGCCATCTGTGATTGGCAGCGGCAGTTCAGTGACGATCAGATCAAAGCGGTTATCGATAGAGGTGGGGTACTGGGTGTCGCCTTGGACATCATCATGATGCAAAACGGTTATGTTCGGGGCTTGTCCAAGAATGAGGCAACGCTTGAGGTGGCGGTCGATCAGATCTGCCACGTTCGGGATTTAGCCAACGGGTCGGTTGCCCATGTTGGGATCGGAACCGATTTGGACGGTGGGTATGGATACGAGCAGACGCCGGCAGATTTGAACAAGTATCGCGATGTCCAGAAGCTTGTCTCGATGCTCCTTGCACGGGGCTTTAGCGAGCAGCAGGTGCAATCGGTCTTCTATGGAAACTGGCTCCGATTCTTTGACGAGGCTCTGCCTTAGCGGCTCTGCCCGTAGGAGTTCTACCCTTCGAGACTCTTTAAGGTTGATGTTGGTTTGCCGAAAGAGCTTGGGCAACCGCATCGAAATTATGCTTCATCATTCCCATATAAGTATCCGCTCGGGAGCCTGCTGGGCCGAGGGCATCGGAGTAGAGTTCGGGGCCTACGTTTAACTTGAGCCCTCGGCTTGCCGCACCTTCGATCACCGCATCGATCATCTTGCCGGCGACACTGGACTCTTTGAAGACTGCCGGCACCGAATTCTTCCCTATCAGATCGATCAGCTCGGGGATCCTTTGCAAACCGGCTTCTGAGGCTGTTGAGATACCTTGGACGCCCTCGACGCGTAGCCCGTAATGGCGTCCAAAATACTGGAATGCGTCATGCGATGAGATCAAGATCCTTTGTCGATCAGGGATCCTTTCTATGGCGGCTTTTCCGTACTGATCGAGCTCGGCAAGTTGATTGGCCAGAATGTCTGCGGCTTTCAAAAAGCGGTCTTGGTATTTGGGCAATCGCTTCGAGAGAGCTTGTTGTATCCTCGGCAGTGTTTTGCTCCAAAGCGCGATGTTCATCCAAATGTGGGGATCGACTGCATCGGTGCCTGGCTCGCCGATGAGTTCCTTTGGATCCAGTGCGTCGGAGAGTGCCACGTGCAAGCGATCGGACTTGGCCGGGCTACTGAGCACATCGGCCATCCGTCCCTCGAGCTTCAGGCCGTTGTAAAAGACAATTTCGGAGAGGACGATTGCCACGACATCGTCTCGGATCGGTTTGTACAGATGGGGATCGACTCCGGCGGGGATCAACTGTGTGAGTCGAATCGCATCGCCTCCGATGCTGCGCACCATATCGGCCACCATACCGGTGGTTGCAACGACTTGGATCGCATCGGGATTGTCCGATCGAGTTTCTTGCTTGAGATCTCGATTTGGCAAACAACCGGCAAGAGTCACGCCGCTTGCTCCCAGCGACAAGGCTTTCAAGAATTCTCTGCGATTAGACCGCATGGAGTAGAGCCTTGCTCACCGTGCAAAAGGTTAAATGAGATTCGCAAGATCGTTTAGACCGATGGGTTCTTTCGATGCAAACGGTTCACCGTAGCGAACACCGATCGCCTTACCCCAAGTGGCCGACTGCTCTCGCAATTGCTCGATGAAGGGAGTTTCGGCGTGCTGCTTGCCTTCGACGAATTGGCTATGGTAAGCCATGATCGAGTCGTGTTTGGCTTGCCATTGCGAACTGATATCCATGATCCAAGCTGGTTGCGGGATATGCTTCAGATGGATGCAGTAGTAGTAGAAGACACGTTGTGGGTGAAATGGTTTTCCGGGCAAGTCGCATTTGGTTAACTTGCTCCAGAATCGTGCGGCCTCGACCAACTCGGTCGCCGCGACATGATCCGGATGCGCATCGAGCCAGTAGGGTGCAAAGACCCAGCGGGGGCGAGCAAGCCGAAAGACTCCGGCGAGTTTGGCTCGATTCTCCAAGCTCGCTTCGAGAAAACGGTTGGGCAATCCCAAGTTGTATCTCCAGGTCACCCCAAGGTGCCTGGAGGCTTCGAGGGTTTCCGCTGCTCGTTTTTCAATCGAGCCATAAGGAGTAGGTTCACCGTTGGTCAGATCCAAGATCCCGACCTTAGAACCTCTTTGGATCATCTTGAGGATCGTTCCACCCATCCCCAATTCCGCATCATCAGGATGGGGAGCGACCACGAGCATATCGAGTGGATCGTCTAACGACGGCAGGCCTGGATAATCGTGATGCAACGAAGGAAGCATGGATTGGATAATCAAGTGTTTGCACAAGGGGCGATTAAATGTTTATCGATAAGGCGCAAGATCCCTGCAGCAACCAGGGGCTTGGGACCGTAGAGTTGATCCAGTACCGTTCCACCCTTGAGGATGACTTCGACGTTATTCTCATCTGAATTCATGGCTTGGGCACTGTTGGATACGATCATGTCACAGGCTTTTCGACTGAGTTTGACAATCGCTCGAAAGCGGACGTCTTCGGTTTCCAAGGCGAAGGCAACGACCCATTGTTTGGGCGATTTGTTGGCCGCCAGGGTAGCGACAATATCAGGGGTTTCCTTCAGGTGGATCGTGATATCGTTTCCGGTCTTTTGGAGTTTGCTAGTTCCAACGGCTTCAGGCATGTAATCGCAAGGTGCTGCTGCCCCGATCAATCCATCTGCTGTCGAGAAAGCGATGCGCGTTGCATCGAGCATCTCTTGGGTGGTCGTCACCCAAAGAACCTTGGCCTCGGAGGGATAATCGAGCGAAACAGGACCTGAGATGACCGTTACTTGATGCCCCAAATCCAAAGCGGCTTGGGCCAGCGAGACCCCCATACGTCCGCTCGATGCGTTGGTTAGGTAGCGAACAGGATCCAGATATTGTCTGGTAGGTCCTGAAGTGATAACGATATGGGCCACGAATCGCTTACTCCAACCAAGGCTTGCATGCTTGTAGGATCGCCTCGGGTTGGCTCATCCTGCCAAATCCGATTCGTCGGCATGAGAGCCAACCGGATTCGGGCCCGACCAGATGCACTCCGTCGCTATGGAGTTGTTTGACGTTCCTCTGCACGGCGGGTTTTTCCCACATCGGGGCGCTCATTGCCGGTGCAAAGACGATGGGACATTCCATATTGAGATAGAGGGTCGAAAGAAGATCATCGGCCAACCCCAGCGCGCAAGATGCGATCACCCGAGCCGTCGCAGGAGCCACAATCATGAGATTGCAGTTTTGAGCAAGTTCGATATGAGGCCCGAGCGGATACTTTGGATCCATCGGATCGATGACCGCTGGAGTTCCCGTAAGGGCCGAGAAGGTGGCTGGGGAGACGAACTTGGTGGCCGACTGGGTCATGACCACCGAGACAACGTGCCCGGACTGAACCAACTGGCTCACGAGCATCGCGGATTTATAAGCTGCGATGCCTCCGGAAATTCCCACGACGATCCGTTTCTTGTGCGTCATGATGGCTGCCAGAGGTGGCTACCGAAAGACCTTTACAGATCGCCGGCATCCAAATCCAACAGGTCTCCTTGCTCGGTGGTTTCACCGAAGATCTTCAGCTCACCTGTGGTGGTCAGGTAGATCTTGTCTTGCAAAATTTCTTGTATAACGATCTCCATTTTGTCGTCCGAATGCAGATCGACCAAGGGGCGGCCGCCTCGGTTGAGTTGCACGAGGCGCTTTTGGATCAGGGTCGAGAGTTTGAATCTGCCCCCGACTTTATTGACAATCGCTTCTTCTTTGAGCTCTTCGAGCATCAGCACGCCTCGTGTTTGAAAAAAGTTTTGGTAAATCGTTCGAAGATCACAGATCCGTCAGGATGCCTGATTCGGCCTAGTATCGTATTGGCATAACAACCGGCAAACTTGCGACACGGTGTCCTCTAGTATGTCGTTTGTAACACTGTGTCGGTAGTGGTCTTTAAGTCCCATTTCCTCACGAGCCACCTGCAAGCGTCTCTCGATGGCTTCTTCGGTCTCGGTTCCCCGATCCCTCAATCGCCGCTCGAGCTGCTCCATCGACCCTGGATCGATGAAGATCGTAATTACTTTCGGGTCGTAGTCCAGGACGGCAAGTGCCCCTTGGACGTCGATCTCCAAGATTATCCATTTTCCTGCGGAAAGACCAGACGAAACGGCTTTTTTCAAGGTTCCGTACCAGAACCCACGACCGAAGACCTCTTTGCATTCAAGGAATTCGCCTTGTGAGCGTTTCTGCTGGAATTCCTCCGGGCTTAGAAACCAATACTGTTTGCCGTGAATCTCCCCGGGCCGGGGAGGTCGAGTCGTGGCCGAGACGCTCAGTTCGAGGGGAAGAGGGCAAGTCTCGATCAATTTGGCCACGATTGTCGATTTTCCGGAGCCTGACGGCCCCGAGATAATGATCAGCTTTCCCAACTGTTGCTGGTCAGAGCTATTCGACATTTTGCACCAGTTCCCGAATTTGCTCGACGGTCGTTTTGATCGCCACGACCAGATGCGAGATGGACGCATCGTTGGCTTTGGCACCAATCGTATTGGTCTCGCGTCCGATCTCTTGGGTCAAAAAATCCAACCTGCGCCCCTGAGAATCCTTGGCCGCTACCGTTTCGGCGAACTGGTCCAGATGGCTTTTTAGACGGACGATTTCCTCGCGGATATCGCTGCGGTCGGAAAACTGAATCACTTCCCTGAGCAGATCGATTTCTCCGACATTCGGAACCAATTCACTCAGAGATGCCCGAACCCTGCTTTCGAGACGCTTGCGATAATCCGACAGAACATTCGGGGCCCTGAACTCGATTTCATCAACCTTTTGGGCGACGTTGGCAATCGCTTCGAGGAGCTCTTTTGCCATTTGATCCCCTTCGATCTTTCTCATCCGATTCAGGTCGTCGAGGGCTTTTTCGAGGGTCGTTAGTACCAGTCCTGCGATTTTTTCAGGATCGGCCCCCTCGCTTGGCAAGAGCACGCCGGGGAGTTGCAAGACCGATCCGAGCTCGACTGAATACGGAACCTCTCGAGCCAACACACTGCGGACTTGATGGATGTAAGAACTAAGCGTTTGGACGCAAACCTTTTGAGCCGATAGGCTTGCAGACCCAGTGACTCGGATCGAGACATGCACCGTGCCGCGACGCACCTTGTCTCTGACGAAATTCTCGATCTGCGGTTCGAGGAAACTCAAGCTCTCGTGAAGCTTGTACGTTACTTTGAGGAACCGATTGTTGACCGATCGGATTTCAACATCGATCGCCAGAGAATCAGAGGATTGTTGGGCTCTTCCATGGCCCGTCATGCTCACAAGGCCAAGCATTGTTATTTCGGAGTTTCAGCCGGGGCTGGAGTAGCCGATGGCTCACTCGTGGCAGCAGCGGGCGGTGAAGGCTCGGTGGCAGGAGGAACTTCTGCCGGTGCCGGTGGGGTCTCGGTAGAACCGTTCCCTGGGGTGCCAGGTTCGGTGCCCGGCGGAATCGACGGCAAGCCAGGAATTCCAGTTTCGTCCGTGAATGGATCCATGGGTCGGTCTGAAGCCCCCATGCCTCCGGTGGAACTTGATGACCGAGTGGAAATATCGGCTTCAAAATCCGGCCCTTGCTCCTTGTACCAGAACGCAGCCAAGGCGCAGACGGTGATCCAAAGAAGAACCAAGACAGCAGTGATCCTGGTGAAAATATCTCCAGCTTTTACACCGAAGGCGCTTTGACCTCCGAGACCACCTAGGGCACCGGTCAGTCCGCCTCCTCTGCCTCGCTGCAACAGAATGATGGCAACGATCAGGAACGATAGGATGAACAGAAGCGAACCGAAAATATATTGGGATAACACCCCTAGCGGCATGAGCACGGCTAATAAACTCCGTCGTCGGATTGAAAATCGGAATGGCTTATTGGAAAGCACCCAGAAGAATGTAGCAGAAGTGCTTTGATTTGTTGAGCCCTAGGTGGATTTAGTTTCTGCTTTTTGGCCTGCCATAGGTTTGCTTTTGAGGAATTGCTTAAGAGTCCACCTAACAGTTTAGGGTCGTTGACAGCCGTCGGGGGTTTGGTAAGTTGCGAAGCGTTCCATTTTGCGCAAAGCCCCCAACCGATAAACTTTAACAGCTTCTCGCGGTGAGAAGGGGTTTGTCGGGATCGAGGCCAAGGAAAACCAGTGGCCGGGAAGCAAAGCCCCATGAAAAAGTCTCCCAGGACAAAGGCTTTGGAAGTAGCTCAATCCATGAAATTAGGATGTGCATTTTGAAGGCGTTTTGCGTGGATTACCCTATTTTTCTCTCAGGAGGATTTCCTATGAGTCAGTTGCGAGTGGTTGTTTTGACGGCCGTTGCGTTTGTAGCAGCGGGATTTGGATCGGTCGCTATGGCCGGTTGCGGTGGTGACAACGGTTGTGGTGGCACGCGCGGCGGTTTGCTCTCGCGCTTGCACTCGAAGAAAGCTGCTTGCAGCGGAGCTGTTGCCAAGGATTGCAGTGGTGGTGGAATGCTCAGCAAGCTCGGTAGCCGCCGAAGTGCGAAGTGCTCGGGTGCAGCTGTTTCGAACTGCGCACCAGCACCAGCCCCTGCTTGCAACACCGGATGCGGTACAGTCGAAAGTGGATGTGGTTGCGGTTCAGCAGCCGTATCGAGCGGCTGCAGTGGTTGCGGCACAGTGACCTCCGAGCCAGTGATGGTTGGTTCTGCACCTTGCACCAACTGCTCGGGTACGGTCAATGCCGGCACGGTTGAGAGCTCTTCGGTAGCTCCACCAACACCCGCTGCTTCGAGCGTTCCAGCAGTTCCAGCAGCGCCAACTGCACCTGCAGTACCAGCAGCACCGGCTGTGCCAGCAGCACCTGCAGCACCTGCAGCACCTGCAGCACCTGCTTCTGCAAGCGACGTACCGAAGGCCTAGTCGGGTCTTGCTCGAAGGCGTTTTTTCAAAATGAGTCAAGGGCATGCTTAGGCATGCCCTTTTTTCGTAGGCAAGCTGATACGAATCGGATGAAACAGTCGTTACAATTCGGGAATCCCCAATCCAGGGGAGCCAATCCCTATTCATTGGATGACCAGACGTCGAGGAATCTCTTGCCCGAGACAACAACAAGCGAAAAGCCTTTAGTGACCATTTATACCGACGGGGCTGCGGAACCTAATCCGGGGCCTGGAGGCTACGGAATTGTGCTCATGTCGGGGCAGCATCGACGGGAGGTTTCCGGGGGATTTCGCCTGACGACCAACAATCGCATGGAGCTTTTGGGAGTGATCGTCGCCCTCGAAACGCTCTCGAAACCTTGCCGAGTAAACCTCTACAGCGACTCGAAATACGTGGTCGATTCGATCAAACGGGGTTCACTGGATCGATGGAAACAGAACAAGTGGCAACGGGGTCCGGGGCAACCGGTCAAGAATGTCGATCTATGGATGAGGTATCTTGCGGCCTCTTCCAAGCATTCGATCCGATTCCACTGGGTTAAGGGCCATGCGGGCGTGGCTGAGAATGAACGTTGCGACGAGCTGGCGGTTGCAGCGGCTCAAGGCTTTGACTTGCCCGACGACTCTGGCTACCTGTCGGATCCTTCGAGCAGCAGGGTGCAAAGGGGTATTGAA
>Ga0315906_10006935_pt1 | contig 13877 bp, 10 predicted proteins | sample LakEriMetagenome_4_FD_203526 | JGI IMG/M metagenome (GOLD analysis project Ga0315906, IMG submission 203526) | Freshwater fungal communities from buoy surface, Lake Erie, Ohio, United States - Buoy 2 MA122 | ecosystem: Environmental > Aquatic > Freshwater > Lake > Lake biofilm | place: USA...
AACTGTTTGGTACGTTTATGCACGAAGCTTTAGAGCTTGCACAGGTAGAAAGTCTTACATCTGGTGTTGCCATTTATGATGTAATGACACAAGAGTTCTTTGACAACGCGCTAAAGAACTACAAAGAAAAGTATCCTTTCAATATTGATAACCTCACTGAACAAGCCATGTTTGAAATGGCGCGGGGTCTTGCTATGCACATTACAGTCTTTAATGACAAAGGCTTTATGATTCTGCCAGAGGTTACTATTACAGGTACCACAAAGACAGGCAGCATGGTGGTGGGTCGTCTTGACTTGCTCTTGATTGACTCTCAAGGACGTGTAAACGTGTTTGACTTTAAGACCAAGAAGGTTAAGCGCCTTATGGAAACAAACCCAGATGGCACAAGGTCTATAAACGTAGACGGCGCACTGGTTCATCTTGCAGAAAAGACCTTTACTGTAGACAACAAACCTGGTACAGAGGCAGCATTCAAAGGCACCAACCGGTCAGCCTATGACACCTGGACTTTGCAATTGAAGGTCTATGAAAACATGCTGACACAAAATGGCCTGGAGGTCAATAAGCAAAGCATTGTAGCACTGATGTATGAGACAGACGATGAGGGTAAGTTTGAAGGTGCTGCTATACATGTTTTTGATGAGAAGTACTACTATGACTATGCAAAAGGCGCCAATGTTCCCAACAACAACGGGTATTGGAAAACAGAACCTACTTTTGGCTATCAGAAACTTGATTCTTTCAGAAAAACTGTAGATCAGCAGATTCCTATTTCTGAAGAAGCTCAGGCAGAATCAAAAAGAAAAGCTCTCATCAGCGATCTTAAAATCACCAAAGAACAGAACACTGCCCTGAAGACCAAGATACAGGGTGCCATTACCACAGAGCTTAACGACACCCTGATACAGATTGAAAAACTCAAAAGAGAGGGTAATGACACAGTATTACTGGCAGCACTTGAAACCCGTCGCAGTACACTGCGCACCTACCAGGATATTGTAGGTAAAGTGACAGACGACAGTGAGCTATCTTTTGCGTATAATTTCTCTAATCTTTTGGACACAGTTGAGCGTGACGTTCTCAGGCTAAGCAACCTTGCAGACAACGCAATGAAAAACTTTAAGCTGTCTCCTGACCTGGCAGTGAGTAAAGAAGGACAGGAAATATTGAGGATCTATCAGATGAGCAACTCTCTTGGTCTGGTCTTTGATCTTTTACAAGACACCATTACTGAAGCGCGTAAAAATACTGAGAACGCTTTTGTTGTAAGTGAGTTGATTGATGATAGGTTCACTGCTATCCATGGAGCACTTAACAATATTGAAGCAGCATTTTCATATACTGCCTTGCACAATGCTGTGCAGGTTTTGAAAGTTCCAGGAGAAAAGATATTTACCAACGTAAACACAGAACTCAAGGAAGTTCTTGAGCTTGAAATAAAAAAGCTTGAGGAGCAGCTTAAAAAACTGGAAGAAGGCAAGTCAGCATCAGTTCTGAAAGCTTTTAAACACAACGCGCTGATGTTTATGGACAGCTCTTACAAAAAGCGTGTGGCTGAAAAACTTTCACAAAATGGTTTAGAACCAGGTGTACTGGTTCAGATGGAAAACCTGCAACGCCAGATCCTGCAGAAAAAAGCACTGCTGGAAAGCGGATACATGTTCAATGATGAGTTTTTGAAAAAGTACATTGAAGGCATCAGAGATCCTAATGCTCAGAACTATGCAGGCCGTCAGGGTACTTTCTCTGGCTCAGGGTTTTTCCGTAACACATATATGGACCAGTTTATTTCTTCTGCGTCCAACTCTGAACTGGCAATCAGTGCGTTCACCATTATGCTCAAGAATGCAGAAGCTGAGGCGCGTCTTGCTATTCAGAACAACTTTGCGTCTATGCAGTTTGACCAGAAGCGTGACGCACTTTTACAACGATACACTGTAGAGGAGCTTAATGACCTGATGTCTGAGTATCGCGACCACACGTTTTTGAACAGCAACGGCGAGCTAGAAACAGTACGCCGTCTTTACATGAGCGCACCTTATACAGAAGCCTATAAAAACACGTTCAAAGAGTACAATCTTAAGTTGCAGATTTTCAGAAAAGAGATGTCCAATCTCAAAGCTGAAAGCCACAAGAAAGCTAACACGCCGGAGGGTCCTGCAGCCAAGCAGGTTTACCTGGACAAGGTTGCGGAGTATGAGCAGTACAAAGACCAGTACTTGCAATGGATGATAGATAACGCACAGCTTCCTTATACAGAAGCTTTTTACTCTTTGCAGAAAGCCTTGCCTCAGTCTATCCGCGAGGAGTTGCAGAAACGCTACTTTGAAATGGAGACCATTGTTTATGACGTAGGTAAAGGCAATGAAATACTTCTGGAAGAGTACGACTTTGAGCGTATTCAAGAACTTGAACAGGAGATCAGAACCCTGCGCCAACAGGCTAAAGAAATGAGCCCTGAGTACGCACAGTACATGGACCAGCTCAATGATCTTTATGAGTATGATGTCAATATCAACTTTTATGAGCGCATGCGCGACAGCGCCATGGTACGCTACAAAGACTCACACCCTGAGCTTTGGGAAAAGTGGCAAAAGACCAACGAGGTACAGCGTCCAACAAAAAGACCTGAATTGCCTAAAGAACTAACGCGCGGCACTAATGTCATGTACCAGGATCAGATCTGGACAGTTGTCACAGAACGCGCAGCAGGATCAGTAGACCTGGTCAATGAGGACGGTGAAACTGTGGTAGCTATGCGTGAGGATCTGCAGATGCTTAACTGGCATGAACAACTGGGGCTTCTTTATGAAGCCAAAGCAGCCATTGCAGGCAGTGATCCTGAGATACAAGAGCTGATGGAAGAACGTCGCGCCATTCTGCGTCAGTACAAAGTGGGAGGACGTCTGCAGCCCAAGTTCATGAGCGAGGATCATGTGACAAGACTTGATGAAATTGCAGGTCTGATAGAAGAGATCATGTTGGAAAAGAGAAACACTGGCGTGCTTGATATTCAGCAGAAAGCACAACTTGTGCAAATATCCAATGAGATTAAAAAGATTTCTGAGAAACGTCTTGCACAGGGATACCTAGATACTTTTGATGAAAAACTCAAGATCCTTTACGCCGCACAGCGTGAGATGATCACTGCAGAAAATGATCTTGCTACAGCGACTACCAAGGCAGACAAAAAAGAAATTGATGCAGCACAAACTGCTTTAAGCAAAGCAGAGGCTAATTTCAGTAAAAAGGAAAAAGAGTTTCGCACCTGGTACAATCTGCATCACAACAACAAATACAAGTCTGTCAGCACAGGTTATGATGTAAGGCAAAATGCACTGCCTAAGTCATACAACTTTGAAAACCTGCCAGTTGAGTCTTTGTACTCCTTGTACATGGAGACAGTGCCGCATCCTAAATACAAAATCAAGCGCATCAAAGAAAGCGCCAAGAACCCTGACTTTTTACAGAGTCCTGAAGGTATCCCCATGCCTAAGGCGGTGATGCAAAACAGCAATGGTCAGTATGTAATACGTCCAGGCTTTGAGAGTTCTCCAAATATTTCTGACAAGTACAGAAAGCTTATGGCAGACCCAGAGCTGTTTAGTTTCTATAACGACACCATGACCATGTACTTTGACATTCAGCAAAAAGTAGAAGGTCGCAAGATGGGTTACCTGGTGCCAGGTTTTGCTGCAAGCACCGTAGAGAATATTGCCAGAAAAGGTCTTGTAGGGTCACTGAATAACGAGTACCAGAAGTTTGTAGAAAACACCTGGCGCACTCACAGCAAGATTGACCAGGTAGATGGCATCTACGGTGATCTGAACGGCAAGCTGCGTCATCGTTTTACAGAGCAACTTCCTGAAGAACTGCAGACACGTGACGCTATCGGGGCTATTATGAAGTACACCGTTGAAGCCCAGCACAACATTGCCATGCAAAAAGTGGCACCGGCTGTAGAGCAGTACATCGCTTACTTTGAACTTCAGCTTACAGAGCTGCGCAAAGAGGTTGGTACAGGAAAGAAATTTACCACTGAGTCTGGTGTACAGGTAAACATGGAAGAGCGTGTGAAAGAACTTGAGGAGATGCTTAGCATTCTAAACTTTGAAAAACGCAAGTTTCTCTATGGGCAAAGCAAAAGTGCTGCTGCTGGCGACAGAGCTATCAATAAAAAGCTTAACTCAGCATTGGCTTACTCGTCCTTTATACGCATTGGATTTGACCTAGTAAACCAGACCAAGAACTACATTTCTGGTAATGTACAGGCATTTATTGCTGCAGGTGGTATTGCGTCTGACCAATACTCGCGTAAAGACTACATGTGGGCCAAAAGCAAGGTGTATGGCTACGGCGGGTTTTTGCACAACTACTTTGCAGATTTTGGCAAAATTGGTGACGTCAGTGAGTCTACCATGCTGTACAGGTTTTTTAACCCTGCACAGAAAGACTTTCTGGGATACATGAACGAGGTAACTGGTGGCAGAAAGCGCAAAGTAGCTTCGCATCTCACCAGCATTCAGGAACTTGGGTTCATGTTCCAGGACAAGGGTGACACAGAAATTGCTGTCACAGTTATGTACGCAGTGATGAACAACAATCGCTATCGCGTCATTGCGGGCAAAGACGCCCAAGGCAACCCTATCTATCAGAAGGATGCTAATGGAGAGGATGTGATGATCCCTGTGCACGAGATCTATTACAAGGACAGCACAGGCCAGCTGCAACGCAGGCAGGATGTAGAATATGACCAGCAGGATGAGAACCGCGTGCGCAACATCATCTATTCTGAGATGCGTCGCACCCAGGGTAACTACGCTAAAGCTGACCAGACCAAGTTGGAAGAGTCGCCTTTGGGTACGCTTATTATGTTCTTCAGAAAGTACCTGGTTCCTCAGCTGCTCAACCGCTTTGGCTTTTTACGTCCTAACTGGGAAGCTGGTGAAGCTGCCTTGGGTTACTGGAGCGCTGTGGGGATTGTATTCAGAAACTATGGCCCAGGTTACGCAATGAAGCACTGGATCCGCGGGTCCAAACACATGAGCAAGACTAACCAGAACCAGTTGGGTCAACTGCTTTCTCGCAAGATGGACCAAGCAGGGCGTGACGCTATTGTAATGGCTATTTTGACCATGGTGTCCATGATGGCACTGATGTACGTGCGCAAAAAGAACGATGAAGATGAGGAACTGAGCTTTTTGGAGGGCAACGCCATTCGCATCTTATGGGGTGTAAAAGGTGAAGCAACCTCCATGTTCCCTGTAGGGGGAGGTTCTCAGGAGTACATTAAGAACTTCACTACGGCAGTGCCCTTGGTGCGTGAATTTATGGCTTTGCAGCGTCTTGGCAGCCATGCTTTTTACTATGGGCAAGCCATGCTCATCAACGGTGGCCAGGAGCCAGACCCTATGTATGACAGTGAATACTACCAGGAGATATGGAAAGACGCGTTTTACTCACGCAAAAGCGGTGTTTATGAGAAAGGTGACCCTAAAATCGCTAAGGATTTCATGGATCTTACAGGTCTGAAGAACTTCCGCGACTTGGCAGATCCCAACTACAGAATTGACATAATGAAGCGTAATCAGTAGAGATTTCTGCTATATTTGCTTAATATTTTGCAAAAATGCTAAGAAAATTCTTTATATTATTAATGACTACTCTGGGCATAGTGTGCCTGTAGTATTCTTTTTGCATAAAACCAAAGCTTAAAAATGTAAAACCCGATGGCTTCAAAGTTTTTAGTGCCACTTCATTTGGCAAACTTTGCTACAACGCCAGCCAGTCCTGCAAATGGGTTTGTAAAAGTCTATGTAAAAAATCAGTTTCTCACATATTTAGCCCCAGATGGTGTTGAGACAGATGTCGTGTTAAGCAGACCTTTAACAGGTTTTAATAGTCTTGCAAACGCTTCAATTATCACGTCTTCTGACAACCTACTTCAAGCTGTAAATAAGCTTCAAGCAAGTTTTAGGACATTTGAGTTAACAGGTGACGTAACAGGTACTGGTGTTTATACTTCAAACAAATTTGTAGTACAAACAAACGTAGTTGCAGTAAGTGCTGATGTAACTGATTATGATTATGACATTTTAGGAAACAGAGACAGTTCTAATAAGGTTTTTTCTTTACGTTATGCCTTTTTAAGCAACTCCACAAAAGTTTTTTTAAATGGTATAAGACTTACACCAGGAGTTGAATATGATTACATTGAAGTTCAACCTAACAAGATAGAATTTTCTACAGCACCTTTTGATAAGGATTTTATAACTGTAGATTATAAAGCAACATTGTAAAAAATTAGATTTTTTTGTATTAACTTATAAATGACACCTTTAAATTCTTTTTACCCATGCCAACTACACTAATTAGAAAAAGTCAACTTGTCAACTTAGGAATAGTTGACAATGACGTAGCAGCAAACGCTGCGATAGCAACCAGCAAACTTGCTGATGGCCTCAATTTTATCAAAAAAGACGGCTCTATAGTAATGACTGGTGCCCTTCAAATGGGCAGCCAGAAGATCACAGGTCTTGCAGATCCAACTGCCGCGCAAGAGGCAGCTACCAAAAACTACGTTGACACAAGAATAGATAGTGTCTCCCAGGGTCTTGATGTCAAGGCTTCTGTAAGAGCCGCTACTACAGCAAACATTACATTGTCTGGAACACAGACCATTGACGGTGTAGCGTTGAGTGCTGGTGATCGCGTGTTGGTTAAAAACCAAAGTACTGCTTCTGCCAACGGTATTTATGTGGTAGCCGTAGGCGCATGGTCAAGATCAACAGACGCTGATGCTAACGCTGATGTTACATCAGGCATGTTTACTTTTGTTGAAGAAGGAACTACCAACGCTAATTCAGGTTGGGTGCTCATTACAGACGGCGCCATTACGCTTGGAACTACAGCTCTTTCTTTTGAGCAATTTTCAGGCGCTGGTCAAATAACTGCAGGAAATGGTTTAAGTAAAAGTGGAAACACACTAACAGTTGTTTCAGCTAACACTGACAACATTACAGTTGGAGCAAGTGGTATAAATCTTGCAGCTGTTAGTCTTTCAACAGGTTCTGCAACAGCTGGAGTTAGTTTTGTAGCAACCGTTACAACTGATAGTTTTGGACGTGTCACAGGACTTAATACAGGATCAGTAAGAAATGCAACAACAGCACAAACTGGTATTGTACAACTTGACGATTCAATCAACTCAGTTCAAACAAATCGTGCTGCTACTGCAAATGCTGTAAGAGTAACCTACGAACTTGCCGCTGCTGCTTTACCGCTGGCAGGTGGTACCATGACAGGAAAGATTACCCTGCTTACATCCACAGCTTCTTCTGCATCATTGAGATTGCAGTCTGGCTTAGATCCTACGACTCCAGTTGCAGGTGATATCTGGAACAAAAGCAACGCCTTGTCTTTTTACAACGGTACAGCTGTAAAGACCATTGCTTTTACTGACTCCAACATCACTGGTACTGCCGCTAACGTGACCGGTACTGTAGCTATTGCTAACGGTGGTACAGGTGCAAACAACGCTGGCGATGCTCGCACCAATTTGGGTCTTGCTATTGGTACAAACGTACAAGCTTATGATGCTGACTTAGCAGCAATTGCCGCACTCGCAGGAACTTCAGGTCTTTTGAGAAAAACTGCTACTGATACATGGAGTCTTGATACAAATACCTATCTTACAGCTGCTACAGCTGTTACTTCTTTTTCAGGTGGCACTACGGGTCTTACACCTGCTACAGCAACTAGTGGTGCAATTACTCTTGGAGGCACACTTGCAATTGCTAATGGTGGTACTGGTTCAGCTACAGCTGCTGGTGCAATTGTAAATCTTGGTTGGAGGTTCAAAGAAACACCAACTGTTGTAACTGCAAGTACTGTTTATACTGTTAGTTTTCCTATTTCTGATGGTACAGAACATGTATATGTCAATGGAGTATTAATGAAAAAAGGAGTAAGTGATGATTATCAAATAGGAACAGGTATAAATCAAAATCAGATTACTTTTAACTATTCGCTTACTGCTGGAGATACTATTCAAGTCACATATCTTAGAGATTTTGGAGCAGGTTCATAATATTTAAAACCGTTTAAAAAAGCTGAGTAAAATCAACAATATATGCCAAGAACCAAAGTGAATGGTGTTCAGATTGTTTCTGACACAATTGACAGTGATCTCATTAAGCAAGGATCTGTAAGCAGATCTGATTTGAACACCACCACTGTTGGTCAGGCTGTTGTTGCAAAAATTGTTCAAGGTACAGGTATATCAATCAGCTCAACAGGAGCTGATTCAGGCACCGGCGATGTAACAATCAGCGCGTCAGGTAATTATCTCACAACTGAAGATGCTACTGCACTGATGATTGCATATGCTGTTGCATTGTCTTAAACAGAACTAATGAAAACACTGATAACAAACTACACTTTTGATGCGTCAGCAAAGACGATAAGTTTTGATGATTACACTGGTGTTGATCTAAACAGAGTACTGTTGATCACCAATGTGACAACAAACACTATTATATATAACTTTGCCAACTCTCTTCTGGGAGGTTCTGTTTCAGGAAATGTGCTTACACTGACATACAATACAACAAGTATGTCAGACACAGACACTCTTCAGATTTATTATGATACTGAGTATATTCCAGCAAGTGACCAGCTTTTGAATGCTCTTTATGACATGGTTAAACATTTGGAAGTCCTTTCTTATTCAAAAGGTACTTTTGCAGATATAAGGGTAACACCGACAGTAACACCAAACATGAGCACACTTTCTAACATTAGCTCTCTTGGTGGCTACTCTGCAGGTTCCTTAATGAAGGACCTTGACAACCTTTCAGCGATTAACTCAAACATCAACAACGTAAACTAACAATGGCTATACAAAATAACAAGCCGCTTTTGCACCGCAAGGAGTGGCAAATGATGACTCCCTGCCCAGTGTCTACAGGTGCTGGTGTTTTTATGGTAAAAGACCCAGCAGGAGTAAGACGGACTGCTCTTTTAGTTGCTAGTACCACTTCTCAGTGGCTCTATGATGTAAACCAGGATGCCTGGCAACAAATACCATCAATGGCACTTGCAGGAACATTTGCAGCTGGTGCATGTGGGTCTTGGGCGTTGTGGTCAAACACGCTTACCGCAACAGGAGGAACTACCACAACCATCACTCTTACAGCTACAATTACAGGAAAGTTAGACGGGCGAACTATATGGTTTCAAACAGGAACCAATCAAAACGCAAGAGTGGTGATTGATACTGTCAGGATAAATCCTGGTGGAACCCATACTATATTTTTAAAGACTGCATTGCCAAACGCAGTAGCAAACGGACATACGTTCAAAATTGATTCTGGGGTTTACTATGTTTTAAACGCGTATACTTCAGTGGCAGCTGGTGTATTTAAGTCATACGATGTTGCTACAGGAACTGTTACCTCACTGACAACCACAAACTTGCCAGCTTCCTGGGGTACTGATGGAAGAATTGTCTCAACGCCTTCAAACGTAGGTGCTTTTGTTTCTGGGACAACTACTTCTGCTACTTCAACCACTTTGGTAAATTCATCAAAAAACTGGACAGTTAATCAGTGGTCAAACTACCAGGTTACAATAATTTCAGGCACAGGTGCAGGACAAACAAGAACAATATCATCCAATACTTCTACAACCCTTACGGTGTCTGCAGCATGGACTGTGACACCTGACTCAACTTCGGTTTATGAAATAGAAGGCAATGATGACTTCCTGTACATTTTAGGAAACGGAGCTGTTACCATGTACAGGTACAGCATTTCTGCAAACACAATCACAGTTCTATCACCTACAGCAGCAAGATCTTCTGCACCAGGTGCAGGAATGAGCGCTAACTGGATAGCAAACACTGCCATATCAACCTGGACAAATGAAAATGACTATCTTGATGGAAGATTTATTTATTCTTTCAGAGGTGCTGGTACATCTACTTTACAACGTTATGACATTGCACTGAACACTTGGTCAGACGTGGCTTATGCGCGTCAACAAGAAACGTTCACCACAGGAAGCTCGTTTGATGCTGATGGTAGAAGAATATACGCTAACAAAGAAAATATAGGCAGGATACTTTTTATTGATGTTACAGACAATGAAATGACAGGTTTCAGTACAGACTTTTATCCTCAGTCAACAGCAGTAGTTGGTGACAAGACTTTTACAGTTTCATACAACGATGGGTCTGGACAAGAAATCAAGTGGCTTTATTTTATTGGAAACACCACAAACATCCTCAGAAGGATTATGATATTTTAACCATGGGCAATACTGAAAAAATAGAATTTCTTCAAAAAAGGTTGCTGTTTCTAAACACGTGCCTTGCAGGTTTTATGCAGATAGGTGACGTGTCAGAAGTAGAACGTCATCACATTATGATTGATCAGGCGCAAACAGAACTCTCAGAGCTCATTAAAATAGAAGAAGATGCAGATAGGTAATCAAAACTATCCATGGACAGACAGTGTTCTGGGTTTTAAGATTCCAGAGTATGACGCCATTGATCTCACCTACAGTGGAGATCATATTGCAACTGTAACCTATAAAAAAGCAGGTGTTGTTGTAAGAGTTCTGACTTTAACATACACTAGTGGCAAATTGACAAATATTACTCAGACAGCATGACCACAGTTGTATTTAATCCATTATCTGGAAAGTTTGATCTCATCAATGTCATTGACCCAAATGATCAAATTCTTTCTACAAGAGCAAATGATGTAGCAACAGGTGCTGCTCAAATATATTTGAACGGTGCCAGTGGTAACAGAATTGACTTTAATGCAAATGGTACATCTGCGCCAACATTTACTACCAGAAGTACTGGTACTAAAATAGTATTAAATCCTTCAATAACTACTACATCTGTAGATACAGCAATTGGCTACTTGAGTGATGCAGGTGGTCCTGCAATGTGGTTTTCAATGGTAAGTAATATCAGTGGGCGCTTTGCTTTCTTTGGTGGTCAAACAGAAGTTTTCAGAATAGCTTCGTCAGGGCAAATTCAACTCTCTGCAGGCACAGCGGCATTACCTGTAATATCTGCAGGTTTGGCAAACAGCGGTGATTCAAATACTGGTATTTATTTTCCAGCTGCAGACACCATAGGTTTTGTTGAAGGAGGCGTTGAAGCAATGCGTTTAGATGCTAATGCGAGATTGAATTTAACTGCTGGCACCGCTGCAAATCCTATTATCAACGCTGGTCTAAATAGTTCTGACACTGACACTGGTATATATTTTCCAGCTGCAAATTCTGTATCTATTTCTACAGGTGGAACAGAACGTTTCAACGTTAACAGTAGTGGTATTCCTACATTTACTTATGCTGATAATACTTTTCAAGGTATCAACATTAGAAATACGTCAAATACCTCTAATGCACTAAATGGTTTGACCATTTATGATTCTGCTAATACATCAGTTGGTCAGTTTAATTATGTAAACAGTGTTTTTGCAAACGGTGCTTTACAAAATACAGTATTAATCAACAGTGTTGGTAATGTAAAGTTAGGTTTTGTGGCTAGCAGCAACATTTCTGCTAGCACAAATTCTGACATTTACTTTCAAGCAGGGTCAACAACAGCTGGAAGAATGATCTATGTAGCAGGTCAAGCTGCTATGGTAGGCATTGGAATGGGTGCTACAGTACCTTCTGCAGCAAGATTGCAAGTAAGGGGTTCAGGATCTACTTCATCAACAACGACATTACATGTAGAAAACTCAGCAGCCACTGCTAGTTTGACAATCATGGATGATGGTCAGATTAGGGTAGGTGCCGGTTCAGTGTCACTTCCAGTAATATCAGCAGGCTTAAACAGTTCTGACACAAACACTGGCATATACTTTCCAGCAGCTGATGCAATTGCTTTTGCAACAAATGGAATAAGAAGAGTAAGAATGGACAACACAGGTGTTGGTGTTCATACAGATCCTTCAGCGCATATACATTTGTCTACAGATCCTGCCACAAGCAAATGGCTCAGAATTGATGCTACAAGAAACGCGCTGGCTCCAGATGAAAGAAACAACGGTGCACCTGATACTGGTGTAGGATCACTTGTAAATAATGGTAAGTATCTTGCTGAACCTAATTATTGGATGGAAATATACTTAGGAACAGTCAAAGTGTTAGTGCCTTGCTATACAGAAGGATGTGGCAACTGTCAATTGCCAGGAGATCCATAAACCTTAGTTAATTTTTAAAAACACAAACATGGCTTTACAAGCAACATCATCTCTTAAGTATAATCATGGAACTTATGAGAGCCCATATTTTCGCCTGGTGTTACACCTGAGCATCAATGGTAATGAAACACCTGTAGATTGCGTGATGTACTCTTCCAAAGAAGATTACACAGATAATGCAGTTCCTATTACAGTGCTACCGTTTTATATTGCAAATCAAGAACTGAGTGCATCAAACAATGCTGACGGAGTTGTTAACAAGTTTCTGCTTGAAGTAACCAAAAGAACAAAGTTTCTGTTAGAAGAAATGTTTTCAGGTGTAACTTTTGAAATTACAGGAATCCCTTTAGAGGGAGAGTAACTAATCCAATAACTCAATGAAAGCTAAAACATCAACTCTGTCTACTTTTAACAAACGACCAAAGGTTTCACGCCCTGGTATTCATGCAAAGACAAAACAAAGCCGCGGAAAAGGTAGTAGAAACTACAAAAAACCTTATAGAGGTCAAGGAAAATAGTTGCATGATCTACAAAATGTAGTTATCTTTGTAGAGTTTAAACACTCATTATTATGGCCAAAAATAAAAAAACCAAACTTACAGTTCAACAATTACGTGATATTCATGTAGAACTGAATGGTAATCCTACATCAGGTGTGAAAGGATTGCTTCAAGAAAAACTTCCTTTTGTGCTTAAATTCCACATCACTACTGTTGCAAAAATTGCTTCAGAGGTTTATACTACAACAGAAGAGATGCGTATTGAACTTGTCAATCAATATGGAAAGCTCAATGCAGGAGGATTCATCAATGTGGAAGCTACTGTTATTGAAAAAGGTAAAAAAGGTGAACCAGACAAAGAGGTTGTTAACCCTAACTACACCAAATTTGTCAAAGAATGGAATGACGTAGTGCAAGTTGAAAAGGAAGTTGAGCATCATGCGTTTACTATTGAAGAGTTTGAGGGTCTAGAAACAGACGCAAACTATCCTGCGTTCTTCAGCTTGTTAGATTTAGGTTAAAGCACACCTGTTAAAAAAAGAAAAGGGCCAAGAGTTTCTACTCAAGGCCCTTTTTCTTTTGCACTTAAGTGAACTGTCTCAAAGTTCAAACGCCTGGATAGTTTTTGCAAAAGGAGCTCCAGGTATCTCCTTTACAAGTTGTAGCATCTGTTGTGCCAGTTCGCGTACTTCTTTCTGAGCATGCTCAGAGTTCCGCAACTTCAGAAAATGCACAAAAGAACGCCAGTTAAACATCACGTCCATGGTGATCTGAGAGTTCATAGTCTTAAAGAACCTAGCTGATTCCTTGGCACGCTTACGTCCCAGTACTGGCGTAAGTTCTTCCAGACAAGCATGATACATCATATTGGCGTCTTCAGCAAACTCTTTAAGCTTAGTGTACCACTTTATTACTGCAGGATTATCTTGCCAGTCAGCAGGAAGATAATTCTTGTCTTCTTTAAGTTCCTTGTAACGTGCGCTCTCACCGTTGATGCTTACACCAATACGGTGTTTGAGCAGGTGTATGTGTGTTGCTTGGTCTACAGTAACTAGAAAATGTAAACTAGATTTCTCAAAAGGTGTGTGATGACCTTCACTGGCCAGCATCTTAAGCAGCTTGTCAACCCGTTCCAGTTTTT
>Ga0315906_10006942_pt1 | contig 13870 bp, 18 predicted proteins | sample LakEriMetagenome_4_FD_203526 | JGI IMG/M metagenome (GOLD analysis project Ga0315906, IMG submission 203526) | Freshwater fungal communities from buoy surface, Lake Erie, Ohio, United States - Buoy 2 MA122 | ecosystem: Environmental > Aquatic > Freshwater > Lake > Lake biofilm | place: USA...
GAAAAATCATGAGAAGACTTCTTCGGGATGTGGCAGAAAATAGATCCTTAGGTGATGTCACAACCTTGGCTGATCCAACGGTCATGAATCTAATTGGTCAAGGACTATCAACAAGTTCTGATAGCGACTAAAACTCAGCAATAAAGTAGGTAAACCTAGCTACCCCAAAGCTTCTTCTGAGATACTTATATTCAAGGAAAAGAGTTAAATGTCAGATTCAGAAAAGACTTCAGTTCCACGCATGATTCTTCAGGCTGTTGAAGATTTTGCCACCATAGTCAAAGGTGAAGTCGAGATAGCCAAAAAGAGTCTTACCACCTCTGTAAAAAAACTGGGTCTTGGAATTGGTTTTGTTATCACCGCATTTTTACTCTTAAATGTTTCTCTACTTTTCTTACTGATTGCTCTTGCCTATGGATTTATTCAAATTGGATTAGCAGGCTGGATTTCATTTCTTTTGGTAGCAGCAATAATGATCGCATTAGCAGTTATTTTTATTGTTCTTGCTGTTCGATCTTTTAGTAAGGTCCGAGGAATTGGTGATGCTTCAAGAATTGGTAGTGAAACAAAAAGATATTTGAGTGAAAATATTGTGAAACCAGAAAAATCATCTGGTTGGAATTCCTTATAACTAAGCTGCTTTAGCGCAACTTCCTGTTGCTATTGATTCTGTTTTAGATGTTGTTTCACTTATAAGTTTCGCCACTTCACTTGGAGCTAAAGCGTAACCCGTGTTTTTATTTTGTTCATCCGCTGCAAAAACTACACCTAAGACTTGACCTTGATCATTCAATAAAGGTCCACCAGAATTTCCTGGTTTAACATCTCCACCAAAGACAATTACTGCTCTTCTGGCTTCACCGTTTCCATCAATATCTGTGCCAAGGGATTCAAATTCGGCTGAAACCGAAACTGCACTTGTTCTTAGTTTTCCTCCATTTGGATAACCAACAACAAAACCAACTTCATTTGGAGTAACCGGTCCAATAAAGGTTAGTTTTTCACCAGTTAAGCCTGGAACAAAAATTATTGCTATATCTTTTTTTCTGTCCATTGCAATGACTCTTCCCCCAAGTTGAGTTTGCGAATTAGACAAAGTGATCACTGGTTGTTTTACCCCTGCCACAACATGAGCATTCGTTATTACTCTTTCATTAGCGATGATAAAACCTGTGCCAACCATTGCTGCTGAACAACTTTCAGCTATACCATCAATTCGAACGGTTGAAGCAACCGAATTTGTTACTGCAACAGGTATTTCAATCTCACTTTCTAATTGAGAGGGAATAATTCTTGACTCCACCATGCTTCTAAAAACTTCGGGAAGTGGTGAATCAGTAATTACGTTTTGAATCTTTTTGGCTATGTTTTTAAACCTATCTGGCAAGTATTTATCAATTTCTGAAATTACCTGTGATTGGGCAAATAAATTATTTACAGTTTTATTTGGAATAACTTGCGCAGCACTTGAAAGTGTAGAACTTATTGAAGTTACGGCCAAAACAGCTAACATAAATCCAACTAGTGAATCAACAGTTTTCATAAACGGAAAAGGCAATAGAACAACTCTTAAGAATCCTCCCAGGATTCCAAATAAGAACATTCCTAGAGATGCGCCGAGAATTATCGATGTCAATCCAATAGTTGGTCTGAAGCCAAAAGCATTACTTGAAATCAATGATTGAAGACTTGGTGTAGCTAGTGCCCCTAAGGCTCCACCTACTAGCAATCCAATGATGCTTAAAACTATTCGAAGTGTTCCACGCCTAAAACCAATCCAGCCAAAGATTAAGATTGCTGCAGCAAGAAAAATATCAACAATATTCATATCTTTTTAACTTATCGGAAATCTGAGTCTTTTTTAACTAATTTAAGTGCAAGTTCCTTATCCGTCGGCCCTTCACCAAATGACGGACACAAACTAGCAATAGGACAAGCTCCACATGCTGGTTTTCTGGCATGACATCTTCTTCTTCCATGCCAAATAACTAATTGACTCAAATGAGTCCAATACTTGGGAGCAAATATTTCATGCATCGCAAATTCAACTTTTACTGGATCTGTTTCTTTAGTCCAACCAAATCTTCTACTTAATCGGCCAAAGTGAGTATCAATAGTTATTCCTGGAATATCAAAAGAATTTCCTAGAATCACATTGGCGGTTTTTCTTCCCACTCCTGGAAGAGTTACTAAATCATCTAGATTGTTGGGGACTTTGCCACCAAAATCATCACAAACTTTTCTAGCCATACCGATAATGCTGGTGGCTTTGTTTTTGTAAAAGCCGGTTGATCTGATTAATTCTTCTAATTCACTTTTCTTAGCACCAGCAAAGTCTTCTGCTTTTTTGTATTTTTTAAATAATGCAGGGGTAACCATGTTTACTCTTTTATCAGTGCATTGGGCAGCAAGAATTGTTGCAACCAGCAACTGCAAAGGGTTTTTGAAATCTAGTTCACAATTAGCATTTGGGTATAACTTGTTTAACCCGGTATAAATCTTTTTAGCCCGAAGCTTTAATTCTGCAGGAGATTCTTTTGCTTTTGTTGCCATAGCAAGAGATTAAGGGCTAACAGGGACATCAAATCGCACCGGCTTAGAAATGAACTAGAATTAAAGACAAGAGACAAAAGAAGAGGGTTAATGGAAGAAGCAGTCAGAAATGCTCCCCTTTTTCTTGCCCTTGATGAGGAAGCATCTGTTGCTTTAAGAGCCTCTATGGTTGAAATTGATTTCACCAGAGGTCAAGTTGTTTTTGCTGAAGGAGATCCTGGAGATCGCCTTTATGTGATTGTGGATGGAAAAATCAAACTAGGTACCACTTCAAATGATGGTCGAGAAAGCTTGTTAGCAGTACTTGGGCCTGGAGAAATGTTTGGCGAATTATCTTTATTTGACCCTGGCCCAAGAACGGCAACTGCAACTGCACTCACTGAAACAATTCTTTTAGGACTGGGGCATGAAGCACTTGGTCCTTGGTTAACTGGAAGACCAGGAGTTGGGCAAGCTTTATTGAAAGCTCTTGCTCAAAGATTAAGAAGAACAAATGAAAACTTGTCTGATTTAGTTTTCTCTGATGTTCCAGGAAGAGTCGCTAAGGCATTAGTTGAGTTGAATGAAAAATTTGGGGAAAAACGCTCTGAAGGTTTTTATGTTGAACATGATTTAACTCAAGAAGAACTTGCTCAGTTAGTTGGCGCATCTAGAGAAACAGTTAATAAAGCACTAGCAGATTTTGTACAAAGAGAATGGATAAAACTAGAACCAAGAGCGGTTTTATTGCTTGATGTAGATCGATTAAATAAAAGAGCTAGATAACTAGTTTCTTACCCATTCATTTATGGCCTTGATGCAGAACTTAATAAATCTTTTTGATGGTAACTGAGAAAATTTCTGTTTCCAAGTAACGCCTTGAACCAATTCCTTGTTATTCCCTCCGCCACGAGGCAGACTTTTTACGTCAATCTCTTCGAAATTAATTTTCATTTTTTTGTTAATTTTGAGATATGTAAATTTGGAATCATAGAATTTTCAGGAACTTTTGCCAAAATCCTCTTTAAGGTTTCCTGGCGGTAAACTCTCAACGGAGTATTGGCATCTTGAGGAAGGATTCCCACTTTAAAGAAAATTAGTATTCTTGTTCCCATTGAAACTATTTTTCTAAACCATTTGTCGTTATCACGGTGGCTTCTAACCCCCTCAACAATTTCTAAGTTTTTGTCTGAATTAAAGTAGTCTAAGCATTTCTTAATATCTGTGGCTAAAAATTGTCCGTCCCCATCAATTCCAATAACAATATCGAAATCAAGTTTTATGGCTTCCCGTAACGCTTTTAAGGTGGACATTCCGTGACCAAGGTTTTTCATTAAATACCAGGTTTATATCTTGGCGATGATTGTATTTATTTATAATTTGATCTTTAAATTTATGTGATGAATTATCATCTACTATCACAAAATTAACATCTAATAATTGTTCTTTAATATCCGCAACGAAATCGAATAAAACATCACCCCCATTATATTCGGGCATACAAATGATTACTTTTCTCATAATCGTCCAGCTCTAATTTTTGGAAAAATTTCGTTTTCGAACATACTTAACGCACTTGCTATTGCCATATGCATATCCAAATATTGGTATGTTCCAAGCCTACCTCCAAAATAAACATTTTTTTCATTAGGAATTAGTTCTCTGTATTTATTTAGTTTTTTTCTATCGTCTACAGAGTTAACTGGGTAATATGGCTCATCATCTCCAGTGGCAAATCTTGAGAACTCTTTCATAATTAAAGTCGTTGAGGTTTGATAATTTCTCTCGGGATGTAAATGCTTGAATTCATGAATTCTTGTGTAAGGAACATCTAAATCTGCATAATTGATAACACTATTACCTTGAAAGTCATTGACTTTCTCAATGTTTAGTTCAAAATCTAGAGTTCGCCAGGTTAGTTCACCAAATTTATATGAGAAATACTTATCAATAGGTCCAGTGTAAATGACTATTTGATTTGGACTTATTTGATTCCTTATGTCAAAAAAATCTGTGTTAAGAAAAATAGTTGATTTTTCTAATAACTTTTCAATCCATTTTGTGTATCCATCAATTGGAATACCTTGGAAGTTATCATCAAAATATTCATTATTATAGTTATATCTAACGGGAAGCCGTGTAATAATTGATGCTGGTAAATCTCTAGGGTCCAATTGCCATTGCTTAGTTGTATATCCTTTGATAAATGCATTGTAAAGATCTTCGCCAATTAATGAAATTGCTTTAGACTCTAAATCTAAAATCTCTTCATCCTTATAGATGCCACTTAATTTATTTATTTTTGCTTTTGCTTGTTCTGGACTGTAATTAGTATTATAAAATTGGTTAATGGTTCCTAAGTTAATTGGCATTGAATACATTTGATTGTTATGAATTGTATAAACTTTGTGTCGATAATTATTGAATTTTGTAAATCTATTACAGTATTCCCAAATTTTCTCGCTATTAGTGTGGAATAAATGTGATCCGTATTTGTGATATTCAATCTGAGTAGATGTCTCAATTTCAGAGTAACTATTTCCTCCGATATGATTTCTTGAATCGATAACTGCCACTTTTAAACTTGAATTCGAAGTGATTCTCTCTGCGATAGTTGAACCAAAAAAACCTGAACCAACGACAAGAACATCAAAGCTTTGAAATGACATCTCTTATTAGTCTCCGCTTTCTGGTTATTCTCATTCAATAATACAACTTGAAAGTGATATTCTTATTCATAATATGGGCAAATCGGTTTTGATAATTCAAGCAAGAATTTCTTCTACCAGACTTCCTGGAAAATCTATGATGCCCCTTGCTGGCAAACCTTTGGTTTTTCGAATGATTGAAAGGTCAAAAAAATGTCAGAAAATTGATGAGATTGTTTTAGCGGTACCTGACCAACCTGAAGATCAAGTACTTGTTGATTTAGCCAAAGAATTGAACATTTCTTATTTTCAAGGAAGTCTTTTAGATGTCCGGGACAGATATTTAAGTTGTGCAAAAAAGTTCAACGCTGATTACATACTTAGAATTCCTGCAGATAATCCAATACCTGATGCTTCAGAAATTGATAAGTTGATTGATTTTCATTTAGCACATAATCCACATGGATTTTCAAGCAATTTAGCTCAAGTGAATAACTCGGGTTATTTAGATGGGATCGGAGCTGAAATTTTCTCAACGAAATTACTTGAGGAATCAATTTATCGGTCATCTTCTGACACGGTCAAAGAACACGTGCATAGAAACTTCTTCGATTACTCCACTCAAACACCAGTAGATACGTCTTGGTGCCCAATAGCCTCACCAAAGGCACCTGCGGAATTAAGAAGACCTGATATTATTTTAGATGTAAACACATTGGATGATTACACTAAAATAAAAAGGATTTATGACAATCTCTACCCAAAGAATCCAAACTTCACCACAGTTGATGTCATTAATTTCTTGGATAAAGGAATCTAAATAATGGTTGCCTCAGGCAGAGTAGTTTTCTCAAATGGAACTTATGTTCCTGAAGCGGATGCCAAAATAAGTATTTTTGATTCAGCCTTAATGTTTGGTGACATGGTCTTTGAAATGACCAGATCCTTTAATGGCACGCAATTCAAGCTTGAAGAACATATTGAAAGACTCTTTAATGGACTTAAGATCTTAAGAATTCCTATTCAGTACACGCAAAAAGAATTAAAAGATATCTGTTTGCAAACCATGGAAAAGAATCAAGAATTTTTCTTAAAAACAGATGAGCATAGACTCATGATTAACGTAAGTCGCGGACCTTTGTCCATTTATCACCAAGTTTTCGATAATAAAGTTGAGCCAACTGTGATTGTTGCTGATTTTCCTCTGAAGTGGACTGTTTCTGGAATGGGACATTTATTTGATTCAGGAATCAATGCAGTTATTCCATCCCAAAGAGCAATTCCTGCCCATTTGATGGATCCAAAGATTAAAAATCGTTCAAGACTCTTCTATCAAATGGCAAACATTGAAGTGAGTCTTTTTAAAGGTGATAATAACTGGGCTTTATTACTAGATACTGATGGAAATATCTCTGAAGGAACTGGGGATAACTTCTTCACAATTAAAAATGAAACAATTTATTCTCCTCGGGGAAGAAATATTCTCAGAGGAATTAGCCGAGACTACATCTTTGAACTCTGTGATGAGTTAAAGCTTAAATATGAAGAAAAAGATATTGAACCGTACGACGTTTACACAGCCGATGAGGCATTTATGACAGGAACTCCGTTTTGTATGTTGCCTGTAACAACTTTAAATTCTCTACCGATAGGAAATGGTAAAAAAGGCCCAGTGTTTGAAAAACTACTTAATCGTTGGAGTAAAAACGTTGGACTCGATATTGAAAAGCAAATAAAAGCCTTTAATGCCGAAATGACTACCACTGGTAGTGGAGCAAGTCCTTACAAGTTTGCTAATTAACTTTTTCTAGTTCAGTCACAATTTCTGAAAGTATCCCGAATCCACCTTTTGTTTTAAGTACATAATCAACCGAGTTAATGACTCTTTCAACAGCGTCACTTGGGCATAAGGAAAACTTTGCTTTATTAATTGCACCTAGGTCATTTACATCATTTCCGATATACCAAGAATCTTCCCAGGTTAGTTTGTTTTTATTTAAATAGTCATCAATTGCTTGTGCTTTGTCTGAGAGACCTTGAAGGACTTCTGCTCCCATTTTATTACCTCTAGCCAAAACGACTTTGTTTGTTTCGGTGCTTGTTATGACGATTTTAATTCCTAAAGCTTTAAGTCTTTTAGTTGCTAAACCATCTTTTCTGTTGGCTGAAACAAATTCCTCACCATGTTCATTTACCCAAACTCGATCATCAGTAAGGCAACCATCAAAGTCTGTAAAGATTACTTTTGGTTTTTTATCAAAGGAAAGATTTTTACTCACTTTATTGTTTATTCCACTTCAACGGTTAATTCAATTTCAACAGATGCATTTAAGGGAAGAACTGCGATTCCTACAGCGGATCGAGCGTGTTTACCTTTTTCCCCAAAAATTTCCAATAATAATTCACTTGCCCCATTAACAATTGCTGGTTGCTGGGTAAAAGTGGGGATACTAGCTACATAACCAACAACTCTCACAACTTGTTTAATTCGATCTAAATCTCCGATTACGCCTTTGATCGCCGCTAAGGCATTAAGTGTACAAATTCTTGCTGCATTTTTAGCATCCTCTATTTCAACATCTTGGCCTAGAAGCCCTTTTGTAATCAATTCACCATTTACCATTGGGAGCTGGCCGGCGGTGAATACCAAGTTGCCAGTCTGTTTTGCTGGAATATATGCGGCAACAGGTTTAGGAATTTCAGGAAGGGTTATGGACAATAAATCTAATTTTAATTGAATCTTTTCCACCTTAAATCTCTTTTCAGTAATTGAATAATTCGAAATTTCTGTTGCTCGAAATATACACCACGCTTATAAGATGATGCTATCTTGTCTAAGTCTGGCATAAATTTTCGCTCAGAACCAACTTTATTATGTTGCTTGCTTTTGAAAATCGGACAACCTTTCATTCTTTAGCAAGCAAATTAAGCTATTTTAATTAAAATGATTAAATAAAACTACTCCCATGATATTCTATGTCTCTACATATAAATTCCAAAGGAACCTTTGATGTTAAATTTGACTAGATTGCTGAAACGAAAAAATATCGAGAATGATGCCATTTGTGTTATTGGATTAGGAAAACTTGGACTAGTTAAAGCAGCTTTACATGCAAGTACTAGACGTATAACTTATGGCTATGATATTGATTCAAATTTAATCAAAAAGATTATTAATGGTGCAACACCATACGTTGAAACTGGTTTAACTGAATTGCTCAGAAAAGGTACAAAATATTTAAAATTGGATTACGATTTAGGATATTGTTTAGAACATTCAAAGATAGTTTACATTATCGTGCCAACCCCTAGCGATGAAACGGGAAAATTTTCAAACGAATACATAACTTCTGTTTTAACCCAAATCTCTATTCTGATGAAGGATATAAATCACAAATTGACAATCATTGTTTGCTCGACGGTTATGCCGACTTCATGTGAAAAGGTTTTTATTCCATTAATGGAAAAATTAAGCGGTAAAAAAGAAGGCGCAGACTTTAACATGGTTTACAGTCCAGAATTTATCGCTCTTGGAAACATAAAATATAACATGCAAAATCCAGATCTATTACTAATTGGATGCAGAAGTTCAGTAGGTGCAGATATTGCCGAAAAAAGTGCACGCAGAGTAGTTAAGAATAATCCCGTAATTTCAAAAATTAGTTTAGTGGATGCTGAGATTTCAAAACTTGCTGTAAATTCCTTCATCACCACTAAAATTTCGTTTGCTAATTTTATATCAGAGATAGCGGATCAAACTATTGGAGCCAATGCGCACATAATCACAGAAGTTATTGGTTCAGACACAAGAATTGGTAGCAAATACCTAAAACCTGGAACTAGTTATGGTGGACCTTGTTTCCCGCGGGATAATAAGGCAATTTCAGAATTTTCAAAAGCACAAGGTGTGAATCCAGATTTAGCCGAAGCAACGGACGAAATAAACAAAAGACAGCTATCTCGACTCTTCAAGGTAGTGGAGGGAATAAACTTAAAAAATCCAAAGATAGGTATACTTGGATTATCTTATAAAACAAACACTTCTGTGGTTGAGGAAAGTTTTGGCATAACCAGCGCAAGATTTTTTCATAATAGAGGATTTGAGGTATTTGGATTTGATGTATTCAATGAGGAGATTCGGGTTGACGAATCAGTACTTAAATTGTGTAGTAGTGCTGAAGAAGTATTGAATTCCACTGATTGTATTATTGTGATGTTGAATTGTCCTGAATTTAGGGAATTAAGTTATAAATTTTTTGAAAATAAAGTTATTATCGATTATTGGAATTTTATTGGGAAAAGGGATGTAGGGAGTAATGAGTTAATCACAATGGGAAATAATCATGAATAATCTTGAAAAAAATGTAAGTGATTTAAGAGGAAAAAAAATCTTAGTAACTGGTGCTGGGGGGTTTATAGGGGGCCACTTAGTTCGATATTTACTTGAATTAGGTTGTAATGTAAAAGCTGCAGATATAAAACCTGTTCAAAATTGGTATCAAAGTTTTCCAATAGAAAATCACATCCTAGATTTAAAAATAATAGATAATTGCACCCAAATAACAAAAGGTAGTGAAATAGTTATTAATTTAGCTGCAGACATGGGGGGTATGGGATTTATTGAAAATAACAAAGCAATGTGTATGTTGTCGGTTCTAATTAATACCCACCTTTTACAGGCAAGCCATAAAAATAATGTTTTAAAATACTTTTTTGCCTCATCTGCATGCGTCTATAGCCAAGTTAAACAACAGACGGAAATTAATCATGGGCTGAAAGAGTCTGATGCATATCCTGCAGATCCTGAAGATGGTTATGGCTGGGAAAAGTTGTTCAGTGAAAGAATGTGCAATCACTTTTATGAAGATTTTGGCCTGCAAACAAGAATCGCGCGGTTTCACAATGTCTATGGACCATACGGAACTTACACTGGAGGTCGCGAAAAAGCACCTGCTGCAATATGCAGAAAAATCATTGAAGCAAAAATGAATAACACACATGAAATAGAAATTTGGGGGGATGGAAATCAAACTCGCTCATTTACTTTCGTGGATGATGCCGTAACTGGGGTTGAAAAATTAGTGAATTCCGATGTGATTTTGCCAACCAACGTGGGCTCTTCAGATTTATTCTCAATAAATCAGTTGGTTGACATAGTAGAAGAATTAGCAGGCATCAAAGTTAAGAGAAGATACAACTTAAGTGCGCCAAAGGGAGTGCGTGGTAGAAATTCTGATAATTCTTTTATTCTAGAAAATCTTGGCTGGCAACCCACCGTTCCGCTATATGCTGGACTTGAAGCAACTTACAAATGGATATATCAAGAAATGAAAAATGCATAGTCTCCTTTTTGCAATCACTGTAATGAACGAAACAACAAGTTTAGAAAATACTGTACGAATTATTCAAAGAGACTTTGCGTCTAAAGAATATAAAATTTTTTTTATTACGAGTGAAAAAGCCAAATATGATAGTAAAATGGTAATGCGTAAACTATCCGAGGAATCTTCTAGAATTTCTATTTTTATTCAGACGGTTAATGGCGGGGCTGGGTTGGCCTTAAGTGAATTTAGGAGAAAGGTTAACTCGGACTATATCTTTATGCTTGCAGCTGATGGAGAAACTCCTGCGGAGTATTGTATAGAGATGTATAATTTGTTAATTAGACAAAATGTCGACATTGTTCAGGCAAGTAGATGGTTAAGAAATAACGACATGCAAGAATACAACGTAATTAAACGTGCGTTAAATTGGGCTTTCCAAACTTATTTACGACTGCTATATAGAAGGCAAATCACTGATTGGACCTTTGGTTTAAGACTATACAATCTAAAGGCGTATACAATTGGAGATTGGAACGAAAAGGGACATGCTGTCTATCTCGAATCTTTACTCATTCCAATCCTATCGGGGTGCACATTGATTGAATTACCCGTACGATGGAAGAGAAGATTAGAAGGAGGAAGTAATTTAATGAGGCTCAAATTGTTGGAATACGTGTTTGTATCCATTAAGCTACGTTTTCAGTATAAATGAAACTTAAAGTGGGTGTGGCATTAACCACAATTAATATTCCAAAAAATCTTAAAAATTTTTTCGAATTTTTACAGGGTTCTTCTAATGATGTTAGATTTGAATTCTATGTGATTCTTGATCAGAATACAAATTCAGAAACAAAGTCATATTGTGAGCAGTTTCAGAATCAATCCGGGACTGCGGGGATAGAAATATTAGACCCGAGTCAACAAATTAGTATATTTAAAGATAACTTAAGTCTAATGGTAACTACGATTCCATTTTCTTCAATTCAGAGAAGGAATTTCGGTGTACTTTATGCTCTAATGCAGGATTGCCAAGTTGTATATCTGCTTGATGATGATAATTTTCCAATTTCAAATAGCTTTGTGTCAAGTGCAAAATTAATTGGGAAAGAGAACATATTTGAGGATGTTCAACACATTTCTGGGTGGGTAAATACTTGTGATTTTATTGATTGCGTAAATGGGGACCGAATATTTCACAGAGGCTTTCCTCCAAACCTAAGAAATAAGTATTCCGCAAACTACATAATTGGAAAACCAAGTGAGAGAAATAAAATTTCGGTTGTTGCTGGACTTTGGCTGGGAGATCCTGACGTAGATTCAGTTGCCAGACTATCCTCAGAACCTGAATCTAGTTTAGTAACTTTTTCAGGTCATCGCTCTATCTCGCACAATTTAGCTGTATTTAACTCACAAAATACTTTTATAAGTCGGGAAATTGCTATGGCCTATTTTCTAAGCCCGTCTTTGCCACGATACGACGATATTTGGATTTCTTTTGTAATCTCTAAAATGATGACAATCAAAGGGGAAGCCCTGATTTTTGGTGATCCTATAGTGAATCAAATAAGAAACCCCCACGATTACTGGAAAGATGTTGACTTAGAAAAAGATGCCTGGAACGCGACAAACGAACTAGTTGGTTTACTTGAATATATTCCTAATGAGCCGGAGTTGGATTACATTGAACTTGCAGAAAAGTGGATTGCGCGTGTACTTTTATCAAGTGAGATAATTACTGTAAGCAGGCTTGTTCATCGTTTCTTGAGTGAATATGCTATTTGGATTCACGTTGTGTCTAGAAATTTCTATTCAAAACCACTTCTTTAGTTCCAACTCTGGATTTCCAAAAATACATAATTCTAAAAATTAGTGTCAAAATCAAAATAGGATTGATAATGCTATCTAAAGTCGAATAAGATCCATCTATCGAATTTTGCCAAAACAAAAAAGTTTTTGGAGCGAGTAGTGTACACAAAATAGCTAAGAAAATTCGATCTTCAATCAATTTACTCTTCAAATAAATAAGACCGCTGACAATGATCACCGTGTTCATCATTCTATAGTGTGCTGATACTGGTGATACTAAGATGAAAATTAGATTGCAAAAAAGGAATAACTCAGAGAAATTCACTGATTTTATCAGATTTGGAATGAAGACTGCTATGTACATTGTGATAAACGATAAAAACAAAAATATGAAAAAGTAGTGTAAGGATAGTAAATCTTCTAAAATAGACCTGAAGTTTTCAATTTCTGTCCCCCCGTAGAATACTTCCAAATAATTTTGTAAAAAGATAGTTTCTAAACCAAAAAAACTACTGTTGTGTAAAGACCCTCCCCCGTAGATTGCGTATCCGCTATTGTAGTTTTGTAAAATATTTACGAAAACACTTATTTGTTCAAAAAGTGTACCGTTTTCATCTTTGAAGTAAATTGGGGTGATAAAGAGAACAGAAAAATAAATTAAAGTTAGGATAGTTAGAGTAAACTTACGCTTGAAAATGTATGGAAGTAAGAAATAAATATAATTAATTTTTATGCTGACAATTAACCCCAAAATTATTGGACTAATTAGGAATAGTTTTTTACTATTCCAATTAAAAATCAATAAAGCGGTCAAAACACCAATTATGTAATCTTGATTACCTCGTCCAAATGTGAATAAAACTGGAAACGTGAATCCCAGCATTAATGTGATTTGCCAATCACCAACAAGTTTATTTATTAAGTACAAAGTTATTACCCAAAAAAATAGTAAAAAAATTTGTGCATCTAAAGTTCTACTGATAAAAATTTCAAACAGCGAGGACATCACGTTTACTGGAGGACTAAACACTTCGCTATAGGATGGGTTGTCAATTAAAATTTTGGGACTGTACATAGATTTGTAAGCGTAAATTGGGTTTATAAAATCACCATATGCTCCGTTACCGTAGAATAGATACTCTAGAATTGAATATCCTATGCGTAAAGTTCCTGATACATATACGATCAATGAAAATGCAATTGTGATAATTAAGTATCTCTTAAAATACTTTAGATTAGGACGCAAAATTCAATCCATTCGCATCAAAGCCGATTTGTCTAAGTCTAGTTAGAGCGTGGTAGGCAATTGCAGTACCCTTTGAAATGGAGGGCTCGCCTAGTGGCCGATGGCACCGGTCTTGAAAACCGGAAGGGGTTCACGCTCCTCGTGGGTTCAAATCCCACGCCCTCCGCTCTCTCTTAAATGAGATTTATACATATAAGTAGTGTTTGCTTATCTGTGTGGAACTTCCATTTATTTGGGAGGCGTCGCCTAGCCCGGTCCATGGCACCCGCCTGCTAAGTGGGAGGGGGATAAAACCTCCACGAGGGTTCAAATCC
>Ga0315906_10006943_pt1 | contig 13869 bp, 13 predicted proteins | sample LakEriMetagenome_4_FD_203526 | JGI IMG/M metagenome (GOLD analysis project Ga0315906, IMG submission 203526) | Freshwater fungal communities from buoy surface, Lake Erie, Ohio, United States - Buoy 2 MA122 | ecosystem: Environmental > Aquatic > Freshwater > Lake > Lake biofilm | place: USA...
TGAGCGACATTCGCGGGCTGGTACCAACAATTCGACAGCCATCGTTGGTGATACAGGGTGATCACGACGCACTGACCTCCACCGCATCCGCGCAGTGGCTCGCCGACACTCTGCCGAACAGCACCTACTGCCTGATCCAACACGCCGCACATGCGCCATTTTTGTCTCACCGAGACGCATTTCTCGGCCATGTCATTTCGTTTCTAGCTGAGTGACCGGCGCCTGATTAAAGACGAATGGAAAACGCCCGCCGACCCATCTTGCCGCTGTCACGCGAGGTTCGCCGCTCTTTTGATCAGGCGGCGGCATCGTATGACGAACACGCCTATCTGCAACGTGAGATTGCCGATAGATTGTTCGAGCGGCTCGAATACATCAAGCTCGCACCTGAGCGCATTCTTGAGCTTGGGTGTGGTACCGGCTACGTCACTCAGAAGCTGCTGGCATATTTTCCTGAATCGTCTGTGGCGGCGCTCGATCTTGCAGACGGGATGTGCCGTTATGCACAACAACAGTTGCCGCGGCCAACAATGATGGCTCGTCTGTTCGGGAAACGTGCCTCGACAAGTTTTGTTTGTGCGAATGCCGAGCAGATCCCGTTTGCCGACGAGAGTATCGATTTCGTGATCTCCAACCTCACCCTACAGTGGTGCGATGTGGAAAAAGTGTCGGCCGAGGCACTGCGGGTACTCAAGCCAAACGGGCTCTTCATGTTCACCAGCTTCGGGCCCGATACTCTGGGGGAGTTGCGCGCGGCGTTTCGTCGCGTTGATGACAAGCCCCACGTAAACACGTTTGTGGATATGCACGATGTTGGTGACATGTTGCTCGCCGCAGGTTTCTCCGATCCGGTGATGGATCAAGAGACAATTACCATCACCTATAGCGAGCTCGAGACCTTGCTCCGTGAACTGAAGGGCATTGGCGCACACAACGTTCTCCCACAGCGCGATAACGGACTCATGGGAAAGGGGCGCTGGCAGGCGCTTGTCGCCGCCTACGAACACTTTCGTACGGACGGCAAACTGCCTGCCACCTATGAAGTTGTATACGGCCATGCCTGGAAGCCTCAGTTTTCAAAACGTAAACCCGTTGATGGCCAACATACGATCCCGCTTGCTGAATTCAAACGGAGGGTGCAACGATCGTGAAGCGCTTTTTTGTCACCGGAACAGACACCGAAATCGGTAAAACATTCGTCACCTGCGGATTGCTTGTCGCGCTTCGTGACCGCGGCATCAGCGCCGCACCGATGAAACCGATCGCGGCAGGTACGATTGAACAAGATGGTGTAAGTGCGAACGAAGACGTTCATGCGTTGTTGGCAACCTACGGTAAACCGCTCCGCACGTCTCTGGTGAATCCCTACTGTTTCCGGGAACCGATTGCCCCCCACATTGCCGCCGCCCAGGAGAATCGCGTGGTTGATCTTGCCTCCATTCGCACCGCATACGACACGTTAAGGTCGTCCCACGACACGGTGCTCGTTGAGGGTGCTGGTGGATTTTTGGTGCCACTATCTGCCACTGAATCGATGTCGTTCCTGCCGGTAACGCTTGAGCTGGACGTTATCCTGGTCGTCGGCATGCGTTTGGGTTGCCTGAACCACGCACTACTCACCGCTGAAGCGATTGACGCGCGCGGGCTGCGTCTCGCCGGCTGGGTGGCAAACACGGTCGACACCAACATGTCTTGCTTTGCTGAAAACGTCGCAACACTCACCGCCGCATTGCCCGCGCCTTGTCTGGGCATCGTCCCGCGTCTGCCGCCCTCATGCCCGACGGCTTCAGCTAAAGTGGCGGCGACGTTCCTAAACATTGAACCGTTGCTCGATTGACGGCACCTAACTGCTTCATTCTTCACCTACTTCGGAAACCAATATGCATACCTCGAAAATACTTCTTGGCACATTCGTTGCGTTACTGCCTATTCTGGGATCAGCACAATCACCATCCGTCGAGCCTTCACTAAAGATCATCGACGCTTGGGCAAAAACGACCGTGCCCGGCGGCAGTGTCTCTGCGGCTTACATGCAAATCAGTTCTGCGAAGCCGCTGAAGTTGGTCAAAGCCGAGTCGCCTCTGACTCCTAACGTCGAGATACACAATATGTCGATGAAGGACGGTGTGATGGAAATGCGCGCGGTGGAGGCCGTCGATGTGCCCGCTGGTAAATCAGTTGCGCTCAAGCCGGGTGGTTTTCACATCATGTTGATCAAGGTGAATAAACCCATCAACAAAGGCGACGCCGTCCCGCTCAAACTCACATTTGAGACTCCGGACAAAAAGCTCTTCAGTGTTGATGTTGCCGCCAAGGGGCAGGAAAAAGCCGGTGGCCACTCTCATCACTAGATCTAGCCCTTTGCCCTAGGTTTCCGCATCAAACTGCCGCGCGTTTTTTCCCTTGAATGGCGCGTAAAAGGCCTTGACCACCTTCATGTCGGCCTCGATGTCGCCGGTTGTAATCAACGTCGGGCCGATGCCAGTCAGTTTTCGCTCGTAGTCCATATACGCCATGACGATGGGTACCTTGGCCCCCAGAGCGATGTAGTAGAAGCCGGTCTTCCACCGCCGTACCTTGCCGCGACTGCCCTCAGGCGGCACCACCAATTGCAACGGACGGCTAGCATTCGTGATCGCGTCTACGGATGCCGCGACAAGATTGTTGGACTGCTCGCGATTCACCGGGATGCCGCCGAGCCACATCATGACACGCCGAAACGGAAAACTGAAGATACTCGCCTTGCCCATCCAATAGGCGTGTAAGCCGCGGTGATACGCCACCATCAGCATGTAAGGTAAATCCCAATTGCTGGTATGGGGTGCGGCGATGAGCACACATTTGTCGACGCCGGGAGGCAAGGCACCCTCAACCTTCCAACCGGTGATTTTCAGAAACGCGATGGAGAACCATCTCAACAATGTTTTGACGATGGGTGTATCAAAGATGGTGGTGTGCATGGTTACGCGTTGTTAGGTGAGTAATTGTGTCGCCACTAATGTGCGTCTTCCACAACGCGGAGTGTTTGTTTAGTCGGCAAACGCCTGTCGCTGCATCGCGATGCCATGCGCGCCGTGCTGCTGCGCTTCCGTGATATCGCCCGGCAGCATGCCACCGATGGCAAAAACGGGGATGGATGAACTTAGCGCGAGCGCTGCAAAGGCGGGCCAGCCCAGTGGTGGCCGGTTCGGATGCGACTGGGTGGCCTTGACGCTACCCAGCACAGCAAAGTCACACTTTATTTCTGCCGCATGCAGTAATTCATCGTGTGTGTGTACGGAAGCACCGACCCATGGCAGGTCGGGCCGAGTCGATAGTGTCGCAAGCTGGCTGGAGGGCAGTTGTACGCCATCGGCACCGAGCGATTGTGCGAGGGCTACATCAGCGTTGATGAACACCATCGCACCACATTCGCGGGCCACGGTGATGACCTCGCGTGCGAAGGCGGCGAACGCAAAAGGCGGCATCGCTTTCTCGCGGACCTGGATAGCAAACTCTCCATTCGACGGGCTGTTTCGAGAGCTTTTAGCTGAAAACGCCCGTAAATACTGGAGATAAGCATCTACGCCAACTTCTGTTGCATTCGTGACGACATATCGAGTGGGTAACGACAGCGCCCGAAAAATCGGCGCACAGCCGGGCAAGGTGGGCGACACATTGAGCGCGGCGACACTCGTCTGCCATGCAAACTGCTGGCCTTCCAGACCATACATTCCCCGTGTATTTGGCAAGCCCGCATCCGCGTCATGCCACGCGGTGACACGCCAAGTGTGCAAACGAACCGTCGCGTGTTCGTAATGCATCATGAAGGTGAACCACGGTGCGCATTCGTCGATGACGACGTTGAGTTCTTCGATCAATTCACGGCGCAGTGCGTCGCGCACCGACTCGCCCGGCTCGATCTTGCCGCCAGGGAACTCCCAATAGCCCGCGTAGGGCTTGCCGTCGGGGCGCGATGACAACAAAAAACTGCCGCCGGGCTTGACGAAGACGGCAACCGCAACGTCGGTGATCTTGACCATCAAACGACTATCTTTTGGTGCGTGCGTTCGTGCGAACGCGGGGCGCTTGCGTTACACGCGCCGCGCGTTTTGGCACCTTTTGCGGTACCGACAATCCACCGGCGAAGTCTCGCGCAAATTGATATGCGATACGGCCACTTCGTCCGCCACGTTCCAATGCCCACAGCAAGGCAGCCTTGCGGAACACGACCTCGTCAAACTTCGCCCGGCCCGCCAAAACAACGACCCAGTGATGCGCAATATCGAGATATTGCTCCTGATCAAACGGATAAAAACTCAGCCACAGGCCAAACCGCTCGGAGAGCGAAATCTTCTCTTCGGTAGTCTCGCCGGGATGAATCTCGCCATCGTCGGTGTGCACCGCTTCTGCGTTTTCGCTCAATCGCTCGGGCATCAGGTGACGTCGGTTCGACGTGGCATATACCAACATATTCTCCGTCGGTGCGCTCACGCCACCATCGAGAACAGACTTCAACGCTTTGTATGCAGCATCACCGGCCTCAAACGACAGGTCGTCGGCAAACACAATAAACTTTTCAGAGCGTGTGGCCACCATTTCAGCGATGGCAGGCAGATCAATCAAATATGCCCGATCAACCTCAATCAGTCGCAACCCCTGGCGCGAGAAGCGATGCAGCATCGCCTTCACCAGTGATGATTTGCCAGTTCCACGGGCACCCGTCAGCAGTACGTTGTTGGCGGTTCGGCCTTCAACGTATTGTTTGGTATTGGCCAACAAACGTTCTTTCTGCTCGTCGATGTCGTGTAAATCATCCGGCCGAATGACATGCGGCTGTGTCACCGGACACAACACACCACGCGCGCCACCAAATGCACCAACGTCAATACGCTGCCAGCGATACACAACCGCAGACCAATCATTTTCGGGTATCACCGGCAGCAGTGCGTCAATCTTGCTGATGAGCGCTTCGGCCTTCGCGGCGACTTTGTCGAATTTAGGAAACATACGTGCTTTCTGTTTTCATCCCGACAGAGCCCATTGGGCGACGAGGGATCTCATCCATCAAAACTTCCATTCACATCCGGATGAGATTCCTCAGCGCGCAAAAACGGGCGCGTTCGGAATGACAGTGTAAAAGTGGTTAGTTACGAGCGATAGTCGGCGTTGATTTTCACGTAGTCGTAGGAAAAATCACAAGTCCACAACGTCACCTTTTCGCCACCCCGTCCAAGGTTTACATTCACGTCGATCTCCGCTTCTTTCATCACACGCGAGCCGTCCTCCTCGCGATAACTCGTCGCACGTCCGCCGTGTTCCGCGACGAGTACGTCACCCAGATGCAGCGTCAGCTTGTTCTGGTCCAAATCATCAATGCCGGCATAACCTACCGCCGCAAGAATACGGCCCAAGTTTGGGTCTGAGGCAAAAAATGCCGTTTTCACGAGCGGCGAATGGCCAATCGCTTTCGCCACCTTCATGCATTCGGCTCGCGTCTTACCACCACTCACGTTGATGCTGATAAATTTTGTCGCGCCTTCGCCGTCGCGAACAATCGCTTGCGCCAACGCGATGGCCACGTCATTAATCGCATGTTGTAGTTGGCCGTACTCGACTGTGCCCTCGCCCCAAACCGGTGGATGATCCGCCTTGTTAGTTGCGATCAACACAAACGAGTCGTTGGTCGACGTATCGCCGTCGATGGTAATGGCGTTAAACGACGCCTCGGCCGCATTGCGCACCATGTCCTGTAGCGTATCAGCGGCGATACAAGCGTCGGTGGCGATAAACCCAAGCATGGTCGCCATATTCGGCTGAATCATGCCCGCGCCTTTTGAAATGCCAGTGATTGTCACGGTCTTACCGTAAAGCGTGATCTGTTTGGAGACTGCTTTGGGCACGGTGTCGGTGGTCATGATCGCGTGTGCCGCGTCGTACCAGCCATCTGCGGACAGGTTGGCAACACATTTGGGTATCCCGCCGAGGATCTTGTCCATCGGCAAGTGTTCCATGATCACGCCGGTCGAGAATGGCAACACCTCTTCGGCCTTGCATCCCAGCGCGGCCGCGACTGCCACACAGGTTGCGTGCGCGTCAGCCAGACCACGTTCGCCGGTCCCTGCATTGGCACAACCGGTATTGATGATAATGGCGCGTTGATTGCCCGTCTTGGCGAGATGTTCGCGGCAAACAGTGACTGGTGCTGCGCAGAATCGATTCTGCGTAAACACGCCCGCGGCAACACTACCCTCATCGAGTACCGCAATCAACATATCCTTGCGGTTGGGCTTGCGCACATAGGCCTCGGCGTAACCGAGCCGAAGCCCCGGCACGGGCAGTAGTGATTCACGAGTCGGGGGCGTGTAATTAACAGCCATGTGGCAAACCTCGAAAGGTAATAAATGGCGTCCGGATTAGACGTGTGCAAAAATTATGGCATGGAAGACCATCAACTCCATTCAGCGCTGCCTGACTCGCGTCAAATAAGCCGCCTCGACGATGTCCCAGACTATGTCACCAAAGATGGCTCGATCATCCGCGAGTTGCTGCATCCGTCAAGCCATGGCGTTGTCAACCAGAGCCTCGCTGAAGCCGTCGTCGAACCAGGCCAGACGACAGCCCTGCATTTGCACCGGCAAACCGAGGAGATTTACCACCTGACGCAGGGGCTGGGAACCATGACGCTCGGTTCCGAGACCTTTTCCGTACGAGTCGGGGACAGTATCGTTATCCGACCCGGTACCCCACATTGCATCGCCAATACGGGAACCGAGCCGTTGCACATTCTCTGCGCGTGTTCGCCAGCGTACTCGCACGATGACACCGAGTTGCTTTAGGGTGAAGGTTGCAAGCGCGTTGCACTGGATTAGCTAGTCAGCGGCCATAGACTAAGCAGATTAATTCCACTCGGGCAAGAAAATTGGGCCACGCCACGGCGCAAACCCGGTGGTTGTGCGCCGGGGCGACAGCTTCATTGATACCTGAAGGATTACCGCTCCATAACTTAATCGACCCGGAAGCTGTCAGAAAGCGTAGCGAGCGCAGTTAAATCGTGTGCGAGAGGCACCTCCGTATGCCTTATACGGCGAGCACCGCAATCCGCGAGACGCGGCGCGCAGTAGCTTTACGACAACTTTCCGTGACAGTGCTTGTATTTCTTGCCGCTGCCACAGTAGCAGGGGTCGTTACGTCCCAACTTCTCACCTGCCCGAACAAACGGCTGCTGGGCCTGGTCAGCGGTTGCGGCAGCTTCGGCGAGCGCTTCCTCAGTATCCGCGTGGTGGTACTGCACGTTGTGAACTGCCCGGGCCGCCGCTTCTTCGGCCGCGCGTTCGGCCGCTTCGACCTGCTCTTGTGACTGCACTTGCACGTTCACCAGAATCTGCGTGGTTTGGCGCTTAACATTTTCAAGCATATTGCCGAACAACTCGAAGGCTTCACGCTTGTATTCCTGTTTTGGCTGTTTTTGTGCGTAACCGCGCAAATGAATACCTTGGCGCAGATAATCCAGCGACGCAAGGTGCTCACGCCAATGGTTATCAAGGGATTGCAGCATCACCGAACGCTCGTACTGGTGCAGGAGCGCTTTATCGACATTTGCAAACTTGGTGTTGTACTCGTCGGTCGCGTTGGTCAGGACCCGCTTCACCACCGTCTCCGTGTCGATTTCTTCATCCGATGCCAGCCACTGCGCCAGAGGTGCATCAATACCAAAGTCGTTCTTCAACGCGGCAGTTGCTGCTGGAACATCCCACTGTTCTTCCAACGTCTCAGGTGGAATATGTGTATGGATGGTTTGCGCCAAGACGTCGTTGCGCATCGCGGTAATGGTCTCAGAAATGTCGTCCGCATCCAGTAACTCGTTACGCTGTTGATAGATCACTTTGCGTTGGTCGTTGGCGACATCATCGTATTCGAGAAGTTGTTTACGAATATCGAAGTTGCGGGCTTCAACTTTGCGCTGTGCATTTTCAATAGAGCGCGACACCATTCCGTGTTCAATTGCTTCGCCTTCCGGAATCTGCAGGCGACCCATGATGGCCTTGAGGCGATCACCAGCAAAAATCTTCAACAGCGGGTCTTCGAACGACAAGTAGAAACGCGACGACCCCGGGTCGCCTTGACGTCCCGCGCGGCCGCGCAATTGGTTATCGATACGCCGTGATTCGTGGCGCTCCGAGCCGATGATATGTAAACCTCCCAGTTTCACAACGAGATCGTGACGCTCTTGCCAGGCCGCTTTGGCCTCTGCGATCTTCGCCTCCTTCTGGCTGGCGCTCAGTTTTTGATTGCTCTCGATTTCATGCAGTTCGCGCTCGATGCTGCCGCCCAAAACAATGTCGGTTCCGCGACCGGCCATGTTGGTGGCAATCGTAACTGCTTTAGGCTTGCCCGCCTGCGCAACAATCTCAGCTTCACGCGCGTGCTGTTTTGCGTTGAGCACTTCGTGTGGAATTTTCTCCCGCTTGAGCAACTCCGACAGCAATTCGGAGTTCTCGATCGACGTGGTACCAAGCAGCACCGGCTGTCCGCGTTCATAACAGTCCTTCACGTCTTGCGCGATGGCATTGTACTTCTCGCCGACAGACATGTAGACAAGGTCATTCTCGTCCTTGCGCACCATCGGGCGGTTGGGCGGAACGATGACGGTCTCAAGGCTATAGATTTGCGAAAATTCAAACGCCTCCGTATCTGCCGTGCCGGTCATACCAGCGAGCTTTGCGTACAGCCGGAAGTAGTTTTGGAACGTGATCGAGGCGAGTGTCTGTGATTCATTTTGAATCTGCACACCTTCTTTCGCCTCAACCGCCTGGTGAAGACCCTCGGACCAGCGACGCCCGGTCATCATGCGACCGGTGAATTCATCAACGATGACGACCTCGTTATTCTGCACAACGTAGTGCTGGTCGCGGTGGTACAACGCATGGGCGCGTACTGCGGCATAAACGTGGTGCATCAACATGATGTTGGCGGGATCGTAGAGTGATGCGCCAAGCGGCAACAGGCCGTTTTGCGCAAGTAACTCCTCGGCGCGCTCGTGGCCCTGCTCGGACAGCGTCACTGAATGCTGCTTGAGGTCAACCCAATAGTCGCCGGGTCCGTCTTCCGTTTCTTGTTTCGTCAGGTGCGGTATCAGCAGATTGATGCGCTGATACATGGCGGTGGAGTCTTCGGCCTGGCCGGAGATGATGAGTGGCGTCCGTGCCTCGTCGATCAGGATCGAATCGACCTCATCCACAATCGCGAAATTGAGGCCGCGCATGACCCGATCGTCCTTTGTGGTTTTCATGTTGTCGCGAAGGTAGTCAAAACCAAACTCATTGTTGGTGCCGTAGGTGATGTCTGCAGAAAAGGCCACACGTTTGTCATCTTCTTGCATCTGCGACAAGTTACACCCCACCGACAGGCCGAGGAAGTTGTGTAACTTTCCCATCCACTCGCTATCGCGTTTGGCTAGGTAGTCGTTGACGGTCACCACATGCACCCCTTTGCCGGAAATGGCATTCAGGTAACAAGGCAGTGTCGCCATCAGCGTTTTGCCTTCGCCGGTACGCATCTCAGCAATCTTGCCGTCGTTCAACACCATGCCACCCACCAGTTGCACGTCAAAGTGGCGCATGCCTAGCGCACGTTTACCGGCTTCGCGTACGACTGCAAAAGCCTCATGCAAAAGCTGATCGAGCGTTTCGCCCTTGGCATGGCGGTCTTTGAATTCTTGCGTCTTGGCCTTAAGCGCTTCGTCACTCAGCGCCTCAAAAGTCGGCTCCAGCGCATTGATGGCGAGAACACGTTTTTGATACTGCTTCAGCAGACGTTCGTTGCGGCTACCAAATATCGATTTGAGGAATGAATCAAACATTACTGACTTTCTAGTGGACTAATTCTGATGGACTGAGTGAGCTCGCCGCCCTCGGAGCTTGGGGACAGCAAATAGGGGGAAGCGGGGAACTTGGGGCACCCGCAGCGAGCTGGGCGAGACAAGGCGCATCGGCCGTTCACCTCAGGGGTGAGCAGCGATAGCAACTGCAGAAGAACTACGGAGCGCGAGCGGTCTTTACAGCTTGTGCAGGCTCTTGGGCGCGGGCGAAATTGAGGAAACGGTTCGGATTTAGCGGCACCGAGTTTTCGCGGACTTCAAAATGCAAGTGTGGGCCGGTGGCACGGCCCGTCTGGCCGAGAGTGCCGATCAATTGTCCCTTGAGCACAACATCGCCGACTTTCACCAGCTTCTGTGAGAGATGCGCATAACGAGTAGTCAACCCACCTTCGTGATCGATATCCACCAAGTTGCCGTACTCGTTATGCCACTCGGCGGCGGAGACCACACCACCGGCAGCGGCAAGAATTTTAGAACCGGGGGCGGCGATAAAGTCAACACCGGCGTGGAACGCGCTGCGACCATTAAACGGGTCGATCCGATAGCCGAAGTTTGAAGAGTAGTAGCCGCTGGTAACCGGCAGTATTGTCGGGATGGCTTTGGCCGCCAACCGGCCCTGCATCAGAATCGAGTCGAGCACACCGAGTTTGTCCGCGCGGTCATCGAGCACTCTTGATACGTCCGCCAGTTTGGCTGAGAAATCCTTGTAGCTGACATCACCACTCATGCTGGCGCTCGGTGCCGGGCCACCAACGCCAGGCGTCTCAGAGAAATTGAACTCGCCTTTGACGCCCGCCACTTTTGCCAGCCGGTCGCCAAAGGCATCCAGACGCATCATGCGCGCTTGCAGTTCACCGAGCTTCACAGCGAGCGAATTAAGCTGCTCGCGCATATCTTTTTCGGCTTGCTGGGCATTTTGCTGGGTAAGTGTGGAGATCAGGCTTTGGATAAACGGGTTTTGGATATCAACCGCATACTTCATCGTCACCCAATAGGTGCCGAGCGCAAACATGAATCCGGCGCTGACAAAACCCATGGCCGCCATGATGATCTGCGACTGCGATATCGTGACAATTCGGCTTTTTGCCAGGCTATCTGAGACTAGAATGATGTTCATCATTTACCTCTTGTTGCAAGAATCAGTTGAAAACCTTCGCCAAACCAATTCGAGCCTTAATCGGAGAGAATGACTTCATGGCACCTTTAGTGGCGCAGCATCGACGTCTTTCCCGCCTTCAACAATCGTTTGAGGACACTCTCCCTCCCGGTTGGAATTCCTTGTGCCGGGTCGCTGCAGTGGAGGGGTCTACGCTAGTTATTGCGGCGGCCAACGGGGCCATTGCGACGAACTTAAAAGCTTATTCGCCACGACTTCTTGAGAATTTTCGGAACGTTCTTGAGAAAAAAACAATGAAGGAACAACAGGTTACATCAATTCGGATCGTTGTGCAACCGGAGATATCGACTTGGCGGGGGCCGACACCGACCGCCATCAAGTTGGCCTCCTGCAAAACTTCCGTGAACGATCAGCAACTCGATGATTTGACGCAGAAATTGGCTGACTCCCCGCTCAAACGCGCGTTGAAGAAGATTCAAGCCGAGCGGCAAAATCTACGCAAGCAGGCGCTTACCGACAAAACTAAGTCAGAGAAAAAGTAGTCGTTCGACAAAATAGATGACAGCGATCAACGCGGCAAACGCCAGCGTGACTTTGATAATCATCTTCGTCGCCGCCAGAAAACGCGGATTTTTTGTGAAGAGATACCCCAGCAAAGTGATGGAAGCTCCCATCACCGCAAACAACAACAAAAATCGAAGGCCGATCAGCATCGCATCACGCCGTCTCTAGTGCCGGGCTGAGCGCCATCACACCGAAGGCACTAGGCAGTTCATCACGGCAATCAAAGGTAAGCATCTCGAAGGCAGTTTCATCTGCCAACAATGCCCGCACCAGTTGGTTATTCATGGCGTGCCCGGATTTTACGCCGGTAAAGGCACCGATCAGCGGGTGGCCGAGCATATACAGGTCGCCCACCGCATCGAGCGCTTTATGTTTGACGAACTCGTCTGCCGAGCGCAGACCGTCGGGGTTGAGTACATGAAAGTCATCGATCACGATCACGTTATCCAATGAGCCCCCGCGCCCCAAGCCCGCCTGCCGCATGGCTTCGACTTCGTGCGTGAAACCGAACGTGCGCGCACGGGCAACGTCTTTCACAAACGGCGTCTCGGCGAAATCGACTTCGACTTCATTCTGCCGCCCCTGAAACACCGGGTGGTCAAAGGCAATCGAAAACTTCAGCTTGAAGCCGTTGTGTGGCTCAAGCCGCACCAGCTTGTCCCTGTCCTTTAGCTCGACGACCTTTTTCACGCGGATGTATTTCTTGGCCGGTGCCTGCTCTTCTATCCCGGCCGCTTGCATCAGAAACACAAATGGCGCTGCGCTACCGTCCATGATCGGTACTTCAACCGCATTCAAATCCACGTAAACGTTATCGATACCGAGGCCCGCAAAGGCCGACATCAAGTGTTCAACGGTGGCGACATGGGCTCCGGTTTTGGTATCTTCGATGCGCGTCGACATGCGAGTGTCGTTCACATTAAGCGCATGCGCCCGCACGGTTGGCGCACCCGTCATGTCGGTGCGGCGGAAAACGATTCCTGTATTTGGCGGTGCCGGCCGGATGATCATCTCAACCCGATGGCCGAGATGAACACCGACGCCGGTCGCGCGGACTTTGTTCTTAACGGTGCGTTGGCGAATCATAGGAACGTTTTAAGCGAAAACACAGGTCAAATTTTAGCAGTTCGCATTTCTGCCTCCGTCGCGTGATGCACGGATGCAACGGTTGAGTATGCATAACACCAATAGGGACGGACGTTTCCGGGCATTTAGGTAGATTCGCGTTCGACACGTCGGTGCGGCAGTCATTTCAGATAGTACCTGAGCGGGCGACTTCCCGCCAAGCCGTTTACGCACCCGAGCGTTAAGACGTGCCGCCCCAAATGCAGTTGTTGGCCATTAGCGGGCGTGAATCGATCACCCGGGTGATCGTTTTTGCCGTGCCGTGTAAACTTGACCTACTACATTTTTCGGAGCTACGAAATGACGCACTTCTTCGCTAATCAACCTAACTGTTGCGCAAGTATAGTCCTCGGCGTGGCCTTAGTCGCTCTAGTCGCCTCGTCGGGCGCGGTCGCTCAAGAAACACGATGGTATGTCGCCGCTGATGTTGGGCAGAGCAAGTACAGTACCGAGTCTCGCGACGTAGGCATCGTTGGAGGGAGCTTTGACCGCAAGGACACTCAATCAGGGGTAGCGGTGGGTGCACAGCTTGCCAAGGGTATTGCCGTCGAACTTGGTTTTGCCGATTTCGGCAAGGCGAAGATCTCTGGCTTGGGTGCAACTCCGTGTCCGCCCGTCGCGATTGGTTGCACGCTTGCGCTGTATAACATTTCCGGCGATGCGCAAGCGAAGGCGACACATCTTTCGCTAGTTTCCAGTGTGCCGCTGATCGACGGCCTGTCCCTCTACGGACGTCTGGGTGCAGCGCGCACGGATCGCTCGGCGAATGTGCGCGTTAACAACGTGATCGTGTCAACCAGCGCAAAGAAGTCCGAGGCGATTTACGGCTTGGGATTGCGCTATGCCTTTACGCCAAGCGTCGAAGGTACGCTTGAGTGGAAGCGGCTCGACAACACGAAAGTGGACTCGGCGTCGCTCGGCTTGATGCTGCGCTTCTAGGCGCACTGCGGGAAGCCTAAAGCACAGCCACTACGGGCGTTTTAGGCTGTTTGCCTAAAAACGCCCGTACTTTCCAGAAAAACCGGATGGTCAAATGCAATAGAGAATTTCAACTTAACGAACAATCGGGGAACAATCGGCGGGAACAATCGGGGACAGCAACTGTCTTGATTTCACGCACTAACCGCGACGGTTTTTGGGTTCCACGGCGTGCCAGCTTTTATCATTGCGTTTATCGTTACGAGCAGTTTTCGCATACACGCCA
>Ga0315906_10006944_pt1 | contig 13869 bp, 13 predicted proteins | sample LakEriMetagenome_4_FD_203526 | JGI IMG/M metagenome (GOLD analysis project Ga0315906, IMG submission 203526) | Freshwater fungal communities from buoy surface, Lake Erie, Ohio, United States - Buoy 2 MA122 | ecosystem: Environmental > Aquatic > Freshwater > Lake > Lake biofilm | place: USA...
TCCCGGCCGCTGGCCGCCGACGAGGCCGCGATCGTCAGGCGGTCGCTCGCCGACCTGCTGTCCTGGTACGCGGACCATCCCGCGGATGCCGCGCAGGTGATCGCGGTCGGGGCGTCGCCGCCCGCCTTCCGCGACCCGCCCACGCTCGCCGCCTGGACGATGCTCACCAACGAACTGATGAACCTCGACGAGTTCCTCTGCAAGTGAGGCGGGCCTGCCGCCGCCCGCCCTCGGGAGACGACCCGATGTCCCAACTGCTCCACCCGGCCGTGGCCGAACTCGGCCTGGCCCTCACCCGCCGCCGGTTCTTCGAGCGGGGCGGGCACCTGCTCGGCGGCGCGGCCCTGGCCACGCTGCTGCCCGGCCGCGCCGGCGCCGCGGGCGGGCGGGTCGCGCCGCACTTCGCCCCCCGGGCCAAGAGCGTGATCTACCTGCACATGGTGGGCGGCCCGCCGCAGCAGGATCTCTTCGACCACAAGCCCGTGATGGCCGAGTGGTACGACAAGGACCTGCCCGAGAGCGTCCGCAACGGCCAGCGGCTGACCACCATGACCAGCGGCCAGTCGCGGTTCCCGATCGCCCCCTCGAAATACGCCTTCGCCCGCCACGGCGGCTGCGGGATGTGGGTCAGCGAGCTGCTGCCGCACACCGCGAAGATGGTGGACGAGATGTGCTTCGTGAGGAGCATGCACACCGAGGCGATCAATCACGAGCCGGCGATCACCTACATCCAGACCGGCAACCAGATCTCCGGCCGGCCGTGCCTCGGCGCCTGGGCCAGCTACGGCCTCGGCAGCCTGAACGACGACCTGCCGACCTTCGTGGTGCTCGTCGCCAAGTCGTCCAACACGGAGCAGCTGCAGGCGATCGGCGCGCGGCTGTGGTCGAGCGGCTTCCTCCCCGGCGAGCACGCCGGCGTGAGCTTCCGCTCGGCGGGCGACCCGATCCTGTACCTCACCAATCCCCCCGGCGTGGCGGCGGAGGTCCGGCGGACGACGCTCGACGGCCTCCAGGCCCTCAACCAGCGGACGCTCGAGCAGGTGGGCGACCCGGAGACGCGGACGCGGATCGCGCAGTACGAGATGGCCTTCCGCATGCAGTCGAGCGTGCCGGACCTGGCGAACCTGGCCGCCGAGCCGGCCCACACGTTCACGCTCTACGGCGACGAGGCCCGCAAGCCGGGCACCTTCGCCAACTCGGCCCTCATGGCCCGCCGGCTGGTGGAGCGGGGGGTGCGGTTCGTGCAGCTCTACCACAACAACTGGGACACGCACGCCAACGTGGCGGGGCGGCTGCCCGACCAGTGCCGGGACGTGGACCAGGCCTGCTGGGGGCTCGTGCAGGATCTCAAGGCCCGCGGCATGCTCGACGACACGCTGGTGATCTGGGGCGGCGAGTTCGGGCGGACGGTGTATTCGCAGGGCGGCCTCACCAAGGAGAACTACGGTCGCGACCACCACCCGCGGTGTTTCACGATGTGGATGGCCGGCGGCGGCACCCGGCCGGGACGGATCTACGGCGAGACCGACGATTTCTCGTACAATATCGTCCGCGATCCGGTGCACATCCGCGACTTCCACGCCACCGTCCTCCACCTCCTCGGCTTCGACCACGAGCGGCTCACCTACCGGCACCTGGGGCTCGACTTCAAGCTCACGGGTGTCGAGCCCGCCCGCGTGATCCCCGAGCTGCTGGCGTGAGGCGTGGCGGGCGGGCCGCCCCCACCCCGGAGCCGCCGAGAGACGACGCGCCGCATGGAAGAAGCCACGACACGCAGCGGTGAGATCCGGCCGCTCGACGCCGCCGAGCGCCGGGTGCTCGGCGTGCTCATCGAGAAGGCGAAGACCACGCCCGACCAGTATCCGCTCTCGCTCAACGCGCTGGTCACCGGCTGCAACCAGAAGAGCAACCGCGATCCGGTGATGACGCTCGACGAGGAGCAGGTGATGCGGGCCGTGGCGGGCCTGCGGAAGTGCGGGGCGATGGCGGAGGTGTTCGGCAGCGGGAAGATCCCCCGCTACCGCCATCTGGCCTACGAGTGGCTGGGGGTCGAGAAGGAGGAGCTGGCGATCCTCGGCGAGCTCCTGCTCCGCGGCGAGCAGACGGAGGGCGACCTGCGGGGGCGGGCCAGCCGCATGGACCCGATTCCCGACCTCGACCTGCTCCGCGGCCACCTCGATCGGCTTGCGGCCCGGGGCCTCGTCGTCTGGCTCTCGCCGCCCGGCCGCGGACGGATGCTGACCCACGGCCTGCTGCCGGCGGAGAAGCTGGACAAGGTGCGGGCGCAGCTGGGCATGAGCGGCGGTGCGGCCGCCGCGCCGCTACCGGATGACGATGATGAAGACGACGATCACGATCAGCCCGCCGCGGCGCCAGCGGCCGCTGCGCCGCAGCACCGGCCAGACGCCCCGGACCGTGACGCCCTCGCCGACCGCGTCGCGGAACTGGAGAAGAGCCTGGCCGACATGGCCGCCCGGCTCGCGCGGCTCGAGGCCGATCTCGGCGGCTGACCTGGAGGCCACGGCGATGGTTCCCCGATCCTGGCGGCTCTTTGGCACGGCCCTGGCCGTGGCCTGCCTGGCCGCCGCCGCGGCCGCCGCGGATCTCGTCGCCGTGGAGGGCTGCACGCTCGTGGCGGCAGACTGGGCCGACGGCGACAGCTTTCCGGTGCGGACGCCCGACGGCGAGGTGCACACCGTGCGGCTCTACGGCGCCGACTGCCTGGAGCAGCACGTCGGCGGCGAGACCGACGCCCGGCGGCTGCGGAGCCAGCGCCGCTACTTCGGGATCACGAGCGTGCGGCCCGACGCCGCGGCCTCGATCGCCCTGGCCAAGGACCTCGCCCGCCAGTCCACGGAGGAGACGCGGCGATTGTTGGCGCGGCCGTTCACGATCCACACGAGCTTCGCCGACGCCCGCGGCGACGGCCGCCACAAGCGGATCTACGCCTTCGTGTTCGACGCCGAGGGCCGCGACCTGGCGGCCCACCTCGTCTCCGCGGGCCTGGCCCGGGCCTACGGCGTGGGCCGCACCACGCTGGCGGGCGACTCGGCGGAGGAATATCGCGAGACCCTCGCCGACCTGGAGCTCCGGGCCGCCAAGCGGGGGGCCGGGATCTGGGCCCACACCGATTGGAACACGCTGCCGGCGGAGCGCCGGCAGGAGCGGGACGAGGAGCGGGAGCTGGAGGCGGCGGTGGACGCCACCGGGCCGCCGCCGGGCTACGTCGTCGAGATCAACTCGGCCTCGCGGGAGGATCTCATGCGGCTGCCCCGCGTGGGCGAGGCGCTCGCCAACCGGATCATCGAGGGCCGGCCCTACCGGCGGCTGACCGACCTGTTGGAGGTGGACGGCATCGGCCCGGGCACTTACCGGGCCCTGAAGCCGATGCTGCGGATCGAGCCGCCCGCCGAGTGACCCGGCCAGCGGCGGGCTACGGTCCGCCCGCCGGCTTCGCGTTGCCCGCCGCGGCGACCACGTCCCGCACCACATGCCCGGCCGCCACGGCCCGCGGATGCGGCTCGGCGGCGCGGGCCGGCAGCGAGGTGAGGATCACGCACACCGCGCGGGATCGGGGATCGGCCCAGGCCACGGTGCCCGTGGACCCGGTATGCCCGAAGATCTCGTCCGCGGCCCCGGGTGCGCCGGCCTCGGCGCCCAGCGCGAAGCCGTAGCCGCGGGGCAGCAGGCCCGGGGAGTTCTGGTTTTTCACCACCTCGCGGGCGAAGGCCTCCGAGAGCACCGCGCCCCGCGGCCCGAGGAACTCCCCGAGCAGCCGGCCCAGATCCTCGGCCGACGCCTGCGTGCCGCCCCACGGCGCCCCCAGGCCGCGCCAGTAGTCACTGTTCCAGTCCCAATCCTTCGCCGTGGGATCGCCGCCGCCCGACTCGGGGGCGGCGTGCTCCGTCTGGCAGGGCACGAAGTCGGCGATCCGATACCGCCCCAGGCCCTGGGCCGAGCGCCGCATCTCCAGGCGGTCGAGCACCTCTTCCTGCACGAGCGTGGGGATGTCGCGGCCGTCGATGCGGCTGGCCACGGCCACGGCCAGCAGGATGCCCATGCTCGAGTAGGCGTAGCGGGAGCCGGGCGCGAAGGCCAAGGGCGCGCGGCAGGCGTGGCGGACGAACTCCGCCAGCGGCGCGTGGCCCTTGCGGAGCGCGGCGTTGTTCTCCAGCTGATCGGGCAGGCCCGAGACGTGCGTCAGCAGGTGGCGGATGGTCACCTTGTCGCGGCCAGGGCCGCCGAAGTCGGGCAGGAACCGGGCCACGGAATCGTCGAGCGAGAGCCGGCCGCGGTCCACGAGCCGGAGGGTCGTGAGGCAGCAGATCGGCTTCGACACGGAGCCCAGGAGGAACATCGCGTCGGCCGCGATCCCGGCGCCGAAGGCCTCGGTGACCCGGAACTGCGGATGGGCGACGTGCAGCACCGCGGCCCGCACCTGGCCCGACGCCGTCGCCTGCTCGAGGATCTCCTGGGCGGCCCGCAGCCGCTCGGGCCAAGCGGCGGCCGCGCGGCCGGCGAGCGCCGCTCCGGCGGCGGCCACGCCGTGGCGGAGCACGTCGCGGCGGGCCAGTCGCATGCCGCCGCACGGCCGCGGTGACGCCGCTGCCAACATCTCGTTCAGGGTCGTCCTCCCGCCAGGTGCGCCTTGTTGACCTTGCCGAGCGCGTTCCGCGGCAGCTCCTCGAGCAGCCTGAGCACGCTGGGCACCTTGTAGACCGCCAGCCGCTCCTTGGCCCAGGCGCGGATCTCCGCCAGCTCGACCGCCTCACCGGGCTTCGGCACCGCGCACAGGCAGACCCGCTGGCCCCACTCCGCGTCGTCGAGGCCGATCACCGCCACCTCGGCCAGCTGGGGGTGCTCCCGCAGCACGTCCTCGATCTCCAGGGCGCTGACTTTGTAGCCGCCCGTCTTGAGGATGTCGCTCGAGGCCCGGCCCAGGATCCGGTAGCCGCCCCGCTCCCGCTGGGCGACGTCGCCGGTCTTGAACCAGCCGTCGTCGGTGAAGCTCGCCCGCGTCGCCTCCGGCCGCCCGAAATACTCCTGGAAGACGGTCTCCCCCCGGACCTGGATCTCGCCGGGCACCTCCTCCTGCGCGATCACCGCCCCCGCGTCGTTCACCAGCCGGACCTCCACCAGCGGCAGCGGCACGCCCACCGATCCCGGCCGCCGCTCGCCGACGTAGGGGTTCGACAGCGCCATCCCGATCTCCGTCATACCGTAGCGCTCCAAGAGCGTGTGCCCGGAGACCTGGCGCCACTTCTCCAGCATCGACACCGGCAGCGCCGCCGAGCCCGACACCATCAGCCGCAGCCGCTGGCAGGCCGCCCGCATCGCCGCCCGGCCGGCCGCGTCGGCCCGCTCCCACGCCGCGGCGAGCCGGCCATACATCGTGGGCACCGCCATGAACAGCGTGAGGCCGTCGCCGCGGAGGAACCGCTCCCAGACCGCCGTCGCGTCGAAGGCCGGCAGGAACTCGCACACGGCGCCCGCATAGAGCGCGCAGCCCAGCACGTTCACGATCCCGTGGATGTGGTGCAGCGGCAGCACGTGCAGGACGTGGTCGTCCGCTGTCCAGGCCCAGGCCTCGATCAGCGACCGCATCTGCGCGTCGATGATGGCGTGCGTCGTGAGCACGCCCTTGGGCTTGCTCGTGGTGCCCGAGGTGTAGATCAGCATCGCCGGCCGGTTCATGGCCACGTCCGGCAGCGGCGCCGGCGGCCCAGCCGCGATTTTGTCGTCAGGAAAAAACGCCGCCTGCCGCTCGCCGGCCAGCCGCCCGAGCAGCTCCGCATGCTCCGGGGCCGCCACCACGATCGACGCCTGAGAATCGTCGAGCAGGTAGGCCAACTCCGGCGGCGGATGGTGCGGGCTCAAGGGCACCGCCACGCCCCCCGCCCGCCACACCGCCCACTGCACCGCCACGGAGCGGATCCCCGGCGGCACCAGGAACGCCACCCGCGCGCCCGCCAGATCCTGCCGGCCCGCGAGCAGCCCCGCGGCCGCCCGGCCGGAACGCTCGAGCAATTCCGCGTAGGTGAAGCCGCGGCCCTCCGCGATCACGCCGACCCGCTCGCCGAACCCCCGCGCCCGCTCGACCAGTGCGATCGCCATCGCCGTGCCGCTCCCGCTCAGAACGATTCCAGGAAGGTCCCGGTCTGGGCCGCATGCGCCGGCCCCCGGCCGGAGGAGCTCTCGGCTAGAAATGATGATAGAAAGTCGCCGCCGGCCCCGCGAGCGACCGGGCGTCGGCAGCCACGGGAGAGCGTCCGCACCCCACCCCGACCCTCGCGCCTGCCGGCGCAGCCGGTCGAAACCGCCGGCCGGCAGCGAGTGCGGCCCCGAACTTTTTCAGATTTGGTGGCTGGCAGCCTTGCCCCGCGCCGATGGCAGACGGAAATCGGCCCGCTGCGTCGTGTGTTCATTGCGGAGCCCCCTCTGGCCGACCTATCCTGCCTATCCGGCGGGCCTGGGGGCCTCCTCGTTGCAGGAAATGGACTGCCTTCACAGTGAGCAGACACAGAAGCCTCTCGGAGTTCGCGGCACGCCGTTTTCGCTTTGCCGGCAACGCGTTGCTCGAGCTGAACGACCCGTTTTTCGCGCAGCTCGACACGTTGCGCGGACAGTTCGCAGCCCTGGGCAAGGACTTGGTCAGTTTCGCGAACTACGACTACCTCGGCCTCGCCGGCCATCCGCGGATCAGGGCCGAGGCCGCCCGCGAGATCGATGAGTTGGGCATCGGCGCGCTGGCCTCGCGCCTGGTCGGGGGCGAGCGGTCGACCCACGAGCAGTTCGAGGCGGAGATCGCGGCGTTCATGGGGATGGAGAGTTCGCTGACGCTGGTCTCCGGCTACCTTGCCAACGTGACGACCATCTCGTGGCTGATGAACGGCAAACGCGACGCCATCTTCATCGACGAACTGGCGCACAACAGCATCGTGTCCGGAACCACCGGCGCCATGGCCGAGGTGGTCAAGTTCCCCCACAACGACCTCGATCATCTCGACCATCTCCTGCGGCGGACGCGGGCCGACCATCGCAACGTGATGATCGTCGTCGAGGGCGTCTACAGCATGGACGGCGACACCGCCGACCTGCCGCGGCTGCTCGAGATCCGCGACCGCCACAACGCCTGGTTGCTCGTCGACGAGGCGCATTCGCTCGGCGTGCTGGGCAAGACCGGGCGGGGGCTCGCCGAACATCAGGGTGTGGATCCGTCGCGGATCGACCTCGTCGTCGGCACGCTGTCGAAGGCGCTCGCGACGTGTGGCGGCTACATCTGCGCCAAGCGGGATGTCATCGACTGGCTCCGCTACACGCTGCCCGGCTTCGTGTACAGCGTCGGCCTCTCACCGGTGATCCTCACGGCGGCCCGCACCGCGCTGCGGCTGATGCAGGAGGAAACCTGGCGGATCGACAAGCTCGCGGCGAACGCCGCTTTATTTCGCCAGGTGGCCCGCGAGGCCGGGTTCTCGACGGGGCCGGCGATCGGTCGTGGCGTCGTGCCGATCCTGTTCGACAGCGACATCGAGACGATGTGGGCGGCCCAGCACCTGCTGGAGCATGGCTACTACGTGCCGCCGGTGGTGCGGATCGGCGTGCCGAAGGACGGCCCGCGGCTGCGGTTTTTCTTCTCGACCAATCACACCGAGGCGCAGATCCGTGGCGTGATCGCCTGCCTCAAGAGCACGCCCCCGGTGAGCGACGAGGCCCGGAAGATCGTCGCCGAGGCGATGGCGGGGATGAGGATGAGCACGCCGGCGGCGCCGGCCGGCGGCGTGCCTTCCTGACCGACACCACCGCCGCGGGCCACCGACCACCCGCGACGACCCCCGATTCCTTGCGGGCCCATGAGCACGTCGCCGCGAGGTTGATTTCGGCGGGCCGCCCCGTGATCGGCCCGCGTGTCCGCTACGCGGCATCCTGGCACGAGGCAGGTCGCATGGCCGCCTGATACGCCTCGACCGTGACGATGATCACGTCCAAGGTCTCGCAGACGTTGCACTCTCCCCGGTCGAAGGCATCCGCCGCGGACTTGATTTCCGCCAGCGTGAAGATCGCGACGGCGGATCGTGCCCGTTGGTTCTCGCTTGTCATCGAACCCTCCCTGTTTCCGAACGCACCGACGCATCCTGGTCGGCTTCATAGGCACGATATCCCCGCCGGCGGTCTTCGTCTTTCACGAAGCACGCGCCGCGACGTGATGGCGGTGGACGCGTGATGCAGGGCAGCGCCAGTCCCGGCCGGTTCGCTTTTTCAACGCACGGGGATGTATGATGACGGTCGGCCGACGGCGACCTGCATGATGGGGGCATGCGATCTGGCATGCCCGTCGGCGCGTGCCGCGGCCCGAGGTCATGGTGCGCATGGATGCCTGCTCCTGCTCGCCATACCCGCATTACGCGTGGCTCGCGCACCGGATCGCCGTCCAGCCGCCGAGCATCTTCGACGTGCACGAGTGCCGCCACGTCACGCACCACGTGATGCTCACCGTGACGGGCGCGGCCGACGTCCACTGGTCGACGCGGACCGGGGAGCGGACCTTCCGGACGGCCATGGGCGACCTCGGGTTTTTCCCGTGCGATCGGGAAGTGCATACGATGGCCGTCACGACCGCCGACGCGTTCGGCATGTACGACGTGCTCATTCCCGACCAGCACATCCGTCGCATCTGCGCGGCCGAAGGCGTGCAGCCGTCCGCGGAGTTCGCCGCCTGCCCGGCCTTTCGGGACGCCTTGATCGAGGCCAGCCTGCTCCGGCTGGCGACGAATGCCGAAGCCCACCAGGTGTCGGAGGACATTGGCGACGAGATCGCGGCGCGCCAGATCGTGATGCGGCTGTGCGAGATGACCGGCGCGAGGCGGCCGGAATGGCACCGCGACTCGAGCGTGTTCGCCCCGTTGGTCATGCGGCAGCTCGTCGACCTGATCGACTCGCACCTCGCCGCCCACCCGTCACTGGAACGCATCGCCAACACGGTCGGCCTGTCGCCGGGACACTTCGCGCGAAAGTTCCGGCGGTCCGCCGGCCTGAGCCTCGGCCGCTTCATCAACGGCCGCCGCATCGGCATGTCGTTCGCATTGCTGCGCGCCGGCGCGATCCCCCTCACCCAGATCGCCCTCGACCTCGGCTTCTCGTCGCAGAGCCATTTCACGCGGCTTTTCAGCGGCCATACGGGGATGGCGCCGCAGCGATTCAGGCGGCAGCACGTGCGGATGAACCACTGAGGGCGACCCGGGCGAGCGCGTGGGAAAGGATTCTCCGGCGTCGCGGGCGTCGCCCCGCATCGAATTGCGGTATGCTCCCGGGTGGTTTGGTTTTCCCGTCCGCCTCACGGGGCACACCACGCAGGGTTCGACGCCATGAACGAATATGCGTCCACGACGGGTCTGTCGAAGGAGCTCGCCAAGATCGCGCTTGCGATGCAGGCGGAGCGCACCGGCCACACCCCCAAGGCGGTGACGGTGGTCGCCAGCGACGAGACGGTGGTGCTGACGTTGCACGAGGCGCTGACGCCCGCCGAGAAGATCCTGGCCCGCACCGAGAGTGGGGCGGCGAAGGTGGAGCAGTACCACCGGGCGCTGTTCGCGGTGTCGTGCGACGAGCTACGGAAGGAAATCCAACGGCTGACCGGCCGCAAGGTGCGGGAGGCGGCGGTCGTCGTCGAGCCGGCGACGGGCGCGATCGTCCATGCGTTCACGAGCGGCACGGTGGTGCAGATTTTCCAGCTCGAGCCGCATGGCACCGGCACGCTCGTCTCGGCGGGGCTCCCGGCGGCGGAGGACAAGGGGTCCGGCTGATCGTCCGCGCCGCCGCGGCGAGCCGTCCGGCCAGGTCGGTCATCCCGACCGTCTCGTCTCGCGGCCGGCGCGACCGCGGAACGCCGCACCGAGTGCCGGAGGTGGGACTTGAACCCACACGCCCCTGCGGGCAACGGGTTTTGAGTGCGAAAAACCGGCACCCGTCAACCCGCGATCGGCTCCTGATCGCGGGTTTTTCCCGGGAACGGCGCGGTTATTTCGGCGCGCGATTCCTGCGTCGAAGCGCCTGCGCGCTCGACGAGATGGGACCGATGCATCGGAGCCTGAGGGTTTTCAGGCAGTGGTTCGACGTACAACTCTATGAGGTCGTGGAAGACGTCGGCCGCGGCCCCATCGAGCATGACGCAGCGCCTGATGAGAAGCGTCGTTTCAACCCCTCGCCTCCGCCACGCAGACTGTTGGCGGCTCGGGCTTAAAGAAACCCCTTGGCCGGTGACAAGCCCCGTCTGTTGCTTCCGCCGGTGCCCTCCGCTTGGCCGACGCTTGCCGCACACTGCAATCCGCAAAGTGAGCCATTGAATTTTACGGGCCGCCGCCTGTGGGCTACCCGGCTATCATGAAATCGATGATTCCCAACGCAGGCAAACAGTCGAATCCGCCGATCACGATTGTGTTCTTCGGTCTCGGGGCCGTGGGCTCGAGCATGCTCATCTGTCTGGCCGAACTGGCCGAGCGCGACGGCATCCCCGTCCGCTTCAAGGTCTTCTCGATCGATCCTGCGAGCGCCCGCGACGCGCTTTATCACGCTGAACGGCTCATGAAGCGGATCGAGATCATCGGCGTACCGAGCTTCGATCCGATTCTAGACCACGAAGGGCCGGGGGCGGAAAAACTTGCCGGCGCATCGCTGCTCATCAATGCCGCGATCCCACAGTTCAACTGCCCGATCATCGAGCTGGGCATCCGCCTCGGGGCCCACGCGCTCGACCTCGCCTCCGACATGTACAACCCAGAAACGGCGAGTACCCTCACCTTCAATCAGTACGCCCATGACGCGGCCCTGCGGGAGCAAGGATTGGCAGCGCTCATCAACATGGGTGTTTCCCCGGGCATCACCAACTTCCTCATCGGCGATCAGATCTGCCGGATCCGTTCCGAGCACCGCAAGGAACTCGAGATCGAGTCGATCGACCTCTATCTGCTCGAAGACATCGATGCCGATGCCATCATCTTTTCGTGGGCACCGGCGGTGGCGCTCGACGAACTTTCGCAGCACCCGCTTCAGCTGCGGGATGGGCGGATGAGCGTGCATGAACCGTTCACGGCGGCCCGCGACTACCAGTTTCCGCACGAGCCACGCATGTGGCGGCAGTATCCGCTCTACCAGGAGGAGCTCCTGTCGCTGCACCGCTCGTATGCCCAGGTCGAAGACATCGGCATTTACACCGGCGGCTCGGAGGTGGAACTCGTCAAGGCGCTCCATCAACTCAATCTGCTCTCGAAAGAGACGCTCGGGGCAAATCCTGAATTGACTATCGAGGCCGTGGTACGGGCGGCGATGCCCGGCATGAAGAAACCCCGACGGATCGAGGACTATCTCCGCTCGGGCGTGATCCGTCGGACCCACTTCTGCGCCGCGGCGGAGATCCGCGTGAGCGAATGGGTGCGAAACGAGCGGCAAACGATCATCGAGACCGTGGGCCTGAGTTTCCTGCGCTACCGCGAGCTACTCGGCACGCCCTACGCGGGTGCCACCTACATCTCGTACCCCACGGCGGTTGGCGCCGCGATCCTCGGCTGGCATGCGCTTTGCCACGTGAGGGCGGAGCCGAGCAGCATTCAGGGCGTGGTCACCGGCGAGGATCTGGCCCGCTTATTGCCGCGACCGCGGATCGACGCGGTGTTCCGCGATTTAGTGGCCTGGGACATCGATCTGTTCGCAAGCACCCGTGACGCGACAGGCGTGTAGTGCGGACCGAAAAAAAGGGCTATGGAGGACTCTCCTCTCCCGCCTCCTAACTGCCCGTCGGTGTCCATGTGCTCCCCGAGCAGGCTTGCGCACGGTCCGCCGGTGTCCCGCCGAAAGGAATCCGGTGCCTACCCAAAGGCCTGTTCAAGCTGCGCGAGCACTGCTTGCTCGGCGGGCGAGACCCTTTCGCCGAAGCCGAGGACCCCGCCGCTGGCGCGGGCGACCTCGCCGGCCCGTTCCAGTATTTCGCGGCGCAAGGTTTCCAAGTCCTCGGCAGACATCCTGTCACGCAACTGCTTGATATAGTCCCGCCATGCCGCCACCATTTCGGATGCGGGTCGGCGCTTCAGCCAATACTCCAAAAGCGCATAACGGCCGTTGTGCGGCTCGATGCCAGCCGCCTGGGCCATGGCCACGATTCGTTCGCGTTCCTTGACGGCCACCTCGCCGTCGGCCCAAGCGACCGCGAACAGCGGCACGAGCCCTAAAGCCGCCAGACTTTCAGCCGTGATCCCCAATCCCAGCAATCGATCCAGGACCGCTTCGTCGCGGATGCCTGAGACATGTACAAGTTGCTGACGGCGTTCCAACTGATCGAGGCGCTCACGAAACGCCTCGAAGAGGTACTTCTCGCGATTGTGAAATACGGCATCGATCAGAATGCTCTTTTGGCTTCGCGAAGGGGTAGGCATCGATTCGTCCTTTGGGGGTGAGGGTTCGTGCGGAGGACCGTGCCGTCGGTGTCAGCCGATATGGCCGCGGCGGCATCCGACACGATGTCGTGGCCGCCGTCGTCGGCGTGGCTCGGCGTCTCCATCGGCGTTCTGCCGATCGAGCGGCGCGACTCTCACCGGGCGGCCGGTGACGCGACTCCGGCCACGGACATCCGGTATGTCTGGATGCGTCGATCCCGAAGTCGCCCGATCCGGCGGGACAGGGTGTGGCCGATGCGGGTGGTGGCCCGGTCGACAGCCGCCGTCCACTCGGAGTCGGCGACGGTCGCCATGATCGCCCCGCACCCTTGCACCTTGGCCAGGATGCGGCACTCCTTGTCGATGCCCCCCTTCGGCCCGTTGTTGTCCTGCAGCAACACTATTACCCGTTCGACCCGGTCGCCGAGGCGGGCTAGGGCGAACCGTAGCCGTCGCTCGATGTGGTCGGGGAGGGTTGCGGGATACGTCGCGCCCTGGGCCTTGAGAAGCCACTTCATGGGTCGTCCTCCAGTGGGTTCGTGGTTTGTCACAGATGCTCCTATTCTTCGCCTCTCGCCATGGGGAGACACCCTCGATTCTTTCTGGCCAACACATCGAAAATTCCTATGATTGGTGAGCGCCCAGGAGCACGCCATGCACTGGCTCAACTACCACCACCTCCTCTATTTCTGGACGGCCGCGCGGGAGGGCAGCATCACGCGGGCCTGTCGCGTCCTCCATCTCACACAGCCGACGGTGAGCGGTCAGATTCGCGAACTCGAACGCGCCCTCAAGGCCCGGCTCTTCGAGCGGTCAGGCAGGTCGATCGCGCTCACCGACACAGGCCGGCTCGTCTATCGCTACGCCGACGAGATTTTCGCACTGGGACGCGACTTACAGGATGCGCTGCACGACCGCCCGCGCGGCCAGCCTTTGCGCTTCGCCGTGGGCGTAGCGGACACGCTGCCCAAGGTTCTCGTCCATCGTCTGCTCGCGCCGGCCGCGGCGCTCCGCGAGGAGGTGCGGATCACGTGCATCGACGGACAACCCGATCGCCTGCTGGCTGACTTGGCGCTGCACGAATTGGATCTCGTCATCAGCGACTATCCGTCGCAGCCACTGCCCGGACTGAAGTTCTTCAATCACATGCTTGGCGAATGTGGGGTCAGTTTCTGTGCCACGCCGGCGCTCGCCAGACGACATCGGCGTGACTTCCCTCGCTCGTTGTCTGGGGCGCCATTTCTGCTGCCGTATGGCAACACGGTGCTCCGCCGCTCGCTCGAACAGTGGTTTGACGACAACGGCATTCGTCTCACGGTCCGCGCCGAATTCGCCGACAGCGGGCTGTTAAAGGCGTTTGGCGCCTCCGGCGACGGCCTGTTCGCCGTGCCCACCGCAGTGGAGGCCGAGGTGATTCGCGCGTACGGTGTGCGCGTGATTGGCCGGG
>Ga0315906_10006945_pt1 | contig 13869 bp, 17 predicted proteins | sample LakEriMetagenome_4_FD_203526 | JGI IMG/M metagenome (GOLD analysis project Ga0315906, IMG submission 203526) | Freshwater fungal communities from buoy surface, Lake Erie, Ohio, United States - Buoy 2 MA122 | ecosystem: Environmental > Aquatic > Freshwater > Lake > Lake biofilm | place: USA...
GATGTTCGGCGAGTACCGCGCACCCACCGGTGTCACGGCCTCGGCCGGGTCGAGCGATCGCGAGGGTCTGAGCGATCTGCGCGCGGCCGTGGCGGCGACCGGCGAGCACCTCGGGCACCGGCTGCGCATGCTGGTCGGCAAGCCCGGACTCGACGGCCACTCCAACGGGGCCGAGCAGGTCGCCGTCGCCGCGCGCGACGCGGGCTTCGAGGTGATCTACCAGGGCATCCGGCTGACTCCCGAGCAGATCATCGCGGCAGCGGTGCAGGAGGATGTCGACTGCGTCGGACTGTCGATCCTGTCCGGATCCCACCTGCAGATCGTCCCGGAGCTCATCGCGGGCCTTCGGGCCGCCGGCTTGGAGGATGTGCCGGTCGTGCTCGGCGGGATCATCCCTGAGGCTGACGCCGATGCGCTGATGTCCGCCGGAGTCTCCGCGGTCTTCACGCCGAAGGACTACGACCTCACGGCTGTCATGTCCCGAGTCCTGGACGTGATCCGCGCCAGCAAGCAGCTCACCCCCGCGTAGCCCGACCCGCCCGACCCGCCCGACCCGCCCAGCCCGACCCGCCCAGCCCAGCCCGACCAGCCCAGCCCGAGGAGTTCCATGGCCCCGCAGCGTGCACGACGTTCCAATCTTGCCGTCCCCGGCTCCAGTCCGAAGATGCTGGAGAAGGCGAAGGGCCTGCCGGCGGACCAGGTGTTCATGGACATCGAGGACGCCGTAGCTCCGCTCGCGAAGCCGGACGCTCGGAAGAACATCGTCGCGGCCCTGAACGAGGGCGGCTACGACGGCAAGACGCGCGTGGTGCGGGTCAATGACTGGACGACGCAGTGGACGTACGCGGATGTGGTCGAGGTCGTCGAGGGTGCGGGTGCGAATCTCGACTGCATCATGCTGCCGAAGGTGCAGACGGCGGACCAGGTCGTGGCGCTGGATCTGCTGCTGACCCAGATCGAGAAGTCCAACGGGCTCGAGGTGGGTCGCATCGGGATCGAGGCGCAGATCGAGAATGCACTCGGCCTGATAAACGTGGATGCGATCGCGCAGGCGTCCCCGAGGGTGGAGACGATCATCTTCGGGCCGGCGGACTTCATGGCATCCATCAACATGAAGTCGCTGGTGGTGGGGGAGCAGCCGCCGGGCTACGACGTGGGGGATGCCTACCACTACATCCTGATGCGGATCCTGATGGCGGCGCGGGCCTTCGACAAGCAGGCCATCGACGGTCCTTATCTGGCGATCAAGGACATCGACGGCTACCGGCGCGTCGCCGGTCGCAGCGCGGCGCTGGGCTTCGACGGCAAGTGGGTGCTGCACCCCGATCAGATCGCAGCGGCGAACGAGGTGTTCTCCCCCAATCAGGACGACTACGACCACGCTGAGCTGATCCTCGACGCGTACGACTACTGCACTTCTGCCGAGGGTGGCGCCAAGGGCGCGGTCATGCTCGGTGACGAGATGATCGACGAGGCGTCACGGAAGATGGCGCTCGTCGTCGCCTCCAAGGGGCGCGCCGCTGGCATGACCCGTACCAAGACGTTCGAGAAGCCGGAGGCATGAGATGGGACGACTTGCGCAGACCGAGGGCCTGACGGAGGAGCAGCAGGCCATCCTGGAGGCGGTGCGGGAGTTCGTCGACAACGAGATCCTGCCCGTCGCGACGCAGTTGGAGCATGCCGACGAGTATCCGCAGGAGATCGTCGATGGGCTGAAGGAGATGGGAGTCTTCGGCCTCATGATCCCGGAGGAGTACGGCGGGCTGGGGGAGTCCCTGCTCACCTACGCGCTTGTCGTGGAGGAGATCGCCCGCGGGTGGATGAGCGTGTCTGGCGTGATCAACACTCACTTCATCGTCGCCTACATGCTTATGCAGCACGGCACGGAGGAGCAGAAGCAGCGCTACCTTCCGCGCATGGCGACGGGCGAGGTCCGCGGTGCGTTCAGCATGAGCGAGCCGGGCTGCGGCTCGGACGTCTCCGCCATCACGTCCAAGGCCGTGCGTGATGGCGACCAGTGGGTGCTGAACGGTCAGAAGATGTGGCTGACCAACGGTGGATCCTCGACCCTGGTGGCCGTGCTGGTCCTCACCCCGGGCGAGGCACCGGAGGGCGCGAGCGTCTACAAGCGGATGAGCACCTTCCTTGTCGAGAAGCCGTCCGGGTTCGGTGAGGTGCGCCCAGGCCTGACCATCCCCGGCAAGATCGAAAAGATGGGCTACAAGGGCGTCGACACCACGGAGCTGGTGATGGATGGGCTGAAGCTCGAAGACGCCGACCTTCTCGGTGGCGAGCCGGGCAAGGGCTTCTACCAGATGATGGACGGCGTTGAGGTCGGTCGCGTCAACGTTGCGGCACGTGCGTGCGGGCTGGCGCAGCGTGCATTCGAGCTCGGTGTGGAGTACGCGCAGCAGCGGGTGACGTTCGGGAAGCCGATCGCCGAGCATCAGGCTGTGGCGTTCCGGCTGGCCGACATGGCGACCAAGGTCGAGGCCGCGCACCAGATGATGGTGATGTCGGCGCGCAAGAAGGACTCCGGAGAGCGCAACGACTTGGAGTCGGGAATGGCCAAGTACCTCGCGTCGGAGTACTGCAAGGAGGTCGTGGAGGATTCGTTCCGGATCCACGGCGGATACGGCTACTCGAAGGAGTACGAGATCGAGCGCCTGTACCGCGAGGCGCCGATGCTGATGATCGGCGAAGGAACGGCCGATATCCAGCGGATGATCATCGCTCGCCGCCTGCTCGAGGACTACAAGCTCCGCGGATGATCGACGCGGAGAACTCCCCTCGCGAAGTGGGTCGCCGCGAGGTTCCGTGCGTCGGTGCCGTCGTCTTCGACGATGACGGTCGCCTCCTGCTGATCCGGCGCGGCAATCCGCCCGCGCAGGGGCAGTGGTCCCTGCCCGGGGGGCGTGTCGAGCCGGGGGAGGAGACGGCCGCGGCCGTCCTGCGCGAGCTGATCGAGGAGACCGGCCTGTCCGGAACAGTCGATCGCCAGGTGGGTGAGGTGCGCAGGGATGCGCCGGACGGCAGCGTCTACGTCATCTCGGACTACCTGGTGCGGGTGACACCCTCCGACAGTCCCGTGGCAGGCGACGACGCCCTCGACGTGGCCTGGTTCTCCCTCGGTGAGCTCGAGGCGGCCGACACCAGTCCGGGTCTGCTGGAGGCCCTCCGCGACTGGCGGCTCATCCCGGGGTGACGAGTGATCGGGCGGTGGTCAGCCGCTCACCTGGGCCCGAACCCTGATCCGCCCGTCGGCCTCGTCCCAGTCGAGGTGCTCGGCGAGGCGGGCGGCGATGGCCAGCCCACGACCGTGGTCGGACTCGGTGTCGAAGGAGCCGACCTTCGGAAGCGTTGCGCCCACCCGGTTCGTCACCTCCACGAGCACGCCGTTCCCGTCGCGGCGGAGGGTCATCGTGGCGGGTGGGAGTCCGTGCCGGACAGCGTTCACCGCGAGTTCGCTGGCCACCAGCTCGCAGGCATCCCGCAGGTCGTCGCCATCGGCGGCGGAGAGGAAGTCCGAGACGTGACGGCGCGCGGCGGCCCCCGCCGTGAGGTCGCGGGGCAGCTCCCAGGAAGCCGTCGACTCCTCCATCACCTCAGTGTGATACCCCCCTTACGCGATCCCAAACCTCGCTGGCCCTATCGTCGAGCGATGTCCTCGATCGTCGCCGTCGCCAACCAGAAGGGGGGCGTGGCCAAGACCACCACGGTGGTCAACCTCGGGGCCGCCCTCGCTGAGCGAGGTGACCGTGTCCTGATCGTCGACCTCGACGCCCAGGCCTGCGCCACCTTCTCGCTGGGGCGTGATCCGGAGGATCTGGAGCGAACGGCCTCGGCCGCCCTCCTCGGTGCAGGGACGGCGGTCGCCGATCTCGTCATCCCGACCAACGACGGGGTGGACCTCCTCCCGGCTGCCATCGACCTGGCGGGGGCCGATCGCGCCCTGGCTGCGCTGCGGGGCCGTGAGTACGTCCTCCGCGAGGCCTTGGCGCCCGTGCGAGACACCTACGACTGGATCCTGCTGGACTGCTCGCCATCGCTCGGCATCATCACGATCAACGCGCTCACGGCTGCTGATGCGGTGATCATCCCCCTGCAGTGCGAGACGCTGTCGCACCGAGGCGTCGGCCAGCTGATGGAGACGATTGCGGACGTGCAGCGCCTTACGAATCCGCAGGTGAGTGTTGCTGGGATCCTGCCCACGCTCTATGACGGTCGCACGGTGCACGCGAAGTCGGTGCTCGCCGATCTCGGCCCGCGATACGGCGTTCCGGTCTTCTCGCCGATCGGCCGTTCGATCCGCTTCGCTGAGGCGCCGGCTGCCGGCCGCAGCATCCTGGCCACGGCTGGGCAGTCAAGGGGCGCCGAGGACTACCGTCGACTGGCTCGCGAGGTCGCGGACGTCGTCAGGCCTTGAGCCCTATTCCTCCGGGGAGGCCGGAGCTGCGCTCGTTCCGCCGCGCGTCCGGCGCCGCTGGCGCTTGCGCTTGGGTGCATCGTCGTCCGCAGCCTTGGGTGCATCCGTGGGCTTGCTCTTGTGGTCGCCCTTGCGTTCACCACGGTCGCTCTTGCGTTCGCCGCGGTCGCCCTTGCGTTCGCCGTGGGAGCCCGCCTCCTTGCGCTTCTTGCCCGTCTCGCCGAGATCCTCAACGGTCTCGGCAGCCAGACCGGCTCGGGTGCGACTGGCCTTCGGCAGCATGCCCTTGGTTCCGGCCGGGATGTTCAGGCCCGTGTACACGTGGTCGCTGGTCGAGTAGGTCTCGATGGGATCCTTGAACGGCAGCTTGAGTGCGCGATCGATCATCTGCCACCGGGCGATGTCCTCCCAGTCGACGAAGGTCACCGCTGTGCCGGAGTTGCCGGCCCGCCCCGTACGACCGATGCGGTGCAGGTAGGTCTTCTCATCCTCGGGGCACTCGTAGTTGATGACGTGGGTGACGTTGTCGACGTCGATGCCTCGCGCAGCGACATCGGTGGCGACGAGCACATCGATCTTGCCCGTGCGGAAGGCGCGCAGTGCCTGCTCGCGAGCACCCTGTCCGAGATCGCCGTGCACGGTGCCGACGGCGAACCCTCGTTCGGTCAGCTCGTCGCAGACCTTCTGGGCCTTGCGCTTCGTGCGCGTGAAGATCATGGCCAGCTGCCGACCATCAGCCTGCAGGATGCGCGCGAGGAGTTCGACCTTGTCCATCGGATGCACGCGCCACACGTGCTGCTCGATCGCGTCGACGGTCGCGTTCTCGTCGCCCATGTCGGCGGCGCGCAGGTGCAGCGGATTGGTCATGTAGCGACGGGCAAGGTTGACGATCTGGCCGGGCATGGTCGCGGAGAAGAGCATCGTCTGCCGCTGGGAGGGGATCATCGCGACGATGCGCTCGACGTCGGGCAGGAAGCCCATGTCGAGCATCTCGTCCGCCTCGTCGAGCACGAGGACGCGCACATGCGACAGGTCGAGGTCGCGACGGTTCGCGAGGTCGATGATGCGCCCGGGCGTGCCGACGACGACGTCGATGCCCTTCTGCAACGCCTCGATCTGCGGCTCGTAGGCTCGCCCGCCGTAGACGGCGAGCACCCGCACCCCCTTGATCCGGCCGGCACGCTCGATGTCGGTGGCGACCTGCAGTCCGAGTTCGCGAGTCGGGCACACGACCAGGGCCTGAGGCTTGCCCTGTGCCGCTGCGGGAAGATCGCCATACTCCGGGTTGGCCGGCGCGACCATGCGCTGGAGCAGGGGGATGCCGAAGCCGAGCGTCTTGCCGGTGCCTGTCTTGGCCTGCCCGATGAGGTCGCTGCCCTTGATGGCGGACGGCAGGCACTGTGCCTGGATCGGGAACGCGTGCGTGATGCCGTCGGCGGCAAGGGCTTCGGCGATCTGGGGATCGGCGCCGAGTTCGACGAATGTGGGGGCAGTGGTGGGATCCACGGAGGAGGTCATTTGCCCTCACCCTACCCTGCGCCACTCGCTAGCCTGTCCTCACCATGACTGACCAGGCCCCATCCCCCTTGGCGCTAGAGACCGATCCGCAGTACCGAGCCGCGGTCGTGGATCTGCTGGGTGTGCTGGCCTATGGCGAGCTGAGTGCCTTCGAGCGCATCGCCGCCGACGCATCGCTCGCTCCGACCATCGACGACAAGGACGCGCTGGCAGGCATGGCCACGGCGGAGTACCGGCACTTCGTGGCGCTGCGCGATCGACTTCGCCAACTGGGAGCGGATCCCGCCGAATCGATGGCGCCGTTTCGCCGCGCCTACGAGGAGTACCACGAGCAGACCGCGCCCAGCGACTGGCTCGAGGGCATGGTGAAGGCTTACGTGGGCGACGGCATCGGCATGGACTTCTACCGCGAGATCGCCACCTATGTCGATGAGGACACCAGAGCCCTCGTGCTCTCGGTGTGCGAGGACCTCGGTCAGTCGGGCTTCATCGTGGACCGCGTTCGCGCAGCGATTCAGGAGGATCCACGCGCCGGCGGTCGGCTGGCGCTGTGGGGACGCCGAGTGGTCGGGGAGGCCTTGTCGCAGGCCCAGCGCGTGGCAGCCGAGCGCGATGCACTGTCGACCTTGCTCGTCGGTGGTGTCGATCGCCCCGGCACGGACCTCGCGGAGATCGGGCGGATGCTCGCGCGCCTCACCGACAACCACTCGCGCCGGATGTCGGCGCTCGGTCTGGCGGCTTAGGCGAGCTCAGGCCGTCAGCCGCCGAAGCCGACGCGTCCTTTGGACGCTGCGCCCACTTCGACGTACGCGATCTTGGAGCCGGGCACGATCACGGTGCGACCGCGGTCGTCGATGAGCGTGAGGTTGCCGCCCTTCGCGAGTGCCGCCTCGACAGCCTTGATCACGTCCTCGGGAGCGTCGTTGCTGTCGAGCGCAACCTCGCGCGGTGTGTCCTGGACGCCGATCTTGATCTCCACAGCGAATCCCTTCAGGTGAGCCGGAGTCTTGAGGTCATCCGGTATTCGGTTCAAGCGTGGCAGACGCCGAATCTATTCCGTCTGCGGTGGGTGGGTCAGGGGGAAGCCGCTGATCCCGCGCCACGCCAGGGCGGCGACGAGGTCGGTGGCCTGATCGCGGGGCAGCCGGGTGGCCCCGGATCGCAGCCACCGCCGCGCGGCCACGTGCACGAGGCCCTGCATTCCGGAGGCGAGCAGCATCGCCTCCTCGTGGCTGAGCCCGGTGTCGTCGGCGATCACCGCCGCGCTCATGGTGGCGAGAGTCAGCTCCGCGGCGTCCATGCGCGCGCTGACGGCGGGCTCGTGGGCGAGGTCGCTCTCGAAGACCAGGCGGAAGGCTCCCCCCGGCTCCTCCACGAAACGGAAGTAGGCGTTGACCATGGCGCGCACGCGAGTCGCGTTGTCGCTCGTTCCCGACAGTGCCTGCCTCGCGGCCTCGAGGAGGTCGTCGACGCCGGTGTCCAGCAGTTCCAGGTACAGCTCGAGCTTGCCCGGGAAGTGCTGGTAGAGCACCGGCTTGGACACCCCGGCCCGCTCGGCGATCTCGTCCATCGACGCTGCGTGGTAGCCGACGGCGGAGAAGACCTCGAGTGCGGCAGACAGCACCTGCTGGCGGCGCTCCTCGCGCGGCAGCCGAGCAGCCCGGGCGACGTGGCTCGACGTCGACGTGGTCATGGGGTCACCCTACTCGCCAGTAACTATGAGCGCGTAGCCTTGCCGGGTGACCGACCTCGACCCCGCGACGAACCTGGCACGGCCGGCGACATCGCCGACGCCGCTGCCGACGTGGCCGCGCGAGGAACTCCGCCTGCCGTCCCGCACGCTGAGTGTCCGGCACGCGCCGGGTGCCCGTACTGACCAGCCTGCCGCCCTGTACGTCCACGGACTCGGTGGCTCCTCGCTGAACTGGACCGACTTCATGCACGAGATGCAGCCCTTCGTCGACGGATGGGCGGTCGATGTGGGGGGATTCGGCTACTCGCCCCCGCCGCGCGATGGTGACATGTCGCCGTCCGGCCACGCGCGCGCGCTCGTCGATCTGATCGCGCATCTCGACATCGCTCCCGTGCACCTGTTCGGCAACTCCATGGGTGGTGCCGTCGCGCTGCAGCTGGCCGCGCGACGCCCTGATCTCGTGCGGAGCCTGACTCTTGTCTCACCGGCTCTTCCGTCCCTCAACCTGACCAAGCAGAACGCGCATCTGCCGGTGATCGCAGTGCCGGGCATCGGCGAGCGACTCGTGCCGAAGTTCATGGAGGCGGACGCGGAGAGCCGCGTGAAGGGCAGCATTGATGTCACGTATGCAGACCCCACTCGCGTCGCCCCCGAGCGACTGCAGGAGGCAGCGGACGAGACGCGTGAGCACGATCGTCTGCCCTACGCATCGGACGCATTCCTGCGCTCGCTGCGCGGACTTCTGCGCACGTTCACCGACATCGGGCCGAATCGCCCGTGGAAGCTTGCTGAGCGTGTCGTGTGCCCGACGCTCGTCGTCTACGGCCGCAAGGACCCTCTCGTCGACTCGCGCAGCGCGCATCGCGTCACCAAGCACTTCAAGGATGCACACGTGGTTGTCCTGCCGGACAGCGGGCACGTTGCGCAGATGGAGCATCCCGAGTTCGTGCGCGCGGCCTGGGAGCGATTCATTCTCTGACGTGCGGTTCGCCTGATGGCGATCTCGACGTACGCGGCGACCATCACTGTCAAGTCGGGCATCCACAGCCCCGTCGCTGTCCACAGGAGCGCATGAGGCTGTGGCGCGGTGGTCACATCCGGACTTAACGTCCTTGACATGTCCACTGCTGTCTCTGTCGAGGATCGCGTTCGTGCGCGCGTACGTGCGCGTGGCATCGATCCGCTTCGTGAGCCGTCTGCCGTGCGCAGCCTGGTCGACGAGGTGCTCGCAGAGCTCATCGTCGACGAGGACATCGAGGGTGCGGCTACTGCCGCGTTCCATGCCATCGCAGGGTTCGGCCCCCTTCAGCCCTATCTCGACGATCCACAGGTAGAGGAGCTGTGGATCAACGCACCGGGCCGGGTCTTCGTCGCTCGGGGTGGTCGGAGCGAGCTGACGACCGTCGTGCTCGAGGCCGCGGAGGTCCGTGATCTCGTGGAGCGGATGCTGCGCGTGTCTGGACGACGCCTCGACCTGAGCTCGCCCTTCGTCGACGCGATGCTCCCCGATGGCAGCCGCCTGCACGTCGTGATCCCGGACATCACGCGCGAGCACTGGGCCATCAACATCCGTCGATTCGTCGTGCGAGCGCGCCACGTGGGTGACCTTGCGGAGATCGGGGTGCTCAGCGCGAAGGCTGCCGAGTTCCTCGACGCGTGCGTGCTGGCCGGGCTCAATGTCGTCGTGGCCGGTGGCACGCAGTCGGGCAAGACGACCTTCCTGACGGCGCTACTCGGATCCGTCCCCGCGACCGAGCGCATCATCACCTGTGAGGAGGTGTTCGAACTCCGACTCGATCATCCCGACCACGTCGCCCTGCAGACCCGCGCACCGAGCCTGGAGGGCACAGGTGCCGTACCACTGCGCCGCCTCGTGACGGAGGCGCTGCGCATGCGACCCACCCGGTTGGTGGTGGGCGAGGTGCGGCAGGCGGAGGCCCTTGACCTGCTCATCGCCATGAACAGCGGAATGCCCGCCATGGCCACGCTGCATGCCAACAGCGCACGTGAGGCCGTCACCAAGCTCTGCACCCTGCCCCTCCTTGCTGGCGCGAACATCGACGCGAGCTTTGTGATCCCAACCGTGGCGGGGTGCATCGACATCGTCGTGCACCTCGGCATGGAGGCCGCCGGGCGGCGGGTCCGTGAGATCAGTGCCGTCACCGGGAGGGCGGAGAGCGGTGTCATCGAGATGTCGCCACTCTTCTGCGACGTCGACGGAGTACTCACACGCAGGGACGGTTTCCCTCCGCATCGAGATCGTTTCGCATCTGCGGGCATTGACGTCACCGCGCTCCTCGCGGGCCGAGCGTCATGACGGCCACGACCCTGCTCGGCGCTCTCACCGGTCTCCTCGCCGCCACCGGGGTGATCGTCGTCCTCCGAGCCATCACGGGATCCCCGGTCGTTGCCCGTCGCCGTGAGTCGAGGCTCACCGCACTGCTCGCTGGCGCGGGCCTCTCGCGCTTCTCGCCCGCAACCCTGGTGGCGGGGAGCATCGGTGCCGCGGTGACCGTGTTCGCCATCGTCCTCGCGGCCACGGGGCTGGTTGTCGCGGCTGCCATGGCCGGGTCGACGGCGGCGGTGATGCCCACCCTGATCGTGCGACGCCGGGCGCGCGCGCATGCGACGGCGGCGCGGGCAAGCTGGCCCGAGGCCGTGGACTCCCTCGCTGCAGGCATTCGTGCCGGCCTGTCGCTCCCCGATGCGGTGTCGGCCCTGGCGACGAGTGGCCCGGCACCGCTTCGTGCCGCATTCGGTGCCGCGGCCCTGGAGTACCGCGCAACGGGAAGCTTCGAGTCGGCACTCGACACTCTGGCCGACGAGGCGCGCGATGCCGTCGCCGATCGTGTGGTGGCTGCGCTGAGACTGGGGCGGGAGGTGGGCGGCACCACGATCGGCGACATCCTGCGCACCCTGTCCACCATGCTCCGGGAGGATGCGCGGCTGCGCGCGGAGATCCGCGGCCGGCAGAGCTGGACGGTGTCCGCGGCCCGCATGGCCGTTGCGGCCCCGTGGCTCACGCTGGTGCTCCTGAGCACGCGCCCGGAGGCTGTCACGGCGTACTCGACCCCGGCGGGGGCCGTCGTCATCGTGCTCGCCGGCGTGATGTCCGCCGTGGCCTATGCCCTCATGCTGCGCATGTCACGCCTGCCTGACCTGCCGAGGCTCGCATCATGACCCCGTCTTTCGCCGGTGCCCTCGTCGGAATCGCCGCAGCTGGTGCGCTGCTGCTCATGGCATCGTGGGTACGGGCGCGGCGCCCGCTTCCGCTTGCGGATCGCATCGGCCCCTACTGCGGTATCCCCGGTCACACCGTGGTGATCGACCGTGGTGATCGGTGGTCACGGTGGAGGGGATTCGAAGGAGATCGGCGCGCTCGGCGCCCGCGCTCCGTCCGTCAGTCGGCGGTGATCGGTGCGCTCATCGGCGCGGCCTTCGCCGGGCTGCTGACGGTTCAGGAGCCGAGCCTGCCGGCTCTGCTTGCCCTCGGTGGCGTTGGTGCCGTCGGCGGAGTGTGGGCGGCAGACATACACGCCCGCGTGCGAGCTCGTCGACGTGAGCGCGCGATCGAGGAGCAGGTGCCGGTGCTGGCCGACCTGCTCGCCCTAGCGGTGTCGGCGGGTGCGCCGCCGATGACAGCCCTGGAAGGCGCTGCACGGCACGTCACTGGGCCGCTCGGCGAGGATGTGGGTGCAGCTGTCGACCGGGTGCGTGCAGGGGAGGCAGTCGAGACGGTCCTGACGGATCTCGGCGATGGCGCGCCCTCGCTGCGTCGTCTCGTCGACGCGATCCTCGTCGCCCTCGACCGTGGCAGCCCGCTCGCCGACGTGCTGCGCGCCCAGGCGCTGGACTCCCGGGCCGACGAGCGCCGCCGCCTGATGGAGTCCGCTGGTCGCAAGGACGTCGCGATGCTGGTGCCGATCGTGTTCCTCGTTCTTCCCAGCGTCGTCATCATCGCCGTCTTCCCGGCACTGCGCGCCCTCGAGGTGGTCGTGCCGTGACCATCTCGCGAACGTCACCACACAGGACAGGCCGACCCATCACCCGAGAGGTTGAACGAACATGAGAATCCGCTCGTACCTGCGTACCCTGCTGCTCAATGCCGATGACCGAGGTGATGTCCCCGGCTGGGTATTGGTAAGCGTCATGACCGCCGGCCTCGTCACCGCTCTCTGGGTGGTCGCCGATGATCAGCTGACCTCGGTGCTCGGTCGCGCCATCGGCTCCGTGACGGCTCCCTGACCCTGATCATGCGCCACGCCCTCATGATCAGGGTCCGCTGTGTGATCAGGGTCCGCTGTGATCGGGGTAGCGCGGTAGTCGAGTTCGTTCTCGTCGCGCCGTTGCTCCTGCTCCTCCTCGTCGCCCTTCTGCAGTTCGCCCTCGTGCTGCATGTCCGTGCCACGTTGACGTCGGCAGCGGCGGAGGGAGCCCGCGCGGCTTCGCTGGCGGGAGCCGACGCTGAAGCGGGAGTACGTCGTACGGCACTCCTGCTCGAGGACACGGTTGCGAACGGGGTAGTGCGGGATATCCGGGCAGGCGCGTCGGTCGTGGGCCCGATCGACGTCATGGTCGTGCGCATCGACGCCCACCTGCCGCTCGTCGGGCTGCTTGGCCCAGCCGCCTTGTCGGTCGAGGGGCGCGCGTTGATCGAGGGCTGGACGTGATGACGAAGGAGCACGGATCTGCACTCTCCGACCGTGGATCTGCGCTCTCCGACCGTGGATCTGCGCTCTCCGACCGTGGATCTGCGCTCTCCGACCGTGGATCTGCGCTGATCGAGTTCATCGCTCTGGGCGTCGGCATCCTGGTGCCCTTGGCCTACCTCGCCCTGGCCGCGTCTGCCGTGCAGGCCGGTGTGTTCGCCAGCACCCAGGCAGTGCGAGAGGCAGGTCGTGCCTTCGTGACGTCGGCGACCGCGGCGGAGGGCATCTCCCGAGCGGGAGTAGCGGCTCGCCTCGCCTTCGACGACCACGCCATCGACCTGCCGGCCGACGCGCTGCGGGTGACGTGCGTGGGCGGGCCCTGCCTCACCCCTGGCAGCGAGGTGCTCGTCGAGCTCGACTGGCAGGTCCCGCTGCCCTGGCTGCCGGTCGACCTCGCCGGATCCGCTCCTGCTCTCGTGCCGATCAGCGCAGACCACCGGATTCCGGTCGACGACTTCCGCGGGCTTCCGACGTGACGCACGAGGAGCAGCCGGGCTGCCCTCGCGGCATGTGCTCGGATGACGGCAGTGTCCTCGTCCTCGGTCTGGTTGCCGTCGTGGTGTGCATGCTTGCCCTCGTCGTCGGCGTGGATGCCTCGGCCGCCTTCCTGCAGCGCCGCTCCTTGGTGGCGCTTGCCGACGCCAGCGCGATCGCGGGTGCGCAGGGCATCGACCTCGACGTCTACTACCAAGAGGGCGCCTCGGCCTCGACGGGACTCGATGCGCGCAGCGTCGCCCAGCGCGTGACGACCTTCCTCGCGGCCGCGCAGTCCGCGCGCGGTGCCGCGCCGGATCGGCCGACCGTCGAGGGCCTTCGTCTGGAGCGGGTGTCGATGGATGACCGCACGGTTGTAGTGCGCCTCAGCGCGCCCTTGCGACTGCCGTTCCTCTCCGCCCTGGGCGACCGAGCCATCACCGTGGAGTCGAGGGCGCGGCTGGCATACCGTGCCGCGGGGGGCTGATCCCGGCCCGTACCCTTGACCCACCATGGCTGACATCGAACTCGGCGAGCGTCTCGCCGCCCTCCAGACCACCATGGGCAGCATCGAGGCCGTCCTCGACCTGCCCGCGCTCCGCGAGCAGGTGGCTGCGCTCGAGGCGGAGGCCAGTGCCCCGGACCTCTGGGACGACCAGGCGAACGCCCAGGCGGTCACGTCTCGGCTGTCGTTCGTCCAGGGCGAGTTGCGCAAGGTGGGCGCTCTCCGCACCCGACTCGACGATCTCCCCGTCCTGTTCGAGCTCGCCGAGGATGAGGGCGACGCTGGTGCCCTGGCCGATGCCATGGTCGAACTGGAGTCTGTTCAGTCCGCGATCGACGAGATGGAGGTGCGCACGCTGCTGTCGGGGGAGTACGACTCCCGCGAGGCCTTCGTCACCATCCGCTCCGGCGCTGGCGGCGTGGATGCAGCCGACTGGGCCGAGATGCTCCTGCGCATGTACACCCGCTACTGCGAGCGCCACGGCTGGCCGTACGAGGTCAACGACACCTCGTACGCCGAGGAGGCCGGAATCAAGTCAGCCACC
>Ga0315906_10006946_pt1 | contig 13868 bp, 13 predicted proteins | sample LakEriMetagenome_4_FD_203526 | JGI IMG/M metagenome (GOLD analysis project Ga0315906, IMG submission 203526) | Freshwater fungal communities from buoy surface, Lake Erie, Ohio, United States - Buoy 2 MA122 | ecosystem: Environmental > Aquatic > Freshwater > Lake > Lake biofilm | place: USA...
CCGCGCAAGAAACACCGTGAATCGAGAAATCTCTTTATCCGGGAAGCGAAAAAACTATATCAGAAAGAATTTCAACGCTGGTTCCGACTCGCTGCACAAATCAATCCACTGCTGGCTTTATTCCGGATTAACGATGGCGGAATTCCCACCCTGTACATTATGGGGGAAGAAGATTACATGTTTCTTCCTTCTATTGCACAACTGGTAAAGAAACATCAGTCTTCCGAATTATTTGTTATCCCTCAATGCGGCCACGTTGTGAACATTGAACGTCCGGATATTTTTAACAAGCAGGCTATAGCATTTTTGCAATTACAGAATTAGTCTTTTCTTTTAAAATGATGAATTAATTTCAAAGCGTACTTAAATTAATAATCGATTTGTGTGCCTTCAGAAGCCCGGCTGATGATAAGTTGGCGGTGGGTGTAATTTACTTTTCACCCGGCTACATTTCGAAAACTAAGACTGTTTTCAGAGCAGTAATTTTAGTAAATCCCATCCAGCCATGGATCTTTTTACAACGAACGTTTGCGTTTAAAATACATATTATTCAATACATATTATTCAAAGCATCGTCGTTATGGCGATACCACACTGTTTTACACCAACCATGATTGAGGTTGCGTAAAAAATCAAAACGATTATATTTGAACCTTTCTCTAGTACCAAAAATGCATACACTGTGATGTTTTGATACATCAGCAAAAAAGACTCAATGTCGAAAACAAGCGAAAACATCACACCTTCAGCCGACAATGCCGGATTGCTCAGCGAAGACCTTGCGCCAATTGCGGTGGAAAACCGAAGTTGGGGAACCTGGAATTACGCTGCACTTTGGGTCAGTATGAGCATTTGTATACCAACTTACATGCTTGCCAGTTCGCTGATTGAAGGTGGCATGAATTGGTGGCAGTCGGTTCTTACTATATTCCTGGGAAATACGATCGTGTTGATTCCAATGATACTTAATGGTCATGCAGGAGCCAAGTATGGAATTCCATTTCCTGTTTTCGCACGTGCCAGCTTCGGGGTGAAAGGTGCTAATATCCCCGCGCTTCTCCGTGCTATCGTCGCTTGTGGATGGTTCGGAATACAGACATGGATTGGTGGTTATTCGATTTACCTGATGCTTAAAAACTGGGTCCCCTCCATCGAATCGCTTCCACAAATCTTTCCCGATTCTATGGGACTAAAGACAGGACCTGCCATCACTTTCTTTCTATTCTGGTTGTTAAACATGTACATTGTGAAGAAAGGCTTTGATAGTATTCGCAAATTGCTTGTGTTCAAGGCCTATTTCCTGCCTGTAGCAGCATTGTCTCTTTTTCTTTGGGCAGTTTCAGCGGCAAAGGGACTTGGTCCGATACTGTCGCAATCATCAAAATTCTCCGGTAGCGGTGATTTTTGGAACTTCTTCTTTCCTGCACTTACTGGTATGGTAGGATATTGGGCAACCCTTTCGCTCAACATTCCTGATTTTACGCGGTATGCCAAATCACAACAGGCTCAGATAAAGGGACAGGCTTTGGGACTGCCACCCTCAATGACCATTTTTTCCTTTATCGGTGTTGTGGTTACCTCAGCTACTATGATCATCTACGGGGAAACAATCTGGGATCCGCTGGTTCTTTCAGAACGGTTTGACAGCAAGTTGCTCGTAAGCATAGCTATGATAGCCGTTGCTCTGTCTACCCTGGCTACCAATATTGCTGCTAATATCGTAAGTCCGGCCAATGATTTCATGAACCTGAGTCCCTCCAAAATCAAATTCCATACCGGTGGTTATATCACAGGTGTATTAGGTATACTGATCTTACCTTGGAAATTGATTGCCGATCCTAATGGATATATCTTCACCTGGCTTATCGCCTACTCCAGTCTATTGGGACCCATTGGAGGCATCATGATTGCGGATTACTATTTCATTCGAAAAAAAGAGTTGTCCGTTAAAGACCTCTATTCGAATTCCGGAACGTATTCGTATAAAAAAGGCTTCAATCGTATAGCCATTGTAGCCATGTTGCTGGGGATACTTCCTAATGTGCCTGGTTTTCTCATAACGATTCACGTGCTACCTAAGAGTTCTTTTCCTGAGTGGATTGCACATTTATACAACTATGCCTGGTTTGTTGGATTCTTCGTTTCAGCGGTCAGTTATTATGCTATGACTGCAGCCATGCGTTCAGCAAGGCCGTCTACTTTGTAAATATCGTTTGAAGAGAAAGTACCGCCCGATCTGAAGAATCGTGTGTGGAAGTCATGCAGCAAGAACAGCTACGATTTCCAGCTTTGCTGTTCACAACTTAGACCTTCTATGACTTCTCCACTCGGATTAATACCTATTTTTATTTCTTTTAACTGCCTATGCACACGCTTACCATCTTGAACGGAAGAGTTATCACCGCCTCCGAAGACCAGATCGCAGATATCTATATCGAAGGAGAAAAGATTGTCGCTATCGGTAAGAATCTTCCATACAAGGCAAGTACTGTCATTGATGCCTCCGGCAAACTGGTTTTACCAGGGGGTATTGATCCGCATGTCCATCTCGAAATGCCTTTCATGGGTACTTACTCAAGCGACAACTATGAAAACGGAACCCGGGCAGCACTTCACGGAGGCACTACTACGGTAATCGACTTTATCCTTCAGACCCAGGGCAAATCCCTTCATGATGCGTTGGCTGAATGGAAAAGCCGCTCTGACGGCAATGCAGTGGGTGACTATTCTTTCCATATGGCTGTTACGGATTTCAACGAAAACACCCGGTCTGAGATAAAGCAGCTCGTTGATAGAGGAATCACCTCATTCAAGACCTTCATGGCCTACAAAGGTGCATTGATGATCAATGATCATCAGATGGTCGGTCTTATGCAGGAAGTGCGGAAGCATGGTGGTCTGGTTACCGTTCATGCTACCAACGGCGACATGATTGATTATCTCGTTGCGAAACACCGTAGCGAAGGAAAGCTCTCACCGCTCTACCATTATCTTTCCCAGCCAGAAGTTACAGAAGCAGAAGCTTCAGGACGTTTTACCGACCTCGCTGATTACACTGGCGTGAATGGATACATTGTTCACATGACCTGTGAGGGTGCACTGAATGCAGTCCGACGCGCAACCATCAGAAACCAACGCGTGTTTGTAGAAACTTGTATCCAGTACCTGACCCTTGATGCCTCCATGTACGATAAGGGGTTCGAATCAGCGAAATGGGTGATGAGTCCTCCATTACGTGAGAAGAAAGATCAAGCTGCGCTGTGGGCCGGAATCAACCAGGGGTTGGTACAGGTAGTCGCTACCGACCACTGTCCGTTCACCTTGGAGCAGAAGAAAATGGGCGAGCAGGATTTTTCCAAAATACCAAACGGCCATCCGGCCATTGAGCATCGGATGGAGTTATTGTTTTCTGAGGGAGTCAACAAAGGAAGGATCAGCTTGCAGAAATTCGTGGAGCTGACTTCCACGAATGCTGCCAAGATTTTCGGCATGTTTCCGGAAAAAGGAACATTGGCCATAGGCGCCGATGCCGACATCGTCATTTTCGATCCGGAAGAAAAACACGTACTCTCCTCGAAAACCCATCATATGAATACGGACTATTCCGCTTATGAAGGATGGGAAGTGAAAGGCAAGTGCAAGACCGTGCTGCTGCGCGGTCAGGTCGCAATCCACGACGGAAATGCCATGGTTGGTAAAGGGTATGGCAAGTTCATCCCTCGCAAGCCGAATAAATCCACCATCTAAAATCGAAAATTTAATGCATTACCTACTCCTATGAAAAGAATGATACGTTCAGGACTTATCCAGATGAGTCTTCCCATGACTGAAGGCGAAGGCACCATTGAGCAGATCACCGATGCCATGCTGAAAAAACACTTGCCGTATATCGAAGAGGCCGGAAAGAAAGGCGTCCAGATACTTTGTCTGCAAGAAATCTTTAATACACCCTATTTCTGTCCGGGACAGGATAAAAACTGGTATGCCAGTGCGGAGTCCGTTCCGGGTCCGACGACAGAACTCATGCAGGAATATGCCAGGAAATACAATATGGTGATCATAGTTCCGATCTATGAACGTGAGCAGGCCGGAGTGCTTTACAACACGGCCGCTGTGATCGACGCAGACGGAACCTATCTGGGCAAATACCGCAAGAACCACATTCCGCACACAAGTGGTTTTTGGGAAAAATTCTTCTTCCGTCCGGGTAATCTCGGCTATCCGGTATTCCAGACGAAGTATGCCAAAATCGGTGTTTACATCTGCTATGACCGTCACTTTCCGGAAGGGGCAAGAATTCTCGGACTTAACGGTGCTGAAATCGTTTACAATCCATCCGCTACGGTTGCCGGTTTATCGCAATACCTTTGGAAACTCGAGCAACCGGCACATGCCGCCGCAAACGGTTATTTCATGGGTTGCATCAACAGAGTAGGCATTGAAAAACCGTGGAGCATCGGCAAATTCTATGGCACCTCCTATTTTGTCGATCCGCGCGGTCAGATTTTCTCCTGCGCTTCCGAAGACAAGGATGAATTGTTGGTTGCAGACTTTGATCTGAGTATGATCGATGAAGTAAGAAATGTATGGCAGTTTTACCGCGACCGCCGGCCCGAAACCTATGGTCGAATAACAGAATTATAATAATGTCAACCCTCTGAAATGACGATAAAAGCTAATCGATTAGATAGTAAGGACTACGAAGCGAATTTCAGCGACATTCATCCGCCGTTCGATACGCCGGAAGGTGCTGCTGTGGAGGCGAACCGTTGCCTATTTTGTTACGACGCCCCGTGTATGAAAGCGTGCCCGACAAGCATTGATGTTCCACAGTTCATCCGGGAGATCACAACAGGAAATTTCAAAGGTTCGGCAAAAACCATCTTCGACTCGAACATTTTGGGAGCGGGGTGTTCTCGCGTTTGCCCTGTCGAAAAACTATGTGAAGGTTCCTGTGTTTATAACAACCTGCACGAGAAACCAATTTCGATTGCTCGCTTGCAGCGTTACTCGACCGAGAAAGCTATTCGGGAGAAGTGGCCCTTGTATCAGCGAAAACCTGATACAGGTAAACGCGTTGCCATTGTAGGTGCAGGTCCTGCAGGACTTTCTTGTGCACACGTTCTATCCCGCGAAGGCATTTCGGTGGATGTGTATGAAAAGGAATTGAAAGGTGGAGGATTAATGACTTACGGGATTGCCGCTTACAAAGTAACGCCTGAATTTTGCCAGGATGAGGTTGATTGGATATTGTCGATAGGCGGTATAAACGTTCACTACGGTAAAGCACTTGGAAAAGATGTCACCCTGGATGAATTGAATGACAAATATGATGCTGTATTCCTGGGAATGGGTGTCGGAGTCGCCCGTCGCCTTGATATTCCCGGTGAAGAATTGGAGGGAGTAGTCGATGCAATCTCCTACATCTACGACATACGTACCAAAGGCTTTCCGAAAGTCCCTGTTGGAGACAAGGTCGCTGTAATAGGAATGGGCATGACGGCTATTGATGCTGCAACGCAATCCATCCGACTTGGAGCCAAAGAGGTTACCCTCATTTATCGCCGCACCGAAAAAGAAAAACCATGCACCGAAAAGGAGGTCGACATCGCCAAACTGGACGGATGCCATTTCCTTTGGCTGGCTTCTCCAAAAGAAGTAATTGGGAACGACGGTAAAGTATCGGCCTTGGTTTGCAGCCGGATGCGACTCGGGGATCCGGATTCATCCGGCAGAATGGCCCCGGTTGCCACGGGAGAAACGTTTACGTTGGAGGTTGACATGGTGATTAAAGCAGCCGGACAGATTCCTTTTGAAGCAGTGGTCGCTGCATCGGGACTAAAGCATCACGGAGGAAAGATCGCCGTTGATAGTGAAACAGCTACCACTATCAAAGGAGTTTTCGCAGGTGGCGATTGCGTCAACGGCGGAAAAGAAGTAGTGAACGCCGTCCAGGCCGGTAAGGACGGTGCCATTAAAATATTGAAATACTTAGGTATCAACAAGCAATAAGGAGTAGAACGATGGCAAATCTTCAAACAGAATTTTTAGGAATACAATCCCCCAATCCATTCTGGCTCGCCTCGGCACCGCCTACGGATAAAAAGATCAATGTCATTCGCGCATTGGAAGCCGGATGGGGCGGTGTGGTCTGGAAAACGCTGGGCTCCCAGGTCAAAAATGTATCCTCACGCTATTCTTCGGTAGATTATGGCGGCCATCGTATCATGGGATTTAACAACATCGAACTCATTTCGGATCGCCCCTTGGAAATCAACTTAAAGGAAATTCGTGAAGTGTTGCGCGAATTCCCCGACCGGGCTATGGTAGTTTCCCTGATGGCGGACAATTCCCGGGAAGATTGGCACGACATAGTGAAAAAGGTGGAGGACACCGGCGCACATGGAATAGAACTCAACTTTGGCTGCCCTCATGGCATGGTCGAACGTGGAATGGGAGCCGTGGTTGGACAAGATCCTGAAATCGCCAGGATGGTCGTTGAATGGGTAATGGAAGTAGCCACGATTCCGGTCATCACCAAGCTGACACCTAACGTGCATTCTGTTGTGCCGACAGGACGCGCGGTAGTGCACGCTGGCTCAAACGGACTTTCGCTCATCAATACAATTCAGTCGGTTACGGGAGTGGATCTCGATACACTTGTGCCTAATCCAAACGTCGGTGGACAGTCCGTATTCGGTGGATATTGCGGCCCTGCCGTGAAACCGATCGCACTGAAATTCCTTACAACGATCGCACAGGACGAAGTCACTCAGAGAGTACCGGTATCCGGCATCGGAGGGGTCTCGACATGGAAAGATGCTGCCGAGTTCATGCTGCTGGGTGCATCGAATGTGCAGATTTGCACGGCAGCGATGAAGTATGGTTTCCGGATCATCAACGATCTGTGCTCGGGCTTGAGCAATTGGATGGACGAGAAAGGTTACAAGACAACGAAGGATTTCGTAGGATTGTCGGTTCCAAAAATCACTCGATGGGAAGAACTGGACCTGAATTTTCACATTACGGCGAATATCAATCAGGATAAGTGCATTAATTGCGGATTGTGTTACATCGCCTGCGAAGACACTTCACACCAATCTATCAACCTCACTCCCGGAGATCCCCATAACATCTATACAGTAAAAGAAGAGGAGTGCGTTGGTTGCAACCTTTGCAAGCTGGTTTGTCCTGTCGATAATTGCATTACGATGGATGTGCAACGCAAAGGCGACGAGTACTTGAATTGGACAGAATTTCAACGAAGAGGGCTTCCGTTGAACGATCATTGATGCGTATTGCGATGATAAAGTAAGCCGGCTAATCCAACCCGTTGTGCAGTTGATTACTACGTAATATGCCCGGTGATAATAATGCCTTAATCAATTAGAATACCAAAAAGAAGAACTAGATGAAATACCAGGAGTTGACAAATTATATTGGTGGAAAGCTGACTCCTTCGTCCAGCGGTCGCATGTTAGATGTTTTTAGCCCTCTCGATGGAACCGTGTTATCAAAAGTTCCACTATCGCATCAAGCAGATTTGGATGCTGCGGTAGCAGCGGCCGCAAAGGCTGTGCCGGCATGGGCCGCCCTGCCCGTGAAGGAACGCGTCCAGATTTTTTTTCGTTACCGAAATCTCCTGGAAACCCATTGTGACGAACTGACGGCACTCGTGCACGAGGAGAATGGCAAGACCATTGATGAAGCCAGAGCGGAAGTCGAGAAAAGCATTGAACTTACCGAATTCGCTTGCTCTATGCCGCAGCTGATTTCCGGTGAAGTTCAGGAAGTTAGTCGGGGTGTCGATTGTATAACGCAACATGTTCCCGTGGGCATCGTTGCTTCTATTGCGCCATTCAATTTCCCGAACATGGTTCCCAACTGGACAATACCTAATGCGATAGTATTGGGCAATGCCATGATTCTAAAACCATCCGAGGTGGTGCCATTGAGCGCAATGAGGATTGCCGCCTTGCTGAAAGAGGCGGGATTGCCCGATGGAATATTCAACGTGGTTCATGGCGATCGCGATTTGGTGGAAGCCATATGCGATCATCCGGGTATCCACGCAGTATCTTTCGTCGGTTCTACTAAGGTTGCAAAGATTGTCTATCGACGTGCTTCGGATTCGTTAAAACGGGTGGTTGCACTGGGTGGGGCTAAGAATCATCTCATTGTCTTGCCAGATGCGCATCCGGAAATGACAGCCAGCAATGTGGCGGCTTCCATGTCGGGTTGTGGCGGACAACGTTGCATGGCCGCGTCAGCAATGGTTGGTGTAGGTGAAGTCGACCACATCGTAAAGAGGATAGTGGAAGAAGCTAGGAAGATCGTTCCCGGAAAAAATCTGGGATCCGTGATATCCGCTCATGCGAAAGCGCGCATCGAAGATTATATCGGCCAAGCTGAAAGTGCAGGGGCAAAAATCCTGGTAGATGGACGAAACACGATTGTTCCGGGTAAGGAAGGCGGTTTTTATGTGGGACCTACGGTTATCGATTATGTTACACCTGATATGTCGGTTGCGCGCGAAGAGATTTTTGGTCCGGTTATTTCCATAATGCGGGTAAAGAACATTGATGAAGCCATGATCATTGAAAATGCGAATCCTTACGGGAATGCTGCTTCGGTGTTCACACAGAGCGGCGGGCTAGCACGTCATGTTGCTGAACAGGCAAGTGCTGGTATGATCGGTGTCAACATCGGAGTACCCGTGCCGCGAGAGCCGTTTTCTTTTGGTGGATGGAATGAATCGAAATTCGGTGCCTGTGATATTACGGGAAAGTCTTCTATTGAATTCTGGACCAAACTCAAGAAGATCACCACCAAATGGAATCCGGAAGCAAGAACCAATTGGATGAGCTGATTGTATCTAAAGGATAATAACGTAGAATTAAATGAGAGAAATGACCAGTGCGAACGAAATCATTACCGATGCTGAAAAGCAGGAGATCCTGAAGAACAACCTGGAATACACGTTGTTCTCCTGGTCGAAACAAGCGGGCATAAATCCGATCCAGGTGCAACGTGCCGAGGGTGTTTACCTGTACGATTACGACGGAAAACGCTACATCGATTTCTCTTCGCAGCTAATGAACGTGAATATTGGTCACGGGCATCCTCGTGTGGCTGAAGCTGTCGCCCGACAGATGGCGGAGGTCAGTTATGTCACCCCTGCATGTACCACGCGGGCCAGAGGAGCACTCGGAAAAAAATTGGCAGAGATCGCTCCCGGCGACTTGAACAAAACACTCTTCACGCTAAGTGGCGCAGAAGCCATTGAGAACGCGATAAAATTAGCAAGGATGTACACGGGTCGGCATAAGATCATCACTCGTTACCGTTCCTACCATGGTGCCTCCTACGGTGCCATGTCAGCAGGCGGCGATCCGCGAAAGCTGGCTGCTGATTCCCAGCAAGTGCCTAATATCGTCCATGTTGAAGATGCTTTTTGTTACCGGTGCTCCTGGTCGCAAAAGCCGGAGTCATGTGCACGCGAATGCGTATCTCACCTGGAACGAGTCATCGAATTCGAAGGGCCTGAGAACATCGCTGCGATTCTGATGGAAGGGGAATCCGGCTCCTCTGGCTGTATTAAGTACCCTCCTGATTACTGGAAACGGCTGCGCCAGATCTGCGACAAGCATGGCATCCTCCTGATTGCCGACGAGGTGATGAGCGGCTTCGGCCGAACGGGCAAGTGGTTCGGCATTGATCATTTTGGTGTTGTTCCGGATATGTTGTGTTTTGCAAAAGGTGTCACGGCCGGGTATATCCCACTGGGTGGAATAATAGTCAGCGATGCTATTGCCCGGCACTTCGACGACAGGCCGTTGATGCTGGGGTTGACGTACTCTGCGCACGCTGTCGCCTGTGCAGCAGCCGAAGAAGTATTGCAGATTTACGAAGACGAAGGCCTCATCGATAACGCTGCACGGATGGGAAAATACGTGGAAAAAAGGGTCGAAGAACTAAAGAAAAAGCATCCGTCTATTGGTGATTTCCGTAATACAGGACTCCTGGGCTGCATCGAATTGGTGAAAAACAGAACTAGCAAAGAGCCGATGGCCGTTTGGAATGGCAAACCGAATGAAACGGCTTTAATGAATCCTGTAGCAGCCAGGATACGCGAATTGGGCATGTACACCTTCGTACGATGGAATTATATTTTCATTGCTCCGCCTCTTACAATCACAGCAGCGCAAATCGACGAGGGTCTGGATATCATTTCTCAAGCTATCGAGTTGGTCGATCCGCATTGCTATTGATCTCCGTGTTGCCCTGCCTGATTTAGTATAGCTTCTCCCCCTTTCTCATCATGCCGAGAAAGAAACATCGTGAATCGAGAAATCTCTTTATCCGGGAAGCGAAAAAACTATATCAGAAAGTATTTCAACGCTGGTTCCGACTCGCTGCACAAATCAATCCACTGCTGACTTTATTCCGGATTAATGATGGCGGAATTCCTACCCTGTATATTATGGGGGAAGAAGATTACATGTTTCTTCCTTCTATTGCACAGCTGGTAAAGAAACATCAGTCTTCCGAATTATTTGTTATCCCTCAATGCGGCCACGTTGTGAACATTGAGCGTCCGGATATTTTTAACAAGCAGGCTATAGCATTTTTGCAATTACAGAATTAGTCTTTAATTTTAAAATGATGAATTAATTTTCAAACCGCACTTAAATTAATAATCGATCTGCGTGCCTTCAGGAGCCCGGCTGATGATAAGTTGGCGGTCGTTGTAATTTACGTTTCACCCGGCTACATTTCGAAAACTAAGACTGATTTCAGAGCAGTAATTTTAGTAACTCCCATCCAGCTGCTGCTTGCTTACAATGCAACCGGTTTACACAATGAATCATAAGAAAATCTGTCATTATAGTACAAATTAAGTGAAGGTGCTTACAATTTCGATAAGGCTAATTTTATAAAGCTTAAGATCGCTAACTTAATGTTCATCATTCATTTTAATGATGCCTTAACAAACAAATTATTGACCCTCGTAAAGCAAAGATACTCCTGTATTAGCGCCATGGATTTTTTTCAGCGAATATTTACATTTAAAATACATGTTATTCAAAGCATCGTTGTTATAACGAGGTTGCACTATTTCATACTAGCCATACACTACTTGATCCTGCCATGGCACCGACTTGCCGTGAGTGGAAGTGTCGCTGGCTTGTCTCAGGAGTTTAAGTGAATTTGAACCTATCATTGGAAAAGCAAGTACGCATCCGGATTATCGGGAAGGTACCAGTGGAATCCTTCCAGTGCAAATACTACGAGGGTATTCGCAAGAATAATTAGCGCCAATGTCCAAATTGAAAAATTCGTCAGCTTACTCTTTTCGAAAGTTTCAGGAGCTGCCGGAAGAAAGAAAAGTTGCGCGCCCGAAACAACGATGACGACCAGGAAGACAATCAATGCCCATGTATACAGGTGCATGCCAAAAACAGCACTGCCATATCCAGGATCGCCGGGAGCGATGTGTAATAAGATCTGCCGAGTGGAAAAGGATGCACCAAGCAAAGCAGAAAAAATGCTTAAACCATAACATTGTCCATAATCCGTTGCGTCAACTGAACCTTTTTGGGCACGCAGCAACAACCAGGCTGGTCCCAAAGCGCAGAGGATCATAGCCATCCGTTGAAGGATGCATAACGGGCAAGGATATTCTCCAGAAAACTGTACGACAAATGCGCCGGTTAGTACAAAGGAGATGGAGAGAATACTGAAACAAGCGAGTTTCATTCTAAAGTCGGTCATGTTCATTTTTCAAAGTGAAACAGGAAGTATGTCGGTTACATGATGCCAAAAGAGCAAGCCGGCTGCAAGGAATGAAATAATGAACAAGATCCATGAACGGCGTTTTTCCCCTTTCCACATAGTGTAAAAGGTTAATAGAATCAATAGGAAGATCAGGGTGTCCATTTTCTAGGTTTTGATTGACTAATATAGTTTTTACTACAAATAGGTGCTTGAATATGTTGGATAAACGGTTACTTTAACTTCATGTTGAATTCCTGTGATAAATGAGTATAATGCTGTAAGTACCCCCGAAATCCGGACAATTTAAAAGTAGAGGAAAAACCCTTAACTTTAAATTGCCAACATGAAAAAAAGCAGGTTTACAGAATCGCAGATTATTTCAATGCTAAGGGAGCATGAAAGCGGTAAAAAAGTAGCTGATATTGTTCGGGAGAACGCTATCAGCAGCGCCACATTCTTCAATTGGAAGAGCAAGTACGGTGGCCTGGAGGTAAATGAACTCAAGCGCCTTCGAGAGCTTGAAGATGAGAATGCCAAGCTCTAGCGAATGTATGCGGATGTGAGTTTGGATAATCAAATTCTCAAAGACGTAATAACAAAAAAAGGCTGGGGCCCTGCCAGCAAAAGGAACTCATAATGACCGTGGTTACAGACCACATGAAGAGCGTTCACAGAGCCTGCAAAATATTAGGAATACCGCGAAGTATCTATTACTACCAGTCAAGAAGGGACTATCAACCCGTTATTAAAGCCCTCCAGGCGCACATTGGAAGACATCCTACCTATGGCTTTCCAAAGGCGCAAGCGTACATTAGAAGGGCTGGCAACTCCTGGAATCACAAAAGAGTACATAGGGTATACAAGCTATTAAAATTGAACCTCAGACGTAAAGGCAAAAGAAGAATACCGGCACGCATTAAACAGCCGTTGGAACAAGTGAATCAACCCAATGAAATATGGTCTATTGACTTCATGCAGGATAGCTTGCTCAACGGAAGGAAGTTCAGAACATTCAATGCGATAGATGATTTTAACTGCGAAGTACTAGCAATAGAAATTGACACCTCATTACCTGCAACAAGAGTTATCAGAACGCTTTCCCAGGTGCTTGAACTACGTGGCAAGCCCGGTAAAATACGAATGGACAATGGCCCTGAGTTCATCAGCCATAAATTTGAACTGTGGTGTAAGGAGCACCAGATTAACCTCCAATACACCCAGCCAGGAAGACCAATGCATAATGGACGGGTAGAGCGATTTAACGGAACCTATCGAAGAGACATACTAGACGCATATCTCTTTGAAGACTTATGGCAGCTAAAAGCGCTTACTGAAGAATATGTGGAAGAGTACAATAACGAAAGACCGCATAAAGCACTCAACAACCTAACTCCAAAGGAATACCTGTTGAAATATGGACAGCTCACCAGCCATCAGGTCAAACCTGACCTGCCCACAGTTCAACAGGACAACAACATAGTATTATGAAGAGCTCTATTTTTAAACTGTTCGAGAATGGGGGTACTTACAGGGGCACTTACAACATCTCCTTAATGTGCTCGGAGATGTCGCGCAAACTCATGCCCAATCCATACATGCCGATGATTTTCTTTTCCAGATTATCGGCCAGGATGGTCTCTCGCTTTTTTACAATCTCCGGCGTAAAAGTACTTTCCCTATCCCGGGGCGTTTCAAGTTCAAATTCTCCGTCTGAACTCTTTACCGTTTTTTTGCTTGTCCCATTGCGGCGGCTTCCTTTAACTCGCTCTGTTTCATCAAGATGCTCATCCATCTCGGCCTCCAAGACTGATTCCAGGAACTGCTTCATTAAGGGAGTAAATGCACCGTCCTTGCCTAAAAGTGGCTGTCCGGTTTTGAACTGTTCGAGAGCTTTCTTTTTGAGTGCCTCGTACTCTTCATTTCTGTTTTTCATAATGGCTATTTAAAGGTAGATTTTTTAGTCTCTCTTCAAATAGCACAGTTCATTTTACAGTCTCATCTATAACACTAAAGTCTGAATCTTAATTTTCAACTAAGAAATGGACATCGCCGCATACATAATTCAATAAAAAAAAATAAACTACTTTTAC
>Ga0315906_10006947_pt1 | contig 13864 bp, 7 predicted proteins | sample LakEriMetagenome_4_FD_203526 | JGI IMG/M metagenome (GOLD analysis project Ga0315906, IMG submission 203526) | Freshwater fungal communities from buoy surface, Lake Erie, Ohio, United States - Buoy 2 MA122 | ecosystem: Environmental > Aquatic > Freshwater > Lake > Lake biofilm | place: USA: Lake...
GCGTATATCCAATCCTTGTATATCATCTCTATCATATCCCGGTGGAATGATCATCACATCATCATGGTCTAGGAAGCGATAATCCTTGATCATTTGCTCTTTTGCATTGCGAGAAGGAACGATGATTCTCGCAGCACGATTCAATACATGATGCTCCAATTTTAAATGCGCGGAAGAGCGATGTTTTTGTTGTTGATCAACAGTTATGCCTTTTGTCCAACCATCCTGATAATCCAGCAAAAAAGGAATTTGATGTCTTTCGGCAATCAAATCCGTAATCACAAAATTGCTAAGTGGTGGTGAAACAGAGAGAAGTACGCTTACATCGTATTCATTGATAATGCCATCTGCTGCAGCAATGGACATGCGTTTCCATCGTATTGCAGGATCGGGAAAATACACTTGTCCACGAAGTGGCTTGAGAATATTTCTTTCTAGCCAACCCGGCGAAGTGATCACTTCGCCTTGCTTTGGTGGATTTTTTGAAGGAGTACTGTAAATATGAACTCCCGCATCAATCAATTCCTGCAAAAGCGATTCATCATAGGTTTGATATTCTTTTGGTGTGGCAGTCAATACCACAACCCGCCAACCATTCTTTGATAATGCCTTCGCCATTTTTGATGTACGAATCACACCACTCAATCCCATTGGCGGAAAATAATACGATATGATGAGAACGGTTTTTTTCATTGTGAGACACCATTACTTCACATGGCCAAATGGCAATGTGCGAGTGAAATGTCCTGACTTCAAAATCGCAACATACATTCCGGATGGCATATCAATCGGTAAGGCAAATTCATGGACTCCGCTTGTGAGTGAACCATCAACCATGCGGGATATCAAGGAGCCATCCATTGCGTGAATATCAAGAATGGTGCGATCCTGACTAAATACTTCAATACTTAAATTCTGATTGATCTTGGCAAGCGAAAGTTTACCATTTGGACGGATCAGTCTATTTGGTAAATCACAAACATCTTCCAAAGTGAATGTCGGCGAATTAGCTATCAGTACGCAAATACCTGGTGTGCGCTTCACAAATGTTCGATTTTGTATAGTCAGCGGAGTACTCATTGTATCCCCCAGTAAAGCCATGCATTCAAATTCAAGGAGATTACCTTCAAGTACTCTACTGATTGTATCATTTGCATTGATTGTGAATGAGATTATCCCCGGACTTGACTCTGTCATCGAGCCTGTCAATTGCGATTGCTTCATGCGAAGTACTTTCGGGAGGAGCAAACTGCGATTAAATGCTATGTCGAATGACATGGAACCAAGATTCATTTCAGCGATATTATGTGCTGAAATACGAATTGGGAATATTACTGTTTCACCGGGTTTTGCACTTTGACTATCACCAATAAGTTCAGCAAGACCATTTACATCCTTTGGTTTTGGAAGATTACCGATACCTGAGATTGATACAGAAAGTTGTTTCGGACATGGTCCGGCAATATCAAGAATGGCAATCATGGAATCCGTACTATTGCCTGTCGGTGAATAGGAAACCGTGAATGTAACTGTTTCGCCGGGAGCGATATCATCACCGATTGTTTTTGTGGACACATAGCTGAATGGCGCATTGAATCCACCAACAGAAAGAATGCGTACGACTTCTTTGCCGCTATTTGTGAATGTGAATGCTTTCTGTTCGACAACTCCGCTATCTGTTACAGGGAATGCAATGACTGTTTGATTGACATCATATGTTGAACTCGATAGTGATCCACTTAAATCAATGGTCTTGACTATCGAACATGGCTCAAATGTTAATGTTAGTTTACCTGTGAAATTTCCATCTTGTGTCGGTGCAAAAGTGATCATGAAATCTCTGCTTCCGGCTGTCAGTTTGTCTCCGTTCATGATTGATGCTGAGAAAGGTCCGGTGACATCAATATTTGAAATTGTTGCTTCACCTGAAATGCCAAGTGCACTCGCTTTGATCACGATGCTGTCTTTCAGCATGTTTTGCGAATCGCAACGGATGAGCGAATTGAATTGGTGATTCGATTTTGAGAGAGTATATGAAGCGGATTCTTTTGTCGTATTGATCACAACATCTTTCTTTAATCCGCATTCTTCGGAAAGGAATGAGATGATTCCTTTATATGCACCATCTGTTGGTGGCTCTATGCGAACATTCACCATCATTGTCTCACCCGGTTTGAGCTTGATTGGAAGAGGAGTAAGTATGGTTGTTCCGGGTGAACCTTGAGGTGTGAGTGTTAGGTCCGTTTTTCCGGTATTTGTCACAGGGAAACTCGTATCGCGTGAAATCACACAACCAATGAGCGATGAGAGTTGCAGTGGCTGATCCGATACTGTATATATAGGTGTGCGAACTTCTCCAGAAAATGCAATACGCAATGTATCCTTACATGTACCCGCAGTATAAGGAAGAAGAATTGTTGTTATGAATATTCCCTCACCTGTGGGAGCATATCGAATAGTCAAAGAAGTAGATGAATTAGCTTTTACAATCAGTGGAAATGTTGTTGGAGCGACTACTGAATAAGGACTTGAGAATAATGGATTGGTTATAGAGAGATCTGAGGTTCCTTTATTCTCAATTATGATTGTTGTGTCTTTCGGTTGTGTATTGCAAGAAAGTGCAATACCAAAATCCGCACTTGAATATGATTGCGTAACACTTGCTTGTTCTTTGAAACCACGCAAATTGAGAGAAGCAAATGCATTGCAACTGGAGCTTTGAATCAGTGCATCGCCTTTGCTCTCACCGGGTTGAACTGGTGTGAATGCAAATTTCAAAGTGATACTTTTTCCGGGAGCCAGAACGATTGGTAAGCCGGGAGACACATATTGGAAGCCATTTGGTACATCAATTTTCGTGATGATTGCGGTGTCTTTTCCCGTATTGCGAAGCAGATTATCAGCAGAAACTGAAGACTTGCAACCATCTAAATTGCCAAAATCAATTTTGGGATCTGGGAATGACATCGCAATGGAACGATACACCACAGTCGTGATATCTGATGAATCTATGCAACCTTTGGCATCTTTGACGATGACTTGATATGTTCCGGCATTGGTTGCTGAAAAATTAGCCGTGGTATTTTGGACCGGACTTCCATTAAAAAGCCAAGTAAAGGTAGAACCAGCAGGACCTGCCTGAAATTTGATTGTATCACCGGTGCAAATGCGAACCTCTTTATTTGGATTAAGAAGTGCATTTGGTTTGGGGAGAACAGTAATATTGAGTGGAGAAGACTCATTCGAACAGCCGCTCAAACCATTGATTTTCACTCGATATGAGCCTGCTTGCAATACTTTATACTCCTTTGCAATAGCACCAATGATTGGAGCACCATCTTTGAACCATTGATACCCTGTTCCATTTGGATAAGTGGTTTGTACTTTGAGTGTTACTTCAGTTCCTTCGCAAATCTCGGTTGTTCCAACTGCGATGATGCTTGGTACTTGTGGAGCAGAACGAAATGCAGTGAATGTACCGAATGTGGTTTCATTGTATGAACGACCTTTCCCTAAGAATGGACGACTGGAGCAAAAGATACTGTCAATGTCAATATTCGGTGCTGTATAACGAAAAGAATAGATACGATAACTCACGGTATCACCACATGGCAATGGTTTATTGTCAACATAGGTTGTATTCGTGGTGCCTGTGATCACTGCCACAACGTCCCAATCTCCAATCGGGTCACCTACAGCATAAGTTCTACCATCTTCAGGAATACCACTCGGATTATTGGAACCTCTCATGATGAGATACCCCTGATAATTGTCTGCAGGATATAAATCCTGCGCTTGATTCCAAGATAGATTCACACCGGATTGAGTCACTGTTCCGGTCACGGAAGGAAAAGGCCATTGTGGTGCTCGGATTTGTCTCCAGAATAGACCATTTAAATCTGATGCTGTTGGTACTAGACCAGGTCTATTAGGAAATGATGGTGATGCATAAAAAGTATGCATTGTTTTTGAATTTGAGGGGTTTGGCATATTATAGTCGGCCAATGATTGCCCGGGATAGACATAGACATTGTTCGTGATACCTATGGTTTCATGATAGAGTTTTGATCCAATGATTGGATCAAAATATGTTGTTCGATTGGCTGCACTTCCATGACCGAGAGTATAATGAGGATTACCTGCAGGATCGAGCAATTGTAGCATGTCATAAGGTTGCGCAATGCTAAGTGCATTCGCATTCCAATCGGTGGTCGAGTACAATACCTTATCAAATAGGTTGGCGTCCAAAGCTCCAACAACCAAAGACCCATCACTTGGATTTTGATCACCTATCACAGAAGCCGGGATATTTCGATGTCCGATGACTATGACGGTGCCCATTCTTAGATTTTTCCAAAGAGGAATATCTCTGAATTTTATACCTCCTTGCCAGTCGCCACTTCCGCTATTGTCACGGAGAGTATAGCCAACCAAATCAACTTTGTCAACTACAATAAGTAACTCTGTGTATTCACCTTCAGGTATCGCAGATATATTCTGATACTCGCTGATCACTACATATTGAGCATGGAGTGCATTGGCGAAAATCATCCCTGTAACACAAAAGAGAGCAATCAGAAATGTTCTTTTCACGGAGGCATATTTCAGTAACATGGATTTATCCAAATAACCCAGAAAAAGTCCTTACAATTTAGTGGATTACAAAGGATTGACCAATGATTCAGGAGTAATGTGGATAACAGTTAAGAGAAGGCTATATGGAGTGAGGGGAAAACAAAAAAGCCGGGACATTTTCCCGGCTTGGAATCTCAATTCTTTGTACGATCAATTTCCGCTTCCGGGGAAGGAAAATGGCGAATAATCAGCAGGTACCGCGAATTCAGCATCTATTGGTTTTTCGGTTATTATCTCTTGAGCAGTCAGTTTCATAACTGTATCGCCATCCGAGTTAATACTGCGAATTTCCAATGGGAAAAATGTAGCGGCATCGGAATTCAACAATGATGGCAATGGAATGATTGGCGAGCCAATGAATGCCAAATAACCGATTTTGTCTGTCACCCATATTTCCGTTGTATTTCCATCGCTTTTGTCGACCATTTTCTCACATGTATAATTCAGGATTTTCTTGGTTTCACCTGTTCTGATGGGTTCCGAAATGATAGGTGCCTGAAATCCTTTGCCCATGGAACTCAACATAGTTTTCATTTTCTCGAGTCTGGAAGTGGTGAGTTGCATGAACATCTTTTGCGAATGCATGACCATTGTCTGATCTTTGGCGTTTTTATCAGTGATCATGTCCATGGTGCCCATTGCCATTGTAACGCTTGCTTTGACTTTATCGCCATTTGTGGTCAATTTTAAGGGGAATTCTCCATCATCTGTGGATAACTCATAAGTGACACTGCCCTTGAATACTTCCTGCGCACTCGTTATTTGTGTGCCAACAGTAACTAATACAAGCAATAAGAGGCTGGATAAAAGAGATTTCATTATATGTTCCAATTTTAATTCAACAAATTCACTGATGCAAACATACTGAGAGGGCAGAGCATTCCCAAAGAACGAAAATTTCCGTAAATCTGCATAAGTTTGCAATCATTCATCAATTGCTTCCCACATGTCCAATTATACCATACAATTACCAAATTTCGAGGGTCCTCTCGATTTATTGCTCTATTTCATTCGCCGTGATGAACTCAATATCTATGATATTCCTATTGCAAAAATCACGGGTGATTTCCTTGATTTTGTGAGACTTATGGAAATGTTCGATCTCGAATTGGCGGGTGAGTTCATGGTCATGGCAGCTTCATTGATGCAAATCAAGGCGCTCATGCTCATTCCTCGAGAAAAGGTAAATAAAGATGGGGAAGTGGAAGAAATAGATCCGCGTGCAGAGCTTCTCAATCGACTTTTGATTTATAAGCAATTCAAAGAAGCGGCCGGAAATCTATCCGATAGAGCGGAAAGAGAGAGATATCACTTTTATAGAACATATTTCGATTCCGAAAGCCAGCATTTGGGTAGCAATGATGCACTGAAAAACACGACGTTATTTGATTTGATGCGTGCCATGAAAAAGGCATTGGACAGAAATCTTGAAGCGCAAAAACACTATGATGTAGAGCGTAGACAATTGACTGTTGAACATCGTGTTGCGGAAATATCTGAGATGATAAGGCAGAATAAAAGACTGAGTTTCTTCGGTCTTGTTCATGAACAAAACAGAAAAATGATCGTGGTTACTTTTCTTGCTCTTCTCGAAATGGTCAAGCAAAAAGTGATCAGCATTTCTCAGGAATTGCAAGGAGCTGATGATGATATCATCATTGGTGAATTTGTTGAAATACCGGATATTGATCCGACTCCCGATCTCGGACTTTCTTGATGCATCAATTCGTTAAAATGCTTCTCCAAGAATTCGAAAAGAATGCGAATCCACAGCGCGCTCAGGAGATGTCGGCATATATGAAACATATCGATGAATTTTATGGAATTCCTTCCCCTCAGCGCAAACAATTTGCCAAAGATCTATTGAATTCCCATGGTAAAGATGCAATGTCGGATTGGCAGGAAATTATTCTCAGCTTGATGAACAAAGGCAAAAGAGAGGGAATGTACTCCGCCATTGAATTTGCCGAGAAGGCTCATAAACACTGGGAAGAAGATGCAATTGATTTTTTGACGATACTAATATTGCATCGCTCTTGGTGGGATACTGTTGATGCAATCGCCCCGCTAATCGGCATCTATTTTGAGAAATTTCCCGAGAAGCGTGATGGATATATCAAGAAGTGGATGGAATCCGGAAATTTCTGGCTATGGCGGATTTGTCTGCTCTTTCAGAAGCGCTATAAAAAAGACACAGATGAACAATTGCTCTATGCTCTTTGTGTAAAGCTTGCGGGCGAAAAAGAATTTTTCATTCGTAAAGGCATGGGATGGGCGCTCAGAGAATATTCCTATGTAAATCCTGAATCAGTCAGAGATTTTGTGGAGAAATCTCAATTGAGCGCACTCACCAAGAAAGAGGCATTGAAAGCGATCAATCGAAGAAATCACTCATGATTCTCAGCATTCGGAACCACAAAACCGGGCCGAATTTCTTCATGTCTGATTTCACCACCGGTGCTACCGGTTTTTTGTGCGAAGTACATCGACACAATGCAGAGTCCGAGAGTGATTTCAGTCAAGATTAATGCAAATTTCTTTTTCGTGATTTCTGCCCACAATGCGATTGCCGCGAAGGCCGCAATCACATAAGAGAATATGGCATAGACTTCGGCTGCTTCTTCATGTTCATGAACATAAGTCTCTGAAAATAAAGCAGTTTGCTCAATCATTTCTTCAGCCCTTTCACCGCTTTGCATGGCTGCAAAAGAAAAAATGCCACTTAAAATCAAGAGAATCAAAGCGAATTGCTTGAGTGCATCTGATTTGAAGAAAAAGGCAGAAATTCTTGCAATGATTGCAATCATCGGTAAAATAATTGGAAGATGATTGACCAAGAGGTGAATATGTGCATCATTCATGATAAAAACACTCAAAAAGTAAATACGAAGACATCTGAAACCAACTTACAAAATCGCCGTAATATATTCGCTTTTCGAACACATATCATACATTATAGGATACATATGAAGACAATATTGATGCTGATGATCATGCTCTTTTGTACAAGCATGATTGAGGCGCAAACTCTGGAATCCATTTTGGCAGGTTATCATAAAGCCATTGGTGGAAAAGACAAATATCCACAGCAAAGTGCAGTTATCATCAAAGCCCAAACGCAAGGTGGCGGCGGCGGTGAAAAGCGTTCCATGACTTTCACATTAAAAAGTCCAAATAGTTCACGAATGGATCTAGTCATCCAAGCCGGACTCACTTATACCATGGCCTACGATGGAAAGCAAGCTTGGAGCATTCAGCCCTGGACGGGTTCTATGGATCCCCAACCAATGAATGCCGATGATGCTCGCGATGCCGGCAGAACAATAAAATTCATCTGGAATGATATGATTACTGAAGGCAATGACGGAGCAAAACTCAGTTATGAAGGCAAAGATGAAATCGAAGGATCTGAAGTCTATAAAGTTCTTGCCAAGCACTCAGATGGAACAGAGATCACCTATTATCTCGACATCGATTCATATTTAATCATCAAGTGGACCACTCGCTCAATGAATTCAGGAGTAGTTGAAGAAAGCGACATGTTTCTTGGTGAATATCAAGTGATTGATGGAAGAACCATGCCATTTGCATTCGAATCAAAAATGAATGGCGAGACAATGAGTTCGACTTATGTCAAGGAATATCAGTTCAATGCATCTGTTGAGGATGCAGTTTTCACAATGCCTAAAAAACAATAAGCGGAGACTCACATGCAAAACAGACTGCTCATATTCGGTCTACTATTCTTGAGTCAATGCATTATTGCACAGGCTCAATTTACTTCATTCACTTTTGGTTCAATACGCGCGAGAGAAATCGGTCCTGCAACAAGTAGTGGACGAATAACGGCCATAGAAGCCACTCGTGTGCCTGTTCCTGGTTCTCCTTCCGAGAAAAGACTCACCATTTATGTGGGGTCTGCCGCAGGTGGATTATGGAAATCAAAAGACAATGGAAATTCATTCAAGCAGATTTTCAATAAAGTACAACAACATTCTATCGGATCTATTGCACTCGATCCGCTTCATAAAGATTCAGTGCTCTGGGTTGGAACAGGTGAGAGTAATGTTCGAAACAGTGTTTCAATCGGTGGTGGTTTGTATAAAACCACTGATGGCGGTGAGACATGGAAATTTCTGGGTCTCGAAAAAGTCGAACGCATCGCCAAAGTGGTATTGAATCCCAAAAATCCTGATATCGCCTTGGTTGCAGGTTTGGGTGCCCTTTGGGGAGATAGCGAAGATCGTGGATTATATCGCACGGAAGATGGTGGAAAAACATTCACGAAAGTGCTATATGTCAATGAAAAAACCGGCTGTTCGGATGTTGACATCGATCCTGAAAATCCTTCCATTTGTTATGCTTCAATGTGGGAATTTCGTAGAAAAGCATGGAGTTTCGCCTCCGGTGGATCCGGTTCCGGATTGTATAAGAGCACAGATGCCGGCAAGACTTGGACCAAACTCACGAAATCTATGCCCGAAGGCGATCTTGGTCGCATCATTCTAACTATTGCACCATCTCAACCAAGCACCGTGTATGCAATGATGGAATCAACTTCGAGTGGACTATATCGTTCAGATGATCGCGGTGAAACATGGACAAAAACTTCTAATGCAGTAAGTGTAACCGCCAGACCATTCTACTTCGCACAATTGGTTGTGGATCCTTTGAATCCTGAAAGAGTGTATCGTCCTTCATTCCAATTGGGTACATCCAATGATGGAGGAAAAACATTTAATGGATTCAATTATGGAGGTGGCACACATCCCGATCATCATGCACTATGGATAGACCCTGAGAATACACAACATTTGCTTCTCGGAACCGATGGCGGTGTGTATAGATCATATGATCGCGGTGTCTCTTGGTCGATGTTCAGAAATCTTTCTGTCGGACAATTCTATCGCATATCTCATGATTTTGAAGAGCCATATAATGTATTCGGTGGTCTGCAAGACAATGGTTCTTGGATGGCTCCTCATAGAATTCCCGGAGGCGGAGGCATTCAAAATCGTGACTGGTCTCCAACCGGTTGGGGTGATGGTTTTGCCGTTCTTCGAGATCGTGTAAATAAGGAGATAATGTATTTCGAATCTCAAGGCGGATCAGCGGTTCGTAGACATTTAAATTCTGGAGAAACCAAGCCCATTGCCCCTTTTGAGGAAGAAGGAGAGAAGAAATTGCGATTCAATTGGAATACACCGATGACGCAATCCGTGCTAAACCCAAAGACTCTCTATATCGGTTCGCAATATCTGCATCGCTCTTATGATCATGGTGATACATGGACGAGATTGTCACCGGATCTCACAACGAATGATTCCACAAAATATAATCCGGTAAATTCGGGTGGTGTGACGCGTGATGTGACAAGTGCAGAAAACCATTGCACTATTTATTCGATTTGTGAATCACCGCTTGATCAACAAATCATTTGGGCAGGAACGGATGATGGAAATATTCAAGTGACAACTTCCGGTGGTAAACAATGGTCGAATGTTGCGCTGAATCTGCCTTCAAATATTCAAAAAAATACTTGGGTTTCTTGCGTTGAAGCAAGTCATTTTGACAAAGGAACTGTCTATGTGACACTCGATAATCATACTCGTGGAGATCATCAGACATATCTTTTGAAATCCACGGATTTTGGCAAAACATGGAAGCAATTCAAAAGTGATTCTCTTCGTGGTTATGCCCATGTGATTCGTGAAGATCTTGTGAATCGCAATGTGATTTTTGCAGGAACCGAATATGGCTTGTTCATCTCTATCGATGGCGGAAATTCTTGGGCGCAATTCAAGAATGATTTACCAAATGTACCAGTGAGAGATCTAGCCATTCATCCTCAAACACATGATTTGATTATTGCAACTCATGGTCGTGGTGTTTTCATCATCGATGATATCACACCAATTCGCAATTTAGCAATCAAAGATTTGCAAAGTGAATTGCTCTTTTTACCAGTTCGTCCGAGTGAACAATCCTATGCGACAAGTTTCCAAGAATTTTCCGGAACTGATGAGTTTTCTGGTTCAAATCCCTCTGATGGCGCTCGATTTGCCTATTTCTTGAAATCCAGACATATGATTGGTCCAATGAATATCGATATTCTTGATCCAAACTCGGGGGAAGTGATTTCAAGCATACCCGCTTCAAAAAGGAAGGGAATCAACTTGATGTCTTGGAATATGAGCACAAAAGCTCCTCGCGTGGCAATATCTCAAAATACGGGAGGAGGTAATTATGGCTATTCGGTTTTACCGGGAACATATACTGTTCGTGTACGGAAGAATGGACAAGAATACAAAGGTACTGTTACCATAAATTCAGATAAAAGGTCGATTCATACTCCGCAAGATAGACAAGCTCAAAATCAAGTTGCGAGAAGACTTTGGAGCATGATTGATGATTTGGCATATACTGCCGAGCAAACAACATCGTTGAGAGATTCATTGAAATTGCGCATGAGAACAATCATTGATGATTCTGAAAAGAAGTATTTGTCCGATGCAGTTTCTTATTTGGATTCACTTCATAAACAAATGATTGCCGAAAAAAGCACATTGTTTGCCGACAGTGAGGACAAACTCCGAGAGAAATTGGCCGGTATCTATGGTACGATCAATCAATATGCCGGTAAGCCAAGTGCTGAACAAATCAAAAGAATTGATAATCTCGATAAGGATTTACAAAGTTTAAAGAATGGACTACAAACCTTCTACTCCAAGCAATTTGGTAGATGCAATGAGATTATTCAGAAATCAGGCAAAAAACCTCTGAATAGATTATCCAGACAAGAATTTGACAGTGTGGAATAAAATAGACTATTCAAAGAAATGAATGCGAGAAGAAGCCAAGAGTTGTCTTGGCTTTTTCTTTTAATAAAGGCCATAAATCTACCTAGAACCAAATCATGATACGATTTCTTTAAGTAAAACACACTAATGGGTTAATATATTAAAAATCGCCATATAACTTAGATTCTATATTTTGAATAATTAATCATGAGGATTAAATAAGGGTGAGAAGGGGTGCTAGCTATTTATAGGCATCATTTTTGATTACACTTTATGTTCATGTATCGCGTTGACACATGTTCAATTGAAGTGTCTAACCTTTTTTGGGCATTGATAATAAAGATTTTACTTCTAAGAGTACATATGAAAGCAAAGCTACGCATGCTCATTTGGGTGATTGCACTAGCAATGATATTACCTTTTCAGTTGCAGTCGCAAATACCCCTGAAGCTGTCTTATCAGGGTTTATTGCTGATTGACAAGGATACTCCATATCCGGATTCATCGTATGGCATCACATTCAAGATCTATGATGCAGGTCAATCCGGTAGTCAATTATGGACTGAAACACAGACTTTGAGTACAGTCAATGGTGTGTTTGATGCTATTCTTGGTCAAGTGAGCCCTTTGAATCTACCATTTGACAAGCAATATTGGCTTGGAATCACGGTCGGACAGGACCCTGAATTCAGCCCTCGTGTTCAATTGGTATCAAGTCCTTATTCATTGCGAAGCGATACTGCCAAATTTGCAGTGCGAGCAGACACGGCCAATTATATTCGGGGATTGACTTATGATGCGACAGGTGCTGTATTAAGCATCAATGGAAAACAAGGTAAACTCTTCATCACAGGTGGAAAAGGTGTGACTATTGGTGGCAATGGTGATACCATTTTGATTGAAATAGCGCAGGGAATATCAACCATAACTAGTTCGGATTCAACCATTTCCATTAGAAAATCAGCTGATTCCATAGATCTATCCATTGCCAATAATGCCATCAATTCGATTCATATTCGAAATAATGCCATCATTAACTCCAAAATTGCTGATAGTGCCATTACTGGAAATAAAATCAATCAAATGGGTGCTTTTATTGGTCAAGTGCTCAAATGGAATGGAACAACGTGGGCTCCGGCTAATGATAATGGAGATATATATTCTGCAGGTAAGGGCATATCAATCACAGGAAATGTGATTTCAAATACCGGTGATGCCGATTCCACAAATGATATAACCATTGGCTCAAAAGCTGGTGGTGATTTGTCAGGAACATTCCCCAATCCTGATATTGGAAATGGCAAAGTAACCAATGCCAAAATTGCTGATGCTGCCATAAATGCTGCCAAACTCGATCGAATGTCTGCAAATCAAGGACAAGTCATGAAGTGGAATGGCACTTCTTGGGTTGCATCTGATGATATTGGAAAAAACTATAAAGCCGGTATAGGTATCAGTATTTCAATGGATAGCATCATCAATACCGGTGATTCGAATGGTCTTGATGATATTACTATAGGTTCAATAGCAGGTGGTGATTTATCTGGTTTTTATCCTAATCCCTTGATTGGTCAGGAGAAAATAACAACAGGTAAATTGGCGAATCAAGCGGTCACAAATCAAAAACTTGCAGATACTTCCATAACTGCAAATAAACTCGGTAGAATGAATGCAAATATTGGCCAAGTAATGAAGTGGAATGGGACCACTTGGATTGCTTCTGATGATATTAGTAGGTCTTTTAAAGCCGGTAAGGGTATTCTAATTTCTAATGACACAATCATTAATACGGGTACAGGTGATTCCGTAAAAGTATATTTCGCCGGAAGTGGCATTGCGATCTCGAATGATACAATCATCAATACCTCTTTAGTTGACACCAATAATCTGATTACCAAGAATCGCATCAGCGCGAATGGCGAAGTGCTCGGTAAGTTTGATTCCTTGTATATTAAAGATGGCGTGGTGACAGCAGCCAAAATGAGTAGCATGGGTGCTACGACGGGACAAGTATTGAAGTGGAATGGTACTGCATGGCAACCACAGAAAGATTCAGTGAAGCTATATTTCCCCGGACAAGGCATTGCAATCTCAAATGATACAATCATTAATACCGGTGGCAGTGTTGACACTAATAATCTGATTACCAAGAATCGCATCAGCGCGAATGGCGAAGTGCTCGGTAAGTTTGATTCGCTGTATATCAAAGATGGTGTTGTGACAGCAGCTAAAATGAGTAGCATGGGTGCGACAACTGGTCAGGTACTCAAGTGGAATGGCACCACATGGCAACCACAGAAAGATTCGGTGAAACTGTATTTCCCCGGACAAGGCATTGCAATCTCAAATGATACGATCATTAATACGGGTGGCAGTGTAGATACAAATAATCTGATTACCAAGAATCGCATCAGCGCAAATGGCGAAGT
>Ga0315906_10006948_pt1 | contig 13863 bp, 11 predicted proteins | sample LakEriMetagenome_4_FD_203526 | JGI IMG/M metagenome (GOLD analysis project Ga0315906, IMG submission 203526) | Freshwater fungal communities from buoy surface, Lake Erie, Ohio, United States - Buoy 2 MA122 | ecosystem: Environmental > Aquatic > Freshwater > Lake > Lake biofilm | place: USA...
AGGGGGCATGTATGTTGTGGAAACAACGACCGAATCTCTAAGAACCGGGCAAAAGCAGTTTTTAAGGAGCTAAGCAAACGTGGTATTGCCAAAAGCCGAATGCAGTATATTGGGATGTCAAACAGGGATCCATTGGTTTATCCAGAAGTTTCAAATTCCGACCGGCAAAAGAACCGTAGAGTGGATGTGAAACTCATGCTCATGGAAGTACCCAAGTAGAGCATTCAACCCTCTTTCTCTTTTTTATTGACCAGAAATCGATTTTAAAAACTAGGGGTTTTCCCTAAAAATTCATGAGTTGTATGTTTTTTCTGTAATTTCGGTTTACTATTCACAGACATGCAGTTCAGCAGATCATCCGTTTTTCTTGAGGTAATTGAGGGATTATCCAAAAGCCCACACATACATCAGGGCAATGAACTAGAAATGGCCCAAAAGATCCTTTACAGTGGTTCTCAGTTTCTAAAAATTCAACGAGTCAATGCCTGGATGATGAATAAAGAAGGGACCGCACTTGATTCTCTTCTGGCCTACGATAAACTTCGGGATGAATTTTACAAAGAAGGCCCGCTTGAACGGGAAGTTTTTCCTATCTGGTTTCGCTATATGCAGCGTAACGATATTATTATCTCCACTGACGCCCGCAATGAACCGTTCAACAGCGAGCTAGTCGAACCTTACCTCATCCCGCTAGACATCCATTCAATGATGGAGGTGCCCATCATATCATCAGGTCAGATCAAAGGACTAATTTGTTTTGAACATACCGGTGAAATTCGTCAATGGAGTAACGATGAGCAACATTTTGCAATTGCGCTCACGCAGTTATTGACTCTTAGTCTCGAAACAAAAGAAAAAAACAGTTACCGCGACCAGTTAGAGGTACTTGTAAACGAAAAAACAAAATTAGTTTCAGACATCAACTACCGAATCCAGAACAATCTTTCTATTTTGACTGCATTCATCAGAAGTGAAATTAAAAAGGCAAAAGATGAATACCATATCTCTTTGTTCGAAAATATTCTAAACAAAACGTATTCGTTGGAAATGTTGCAAACTGCAGTGAGTAAATCCACTGAATCTAACAGGGTTAATATCGGCCAGTACATTGAAAACATGTTATCAGACATGCAGCATGGTAAAAACTCGTCTCAAAAAATAGTAATTCAGAAGGATCTACAGGAAATCTATTTAAGCACTACTCATGCTATTCCCTATGCGCTTTTGATTAATGAGCTTTTGTCTGTCGGTATGCGTAATTCAGTGGCGACCAACCAACATCCGATGAACATCTCACTTTCCTCAACTTCTGAGAAATCACGAACATTCAGCATGCAGTTTCAAGTAAAATCAAATGCTGCATATTCTGAGGAAGATCTCGAAGTAATCCGAAATTTGACCGATCAGATCGATGGAACTTTTTCAATTCATGACCATGGCCGAGAAAAGAAATTGATTCTTGAGTTTTAATTGATTTCCTCAAATAGCAACTCAACATCCGGATCGAGTTTATAAGAGAATATTTTCTTGTCGTAATTTGGCAATTCAAGCTGATCCTCACGATTGACAATCTGGAATCGTTCTGTTCGAACACTTCCATCCTCCAGCGTGAAAGCAACCTTCAAATCGAATTGAAAGACATCTTCTTGCGTTTGCCTGACTATCAGGATCTTTTTTCCATTGTTTTGGTCAATTAACGTTTTAACTATTGGATGTCCTTTCTTGTGAAGCCAATTCTCGAAAAAAGACCCAAGGTCAACCCCAGAGCTAACCTCAAACGCATTCCTAAGGTCATCGCTATCGGCATTTCCCAAACGAAACGCCTGATAATAGTCTCTGAGTCCCTGAAAGAATAAAGAATCACCCAGTTTTATCCTCAGCATATGCAAGACCCAACTTCCCTTTTGGTATGCGTTCGGATTAAGTAATCTGTTCGGATCAGATTGTTTCGTATCCACCAACGGATGGTCGTATTTCTTCAAAAAAGAAGCAACCAGCGCACGGTCCATTTTCATTTGCTCGAGGAAGCGATCGGAACCTTGCGTTTTTTCGATATAGACATTGGTCATGTAAGTCGCAAAACCCTCACTTAACCAAAGGTGATCCCAACCCGTTTCAGTAACAGAATTTCCAAACCACTGATGTGCTATTTCATGAGCGACAAGTGATTCTGCTGTTCCTTTGCCATTCAAGGCATTCTCATCGTAAAAGATACACCCAGCATTTTCCATCCCTCCATATCGGGTAGTCGACTGAACATTCATGAGTTTTTCAAATTCGTAAGCCCCTAGTAAATCCTGATAAAAACCCAGAATTTTTGGTGCAACGGAAAGGTCAGCCAAACTTTTGGACGAATTCTGTGGATACACCGCACTGGTTATTTTAATATTGTCGACAGTTGCTTCTTCTTTCCATACCATATCGGCAACACCGATAACAGCCACCTTTGTGGGTATAGGCACCAAGGAGACGTACGACCACATAATTCTTCCATCAGAAATGCTCTCCTTGCCTCTGTAATCCCCTACTGCAACCACTTCATATTTTTCCGGGGCAAAAACTTGGAACGAAAAAAGGGCTTTGTCGGAAGGATGATCGTTACAGGCGATCCAATGGTGTGCTCGATTCGGCCAGTTGTCACCAAAGAAGGTGCGTTGCTTGTACTTATTCTTTCCTATAATGAGTCCATCTTCTGGAATCCCGGAGTAGAACAACTGAAGATGCACGAGGGAGGATGAATTTACTCTCGGTGGAGGGATTGAGAGCAGCTCATTTTTATGTACATAATTTACCTCCTTTTCTTCCCATTGTACACTAGTCACCTTCATGCCTTTCCCATTTTCCGAGAAGGCAACAAGATCTAAAAAAACCGTATCATTAGGAGTGTCCAACTGAATTTCGATCCATTCCTTAACTAAGATCCTGTCTGAAGAATCCGTAACCCCTACAGTTACTCTATATTCTTTAACGTCGATGCCGGGATGTTGAGCCCTTACAGCTAAAGAAACAAGAAGTAAACTGATTAATAAACTGTATTTCATCCAGTGCACATTTTAAACGAAAATACAGCATTTTGTTGGCTTGGCAAATCAGTAGACTTTCAAATTAATTCAAATGTTCAATCTACAATTGTATGATGTGATAATTTTTATGGAATTAGATCAAATAAAAAAGAGTGAAGAACGAAACTCTTCACTCTCACTCTGTTTTGTGGGCAATACCGGGTTCGAACCAGTGACCCCTACCTTGTCGAGGTAGTGCTCTAAACCAGCTGAGCTAATTGCCCTTTCAATACAAATTTAGTTTTTTAAATGACTTAATTTATTTATTACTCATTTGACTTCCCTCGGGAACTATGAAATATTAAAACTATCCTATTTTGATAGCAACTTTTCTGCTTTTTCTATTTTTCTTAACATATCATCTTGTTGGGACGAAAAAGGACTTAATTTTTCATCGTTATGTTGGCCATATTCTGACCTATTGTAACCTTCTTTCGATTCTGTATCATCTAATTTAAGTGCATATTCCTTGGCTTTGATAAAATTTCTTTCCTCAATGTAGTCGTCAATGATAGCAGATACCGTATTATATCTTAATTCAGCCTGAAGTTTATCAAATTCAGAAAATTGCTCATCCGTTTGATATTCATCAATTACTGACAATGACCTCTTATAATCTTTCTGTCTCAACCAATATTGACTTTCCGCTTTAACAATGTCAAATTCGTCAGCACCATAGAGGGCGGAAAATGCCCGAGCACCTTCAAAATCAAACTTACTAAGGCAGTCTTCATATGAATCACATCCATATTTACTGACTAATTCAGCATCTTTCTTGGCACGTTCGACATTAATGAGATCTTGTTCTGATTCTCCACACGACCATAATATGGATAAACAAAAAACAATATTCAATGACAATTGACAATTCAAAATTTTCATACTACAAATTGAGATTTTAAATTTTAAAATTAAAAAATTCCTAAAATTCAATGGTGATGCCCACCCGGACCATGTACGTGTCCGTGGTCCAGCTCATCTTTTGTCGCAGGACGAATATCCGTGATTTCTCCTTTAAAATGAAGATCCACATCCGCCAATGGATGATTGAAATCCATGTTTATATTTTCACTGTCCACTGCACGAATCGTACCTCTTAACTGATTTCCTTGGCCATCTGACATTGGAATAATCGCCCCCGGCTTGAAATATTCCGTATCAAACTTTCCCTGTTCGTCAAAAAACACATTTAACGGTATATCTACAATTTGTTCTTCCACTCTGACCCCGTATGCATCTGCTGCCGGAATTGAGAAACTAAAGCTATCCCCTGATTTCAGGCCTCTCAAATTGTCTTCAAATGCCGGAATCATTCCCCCAACTCCATATAAAAAGACCAAGGGATTGCTTTCATTGGTCGCCTCTATGTGTTCACCAGTTTTGTGATCAGAGAGTGTGTATTGTAAGGTCACCACCGAGTTTTCAGAAATTGTCATTGAACTAATTTTCATTAAAGTTACGCATATTTTCATGTTACATGTTATTCTCTGTTAAATGTGACGTATATCCCACGGAAGGTCTTACCTTTGCACTAGTTCTTTGGGGTCGTTTTTGGATTTGACAGCAGTAGCGTTCGTCAGGTGTCAGCATGCAGAGCGTTGTGGTGAAGCTCTATAATATCTTGTCACGAACAATAATTGACAATACGTCATACGCACTTGCTGCTTAATTAACGGAATGTTAATAAGGCTTAATCTCGGTGAAGCATAGTAGCTGAGACAAGTACTTCCTTCGGTTTATCGTCTATTTGAACCGAAATACGGAAGTTCATCCCAATAGACTGGCAGAAACGACACCGTTAAGTTTCTGCAAGACAACAACGGTTAAGTCCGGATCTTGGGTGCCTTTGTCCGTGTCCGGATCGAAAACCAATCACAGGATAAGCATGTAGAAAGCTTGAAGTCCCGCTGTTTGGACGAGCGTTCGAATCGCTCCGACTCCACCTTCGCCCTGCGTAGCTCGAGGACAACGTCCGAAGAGCGAAGCAGGGCTTTTATTTTTATACTCACCTACCCAAACTCCATCTTGTAACGCACGGCTTCGGCGGACCGAACCTAATTCAAAATATTCCTGTTTAAGGATAACTACTCCGGAAAATTAAATGATAACCAGATTATAAAGACGATCATTAAGACCAAGGTTGTCATGGAACCATATAGCAGTCCCCAACCCATGGCTCTTGAAGTTGAATCATTAGAATCATTCCTTTTCATTCTATATCCATAAAACATACAGAAAATGAAGATGAATAAAATCAAAATAAAATGGTCAAGAATTTTTAGCGTTAGAATGAGTAGCAACTGAATTAATATGGTTAAAACGTAAGAAGTGATTTTCAAAATTCAAAAAATTAGTTCCATTTACTTCTAACTCTGAATCATGGTCTAATCCAAAGGGTTTTTCTCATACTCATAGGGATAATTCCCGTATTTCACTGCCAGCATGCCCACATTAAACACACTTTTGGTGTACACATTTGATAAGGCAATAATGCATATCGTATCGCTTCTCAGACTAGCATAACAGGCCGTATTGCCATGCCACCAACCTGAATGGAAGTAGAAGGTATCCATTCCCTTTTTTTCCTTGATCCGTATGCCCAATCCATAGTTGTTCATTCCTTCATATTCGTAGCTGTAACCTTTGAACATTTGTTTTTTCAAGGAATCACTTAAAAAATTTTCCGAGTATGTTGCTAAGTCCATGTTCAAAAGATCAAGGGCCGTTGTATACATATTTTTATCCCCATACACCGCATCGAGGTAATCAAAACGCTGTTCCACCATCCTTGAATTATACGAACGTGAGTGGTCTTTCAAAGCAAATTCTGAGTCGAGGATAAAAGTATTTCTCATCTTCAGTGGTTCAAAGATCCATTCTTGCATTGCCTTCGGAAATTTTTTACCCGTGACCTTCTCTACAATCAGCGCAAGTATAGAATAGTTTGTGTTGCAATAGGCAAATTTCTTGTCTGAATAGAAATTTAACGGAAATTTATGTTTCTGAATCAGCTTTAAAACATCGTGATTGTGCAATGTTTTACCTAAATGCCAGGTGTTGTATGTAAAATATCCGTAATACGGAATACCACTTCGATGGTTTAAGAGCATTCTGACGGTAATCCCTTCATAAGGAATAGTAGGAAGGTATTTTCGAACATCGGCATCTAGGTCAATCTTTTTTGCATCTGCTAGCCTAAGCACACAAAGAGAAGTCGCAACTTTACTTACCGAAGCAACATGCATCGGACTATTCTTCTTGAGCCGTTTTTTTGTTCGATAATTCGAATAGCCCTGTACTTGATAATAAATTACTTTTCCATTTTTAGCCACTAAGAATTGTCCATTGAAGCGGTCCTTTCCCAAAACACGATGAAAAAACCTGTTTGCATAGTCGCGCTCCTTTTTCATGTTTTTCAAATCCACCTTCGGGAGCACGGGAAAATAGTTTTTCTTTTGCGTCAAGCGGTCATAGAACTTGTTCCTTCTACTAATTCCGGATTCACACGAGACTTGTGTTGCACTTATGATTACTAAAAAAAATAGAAATCGAAGAATGTTCATTCTGTAAATCTAACAGACTATTGAACACACAAAAAACTCAACTAAGGTTATAATCAACAATGAAACTTGGAAAAGTATATCGGTTTATCTTTTGTATGGCATCACTAGATGAAAGTGAACACCTTGGTCATTCTGAAAAGTGGATTTTCCATCCAGCTGATCAGTAAGCGAACTGATTAGATCTAATCCCAGCCCCTGCTCTTGATTTTCAAGATCCTCTTTCATTCCTTTGCCATTGTCTTGAACCGTAAGCTCCAGTAATTTGTCACCTGCCTTTTCAAGTCGAATCCATATATGTGGGTCTTCGGTTCCGTCAAAAGCATGTTTGATTGAATTTGTGATCAATTCATTAATAATAAGACCCATAGGTATCGCAGATGAAACATCTATCTCTACATTTTCAAGATTATATTCGATGTTAACCTTTCGATCAAGTTGTAGCGAATTATTGATTTCGGTGACCAATTCCCTTATATAAGTCTCCAGATCGACTGCTGCTTTATTACTGTTTTCATACATTTTTAAATGAACAAGAGCCATAGACATAACCCTGTTATACACGACTTGAATTGCTTGTTTTGTTTCCTTACTTCGTGCGGATTTCATTTGCATATTCAATAAGCTCGTGATCACTGCGAGGTTATTCTTTACTCTGTGATTCACCTCCGCAAGCAAGACCTTTTGCTCTTCAATAGATTGTTGCATGACCTCTTGCTGCCTTTGATTCGTTATTGCAATTACTGAAGTAAAAACTACAGAACAAGCAACCAAGAATAAAAAATTCAGATGCCGTTGCATTTCGGGATTCACATAGGGATCATGTAAGTAGGAGAACAAATTATTTGTGTATGACACATAAACCAATGAAATACAAAAAATAATATAGATCGCATTCACATAAAAATGAATTCGTGTTTCCTTCCTAACATATAACAAAGAAATCCCAGTAATCATTAATATAAAGTGAATGTGTGTGTTTGACTCTTCTCCTGTTCGAATACAATAAATCGTTAATGTAGTGCTGCTCGCAAAAAAAACGATTGACATTGCCAAAACGACCAGCTGACGTCGATTAAGTAGCAACGCTAATAAATAAGGAGGTATTCCAAACAAAATATACCAACTAGTGGGATTATCCATCACTGAATATCCGTAAAAGGAGGTAATCAAATAACAAATAATACCATTCACTCCAATGATATCCACTGCACGTTGCATTCGGCTGAAAAAGATGTCGGATTGATACGGTTTTATCTGTGCCACGGAACGGATTATTCGATACGTGAAATTAGTTCAAAAAAGAATGAGTTTTAACACGACTTTATATTTAAATTCGTTCGATGTTGCGGTTTACATTGTTCATACTATTTGGGATCACAGGGCATCTTTGGTCTCAAATACCGAGCCGCATTGCCTTTGGTTCCTGTGGTCATCAGGACAAACCCCTAAAAATCTTTAACACAATAGAAAAAACAGCTCCCGATCTATTTATTTTTCTCGGAGACAATATATATGGAGACACTGAGCGCATGAGGGTGTTGCGTAAAAAATATAGGAAACTTAAGCAAAATCCGAATTTTTCTCAACTTAGGAAGCATACAAGGATGTTAGCTATATGGGATGACCATGACTATGGAGCGAACGATGCAGGTAAATATTATCCTCAGAAAGAACGATCCAAAAAAGTATTTTTAAAATTCTTTGGGGAATCCAAACATTCAGAACGACGAAAACATGAAGGAATTTATACCAGCTATTTCTTCACGGACTCTTCCCAAATTCTTCAACTAATTCTGCTCGATTGCCGAACATTCAGGAACAATTTACTTCCCTACGATGGCTCTTTAGCTGGAGACACAACCCATTCGTACACACTAGATTATTCACCTCATCCGGAAAATTCAGACTCTACCCTTCTCGGCGAGAAACAATGGCAGTGGCTCAAGGTTGAATTAAAAAAACCGGCAACTCTCCGTATCATTTGTTCGAGCACACAATTTGCAACTGAATACAATGGCTACGAGGCATGGGCGAATTTCCCCGGTGAACAGCGTCGAATGTTCGAGCTTATCAAGGAAACCAAAGCGAATGGTGTGATGTTCATTTCAGGAGACGTACATTACGCCGAACTATCCGTTCGCGAATATCCCGGTCTGTATCCAATTTACGATCTAACCTCGAGTGGATTAACCGAAGAATGGAAATTTGCCACACCGAACGTTCATCGGGTCGGAGCGCCGGTAATGGAAAATCATTTTGGACTTATTGAAATCAATTGGATCGAAAAAAAGATCAACCTTGAAATACGGAATTCAACCAACGCCACAAAGCTCTCTCACTCTTTGTTGATTGAAGAATTAAAATTCTAACTTCATTCAGGCAGGTATTTTTCGCAAGCCGGATAAGTTCGGAAAAGCTTCTTAAAACGTTGTATTACCCTCTGACCTGCTATTCCGTAAAGATTTTGCTTTTCATTCGGATCTTTTTTGTAGAAATACATTTCCTGACGATGCGGTACCCGATTCATCCTGTGAAGGTAATGCCACCCCTCTCCCACTGCGGAAAGTCCCACGCGAAAACGTGCGAAAGAATTATTGTTCATAGTTATGACAGTTCTATTTTTAGGTACTGTTTCCAACAAACTGTATCCGGAGTAATTCATCCACAATTGAGACTTTTCAAGCTGACTGCGCAGACCAAGAAACTCAGCAATTGTAGGTGCAACATCAATGGTAGCAACCGTTCTGTAAAGATTCTTCTTAAAGCATGTTAAATTCAGTGAATCTTGTAATTGTTTAGGAATGTAGAAGAGCAACGGAACAGAAATGGTTTCTCTGTAATAACTGTCGACATGACCAATATTATTATGATCTTTCAGCGATTCGCCATGATCAGAAGTGAAGACAATTAGGGTGTTCTTCAACTTTCCATTTTGCTTCAAATGATTGAAAACAGTTCCCAAAAGGCTGTCCTGATAAGCGATTGAATTGTTGTATTCGTCCTCAAAGCTTCCCTCCCACTTTTTGCAGTTCTCAGGAACTTTATACGGATAATGCGTGGCATTTAATTGAACGACCCCGAAAAAAGGCTTCGGTTGATCCAATTGTTTGATCAATTGTTCGACGGTATATTTGTCATCTACCCCGAGGTCATTAAAAAATGGTTTGTCACTTTTGTCTTTATTCCAGCTATAGTCAAGCTTATCGTTCGCATAATAGTTATCGAAACGGTACCATTGCATCGTGTGTGAAGAAAGGAAGAACGTGCGAAGTCCGGCTGCGCGCCCAAAATCCCACAGCAATGGTTGCGAATAGAAAATTTCAGGGGCCTGGTACGGACCGATGCCTGACAGCACTGCCGGAACAGCAAGCATGGTCGTCGAAGAAACCGTGTATGGGTCAGTAAATACAAATACTTCTGAAGAATGTGTCTCTTGAAAACGATCCAAAAAAGGGGTAGTTTTTTTCGAATATCCGTAAGGTCCGAGGTTTCTTTTTCTCAAACTTTCACACACGATGACCAGCACATTGAAATTCTTTTTCTCATCCAGTGGAACCAGACGAACCGGATTTCGACGCGAAAGTCCATTCCCCTTGTATGAACGATCTCTGCCTACCTCTCCTATGTGACGGATAACAGACGCAACAAAATTCGTATCCATCATGTAACATTGGTCAAAACGCTTGTGTTTGTACACTAGATAGCTCAAACCAGAAAGATACAAACCAAATGAACCAAAAAGCAAAACTTTCCAGTATCTGGAAAATTCATCTGACCTAAATTTCCGGAACAAAAAGAGCAGCAATGTTCCAAAGAATAGAAATATCAAGCCATCTGTAAAATTGGTAGAATCGTGCAACAACACAAACGCACTTTGCGGTTCGGTTCGGAAATACTCAAGGGTATAATAGTTTGGAAAAAAACCATTGAAATAGAAGAAAATCACGGATGCTACAAAGCCAATCAAAATGAACACAACGTACAGAGAGGCTACAGTATGAAACAATACGTTACGATGCTTTATTCTTACAAGCAGACTCTGCATCATTAGTGTAAACGACAGAGAAACTAGAGCTGAAATACCGTAATGAAACAATTGTTTTGACTTGTAATAAACAAGAAAATCGCTTCTGAGATACAGATCGGCGGCAATGAGTAACAGTGGTAGAAGAATGAGCTTTTTCAAAAGACTAAAACCGAAGTGTAATCTTACTCATTTTTCTCGAGAAATACTTCACTGTTCTCTCCGTGATGAAATAAGGTCATTGATTTCAATCCATTGGCAAGAATACCAAACTCTATCGGAATTTTCAAAGATGTTGAAAGATCAAACAGGAGCTCCATTCTTCCGTCCTCCCCATTACAGTGTCCATAGCCATCCCAATGCTTGGATTGTTTAAAATCATCCATTTCCACAATAAAGCAATCGTCGACCACCTCGTCCATAGTATACACAGTGATCATTTTGCTAGAATCCGAATTGATGTACGAACCAAAGTAAAAAGGATCAAGCTGTGCCTTCAGGTTTCCGGAAACAATTCCAATTATTAAGCACAAAAAAATCCTTCGCAACATATCAAGGTTTGTATGGTTTGGTCACCACTTTTTTAAACTCGTTCATTTTGAACTTCTTCTCATTGATGCCATCGTATTCCTTCATGATATTTCCGTTCCAGAGATAAATTACACCGGGAGTATCCTTGGTTCCACCCATTGCTTGCCAAAAAGATGCAACATCCAAGACCTGATGGGTATATTTTGCACCGGCATATTCAAAGAACGCAGGAATGAGCTCAGCTTCTTCGTCCATGAAAATGATTTTCACCTCCGGAAAATCCTTCACCTGCTTTTTCAATGTTGTCAGCTCTTTAGCAGTCTCCTTGCAATGATCGCAACCCGGCGCGAAAAAACAGAGTACCTTTTTCCCTTTGTCAATATCCGCATAGAATTTAGCATAACCGGAACTTTTCTTTTTCGGTTCAAGAACAGGTTCTTCAACAACTTTTACAGGACTTTCTTTCAGTGTATCCTCTTTGACCTTGACTATTGTATCGATGACAATTTCTTCCTCGATAACTGGAACGGCAACCTTGGTAGTTTTTTGAGTCATCGGCCCAACTAAAAAGATCAAAAGGATGCTTCCCAGGGTTACATTCATAACCCAATTGAAATTGAGCAGATCGTCCTCTTTCGTATATCTTTTATACAGATACCCGATCATTGCCATCGCCAGCATATTTTTGATCAATGCCTGCAGCGGTGACATGGGAAGCAATGCTCCAAAACATCCACAATTCCCTTTGTTTCCAGTCGTAAAGATCTCGTAGGTCAGATGCAGAGAAAAGATCATTAAAATCAGAAAGGACATGGGAAGCACAAGACGTTTAAAATAATGCGGCTGTAGCAAAAGGAGACCTAAGGCCAGCTCGCAACCGATCAATGTCCGGGAAAAATATCCAGCCCAGAATTCACTGAATCCCATAGGGATCAGCTGCTTGTTTTCAAATGTGGTCAATGCGAAATGAGGAGAGAAATCTATGAACGGAAATTCGGGAATCCATCCTTTCGCAATTTTTGCAACAGCTGAGATCAAAAATAAGAGTGCAAGAATCACACGGAGACTATAGCCCAGTTTATCCTTAAACATTTCTGACCAGTTCAATTGAGTCGATTTTTCCATAGGTTCAAAGCTAATGAATAAGGTGCAAATTACTAAACGATCGGTTAGGTCGATTGGAAAGAAAAGATACTAACGAAACTTTAACAAATTCTTCCTTTGAAAAAATCTTAATTTTAAACCAAATCCATGGCTATGTCATTAAAACATATCGTTTTTTCTTTTCTGTTTTGTAATTCTATGACTTCCATCGTTGCGCAAACAACTGTGAACGGATCTTTTCTGCACAATGGGCTGCTTCGAGAATATTCTTTCTATGTTCCGGAACTATATGATGGGACAGAGGCATTTCCAATAGTTTTTAACCTTCACGGGTATACCTCCAATGCACTAGAACAATCGTTTTACGCGAACTTCAAGCCCATCGCAGATACCGCAGGATTCATTGTTGTGCACCCGGAGGGAAGTATACAACCCGGAACTACTGATACACAATTTTGGAATGTCGGCTTTTTCGGTTCATCAGTAAACGATGTGGATTTTTTGTCTCAACTTATTGATACCATTGCAGCAGCCTATTCCATCGATCTGACAAGGGTCTATTCGACAGGGATGTCCAACGGTGGATACATGAGTCTTGAGCTCGCATGCGAATCGGGACGTTTTGCTGCTGTTGCCTCCGTAACCGGAAGTATGACGAATGTGATGGCCAATAGCTGCAATCCTTCATCGCCCATCCCCGTTATGACGATTCACGGAACAGCCGACCCAACCGTACCTTACAATGGAAACTCTAGTTCCATCTCAGCTGACAGTGTGGTTCGTTTTTGGGTAAACCGCAATGGATGTTCACTGCCTGCCGACATGACGGTCGTCCCTGATATTGTGACGACGGATGGCGCGAACGCCGAGCATTACGTGTACAATACCTGTCAGAACGGCGTAACGATTGAACATTTCAAGGTCATCAACGGCGCGCACACCTGGCCAGGGGCTGGCATACCAATAGGAACTACGTGCATGGACTTCAATGCGTGCAAAGAGATCTGGCGTTTTTTCAGTCAATACAACAATCCCACAGCAGAAATATCAAATAACACTCTGGAACAGATCGTAGTTTTACCGAATCCATTCAACAATCAAATCGAGCTTACGAACTTACCCGAAAATGTAAGGTCAGTATCCTTATTTAATACTCTTGGAAAAATTTTCTATACAGCTCCGTTGGCTAAAATAATCTCCACTGAAGATTTGCCTTCGGGAATGTATATACTAAAGATTGAAACAACGCAAGGAAGCTATTTGAGGAAGCTCACAAAAAATTAATTTAACGTGTCTGCCACCATTTTTTTTATTTTTTTGGGGGAAATTACGGCTTCAGGAAATTTATCGGCTTGATACGGAAATATATCCGCCAACTCACCTGAATAATAAAAATCGAAGGCTACCCCCCCAAAGGTGTACTCTTTGTCGTGAACTTTAAATACCGACCCTCCAACAGAAGGATATTTTTTTGGTTTTGACTTATGATATCCTAAATTGAAGAGCGACGCAAAAATTTCTGGTCGCTCCTCAATTGGAAATCCCGCCCGTTCCCATTGCATTTTAATTTGCTTGATAA
>Ga0315906_10006950_pt1 | contig 13862 bp, 27 predicted proteins | sample LakEriMetagenome_4_FD_203526 | JGI IMG/M metagenome (GOLD analysis project Ga0315906, IMG submission 203526) | Freshwater fungal communities from buoy surface, Lake Erie, Ohio, United States - Buoy 2 MA122 | ecosystem: Environmental > Aquatic > Freshwater > Lake > Lake biofilm | place: USA...
CCATTTTTGGACAGATGGGTGAGCGGTTAAAACCGACAGACTGTAAATCTGTTGCCTTGCGGCTACGTTAGTTCGAATCTAACTCTGTCCACCATTTTCTGGCAATGTAGCATAGCGGCTAATGCACTTCCTTCATACGGAATTTATCGTTGGTTCGAGTCCAACCATTGCTACCAAATTTTCCCGATCAGTAAATTTTTTGACATTGTTAATTATTGTTAATGAAATTTTACCGATCAGTAAATTTTGTTGCGGTGGCAGAATAGTTATGCAAGAGTCTGCAAAACTCTTTTATGCTGGTGCGATTCCAGTCCGCAACTCCAGTTTCGGGACAGTGGCACAGTTGGTTAGCGCAGACGCTTGATAAGCGTCAGGTCGAAGGTTCAAGTCCTTCCTGTCCCACCATTGCGGTCGTAGCACAATGGATTAGTGCAAGAGATTTCTACTCTCTAGGTTGGGGGTTCGAGTCCCTCCGATCGCGCCATTTATTTGGGACTATAGCATAATTGGTTAATGCAGCAAACTCATAATTTGTTGATTCTTGGTTCAAGTCCAAGTGGTCCCACCAATTAGTTGACTTGTACGCATACATATAGTAAGATATAACAATCGGACAGTAGCACAGCCTGGTAGTGCATCTGCTTTGGGAGCAGAGGGTCGGAGGTTCGAATCCTCTCTGTCCGACCATCTTTAAATTAGGAGTTTTTGTTATGGCAAATCATGTGAATACTCATGTACGTTTTGAAAAACTCAACGACGCTGGTAAAGCAAAACTACAAGAACTCTATTCGCGCATTCAACCACAAGACAAAGGTTACGAATGGTTCAGCGATATTTTCGGTCTAGAAAAAGAAGTCACAGATCTTTATGAGTGGAATCTACAAAACGTCGGACCGAAGTGGTGTTACTTCGAAGATCGCGGCGAAGATTATTTCACAACTATCTCAGCATGGAGTTTTCCACAACCAGGATTAGAATGGTTGTTTGAGCAAATTGCTTCTGTTGATCCCAATTTCATCGCTGCTGTGTTCTATCAAGATGAGATGCCGAACTTCTTTGGTGTATATGTTTACGACAAAGACGGTATGATTGATGGATGTGAGTGGGGCGAAGACGGTGAGATTGAAGAAATGATGAGGGAGCATGTACCTGAACTTCGCGAATTAGACGAAGAGGAACAAAGTGAAGTTTATTTTGGAATTTGGGCAGATAACATTTGGGACTTGGTTGAAGACAAACAGCAGCAAGTTTACAATGACGTAATGGATTATGTAAAGAATCGCGAATAAGTATTTGCGACTGTGGTGGAATCGGTATACACAACAGACTTAAAATCTGTCGGCGTTAGCCATGTCGGTTCAAGTCCGACCAGTCGCACCAGAATGCGGTGTTGGCATATTGGTTGTGTCCCAGCCTTCCAAGCTGGTTAAGCGAGTTCGATTCTCGCACACCGCTCCATTTTAGAGGAAAAAAATGATGCAAGAATTCACAACAGATAATATTCTTCTAAAAACGCCACAATATCATAAAATTAAAGATATTGTTCAGCGATTAGAAAGAGGAGGCACAACTGCAAGTTTTGCAGGCAATTGTATTTCCTCAACTGATATCATGCAGCATCTCTTATCAAGAGTTGGTATCGAAAGTGAGATTGTTGAATGTCAACTCGCTATGATTCGTGATGATGGAAACACAAAGGATTATGTGTTTGTCGGATATGACAATGGCTCATATCCTGGGCAAATTGATACGCATGTTGTATTGGTTACAAAAACCGAACAACCGATTCTTATTGATTTAAGTTTGTCGCATTTGCTACCTAAAGATAAACCGTTCATCATTGAACGTGTGCAAAATACAGAGTTGGGTAAAATTTCAGAATTTAATTTAGAGAATATTAACTTAACATATTTTGAAAAGAAAAGTGTTAAGTTACCAAACTTACATCAAAAGACTTTACTGCAGAGAATTATTGGCGATCAAAATGCAGAAAAATCATTAAAATTGCTTCGCGTTCTTGTAATTTGCGCAGTTAGTCTTGGTTTAATCAATTTTACCTTAAATGTGATTTTGATTATTCTTCGACTATATGATGTGACATGGGTAGAGTAACTTGATTCCATTTGAGCACTTTAAACAACTGAACTATGAATTTTTGAGAAGTAAAATCAATTCAATTGATTTGCGCCCCTACTCATCTGCAATTCAGAACGAAACTTATCGAAAGTATTTCATAAAAAATGCTGGCGCTGAGCATTACAAATTGCTGGCGTTCTTTTCAATGTGTTTTGAAAACCACCAGTTATTTGATATTGGTACACATATTGGCGGTTCTTCAATTGCATTAGCATTCAACTCTAAAAACGTTGTAGTGTCTTACGACGTAGTTAATTGTCGTGAATTGCAGAACCCTCCATCAAATATAATTTATGAGATTGGGGATTTTCGACTTGATAGTGAAGTTCTATCTTCACCGCTAATTTTTATTGACGTTGACCATAATGGTCGCGATGAAACTATGTTTCACGAATTTTTTATTAAGAATAAGTATAGAGGAATTGTTGTTTGGGATGATATTCATTTGAACCCAGATATGAAGCATTTTTGGAATTCAGTTGAACTTGAGAAACTTGATTTAACAGCAATTGGACACGAGACTGGAACAGGTCTTATAATTTACAACTGAGAAAACAATGCACAAATCTGCTTATATTTTTGGAGGAGGGTTCTTTGCAGTATATTGTAAAGAACAAGGACCAATTCGTATTGCTGAGATAGGTTCTCAGAATATTAACGGCGCTTTACGCGACCACAAACCGTCAAATTGTATTGAATACCTTGGTATGGATTTTGAAGAGGGGAAAGGTGTTGATCTTGTTTTGACCGATCCATACTCATTTCCAATTGAAGATAATACTTATGATGTCGTAGTAACTTCTTCTTGTTTTGAACATTCAGAAATGTTCTGGTTAACATTTTTAGAAGGGATGCGTATTTTGAAGCCATCAGGCTTAATGTATTGTAATGCCCCTTCGGCATGGATGCCATACCATCGCTTTCCAGTAGACTGTTGGAGATTTTATCCAGACGCTGCGAAAGGTTTACAGTCTTGGGCAAGAAGAAATGGTATGAATACTCAAGTTCTTGAAAGTTTTATTGGTATGCCAGATTTGGATATTGGATGTGCTGATTGGAGCGCAGTCTTTATAAAAGATGTCGATTACATTGATCGTTACAAAGACAGAATAGTTGATTATTTAAAACCAAAAGAACATTTTGTTAATGGTTATAGATACCCTTCAAATGAACAATTCCCTAAAGGTTGGGAAGAATTGACTGGCTTTTACATGCAGGGACAATCACCATTGATAGAAGTTAAAGATGGTAAAATTGTAAAGATACATATGAATGGGTAATGTTTTTGCGAGAAATTTATGAGAAATTTAAACAATCTTACCGCAGAAGAATTGATCGAGTATTTGTATAAAGCCGATCATCACACCAAGGAAGAAGTAAAAGAGATTTGCCGAGAATGGCTCGTGCAACATATCATGGATGAGTGGATGTGCGAATAAAACAAGCAGCGATTGATACTTGGAATTGGGCTAAAGATGATTTTCATTCTTACCCGTTTCGATTTTGTGTAGAAGTTATAGCATGGGGAATCAGTATTGGTTGTACTCTTGCGATGACTTTAACAGTTCCAAACCCCCCACTAGCATACATCTATCCATTCTGGATTGTGGGTTGTGCTATGTACAGTTGGGCGGCATGGACTCGAAACAGTTTTGGAATGTTAGCAAATTATATTTTACTTACAGTCCTAGATATTATAGGATTATATCGTATTTTGATGGCTTGATGCGGATGTAACTCAGTTGGTAGAGTGCAACCTTGCCAAGGTTGATGTCGAGAGTTCGAATCTCTTCATCCGCTCCATTTTTTATGAAAGAAAAGTTATTAAAAGATTTAAAGTTGCTTCGTGACAATTTAGAGCGAGAGGCTCAAGAAGCAAGAAAGCATGGCGGCACCATGGCAATGAAGATCGGTTCTCGCGTAAAGACGATACAGAATGCAATAAACTATATTGAATCCGTAAAAGAGGAACATACACCATGAATTTTAATCGCCAAGATGTTTTGAATATGCTCAACAATCGTGTTGTCACCGTAACCTTTACAAAGGTAAATGGTGAAGAACGAGTAATGAATTGTACTTTGTTGAGTGAGTATCTCCCAGGTGGAACAGGACCAACTCTTTTGCAAGAAAGTGCGGGCGACAATGTTTCTGTTTGGGACGTTGAAGCAAATGGCTGGCGTTCATTTCGCGTAAGTAGTATTAAAGCAATTAAATAATTTTGTATGAAGTTGGCACTTTATACCGTTTACTGCGGTCCTAATGATCAGTCAACAATAAAAACATATCCAGTTAAAAGTCGGTATCCACATTATCTCATTTCAAATAATGAGAATTTTCTAGATACAATTTCAAAGTCATTTAATTACATACCAATATTCTTGGATGTGCCTTTAAGTGTTGATCCAATAGTTTCAGTAAAGCAATCTAAAATTGCAAAAATACTGCCGCATCGTTTTAAAGAGTTACGAGAATACGATTATCTTCTTTATCATGATGATAAAATTCTATTAGATGTGTTTGATGTTGAGAAGATCGTAAGAAATATGGAGGCTGGTGATTCGCCTATTGGGATGAGATTGCATCCATCAGCACCATATCCGAACGTTCTTTTTGATTTCGCAGAATCAATGTATCAGTGGCGTTATCGTTCTGACTGGGAAACTTTAGTTTCGTACATCAGCGAACAAGTCGCGTCGGGTTATAAACTACAACTAGATCAGTATTTCGCGACAGGTGTTGTGTTGAGAAATATGAAACACAAAGACCTAATTCCTTTAAGTGAACTTTGGTACGATCACACCTTTAAGTCTAGCGCAGTTTGTCAAATAAGTTTTCATTTCGCTCGGCAAAGGTTTGAAAATGTTATGGTTTTACCAGAGAACATTGTCAATCATTGGTTTTAAACTTATTATAAATAAACCACCAGCCGCCCTACCTTTCGGTGTAAGGTTTGTCGCACAGCGATGGCTGCTTTTGTAAAAGAGGAATCTAGGACGTATTGCGCAGTGCGTCACGGTAGATGAACCGAGACTATAGAATGGAGCCTTTGATGAGAACTCAAGAACAAGCGTTGGATATTTTAACGCGAAACAATTTTAAAACCCCACCAGAAAAACTTAGAGTTTGGGTTGGTGGTGCAACAGAAGAAATTTTTACGGCTGTTGGTCGTAACGTTGCGCTAAATCTCTTCGATGTCATTGAACCTCTAAATCTTTTAAAAACAAAAGAAAATACTGTTCTAGATTTTGGATGCGGTTGCGGTCGTGTGATTCAAAATTTGCGCGCTCTTTATCCAAATTGCACCTACTATGGCGTAGATCCTGACAGTTCAGGCATTCAATGGTGTCAAGAAAATCTAAATGACATCGGTACGTTCATAAAGAGTTCTACAAGACCACCATTAAATCTAAACGTGCAATTTGATTTCATTTATGCAACTTCTGTGTTTACACACTTACCAGAAGATCTTCAATTTGATTGGTTGACTGAATTGACCAGAATCACAAAGGTTGGAGGTTATTTGGTCTTAACAACTCACGGAGAACTTTTAGACAATTCAGTGGCTTCTCTGCGCGACGAAGAAAAAAAGAATTTTCTAGAAAAAGGCTTTTGGTATAGAGACTCAAGTTATAATCCAATCGGTAAAGACTACTATGATGTAGTTTGGCATACAAAAGAATATGTTGCTAAACATTGGAGTAAATATTTTCAAATAGTAAAACATATAGATAAAGGTATTAACAATCATCAAGATTTAATTTTGTGTAAAAAGATAAAGTGATACTACAACCTAAAACGAGATTTGGCGTTCAGATTTTAGAAAAGTATGGAAATGAATGGGTGCTGATTAAGACGCGCGATTCATATTACTCTTCCAAACGTCCAGGACCCTGGGGTAAAATTCAACCAATTGATGGTAGCGAATTCGGTGAACGCTGGATTCATTTGCATGACGATCAACATTTTACAATTATGAGAAAACGGTGACACAAAAACATCTTAGATTTGAAGATCTACAACCTCATGTTGATATGCTAGTTGATGCTCTAGATAATAAAGGGGCATCATCCTCTGGTATTCAATACAATAAAGAAGTATATGAGTATCCACCAAGATATCGTGAAGTTTTAGAAAAGATTAGAAGTAAACAGATTACATTCGAAGATTTGATCTACGAATTACATCTACTCAAACATTTGGTGTTGAAAGCGTCAGAGAGTAATCAAACATATCGAATTGAAAAGATAGTTAATGCGCTTGACATTTTCATCATGAAGGAATATAATAGAGTCAGGGATAACAAATGAGATTCCTAACAAGAAAATTGGTTCAACCACAAGACCTTAATGTTCGCGGCACACTATTTGGTGGTCGTCTATTGGCTTGGGTTGACGAAGAAGCAGCAATTTTTGCTGGCGTTGAAACGCGACACAATAAGGTTGTAACGAAAAGTATTTCGGCAATCAACTTTATTGCACCAGCATTTCAAGGCGACATCATTGAGATTGGTGTTGCGTTGAAAAAAGTTGGCAGGACTAGCGTTTCTGTAGAAGTGCAAGTAAGAAATCTTGTCACTCAAAAGGTTATAGTGAACATCGATGAAATGGTTTTTGTGTGTGTTGACGAAAATGGAAAACCAACACCACATATTTTAAGAGGATAAAATTCGGAAGTGTGGCAGAGCGGTTGATCGCAACAGTCTTGAAAACTGTCGTTCCTTCACGGGAACCGAAGGTTCGAATCCTTCCACTTCCGCCAAAATTTAGTTTATTGCCCAGATGGTGGAATGGTATACACGGTGGTCTTAGAAGCCACTGCCGAAAGGCATGGAGGTTCGAGTCCTCTTCTGGGCACCAAATTAGGAGAGTGAAATGAGTTACAAAGTTGGAATTATTGGTCGTGGTTTTGTTGGTGGAGCCATGTATGAAAATTTTAAAGAAGTATTTAATGTTTTAGTTTGGGATACAGACGAAACAAAACGCAATGTTGCAACTTTTGACGATTTTGTAAATGATTCAGATATTATCTTTGTTTGCGTTCCAACTCCAATGAAAGATGATGGGTCTTGCGATACACACATCGTTTCTTCTGTAATTGGCGATATCGCTCGAGTTGATCGTCGCAAATATGTTGTGATTAAGTCTACTGTAACACCAGGCACGACTGAACAACTCGCTTCTGACTTGAATATGACGATTGGATTTAATCCAGAATTTTTGACTGAAGCGAATGCGCATAATGATTTTCGCTTTCAACCATTGATTATTATTGGCGCAGATGACTCAGGCATTGCAACGGTAATGACTCAACTATATTCCGAGTTTAACTCGAAAGTTGAAAATCCAGCATATGTGATTCGGCGAACTACGAAAGAAGCAGAAATGTTCAAATATCTTGCAAACTGTTTCTTGGCGACGAAAGTTATCTTCGCAAATGAGTTTAAAAATCTTTGCGATAAGACCGACGTTGATTACAATAGAATTGCTGAAATTGCTGTATTGGATAAACGTCTTGGTAAGACGCACTGGAAGGTTCCAGGACCAGACGGTAAGCATGGGTTCGGTGGTTCTTGCTTTCCGAAAGACACTTCAGCGTTATTACGTCACGCCGAAGAACTGGGCGTCTCTTTATGGTTATTGACTGAAGCGACTTATATTAACGGTGAAATTCGCGAGGGTAATCTTTTTAAATCGCTTGAAGTGGTTGAAACTAAATAATTTATTATGAGTTTAGTATTAGTTGTAGATAAAGGTGGTATGCCCAAAGACTGGGTGAACTTCGAAATGGCGGCATGTTATTACGCCAAGAAGAAGGTTCTCTGGGAGTTGGGTGAAAAAATGAAAACCATGTTCGGAGGTCACAATGAACATGGTGAACAGTCTCGCATTGATATTTCTTGCATCATTGGTGTAAGTGGTCCGTTGCTTGGAGATAAGTTTTACAATCAGTCGACTTTATTTGCTGATCGTATGACGCTTTATGCTCGTGACTGGCATATTTGTGCATACTGCGGAGACGAATTTTCGACGAGTCAATTAACAATTGATCACGTTCATCCAAAGTCTCGTGGCGGCGGCAACCAATGGGCAAATTGCGTAACTGCTTGTCGTCCATGCAATCATCGCAAGGGCAATCGTACGCCAGAAGAAGCAAAGATGCATCTGTTGTATGTTCCTTATGCTCCGACTGTACATGAACGCATACTGCTAAAAAATCGTAAAGTGCTTGCCGATCAAATGGAATATTTGAAAGCGAGCATTCCTAAAAACTCTAGAGTATGGAGACATGCAGCATGAGTACTGGCGGAAAAGGAAGTAAGCCAAGACCATTGAGTGTTCCAAGAAAGAAATTTGATGAAAGTTGGGAACGTATTTTTGGCAAAAAGCCAAAAAGAAAAACTAAATAAGAATTCGCGGGGTAGTTCAGTAGCAGAACGGTGGACTCATAATCCACAGGTCGGTGGTGCGACTCCATCCCCCGCTACCATTTCAACTTGATGTGTAATTGAAATTAAGGTATACTTTATGAAAGCAGTTGTTTGGTCAAAACCCATGTGTCCATATTGCGTCAGTGCAAAAGCATTATTGACGAAAAAAGGTTATGAAATTGAAGAACGGATTATTGGTAATGGGTATACTAAAGAACAACTTCTTGAGGCTGTACCTCTTGCTCGAACGGTTCCACAAATCTTTTTAGACGGCGAGTATATTGGTGGATTTGATAATTTGCAAGAGCATTTTAAATCCAAGGATATGTTATGATTCAGTTAGAATTGTTTCAAGATTCTCCTAATAATCCAGTTCGATATCTTACGCCCGAAGAATGCGTTCAAAGAGGATACGCTATGTTTCCTGCTGACGCATTACGCAGTTTAATGATTCCTGTTGATTCTAATGGAAATGTTACTACAGGTATTCCAGAAACAATAAAAACTTCTGTTCAACAACAATGGAATATTGTGTTTAAATGAAGTACCAAGACGAAGGTGAAATTTGTTATTATTGTCATAAAAAGATTGGACCAGGTTGTGACTGGAATCAAGGACGTTGTCCAATGAAAATTAAACCAAAATTATCATTTCAAGAATTCAAAACAAACCCTGAAACAAGAAGAGAATTTTATTTTATTTTAGGTTCTGCACTAACTGTACTAATTATTTTGTGGGTGTTAATATGAAATACACATTTACGTTTGAAGGTGACACTAGATCATATAGTCAAGAAGCGTCTAAAACTGTAAGCATTTCTTTTGAAAATCCTGCAGGTCAAAAAGTAATTTTAGATGAGTTTTTAAATTTTCTTAAAGCAACTGGCGAATACATCGGACCTAATGCGCAGTTGAACATAACTGATTATGATGCGTCAGAAGTTTTAAATAAAGCGAACGGCATCAAGATTGATTTTTCAAATATTGATGCGAAACAAAAATTAAAAGATTATAATCTAAACGATTATTACAATGAAAAAAAATTGAAAGAAGCATTTAAAGACATTGTAGGTCCTGCAGATTGTTAAGGAGAATATTATGCCAGCGAAAACAGGTACAAAAGGTTTCGGAAAGGGTCGCGCTAAACTCGGTTCTAAGAAACGAAAGGCTAGACGTAAGAAAAGTTAATTATGAAAATTTCTATCGGCAAATATCCGAAGAACGGTAAGCAGAGGAAATCAATAAAAATTGATCCATGGGACACTTGGAACATGGATCATACTCTTGCTGAAATTATTCTTCCGATGCTCAAACAGTTGCGCAAAACTCAGCTCGGCGCACCTTACACTGATGATGATGATGTGCCAGAAGAAATTCGTTCAACTAACGCAAAACCAAAAGAAAACGATTGGGATACCGATGAGTTTCACTTTAAGCGTTGGAATTGGATTTTGGGAGAAATGATCTGGACATTCAATGAACATGCAAAAGATCGTGAACCAGATTTCTATATTCGAAAACCAAAGTTCAAACGTGTGAAAAGAGAAGATAACGACTTCTACGAATTAATTACAGTTCGTGAAGGCATCTTTGATTATGAAAAAGCAAAAAAATATTACGATCGAAAGAAAAATGGTTTCCGTTTGTTCGGTAAATATTACTCTAATCTTTGGGATTAAAAATGCAAACGAAAGAAGAATTAGAAAGTTGGTATCGCACTCCTGACCCTTGGGCATATCTAACAACGTCGGATGATGCTACTAGAAAACAAATAATCTTAAATTTGTTTAACACACACTACGATCGCGCTTTGGATATTGGCTGCGGTGAAGGTTTTGTTACTACCGATTTACCTGCAACGCATATTCATGGTATTGAAATTTCAGATCTTGCTGCATCAAGATTTCCTTCAAATGTAAAGCGCGTTTTTGAACCTGATGGTAAGTATGATCTTGTAATGACAACAGGAACATTATATCAACAATACAATCACAAACAAATTTATGATTGGGTTATGAGTGCAGCATCAAAACACATTTTGATTGCAGGCATCAAAGACTGGCTGCAGCCATATAACTTTGGTACAGTCATGGCGATGCGAGAGTTTCGTTACAGAGAATATGTTCAGCAGGTAACACTTTATGAAGTTAGCGCATAATATCGGTAACTACAAACATTCAAATTATAACACGCGAGAACAAATTCTAGCGTGTAATGAGCCTATCGGTTTCGACGGTATCTATATGAATGTTTATGAGAATCAAGACGTTCTTAAGGATAAATCTGGCATCATGTTTGTAATGGGCGATTTTATGGGCGGGAATAATCATTTTGATCTTGCGCACGTTCCCGCTTTAGAGGATTATTGTACTTGGGAGCAGGTCTATGAACTTTGTGCAAAGTATGACTTTAAACTTGGCTGGCATACTTGGAGTCACCGCGATCTAACTAAACTGTCGCGCGATGAAATTATGAAGGAAGTTACTCCACCATTTCCTATGAAGTATTTTGCATACCCATACGGAACGTTTAATGATCTTGTAATTGAATGCGTCAAAGAAGCAGGGTTCAAAATGGCATACAGCGTTCATCAAGGCTCTAAAAATCCTCATGAACCAGATTATAATTTCAAAATTTATAGAAGTTATATTTAATGCTAGAATTGAATATAACAGATTTCCCGTCTGACTTCGAATGGGATAATGGTCAGTTTCCTCCATTAGATGCTCTCACATATTGGCACTTCCTTAAAGGCGCCAGAAGGTCTATTGAAGTAGGTTGTGGTTATAGTACATTTTTGGCAAGTAAATCTAAAGTTCAATTGACTGCAATTGATCCTAAACCAAGAATTAAATTTAAAGAAATCGAATATATCGAAAAACCTGTTCAAGAAGTTCCAGTAAAACTATTTGAATCTCTTGAAAAAGACGATATACTTTTCATCGATTCAAGTCATGAAGTATATGCTGGTTCAGACGTTGAGCATATCCTGTTTAAAATTCTACCTAAATTAAATAAAGGGGTTCTCGTTCAGTTTCACGATTACTTTAGACCATACGATTATCCAGAAGATTGGAAAACTGATCCTGTAATGTCGAAATGGAATGAGCACTATTATGTTGAATTGATCAGTTCGCGTTATTCAATTATCGTATGTAACACCATGTGGTGTACGGTGAGAAATAATGATTTGATTGCGAAGTATCCGTTTGTTCCTAAAAACATAACCAAAAACTTTGGTGCAGTTAAGGGAAGTAGCATATGGTTTCGGATTTAAACATAGAAGAATTAAAACTCATTTATGAGGAAAAGGGTATTGTAAGAGTCCCTAGCGTATTCACAGAAGAAGAATGCATAAAGATAAAAGAAAATGCTTATGCGGTCACTGATGTTGAAATAAAAAACGCTGGTTACAAACTTGGACCAAGCGAGCAAATTTATAATAAAAAATCATTAGTATTCTTTCCAGCCATAGCGAACAAATATCTAAATCAAATACGAACCTCAGATAAGATGGTAAATTTGGTTCGCGAATTTATCGGCGATGATGTTCGTCAAATAAACAATCAAATTTACTTTCGTGAGCCAGGAGATCTAGATGAATTTGCTTGGCATCAAGATTTAATTTTTCGTGAATCTGAAATATTCAGTAATGATGTTGAGGAAGATTATTTTCAAACAATCATAGCAGTTGATAACATCACATTAGAAAACGGTGCAATTGAATTTATAGAAGGCTCACATAAAGGCGAAGTCATTTCTAAACCAATTAATTTAAGAAAATTTGACCGAAATGGTTTAAAGGGAGTAAAATATACTGCTAAACGAGGAGATGTTCTGATTTGGTCAGTTAGAATCGTTCATGGAAGTGAGCGTAATTTATCAGATCAACAAAGAATGACGTATATGAATGGGTTTTGTCGAACCAAGGCTGCATCTTCATATCCACATTATCTAATAAATGGTTCTGTGATCGAAAATATGGATCCTAAACTACTACCATGCACACCACGGTAATTATAGCATCGTACAAATACGGGCATTTGGCTTCGCATTGTATTGAAAGTATAATCGCTCAGTCGAAAAAGCCTGATAGAATTCTGTTCGTTGATGACGCAGCAGGAGATTGTTTCCACCTACCTAAAATTTATCCTGAAGTTGAATTCGTATTTCGTGAAAACAATTACGGAACAATACGAAATTTCGATGATATGTTACGAAGAGTCGATACAGAAAGGTGTATGTTTATTGGCGCCGATAATTGGCTTCGTTCTGATGCAATTGAAATTTTGACTTCTTGTAACACTGATATTGTAACTTATGATATTGTACTTACAGGAATATTAAAACATAACACTGCACGTTGGCACGAAAGTGAGATTGTAAATTATCAAGGCGACTACTATTGGTCGCGCGCGATGAAGCATCATGGCTCTATGTTATATAATACTAAATTAGCACAAAGATTTGGGTATACTGCGAGAGAGGGTAGCAGTAACACAGAGGAAGATTGGAGTTTGTGGAATAACATGGTTGGTGCTGGCGCCACAGTTTCACATGTGCCACAAGGACTTCTTTACTATAGGAAACATCGAGAAAACTTTAATAAGGATTAATCATGGAAAGCATAACAGTCATCGTCGCATCATATCACTATGGTCATTTGGCTGGTCATTGCATTGAAACGTTATTGTCACAATCACAAAAGCCAGATAAAATTTTGTTCGTAGATGATGCTGCAGGCGATTGTGACCATTTACCTAAAATCTATCCTAACATAGAGTTTATTTTACGAGATAAAAATCTTGGTGTCGTTGAAAATTTTAATGATATGCTAAAGCGTGTTGAAACTGATCGTTATATGTTTCTTGGTGCCGATAATTGGCTTCGCTCAGATGCAATTGAAAGAATTATGAACGAAGATGCTGATGTTGTAACATATGATATTATCGTTACTGGAACGGAATTAAAAACATTTTATGACGTTCGAGTACCAAAACACGATCATAAGAAAAATATATTAATTCGAACTTCTGTGGGCGAACCTTTAAATCCAGATTACTATTGGAATCGAAGCGTCGGTCATCATGGTTCGATGGCATATAGAACTCGGATTGGTAAACAATTTGGGTTTAAATCTCATGCGCCAGGTGCAAAATATACAGAAGAAGATAAAGTAATGTTCATAAATGCTCAAAAAGCAAATGCATCGTTAGTACATATACCGCAAGCATTACTTTATTATCGAACTCACAAAGAGAATTTCAACAAATATGGATAAAAGTACATTTTTTTAA